>Ga0335077_10012957_pt1 | contig 10431 bp, 6 predicted proteins | sample Lox_Sample_31_FD_207151 | JGI IMG/M metagenome (GOLD analysis project Ga0335077, IMG submission 207151) | Soil microbial communities from Loxahatchee National Wildlife Refuge, Florida, United States - Lox_Sample_3.1 | ecosystem: Environmental > Terrestrial > Soil > Wetlands | place: USA: Florida...
AAGGTAAGCTCTTCCATACAATATTACTAAACACAGAATTATCGATTTCTTCTCGCTAAAACAACCTGAAATCGGAAGCGGAGCGCCGAGGCCGGTGTACGGTTCGATACATTTACGTAATGACAGTAAAATCATGAGGTTACGCCGTGCAGACGCCGGTGCCGAACATGAAGTTATAGTAATTCTGGAGCGCGCTGGTTTGCGCCACTGTAAGCGGATTTCCGTCGGTTCCAATGCCCACCAGCGGCGCGGCCAGCTCCGCCGCGATCAATCCGGTGGCCGGTGGGCCCCACGCCCCCAGCGCGTTCAGATACTGCTTGATGGTGGCCTGGGTAACCGGATTGGCGCTGTAGTAATCGTTTCCGGTTTCTTTGCGGTTATTGGTGGTGGCCGGATTGTAATCGTAGAACTCGTAATCGGGCGGAGTGCTGTCCGGTATCACCGAGCATTTGCCCCACTCCGAATAGACCGCGAGCTTGGCGCCGGGCTGGCTGGTATTGGCGGGATTCGCCTTGGTGCGAAGGCAGACCACGTGCACTTTGTTGAAGCTGGGCGTGACCGTGCTGTCGTCGAAGGTGTGGAAGATGTAGGGCACGCCCAGCGCCTGCGAAACACGCGTTTCGGCGCTGTTCGTATAAAGGAAATTCCAGAATGACTGCCGTCTGGCCAAGTCCGGATAAGCTGGCTGCCAATGGCCGCCGCCGGTAGTTGCCAGGTCGCACACCAACCCGAAGAAATCCACGCTGGAGCACATCTGGTTCATAACTGCGCTGCTAGTCTGCCCCGGGAACTGCACGTAGAAAGGCACGCGGATGGATTCATCGTATGCGCCGTCGCCTTTGTCGTGCAAGCCGTGCGAGCCGGCGTGTTCGCCGTGATCCGCCAAAAAGATGATGACCGTGTTGGAGGCGAAAGCGGAAGCCGCCAACGCGTTCAAGACCGCCCCCACCTGCTGATCGACATAATACTGCAGCCAATAATACTGATTGAGGAAAGTCACCCAGTCGGTCACGGCATTGTAGTTCTTGTTGAGCGCCTGGAGGAACGCATACTGCAAGCCCGGCTTGTTGGTGACCTTCGCCAGGTTTTCGTAGTTCCAGGGAGAAGGCGTGGTGGTGTAGAGCGCGGGCACGCTGGAACTGGGCGGAAACGGCGGTGGCGGAAAATAGATCGATCGCAGCGGCACGCCGGTGGGCGGAAAGGGACTGCTCTGGAGCCAGGCAGGGGCCTGCGTAATGTCGTGGGGATTGATCAGGCTGACCGTAGCGCACCAGGGAGCGCCCGGCGGCTGGCTTTGCAGCCAGGCGACGAAATCACCAGCGATCATAGAGTCGCTGGCGAATACTTTCCCTTTGAACGATCCGCCGTCGGAACCTTCATTGGCGCCGCCATTGGGCGAAGGATTGGCAGCCGCGCCGCCGGGATAAGTGCGCGTGTTAAAGCCGTAGCCCACCAGAGGCGTAGTCGTCGTGCAATCGGACAGGTGCCATTTGCCGAACCACCACACGTTGTTTTTGTAAGCGGGATTGAGGGCGGCGAGAGCCTCGCCCCAAGTCCAGAAGCCAGGCACCAGGGCGGCGCTGTTTGGAGTATTCAGGCCCGTGGCGCTGTCGATATATACGGCGGTCTGCGATGTGTACAGGCCCGTGAGCAGCGTGGCGCGCGCCGCTGTGCAATCCGTGGCCGCCGCGAAGTAATCCTCGAACACATAAGATCTGTCGCGCAGCCGGCCGAAGATGTTGGGCAGAATCTTGGTGTCCAGAGTATGCATCTGGCTCTGGTTGACCCATTGCGGCCAGCGCATCTGGTCGACCATCACGATCAGGATGTTCGGATTGGTCAGCTTGGGCGGCGCGGTCCACGGGCTGGCGTTGGGCGGCGAAGCGGGATCGCGAATTAATCCGCCTTGTGAAGCGGCCCGAGCTCCTTGCCGTAACGCCACACTGAATGCGGCGGCGGCGGCGCCTCCCAGAAATCCGCGCCGGCTCAACCTGTTGTCCATTTCGAACCTCCTGGTTCTAAGTTCAAACCCGGACATGCGGCGATAGTTGCTACTCACCGGTCAATGAAAGGAACTGCCGCGTGCCCGAGCCTGTAGCGTATACTCGCTTTCGCGGCGCTGGGACCGCCCCTAGTGAGTCTTTTGCGGTGCGTATGCGCAGCCCGTGATATGCACGTCAAACGCGTCTAGCGAAACGGTCTGCCCGGACGCCGGCTGAGCCGTAATGGTCAACGTATGGTAAGCGCAGGAAAGCCCCTGCTTCTGCCACACGTTCTGCTGGTAGGCATCGGACGCAGCGTTCAGGTGGACGGCGCCCTGTGACACCCCGTCCAAGGTAAGTGAAGCGCTTCCCTGCGTAGGTCCGGTCCAACTGAGCCAGCTCACGCTGGTGCCTACGAAATTGAACACGGCAGTATCGCCGGCCTTTCCGGTGATCATAAACGCGTAAGTGCTGGCCAGATTCGAAGGTGCTTGATTCGTCCAGTTGCCGGTGAAGATGATATCAGGCCCCTGGCCGCCGGGACCCAGAATATTGCGGGCTTCCTCGAAGCGCGCGGGCTCCATCGTGTAAGTCCAGGTGTTGCCGCCGTCGGTGGACTTGTATAGGCCGTGATATCCAGCCGCGAACATGGTCAGGTCGTTGGCGAAGTTCGGCGACATCCCCACGGCGGAGACGAAGTTGTCCGGGAACGTAGTTACTTGAGCCACATTGGAACCGGCCTGCGTGCATTTCACCAGTCCCATCTGTACCGTAGCCACATAAAAGGTCTGATCGTTGGCGTAGTTTGGCGACACCTGTAAGTCCAGCGCCTTCACGGTCGCCAGCCGGGAAATGGACGTCCAGGTGCTTCCCCCATCGGAGGATTTATAGACTCCGGAGGTCAGGCCGACCGCAAAGACCGTCTGGTCCTTGGCGTAATTCGACGACGTGATCACCAGCGCCAGCGTGGTGGACGGGACGGTAAGCAGCGTCCAGGTGTTACCGCCATCGGTGGATTTATAGAGGCCGGTATCGGGACTGGCGGCAAACGCGGTTTTGTCGGCGGCGAAGTTCGGCGACATGGTGGCGCCGATGATACCCCAGCAGCCGGAGGACGCCTGCCGGGTGAGGCTGGTTTTTCCCCACGTGGTACCGCCATTTTTAGATAGGAACAGGCCCGTGTAGACCCGCGGGTTTTGAGTCGGTTCGGGATCGATGTGGGTCAGAATCGCCGAGCCGGGACAGGTGACCGGGCCGTTTCTGGTGCCGATAAGCAGGGTGGAATCGTTTGCGTAATTCGGCGAGATCCCCAGACCGCGCACATAAGTAGGCTGCCCCAGGCCGCCTTGCAGCAATTGCCAGTTGATGCCCGCGCTGGTGGTCTTCTGCAAGCCGAGGGACAGGCCGGCGAAGGCCGTCTGATCGTTCGCGAAATTGGGGGAGATCCCAGAAGCATCCGTATACGCCAACTCCAGTCCGGTGTTGCGAATACTCCAGGTCGAGCCTCCGTTGAACGACCATATCGTACCGCCGCCATATAAGCTGGCAAAAATGGTCTGATCGTTGGTGTAATTGGGCGACAAATGGATATAGCGAACCAAGCGGGTGGGGATTGTGTCGATGTACTGCCAAGAAGCGCCGCCGCTGGTGGAACTCCACAAGCCTTCCCACATGGCCAGGTACAAAAGCACACCGCTGCCTGAGGTGGTTGCCGCCAATGAGCGATAGTGCTTGGGAGTTTGCGGAGACATCATGCGCGGGACTGGCGTGCCCGCCGTCCAGGACGAGCCTGCCGAATTGCTGGAGAACGTTCCTGCACCCGCCGTGGCGATGTAGACCGTGGAATCCTGCGTGTAATTCGGCGAAGTCAGCACTGCCGTGACGTTCATATCGGTGAGGCCCGTATTCACGAACGTCCACGTCGTGCCGCCGTTCTTTGTGACCAGCATGCCGCGCCCGTACGTGCCGGAATAAGCCGTGTGATCCGTTGCAAAATTTGGCGAGAAGGTCAGGGCGGTCACTTGAGACAATGTCAGGCCCGTAGTGACCGGTGTCCAAAGGGCGCCGCCATCGCCGGTTTCGAAGATGCCGTCGGCCTTGCCGCCTACCAACAGGACATGATCCTGCGCAAAGGACGGCGACACGCCGATAGCCGTGAGCGAGGAAGTTAAGCCCGAAGGGACCGCCAGCGTTTTGAAGGCCTTGCCGCGATCCGTGGATTTTAAGATGGTGTTTTTGGCGGTCACCAGGAAGAGCGTGTTATCGGTGGCGAAACTGGGGGACAGGGCCATGGCTGTCGCCGGCGCGCTGAAAAGCAAGCTCCAAGAAGCTCCCTGGTTGGTCGTGCCAAAGAGCCCGCCGCCGCCGGCTACGAATATAGTCTGATCCTGGCTATAAGCCGGCGAGAACTGGATCGCTACCATCGCGGTGTTGTCTGGGAGACCCATCACGGCCGACCAGGTGACCCCACCGTCGGTGGACTTCAAGATGGCATACACGCCGAGCTTTAAGGTGAAGTTATCGAACCCTGCCAGCACCGTCTGGTCGTTGGCGAAGTTAGGGGAAACAGCCACCACGTCGATGGCATCGTGCGGCTCATGAGCTTGCAACGCCTGGCAGACCAGTACCAGACACGCAGCAACGCAAAGATGGACGCGGGTACGCATGTTTTTTTCTGATTCGACCTCGAGGACTTCGCATCAGTTTAGCATCATTATCAGCATCATTACCGCACATCCGGTCTTTGGCCGGGTACAGTACTCGCGGACGGGTCATGGGTTAGCGAAAGTGAGAAACTTTTCTCCGCAACATTGGTACGCGGCGCGTGTTGACAGTCAGGTTGCCTCCCCGAGGCGGCGCAGGACTTTCGCCCCGGAGGTCGTCCCCCCCGCTGTTCTTCCGCCATTTGCCGCCGCCTCTCCGACCGTCCGGTTTGCGCCTAAAAGTCCTGCCGTGAAAAACTGCCCGGTAAGATTTTACCCGCAGTGCCCCACTGTTTAGTTATCAGACCAGGAACCGGGAGCCAAATCCCTTGTATTGTCGTCCGGTCAGATTGGCGTGAACATTTGGCGGGCAACGTGCAATGTCCGGCCACTCACACAAGTGACAAACGACCCCGCCGAATAACGCGAGGGTGAGGTAGTCCTGCGCCCTGCCATGAAACTGTTAATCTATTATTTATGTGCCATCTCGGCCCTAGCCTGTTTAGTGCCTTCCGGGATGAACGCAGCGCCGCCTCCAGTGCCGCCGGCCTTTCTTGATCTCTATACCTCGCTCAACACCGACCTGCAGGTTTTCAATACCACACTGAGCCTGCTCGGGGGAGGCGCCCCCTACCCGGTCCTGGCCACCGGCGCGCTGTCCGTGGCGAATTCCAACACCGGCCCGATGGTGATCAATCCCGGCTACGTCACCAATACAGTGCAGAACCAGTTGAACGACCTACAGGCGCTTGGCGTGAAAGCCATTATCGTAGAAGTGAGCTTCCCCATGCTGTACGAGCCGTTTTTCTCCAGCCGGTCGGAATATCAGCAGTACGTCAGCTTCTACGCACAGGTGGCTGCGGCCGTGCGCGCCGCCGGCCTTAAGCTGATCGTCGAAGACCAGTGCATCTCCACCGGCCTGGCGCAATCCGGATGGAATCCGGCGCCGTTCTACGCCACCTTGAACTGGACCCACTACCAAGCTGCCCGCGCCGAAACAGCCTTGACCATTGCCCAGACCATGCAGCCCGACTATCTGATCGTAATGGAGGAACCGGACACTGAAGCCACCATGTCCGGCCAGACAAACGTCAACACCGTCAGCGGAGCCACGAGCATGCTCGACCAGATCCTCGGCCGAGTGCGGCAATCCGGAGTGCCCGGCATGCAGGTTGGCGCTGGGGTAGGCACGTGGCTCGCCGGCTTTCAGGGCTTCATCTATAGCTACACGCAGCAGCAATGTTCGTCTACCCAGCCATGTATCACGTCGCCTCTCGATTTCATCGACATGCATATCTACCCCATCAACAGTTGGGGGCCGCCCGGCAACAACAATTACCTGACCAATGCGCTGACCATTGCCGGCATCGCGGCAGCGGCCCACAAACCTGTCACCTTGGCCGAATGCTGGGAATGGAAAGTCCGCAACACCGAGTGGAACGTGCTCTCCCCGGACCAGATCATGTCGCGCAATGCCTTCAGCTTCTGGACACCGCTTGATAGTTACTTCCTGCGGACCATGCAGGTTTTCGCCAACTATGCGCAGATGATCTTCTGGTCCCCGTTCGATACGGCCTACTTCTCGGCCTACCTGACCTACAATTCCACGACCGAGAATCTCACGCCGGCCCAGATCTTCTCCCAGATCGCGACTCAGGCGGCGCTCAACCAGAAGCAGGTGCTCCACACCAGCACGGCAATGAGGTATTATCACCTCAATGTCCCGCCGCCGGACACCACTCCGCCTTCGAGCCCCGTCGATCTGACCGGTTCCTCGGGAAGTTCCACGGGCGCTCATATCGCCTGGTCGCCGGCAACGGATGATATCGGTGTGGCTGGATATCACATCCATCGCGACGGGGTCCAAATCGCCACCACCATCTTACTTTCTTATCAGGATACCGGTCTGACGCAAAACACTACGTACAGCTACCGAGTCACCGCATTCGATCTGGCCGGCAACGTCTCACCCGCAGCGCTCGTACAAGTGACGACTCCCAACGATTCACCTCCGAATCCTCCTTCCAAGCTCGCGGCAACGGCCGTTTCCGGCAGCGAGGTGAGCCTGACATGGTTGCCGCCAACGGGTAATGCCCCGATTTCAACTTATCTCTTGTATCGGGGCTCCTCTCCTTCGGCACTGACAGAGCTCGTACAACTTAACGGCACAACTCTATCTTTTGATAACCATAATTTGACTTCCGGCACTACTTATTACTATGGTGTTAAAGCCAGGTCCAACGGATACACTTCGGCTTATTCGAATATTGTTGGAGTTACCACTCAATAAGCCATAGCGTAAGCAGTCCCCATGGCTTAACTAAACTTAGCAGCTGGCGCGCCGTTGTGGCAGCCTGAACCTGGGGCCCGCGGTGTGATTGTGCGGGCTCAATCTGGGCACGCCGGTCATCGATCAGACGATGGACATCTACATGGTTCCAATGGTCAGCCAGACGAGCATACGGTCGCAATGACTGCACGCGCTGGATATTACCACCGGGCGGCGCGAATCAAATGCAACAGCCGGCGGTGTTATTGAACGGAGCTACGGTTAGAAGCATGCTCGGGACGGCGAACGAGACCGGCTCGAAATACCACGGCTGAGTGTTCAACTACAGCTATTCGGTCATGGTATCGCGATGAGTCGATAAGAGCGAATCGGCGGCGTTCACCTTCGCATAAGATGAGGGTGCGAGCCGAGCTGCGTTTGCGCGCTTACCTCAACGTGACTACGGGACTCGTGAGCCAATGGGAGCGCGGGGAGAAAACGCCCGTTTGGCGACACTATCGCGCGGCGTTAGCTTACGTAGCCGAGCCTACCAGGCGCCCATGTCCTCGCGGATCATGTTGAACGGGTTGGTCATGCGCGGGGCGAGCTTGCCGGCCATGATCTTGCCGTCCGCGAAGCGCATGGTGAGCCGTCCGCTGAGCGCCTTGACGCGCCAGGCCGATAGGCGCTTGGAGGAAACGGCGCCATCGATGGTGACGGTGTCGCCATCCACGTTCATGGTGTTCATCTTGATCATCTTCAGGTCGGCGGCGAAGCGGTCCTTGTGCCAATCGGCGATCGCCTTGAGGCCTTTGTAGACGGTCATGTTGAAATCCACGCTGGAATCGTCGGTGAAGTAGGTCAGGCAGCGGTCCATGTCCCGCGCGTGGAAGGCGTCAAGGTACGATTGCGCGAGCGCTTTGATATCGGTTGCGACTTCGTTTTCCATTTCGTTCATCCTCGATGTTGTTCCCAAATGGCTATGGCTACGGCTCCCTCCTTGCGGACGGGGTCTTCGGTCTTGCCGAGTGACTCAAGCTTCTGCGCCAGCCAGGATTCCAGCTCCTTTTCCAATTCCGCCGCGAGTTTGGGCTCTTCGGTGGCGATGTTGTGGTTCTCGTCGGGGTCGGCCTCGAGATCGTACAGTTCACGATCGGGGTTGCCGAGCAAGTCGGGCTGGCGGGCCAGAATGAATTTGTAATGGTTGTCGCGCAGGTAGTATTTGGCCTGCCAGGTGGATTCGAGACCGATGACGCGGTCGTAGCCGGAAGGCTCTTCCTGGCCGCGCAACTGCTTCAGGTAACTGGTTCCGTCCATGCCCTCCGGGGCTTCCACGCCGGCGGCTTCGAGCAGCATGGGCATGACGTCGGACAACTGGTAGAAAGGTGTGAGCCGCGTGCCGGTTTTGAGGTTACCCGCGGGCCAGTAGACGATATGCGGCACGCGCACGGTGCAATCGTAGAGACCGTAGTGGTCGTAGCAGATGCGGTGGTCGGTCATGCTCTCGCCGTGATCGGCCTGGAGCACGATGATGGTGTTTTCCGCCAGCCCCGCTTTTTCCAGCGTGTCGCGCAGGGCGCCGATGCCTTCGTCCAGATAGCGGAGCTCGCGGTCGTAAAGCGCGGTGACATAGTTGGGATCGGTGACCAAGCCGTTGGAAGTGCGCAGCCAGGTATCTTTCGCCATGGCGCCGACCGGATGTTCCCACCACTCGTCGAGCGCGTGATTATCGGGATCGGTGGGGTTACCGCCGCTGTAGAAGAGGCCGCGCATGCGATCGGGGGGGACGTAGGGATAGTGCACGTCCCAGTAGTGGATGAAGAGGAAGAAGGGGCCTTTAGGAACTGTCTTGATCCAATCGAAGGCGCGATCGTTCAACTCTTCCTGGGTGACCGAGGCGTAGAACAGATGGCGCAGGCTGGGATCGATGATGTATTCGTAGCCACGGCCGAACCAGATACGTTCGCGAAAGAGAGTATCGATGGAGCAGGTGGTGTAGCCTTCCTGAAATAGAAGCTCGGACAGATAAGGGGTCCCGCGCGCGAGCTTGGCACGTCCGCCATGGGCCACGATGCCGTGGCTGACCGGATGCTGCCCGGTGAAGATGGTGGTATGGGAAGGCTGCGTGGGGATGCCCGGCGCGAACATGTTTTCGAGCACCACGCCCTGGCAGGCGAGCGCGTCCATGTTCGGGCTGGTCGGCGACGGATACCCGTAACAACCCATGTGATTGGCGCGCAGGGAATCCGCCGTGATCAGGATAATATTAGGTTTTGACTGCATGTACTCAGTGATCGCCGGAACCCGGAGGGTGCGGCGTTAATCGATATAGCCCAATTCCCGCAGCCGTTCCACAACTTTGGCTTCGTCTTCCGGCCGGATAACCTGCGCAGGTTCTTCTGTCGTACTTGGGGGAGTGGCCGGTGGCTCGGGTACAGCTTTTTTCTGGGGTTCCTGCTCCATATTACATTCGCCCGATTCTGTTACCATAGCATGGGCCAGCCGGTAAAACCAACTCCTTAGCCGCATTTTTCCACCAGGTAATGGTACCGGTGAGACTTTTGGGCGCTGCGCACGGGATCCCCTTGCTAAGATGATTTCTGCCGCATGAAAGCGATTATCCTGGCCGCGGGACTCGGGACACGCCTGCGACCGATTACCGACACAACGCCTAAATGCCTGGTGCCTATAAACGGTGTACCGTTGCTGGAGATCTGGCTGCGGGCGTGTGAGCAGGCGGGGGTGGAAGGTGTGCTGGTGAATACTCACCACCTGGCGGAACAGGTGGAGGATTTCGCAGCGGCGCGGCGGGGCCTGCCGGTCAAGCTGGTATTTGAGCCGGAGTTATTGGGCAGCGCCGGAACGATCCGGGCGAATTGGGACTTTGTAGACAGGGAAGAGTCGTTCCTGGTGGTGTACGCCGACAATCTCACGACTTTTCGCCTGGAGGAGTTGATCTCGTTTCACGCCGGGCACAAGCATGTCGCCTCCGTGGCGCTGTTTCGCTCACCGAATCCTTCGGCGTGCGGAGTCGTGTCGCTGGATGGGGGGGGTATCATGACGGGGTTTTGGGAGAAGCCGGCCAATCCACCGGGCAACTTGTGCAACGCCGGATTGTATGTGTTCCGCCGCGAGGTGGGGCAGTATCTGCCGGCGGAGATTCCTTCCGATGTGGGTCACTCGCTGATGCCCAAGCTGGTAGGCCGCGCCGCTGGGCTGCCACTCAACGGCTACTTTGTGGATATCGGCACACTGGAGAATTATTACAGCGCGCAAGCGGACTATGCCGTCGCGAGCCGCGCTGCCGAGGAATTATGATTATTTCGCAAACGCCATTACGCGTCAGTTTTGCCGGAGGCGGCACGGATTTCGCCCGCTACTACCGGGAGCACGAGGGAGCGGTAGTCAGCACCGCCATCGATAAGTATGTCTACGTAGTGGTGGTCCCGCGCTTCGACGAGTTGATTATCGTCAACTA
>Ga0335077_10012959_pt1 | contig 10431 bp, 5 predicted proteins | sample Lox_Sample_31_FD_207151 | JGI IMG/M metagenome (GOLD analysis project Ga0335077, IMG submission 207151) | Soil microbial communities from Loxahatchee National Wildlife Refuge, Florida, United States - Lox_Sample_3.1 | ecosystem: Environmental > Terrestrial > Soil > Wetlands | place: USA: Florida...
CAGCGTTCCCACCGCCACCAGCAGCGTGAGCCCCTGCCGCTGGAGCACCCAGTCCAGGCTGCGGCGATAGGCCCTCAGCATGGCCTCGAGCCCGCGCTCCGCCAGCCGCCGGGACCAGTCTGGCTCCGCCCGATGCGTGGGCTGCAGCAGCCACCCGCACATCATCGGCGTAAGCGTCAGAGACACGACGGCCGAAGCGACCACGGCAATGGTGAGCGTGAGCGCAAACTCGCGAAACAGCCGGCCGACCAGGCCGCTCATGAACAGCAGCGGAATGAACACGGCAATCAGCGACAATGTGAGCGACATGACCGTGAAGCCGATCTCCTTGGCGCCTTTGAACGCAGCCTCCAGCGGGGGCACGCCGTTCTCGATATGGCGCACGATGTTCTCGATCATCACGATGGCGTCGTCGACGACGAAGCCGGTGCCGATCGTGAGCGCCATCAGCGAAAGATTGTCGAGGCTGTACCCACACAGCCGCATGACGCCGAACGTGGCCACCAGGGACAGAGGCAGAGCGACGCCCGCGATGAGCGTGGCGCGGAACGTCCGCAGAAACAGCAGCACGACCGCCACGACCAGGACGACGCTCAGGATCAGCGTGAACTGCACGTCGCGCACCGAGGCCCGGATCGTGCCCGTGCGGTCGCTGACAATCGAGAGCTTCACTCCGGCAGGGATGGCGCGCTGCAGCCGCGGCAGCTCCCTGTGCACGCGCGCCACCGTCTGCACGATGTTGGCGCCGGGCTGACGCTGGACATCGATGAGGATCGCGGGCCTGCCATGCCACCAGCTCGCCACCTTCGCGTTCTCGACGCCGTCGACGACCTGGGCGACATCCGAGAGGCGGACCGGCGCACCGTTGCGGTAGGCGACGACCAGCGACCGATATGCATCCGCTCCTGGCAACTGATCATCCGCCGCGATGGTGAAGGACTGCTGCGCACCGTTCAGCGAGCCCTTCGGGCCCGCCACGTTGGCTCCGGTGACGGCAGTGCGCAGGTCCTCGAGCCCCAGTCCATAGCCCGCGAGCCGTTGCATGTCGGCCTGGATGCGCACCGCAGGCCGAATCCCGCCCTCGACGCCCACGTGCCCTACCCCCGACACCTCGCTCAGCCGCTGCGCCAGCAGCGTATCCGCCAGATCGCTGATGCGCGGCAAGGGCACCGTGTCGGAGGTGAGCGCCAAGGTCAGCACCGGCGTGTCGGCCGGGTTGACCTTGGCATAGGTGGGCGGATACGGAAGGCTCTTGGGCAGCGCCCCCGCGGCGGCGTTGATCGCCGCCTGGACGTCCTGCGCCGCGGCGTCGATATTGCGATCGAGCTCGAACTGGAGCGTAACCTGGCTGACACCGAACGAGCTGGTCGAGGTCATCGTCTGCAGCGCGGCGATCTGGCCGAGCTGGCGCTCCAGCGCCGCGGTCACCAGCGACTCCATGGTGTCGGCGCTGGCGCCGGGGAGCTGAGTGGTCACCTGGATGGTCGGGAAATCGACCTGAGGCAATGCAGAAATCGGCAGACCGCTGTAGCCGAGCGCCCCAGCAAGCAGCACGGCCACGGCCAAGAGACTGGTAGCGACCGGCCGCCGGATGAACGGCGCCGAGACACTCATCGCTCTGCGTCCTCTCCGCGCCCAGTACCGCCCGACGCACCGACCCGCACGGCTTTGCCGTCCGAAAGGCGGGCGAATCCGGTGGTGACCACCTGCTCGCCGGATTCCAGCCCCTGCCCGATGACGGTTTCGTTGTCGCCCTGCTGCGCGACGCTCACCGTGCGCAGCGAGACCTTGTTGTTCGAGCCGACGACGTAGACGAACGTACCGTTGGGGCCCTGCTGAACGGCGGCCGCCGGCACCACCACGGCGTTGCGCAGCGTGTCGACCAGCAGCCGTATGTTGACGAACTGCCCCGGCCACAGCTGCAATTCGGCGTTGGGGAAAGTGGCTTTGATTCGGATCGTACCGGTGGTCTGATCCACCTGGTTGTCGACTACAGTCAGCACGCCGCGATCCCGCGCGCTGCGATGGTCGTCGGCCAGCGCCTCCACGGTCGGCACCGCGTGAGCGGCGGCACGATTCACCTGCGGAAGCGTCTGCTGCGGCAAGGTGAAAATGACGGAGATCGGGCGCAGCTGCGTGATCACGACGATGCCGTTGGTATCGGCGCTGTGCACGATGTTGCCCTGGTCCACCTGCCGGATGCCGGTGCGCCCATCGAGCGGGGAAACGATCGTGGTATAGCCGAGCTGGGCGCGCGCCATGTCGATCGCGGCCTGGTCCTGCTTGATCTGGGCTTCGAGCTGGGCCACCAGAGCGCGCTGAGTGTCGGCCTGCTGCTTGGGTCCGGAATCGGTTTGAACCAGGTACACGTAGCGCTCCAGGTCCACGCGCGCGTTGGCGAGTTGCGTTTCGTCCAGCGCCTTTTTCGCCTGCGCCTGCTCGAGCTGTGCCCGGTAAGTTGCCGGGTCGATCTGCGCGAGGAGCTCGCCCTTCTTGACGTCCTGGCCCTCGCGGAATGCGACTGCGATCAGCTGCCCGTCGACCTGCGTGTGCACCGTCACGGTGTTGAACGCCTGCACCGTGCCCACACCCTCCAGGTAGACCGGCACGTCGGCGGTGCGTGCTGTGGCTGCGACGACCGGCACCGCCCCTTCGTCCGTCCCGCGGGAACGGCCATGGCGGCCCTGTTGGGCCAGAGCGATGACGGCGGCGACTGCGGCGAGAAGCGCGATGCAGGCGAAAGGCAGGATGCGCTTTACCGATTTCATGGCTTGCCCGGTTGGAACAACCGGTGCATTACATCAAATCCGTGTAAACCGACGATTGCACGGCAGCACCGTTTCGTAACGGCGTGTTGCGCCGACGCGAAAGCTTTCTCCAGGCTTACGTCGCGAAGAGCGTTGGATAATTCAGGCGGACTGGCGCACGCCGGTTTGCGCAACGATCATTTCGACTGCAAGTCGGCGGTTTCGCCCAGCCAGGGCTGCGCGTTGCGGGACAGCCATTCCGAGGCGATCAGATCGTTCTTGACGATAGCGTCCAAGAAGGCAGCCGTGACGCTTTGAACTTGCGCGACCTCCTTTGCGCGTCGTGCAGAACTGCTTCCCGGGCCTGCGGCCGCGCCGCTGGATCGATTCCTCGGGCGCTGGCGCCCGTCGGTGACGGTGGCCTCGTCGCTTAGGATGGCTGTGTCCGGTTCCACGCCGCCCTGCGAGCCCGGTGTCCCCTGATCGGCGGTGTATTTGCCCTTGTCCCGTGTCTGTGTGCCCACGCCTGCGAGCAGCGAATGAGGCGCTCCGGAAAGGATGAGCAGATACTTCTGGCCCGGCGGCATGTACTGGAAGGGGGCTCGGCGCACCGCGGCCGACCTCACCAGCCCGTATGCGTCCGTATCCTGTGCGCTGGTCACACCCAGGACCGGCAGCCGAATCGAGCGGAAGTTGCTCTCCAGCCCCATGCCCGAGAAGTCCGCATACGGACTCAATGCGATGACGCATTTCACGCCTTTACCGACTTGCATGGCCTCCACTCCCGGGACGCTCTCGCCGGCGACCATCATTGCGGTTTGCGCGCCGAGATCGTAACCGGCAACGGCGACCCGCGTCATGTCAATGCGGCCCACGGCCGTATCCCGAGCCGTGTGGTTCCGACGCGACGCCTCCTCAAGCAGTCCGCGCGCGAACTGGGTGCGTGCTGCCAGCGAGGTCGCCCCAAACGCATCCTTCGCGATGTCTATGAAGTCGCCGCCGCGCGCGCGACTGGACGACCACACGGCCGGGCCGTCCCGGGTCGACTGTGCAGACAGCACCACGTAGCCGGCCTGCGCCCAAGCCTTGCGCCAAACCAGACCGGCATCGGCTGATTCGCCCAAGCCCGGTAAGTAGACTACGAGCGGATAACGTCCGGTCTGCGCGGGAACGAGCAACGTGACGTCGACGGGTTCGGAGTCGATCGTCCACGTCTCCCGCGTCGCTGTCGTCTCGAACCGCTGCCCCGGCGCGTAGCCCCGGTCCGCGTACGCCTGGACCGTGGCGTCGGGCTTGACGGCCGACTTGCCGGTGCACCCAAACGTCGCGCAACACAGGAGCGCAGCGATGAGCAAGGAGATGCACAGCGGGAGGTGGAGGCTCGGCTCGCCGGCAACCAAGCGAGTTTCCTGTACCTGCGAAAACGAGCGCCGTAGTGAGTCCGCCGGCGACGCAATGGGTCCAGTCATGAGAACATCGGAAATCCCGTCGCTCACTCAGGTGCCGTAGCGCACGGAGGCGTGCATCGCCTTGAGTGCCGCTAGCGCGCTATAGCATGCGAGCAATGCAGTCTTGGGATTCTCCGCCGAGGGCACATTCTCGAGCTTGATGCTGATATTGCCGCTCCTGCCACGGACGTCGATGTAATGGGTGTTGTGCACGATCCACGGGTCGGCGACGGCCTTCAACCGCGTCCGGTCGAGGCCGATGCCGGCGAGGGCGAGAACCGCTGCGATGTTCACGTTGGCCGGGAAGTGAGGCACACCAGCACGTGCAGGGCCCTCGTAAAGCGTGACGGGCGCGCCGAGATGGTCGAGATCGATGCCCAGGCGTTCCACATAAGGGATGCCCTTCCAGGCGGCCGCAGGCTTGGTGACGGCGATGGTGACTTCGTCCACACCTGCGATGCAGGCGGCTTTGAGAGCATCGAGCCCGCCAATCCCGCCGGACGGCACATAGAGCAACACCCGGTGCTGCGCTGCGGCGCGCCCGAGCGTCTCGCGCAGGGCATCGTCCACCAAGGCCCCCCCTGAGAGCACGATCAGCGCCACCCCCGCATTGAGCAGCGGCGGCCCAAACGCATGCACTGCCTCGTGCGAAGCCGCCTCGACCACGACCTCGGGCCGGCGCGCGAGCAGCGCATCGACGCCCATGACAAACGGCACGCGGAACTCGGCCGCAAGCCCTTTTCCGCGCGAGGCGTCGCTGCGTCCGACCACGGCGACGACCTCTCCCTCACCGAGCTCGCCCGCTCGGATGTGGTGGAGCAGCAAGCGTGCGATGGTGCCGCCGCCGATGATCCCGACCCGCATGGGCTTCCCTCCGTCCGGTGATTCTGCCACAACGGCGATTGACCCCAGCCGAGCAGATGATACGCTGACCCCCGTCCCCAACCGCACCGGCGACACCCCATGAAGTGCCCTCGCTGCAACCACGAAAATACGGCAGGCCAGAAGTTCTGCGGCGAATGCGGCGCACGGCTCACGGCTTCGTGTCCAGCCTGCGGTGCGAGCAACGCCCCGGAGCAGAGGTTCTGCGGAGAGTGCGGAACGCGGCTCGGCGAAGGCGCGCCGTCCAAATTCGTGTCGCCGCAGTCCTACACCCCCAAGCATCTCGCCGAGCGCATCCTGCTCTCCAAGGAAGCGCTCGAAGGCGAGCGCAAGCAGGTCACCGTGCTGTTTGCGGACCTGAAGGGCTCGATGGAGCTGATCTCGGAGCGGGATCCCGAGGAGGCGCGCAAGATCATCGATCCGGTGCTGGAACGCATGATGGAGGCCGTGCACCGCTTTGAGGGCACGGTCAATCAGGTCATGGGCGACGGTATCATGGCCCTGTTTGGGGCACCGCTCGCGCTCGAGGATCACGCGGTGCGTGCCTGTTACGCAGCACTGGCCATGCAGGCGGCAGTGCAGCAGTACTCCGAGCAGATGCGCGCAACCGAGGGCGTCGAGGTCCAGATCCGCGCCGGCCTCAACTCGGGGGAGGTCGTGGTCCGTGCTATCGGCAGCGACTTGCACATGGACTACTCGGCCATCGGGCAGACGACGCACCTCGCTGCACGAATGGAGCAACTGGCATTGGCCGGGACCATCCGGATCACCGCCGAAACGCTGCGGCTCGCAGAAGGCTTCATGCAGGTCAAACCGCTCGGGGCGGTTCCCGTCAAGGGCATGGCTGTCCCGGTCGAGGTATTCGAGCTGACAAATGCAGCGGGGGCCCGCACCCGCATGCAGGCGATGGCCGCGCGCGGACTGACCCGGTTCGTGGGCCGTCAGGTCGAGATGGATGCGCTGTCGCGCGCGTTGCAGCAGGCGGCCGGCGGCGGCGGACAGATCGTCGCGGTGGTGGGCGAGCCCGGGGTCGGGAAGTCGCGGCTCTACTGGGAATTCACGCGTTCGCACCGAACGCAGGGCTGGTTGCTGCTCGAGAGCGGATCCGTGTCGTACGGGAAGGCCAACGCTTACCGGCCGCTGATCGATCTGCTCAAGGCATACTTCCAGATCGCAGATGGGGACGATATGCGCAAAGTGCGCGAGAAGGTGACCGGCCGCCTGTTGAGCCTGGACCGAGCGCTGGAGGCCGACTTACCTGCGGTCTTGTCGCTGCTGGATGTACCGGTGGACGACGCACAGTGGCGCTCGCTCGATCCGCCGCAACGCCGTCAGCGCACCCTGGAGACATGCAGGCGGTTGCTGCTACGCGAAAGCCAGGTCCAGCCTCTGCTCCTGGTGTTCGAGGACCTGCACTGGCTCGACTCCGAAACGCAGGCGTTTCTCAACAGCTTGGTGGACAGCCTTCCGTCGGCACGCGTGCTCTTGCTCGTGAACTATCGTCCCGAGTATCAGCACAAATGGTCGCAGAAGACCTACTACACGCAGCTGAGGGTAGATCCCCTCGGGCAGGAGAGCGCGGAGCAGCTCCTGGCGTTCTTGCTCGGCACGGACTCGGCGCTCGATCCGCTGAAGCAGTTGCTCCTGCGCCAGACCGAGCGCAACCCGTTTTTCCTGGAGGAGAGCGTGCGCACCGTCGTCGAAAGCGGCGCTCTCACCGGATCGCGCGGTGCCTACCGTCTCATGCGGTCTCTGGAAAGCGTGCGAGTGCCGAGCACCGTTCAGGCGGTTCTCGCTGCCCGTATCGACCGGCTGAGCACAGATGACAAACGTCTGGTGCAGATGGCAGCAGTGATCGGCAAGGATGTGCCGCTGGCGATCCTCCAGGCCATCGCGGACACCCCGGAAGCGGGGCTGAGGCAACAACTTGCCAACCTGCAGGCCGCCGAGTTCTTGTACGAGGCACACCTGTTTCCGGACGCCGAGTACACGTTCAAGCACGCGTTGACGCACGAAGTCGCCTACGCGAACTTGCTGCAGGAGCAGCGGCGCAGCCTGCACGCACGCATAGTCGACGCGATCGAGGCCACCTATTCCCGCCGCCTGGACGAGCATGTCGAACACCTCGGGCACCATGCGCTCCGCGGCGAATTGTGGGAGCGTGCAGCTACTTATCTGCAGCAAGCAGGAGAAAAGGCTGCTGCGCGTTCCGCGCTCCGCGCGGCGGGGGGTTTCTTCGAGCAGGCTCTCGGCGCGCTAGGTCACATGCCGGAAAGGCGTGACACCACCGAGCGGGCCATAGATGTGCGCTTCCGCTTGCGGACCGTGCTCGCCCCGCTTGGCGAGTTCGAACGCATATTCGAGCGCCTGCGTGAGGCGGAGTCTCTGGCGCGCGGCATCCAAGATGAGGCGCGCCTCGGGTGGGTGTCTTGCTATCTCATCCACTACTACGGCGCTTCGGGGGATCCGGAAAGCGCGGTACAGCACGGAAATCGCGCGATCTCGATTGCCGAGGCGCTCGGCGACTTTCCCCTGCTCGTTGCGAGTCGCCTTTTTGCGGCCGCCGCCCACGCGGGACTGGGGGACTATGCGGGGGCGCGTCGTGCAGCCGTCAAGAACATCGACGCGATCCCTCGCGAGCTCGAGAGGGAGCATTTTCGGATCGCAGGACCGGTCGCGGGTTGGACGCGGAATACTCTCGTTTTGTGTCTGGCTGACCAAGGAGACTTCGCCGAGGGCCTGGCTCAAGGCGAAGAGGCTCTGCGGATATGCCTCGAAGCCAACTACTCGTACACGCTCGCCGGAGCTTACTTCGGTCTGGGTTACCTGCAGTTGCACAGAGGTGAACTCGGCAGCGCCTTGGACTGGCTGGAACGCGGCCTGGACCTTTGTCGGATCAGGGATCTCCCCTGGCAGTTGCCGCAGATGGGTGCGGCTCTAGGCTATGCATATGCCATTTCCGGGCGACTCGAGGACGCCAAGACCCTGCTGCTGCGGGCCACAGGTGGAGCATTGATATCGGGATTTACCGCTCCATCGACCGTGAGCTGGGTTGGCAATCTTCATCTTCTGGTCGGAAGTCGAGAAGACGCGTTCGGCGAGGCCGCGCGCGTGCTCCAGTCGTCGCGGCAGAAGAAGTCGAAGCCGCGCGAGGCCTGGGCATTGCACCTGATGGGAGAGATCGAGACCCGCGGGGGCGGCGATGGTTCTATCGGCGCCGAGCGGGCCTTCCGTGACTCGCTCGCGCTGGCGCTGGCACACGGCATGCGCCCCCTCCAAGCGCACTGCCATCTGGGGCTCGGCAAACTATTCGCTGCAGCAGGCGACAGGGTCAAAGCTAAAGACCATCTGGCTACGGCCACGGCTATGATGCGGGAGATGGAGATGGGCGTGTGGTTGAGTCAAGCGGAAACAGCCCTGGGAGAAGTGAGCGTGTAGGGTCGCCAGGAGCTTGAGTCGGGCCCCGAGGACGGGCATCATCGGGACCGGTGATCCTCTGCCCTGAAGAACCAGTACCATCGGTCCAATAAGAGATCAATCCTCGAGGGAGGAGATGATGCATTGCCCACACGCTGTTTTCCGCACGCTGGCCGTCGCGCTTTTTGCGTGCTCGTTTGCCGCGCTGCCGCACGCGCACGCGCAGCAAAAGGAAGTGAAGATCGGCGTCATCTACGACTACACCGGCCCGTTCGCCGCCGGCGGCTCGCAGGCGGCTGCGCTGGGCACCAAGATCGCCATCGACATGATCAACGAGAAGGGTGGTGTCCAGGGCTACAAGATCGTGCCCATCTACGCCGACGCCCAGTCCAAAGCCGAGGTTGCGATCAACGAGGCCACGCGCCTGCTCGATCAGGAGAAAGCGCAGCTCGTGATGGGCGTATATTCCAGCGCGCAATGCGTGCCGATGGCGCAGAAGGTCGACGCCGCGAAGGAGTTCATGTGGGCGAACGTGTGCACCTCGTCGAGCGTGTTCAAAGGCAAGAATCTGCGCTACGTGTTCCGGCCGCAGGTGCACTCCGACCAGTTCGGCGCCGCTTCCTGCACGTTCCTCAACGAGAACGCCAGAACCAAGCTCAACAAGGAGCCCAAGGATCTCAAGGTTGCGATCATCTACGAAGACGGGCCCTACGGCACCGGGGTGGCCAGCGCAAACGAGGAGACGTGCAAGAAGTACGGCATGCAAATCGTGCTCAAGGAAGGCTACACGGCGACGGCGCCCGATCTGTCGAGCCTGGTGACGAAGCTGCGCCGGGCACGCCCCGACGTGATCCTGCACGCCGGCTACAATCCGGACATCACTTTGTTCTGGCGCCAGGCGCGTGAGCAGGGGCTCAAGTGGGCGGCGCTGATCGGCCACGGCGCCGGCTACAGTCAGTACGACAAGCTGCACGAGGCGTTCGGCAAGGACTCTGAGTACATCTACACGGTTGACCCGGTCCCCGCGCAGTTGCTCGACCCCAAGACGCTGGCTCCGGGCTTGAGCCAGCTGATCCAGGAGATGGTCAAGCGGTACAAGGCCGAGACCAAGGCCGACCAGGTCCCGCCGCACGTCTCGATGGGCTTCAACCAGACCTGGATCTTTCTCACCGATGTGCTGCCGCGCGCGATCAAAAAGTACGGCGGCACGGATCCGGAAGCTCTGCGCAAAGCCGCGCTCGACACCGACATCCCGGACGGCGGCACGATCCAGGGCTATGGCGTGAAGTTCTTTCCGCCGGGCAGTGAGATGGCGGGCCAGAACGAGCGCTGCTCGCCGGTGGTGATGCAGTACATCGGCGGCAAGACCGAAGTCGTCTGGCCCGCCCGGCTGCGCACCGCCGACCCGGTGCTGCCGTGGCCCAAGAGCCATAGCTATTCCAACCAGTAGCCTGGATGAAGCGCAGCGTAATCCAGGAATCCATTCCCGGTTTCCGCCTTCGCTTCATCCGGGCTACTCGCCGCCGTGGCCCAAGAGCGCTGTAGCCTAGATGAAGCGCAGCGCAATGCAGGACTCACGGACCCCGGATTCCGCCGCGCTTCATCCGGGCTACAAGTCTTTATCCGGGCTACTCACGTGAGCGGTCGCAGAGGCGAGGACAGCGAGTGCTTGCGGTCCAGGGGTTGACGAAGGTGTTCGGCGGCTTCACGGCCGTCGACCGGGTCTCGTTCGAGCTGCAGCGCGGCGAGATCCTGGGATTGATCGGCCCGAACGGCTCCGGCAAGAGCACGACCTTCAACCTCGTCGCTGGAGCCCTCGTCCCCACCGGCGGATCGATTCGCTTTCTCGGGCGCGAAATCGGAGGCCAGCCGGCCTATCGCGTCGCCCATTACGGCATCGCCCGCACCTATCAAATCCCGCGCCCCTTCCGGCGCTT
>Ga0335077_10012960_pt1 | contig 10431 bp, 8 predicted proteins | sample Lox_Sample_31_FD_207151 | JGI IMG/M metagenome (GOLD analysis project Ga0335077, IMG submission 207151) | Soil microbial communities from Loxahatchee National Wildlife Refuge, Florida, United States - Lox_Sample_3.1 | ecosystem: Environmental > Terrestrial > Soil > Wetlands | place: USA: Florida...
GCGCCGCGACGCGGTTCTCGACCGTCGGGTGGGTGTCGAACAGCTCGCCGAATCCTTCGCGCGGATTGTCAACGCACAATTCCATTACGGCTGAGGTCGCACCCGGGAGTTCGCCGCGCCCTTCGATCTTGCGCAACGCCGATATCATGGCATCCGGATTTTGCGTCAGTTCCACCGAACCGGCATCGGCCAAATATTCGCGTTGGCGCGAAAGCGCGAGCCGAATGACGAACGAAAGCACATAGGCGATTACCAGGAGTCCAACGGCAATGAGGATAGCGAGGCCTGCGCCGCCGCCGCTTCGGCGATCGCTGCGCGAGCTGCCGCCGAAACCGGTATAGAACCAGAGCCGAAAAACCAGCTCGGCGAAAAACGAAATCACGCCGGCGATAATCACGGCGATCACCATCATGCGCACGTCGCCGTTGCGGATGTGCGTGAGTTCGTGGCCGAGAACCGACTCAAGCTCCGCGTCATTGAGCAAATTGAGAAGCCCGGTCGTGACCGTGATCGAATATTGCTTGTCGTTCATGCCGGTGGAGAACGCGTTAAGCGCGTCGCTCTCCATCACTTTCAGCTTCGGCATGGTGATACCGCGAGAAATGCAGAGGTTTTCCAGCAGATTGTACAGCCGCGGCTGTTCGCTGCGCGTCACTTCGCGGCCGCCGGTGAGCGCGTCGATCATGCCTTGATGAAAATAATAGGCGATGACCACCCAGGCCGCGGTGCCGATTGTCGCGTAAGGTACGGCGCTGATGAAGTCGGACCAGGCGAGCTGCATCAACGTATCGAGGTCGGCATCGATCGACAGCGATTCGGCGGCGAGCGCGCCGGCATAAACGAGCACATAGACGAGAAAAAACAGACCGGCCAGCAGAGCGATCGACCGATGCCGGTTCGACTGGATGTGCGTGTAGAGACCGTAGGCGGCCATTTGAATTTACCGCTCATTCCCGCGCATGCGGGAATCCAGTGGGCCCAGTCGCTGAACCCGACGTGCTGGGTCCGCGCTTTCGCGAGGACAAGCGGCCGACGGCGACCGTTCTACGGTCATTTTCTTCGCTCTAAAACTTGACTTGCGGCGCTTGCACTTCAGCCTGGCGGTCGGTGCCGAGGTCGAAGAAATCTCTGGCGGTAAATCCAAACGATGCCGCAAACAGAGCCGCCGGGAAGCGTTGGATGCTGGTGTTGTATTCCTGCACGGCGTTGTTGAAGAAGCGCCGCGACGCGGCGATTTTGTTTTCCAGATCCGTCAGCTCGTTCTGCAATTGCTGGAATTCGGTGTTGGCCTTCAGGTCGGGGTAGGCTTCCGACAGGGCAAAGAGCTGGCGGAGCGCGCCGGACAGCATGTTCTCGGCCGCGGCCTGCTGCGCCGGAGCCGCGCTCTGCGCGGCGACTGCCGCATTGCGAGCCTTGACCACTTCGTCGAGCGTGCCGCGCTCGTGGGCGGCGTAGCCCTTCACCGTTTCGACCAGATTGGGGACGAGGTCGTGTCGCTGGCGCAATTGCACATCGACGTCGGCAAACGCCTCGTTGACCCTTTGCCGCATGGTGACCAGGCCGTTGTAAACGCCGATCGCCCAGAGGGCGAGGAGGACAATGACGACAAGGATGATAATCAAAACCATGGATTAGCTCCCTTTCGCGGCCGCGGGCGGGACCATAACCGCAAACGGTCATGGCGGCGAGCGGCGGCTCCAACCCTCTTGTGAGGGCCAACAGCGGTGGACCTCGACGGGCAATATAGGGGTGCGGGTGGTCGCCGTTAAGGTTAGCAATTGATGAACGTCGCGCCCGCCCCACCGGTCGTTTAGGAATCGGACCAAACGACAAAAGGTGGGTGTCATGCCGAAGCATTATCTCGGCTATTCGCCGTCGAGCGGCTCGGAGGGCGAGGCGGTTCTGAGCGAAATCCAGGCCTTCGATACGGCGCTCCGCGGCAAAAACTACGCGGCGGCCCGGGAAGGCGGCGCCCTCGGCCATAGCGATCAGGTGGCCCGTGACATCGCCGATATCGAACGCGCAGTCGCCGCTCTCCGTAAGGCCGAGCCGGCACTGGAAACCTGGACTGCCGTTTCGAGCGATGATCCGTCGGCTCTCCTGCCCCGCAAGCCGCGCCAGGTGTGGTTCACGATCGGTCTTGTCTGGTTATCGACGGCCATAGTCACCGCGGGCGCGGTTGCCGCCATCGCCCGGCTGGCAGGGTAACAAGCCTTTCAATGTCCCCGCGCGAGCGGGAGGAGCCATCGCGGCGGTCTGCGCGTTCCATCTGCAATCCTGGTTACGCGCGAATGAGCGATCAATGACTTGTCAATACGCGTTGCGATAAGCTTTGGGCGACAGCATTGTGCGGGCGATGATTTTCAGGTCGAGCCAGAGCGACCAATTGTCAATATAAAAAAGATCGTACTCGACGCGCTTGCGCATCTTCTCGTCAGTCTCGGTTGGACCGCGAAAGCCGTGAATCTGCGCCCAGCCGGTAATGCCGGGCTTGACGTTATGCCGGCGCGCATAGAGCGAGATGCGACGCTCGTATTCGCGATCGTGCGATAGCGCGTGCGGGCGCGGGCCGACTAGCGACATGTCGCCGGTGAGCACGTTGAATAGTTGCGGAATTTCATCGATGTTCCACCGCCGCAGCCAGCTGCCGACGCGGGTGAGCCGCGGATCGTCGCGCACCGCCTGCGGCACCACCGCGCCGTCGTCGAGCGTGCGCATGGTGCGGAATTTGATGATGCGGAACGGCCGCTGATTGAATCCATAGCGGCGCTGCACGAAAAAAACCGGGCCTGGGCTATCCAGGCGGATCAGGATGGCAACGGCGACGAGAAGCGGCGTGAGCGCGATGAGCGCGGCCGCAGCGAGAACAAGATCACACAGCCGCTTCTGCAACACTTCGAAAAGCGACAGCGGCATGCGCGTGAGCTGCAGGCTCGCCAGCGGGCCGAGTTTCGACAGCTCGACGTCTTCGAATCTGTGTAAAACCTGTTCGGGGCCGAGATGGATTTCGACCGGCAGGGCCAGAAAAGCTTCGGCGCAGCGGGCGATCGTGTCGGTCGCCGACCAGGGCAGCAACAGAAAGATCGCGTCGGGCCCGACACTGCGCACACTGGCAATAGCTTCGGCGAGATCGCGATCGCGCGCGGCGCGGTGCTCGGCCTCCGCTGCGCTAGCCGCGATCGGGGTCAGGAAACGGCAGCCGACGATGTTGATGCCCAGCGTCCAAGGTTCGTAGTAGTTGATGAAGGCGCTGACATGGGCGCCGGTTCCGATCAGGAAAATCCGCTGCGCCGTGACGAGCCCAACGGCGCGCGCGTGCGCGGTGACGCGCACGATGAGGAAGCGCTCGGCCAACAGCGCGGCAAGCGTGGCGACGTAGAACAGCACGATCCAGGCGCGTGAATAATGGGCGCTTTCCTGCTGCGTGAGGAAGCCGAGCATCAGGAGGCAGATCAGCGTCACGTTCCATAATTGGACGGTGCGCCGGGCGTGCGGCTTGACGGCGAAGAAGTTGGGCAGCCGATATTCACCGCGGAACACGTTGGCGATGGCGAAAATGCTTGCCGCAAGCACGCCGACCTGGACGTACGAGGAGACGGCGCCGGGATCGCGATAGGCGGCAAGCGAATAAGCGATGCCCGTGCCGCACGACATCGCCACGATGAGCGCAACATCGAGCAGAAAAATTGTGATCGAAAAGGTGCCGCGCGACAGCGCCGTCCAGCCGCGCAGGAGGCGGCTCGTTTGCGGCCGCGATGCCAGCGTGTAGTTCGGAAGCGTGTTCATCGACGGGAGCGCGACTTGTGCGTGTTAACGAACGAAACCGTACGTCGCTCCAAAGCGGGACAACGCGGACGGTCACGCCGCATCCTCGCGAGATGCGTGCCAAACACGGATCGCGCGTGCGCGCGCGCGGCTGGCGGTGGGGCTGAGCCGTGTTAAGGTTAAAGTGCTGACCAAGAGGGGCGCGGAGGAAGAAGATGCAGGGCAAGATCGCACTCGAGGAGCATTTTGCGATTCCGGAAACCGCCGGCGATTCCATGAGCTACTTTCCCGACCCGGTGCGTTCGGAAGTCGCGGCCCGCAACGCCGACATTCACGGCCGGCGACTGTCGCTGATGGACGAGTACGGTATCGAGATGATGCTGCTATCGCTCAACGCACCGGCCGTGCAGGCGATTCCGGACAGCGCGCGCGCAGGCGAAGTCGCCCGCATCGCCAACGACTATCTGGCCGAACAGGTGACCAAGCGGCCCGGCCGCTTCCAGGGCCTTGCCGCCCTTGCCATGCAGGACCCCGACGGCGCGACGCGCGAACTCGAGCGTTGCGTCAAGCAACTCGGCTTCCGCGGCGCGCTGGTGAATGGCTTCTCGCAGTCCGGCGATCCGGACAACGTTCTCTATTACGACCTGCCGCAATACCGGCCATTCTGGGCCATGGTCGAGCGGCTCGACGTGCCGTTCTATCTGCACCCGCGCAACCCGCTGCCGCGCGATGCGCACATTTACGACGGTCACCCGTGGCTGCTCGGGCCGATCTGGGCGTTCGGCCAGGAGACTGCGGTCCATGCGCTCCGCTTGATGGCGTCAGGATTGTTCGACGCCCACCCGCGCCTGCAGATCATCCTCGGACATCTGGGCGAGAACCTGCCGTATGGAATCTGGCGGGTCGACAATTCGAATGCATGGATTCCGAACCGCAACAAATGGCCGGCGAAAAAACGGTTGGGCGAATATTTTTCCGCCAATTTTTATCTCACCACGTCGGGCAATTTCCGCACCCAGGCGTTGATGAACGCAATGCTGGAGATCGGCGCCGACCGCATCATGTTCTCCACCGACTGGCCCTTCGAGAATATCGATCACGCCGCCGATTGGTTCGACCATTGCGCCATCAGCGAGAACGACCGGATAAAAATCGGGCGCACCAATGCGCGGCGCTTATTCAAGCTGGGGAACGATTGAGGTCAGGCGTCCACCGCCAAATTCGCCACCGTAATTTCACCGTCGGGAATGTAGTGGTTGACGCGTTTGACGGACAGATGTTGGCCGGCTCGGTGTGAATTCACCTCCTTGACCAAACCATTCCTCTGCAATTCAGCGACGATGTAATCGCGTTCGGCGTTGGTATCGGAATCGGTGGCGTGGGTGATCTGGAACGTCAGTCGCGTAAGCGAAAGACCGGTATCTTTAGTGCCGGCGCCGATCCAGAGTGCGTGTTCATCGTGCGGCAGCCGCTCGGCGTCGAGCCAAAACTCGGCCATTCCCACCGTGGCCTCGGCGCGCGCAAGGCTCGATCCCCAAAACCGAACGTGATGGCGCTTGCGCGGGCTGCTATCGATCGGCTTCTGAAAACCGACGTCCTGCCCACGTCCGAAAAGATAGAGGGTGCTGAATGGGGCCGTCGGATAAGGCGAATTGAATACAAATGCCCGGACCATGCGCCATGAACTGGCCGCTCCCAACCGATCGGCCTCGGACCAGCCGGCGGCGGCGAAGGCGGCTGCAAGTTGCCGGCGCGTGCCGACGAGGACGAGATTAATGGGGTCGCCGGGTAATCCGTCGCCGGTCAGTGTGAAGCGGGGCACGCGTCTGCGATGAAGCACCTTAAGACCCATGTGAACGGCGCGGGGCAGGACGATATAGGCCGCGACGCAATAGGTCAGCGCCAGAGCCAGCACCGACGGCAGCCTTCTGTCGGTCACTCTGAAGACAAAAACAATCAACCAGACGCTCAGGATGCCCAATCCCAGAATGAGCGAACGCTGCAACAGGCGCTTGAGCAATCTCACGATTCGGCCATGACGCATTAATGGCGACAGCGTGAAGCGGATATTGCGCAGAGACCGCAGATGTGTCGAGTGCGTGAGTGTCTGGGCCGGCCAAGTGGCGGGATTCTGCAGCGGCGCAGCGTGGCGGCGAATTAACGCTGCTGCTAACGCCAACAATTTAGGGTAGAATTTCCCGACCTGGGACAAAATCTTTATCCGGGGGTCGAGAGAACCTTCACCCGAGTTTACGGAGGAAACTGATGAAGGCGCATATCGTCGGTGGCGGATTCGGCGGACTGGCGGCGGCCGCGCTTCTTATCCGCAACGCAGAGGTGCCCGGGCAGGACATCACCATCTACGAGGCGGATGAAATTTTCGGCGGCGGGTTCTTTCTCGGCGGCAACGCGGCGAGCGGCTACAATCTGCCGGGTTCGGTCTTCGACAAGGAATTCCGCTGCACGTTCGATCTGCTCAAGTCGATTCCGTCCGCACGCAATCCCGCTATTTCGGTCACGGAGGATTTCTTCGCCTTCAATAACGGCGAACCGTACGACGACAAAGCGCACATCTTCGACCGCGACGGCCGCATCGTGCATGGTCCACGTTTCGGGCTGAGCCTCGCCGACGGGTTAAGCCTCGCGCGGGTCTCGCTGACGCCCGAAACGATGCTCGATGGACGGCGCATCGAGGAGTTCTTTTCCAAAGATTTTTTCTCAACCGAATTCTGGTTGCTCTGGTCGACGCTCATGGGGTCGCTGCCGCAGCACAGCGCGATCGAGTTCCGGCGCTACATGAACCGCTTTCTGTATTTGTTCGGAGACCTGTCGGATATGACCGGCGTAATGCGCACGCCGCTCAATCAGCACCAAAATTTCATAGAGCCGCTGGTCAAATGGCTCACCCCGCGCGGCGTCAACTTTCTCACCGGCACCTTCGTCAAGGACATCGGCTTCGCGCCATCGCCGCGCCGCATCACCGTCAACCGGCTCGACTATGAACGCGGCGGCGCCGCCTCGTCCGTTGCGATCGCGCCGGAAGATATCGTGCTGGTGACCACCGGCTCGCAAGCGGCCGACATGTCGCCGGGTTCGATGAGCGGGCCGCCCATCCCGCGGCCGACCGGGCGGTCTTGGGCGCTCTGGCAGCGCCTGGCGCAGGGGCGCACGGATTTCGGCAATCCCGACGTTTTCTTCGGTGTCGACAAAATACGCGACTCGCTCTGGGTGACCTTCACCGTCACCGATACAGGAAGCGAATTCGTCAACCAAATAGCCGCGCTGACCGGTAGCCAAGCCGGCCGTGGCGGGCTCGTGACCTTGAGAGACTCGCCCTGGGTGCTGTCGCTGTCCGTCTTCCACCAGCCGGAAATCATCGAGCAGCCGAAGGGTACGAGCGTGTGGTGGGGCTACGGCCTCTACCCCGACAAGATTGGCGAATACGTGCAGAAACCCATGGATCAGTGCACCGGCGCGGAGATCCTGGAGGAGACGCTGAAGCAATTGCGGTTCGCTAGGCAGTTGGACGCGATCATGGCGTCCTCGCTTTGCGTGCCTTGCTACATGCCCTACGTGAACAACGTCTGGCTCACTTGGAGCCATGGCGACATGCCTCCGCCCGTCCCGGAGGGCGCCACCAACCTCGGACTCATCGGCCAGTACGTCGACATGCCCAAGGAGATAGCCTTCACCATCGAGTGCTCGGTTCGCTCGGCATGGGAAGCGATCCGCACTCTGCTCAAGCGCGGTCCCGCGCCGCCGCCCGTCTATCAAGGCCAATACGATCCGAAGGCGCTGCTCGGCGCGCTGAAGGTGTTTCTCCGCTGAAGCGTTTACGCGGCACGTGCTCCGAATGGCGTGAGCAGCAGCTTGACGCGCTCGCGGCGTCCGTTCGCATCTTCAATTTCAATCTCGGCATGCATCGTGCCGGATTTTTGCCGAGGAACGCCGCGAGTCTCCAGTGTGCAGCTGACGGGAAGCGTCTGGCCTGGACCGATGTAATTGGCTGTGCGGTGGGGCGCGCCACGGACGTTCGCAGCTTGCGCGCTCACGACCATGCGGCCGCGCAAATGCGTGCCGGTAATTTTCGGCGTGATGACACGCGCTTTGATGATGCGAATCGGTTGACTTGAGCGGTTGCTCACCGTGCAATTCACCGCGACCCGTGTGACGTAAGAACCGTCGGGCTGTTTTGACACGCCCCAATGACAATCGGCATCGACAGGCGTAACCAGAAAATGTCGTCTCCGCGTGCGGTGGTATAGATACGCCAATACCGCCTCAATGATCATCCTTGGCCTCTGCAAACAGAATTGCAGCGCAACACTATAGGAGCGGTGGGATTTTCGTTGAAAAAAGTGCCAGTCCCGTCGCGGAAGGCAGTATGCATCCTGCTCAAGCGCGGTCCCGCGCCCCCTGTTCATCAGGGCAAACGCAATTGCACACCATGATGCGCGCGATTACGGTGCTAAAGCCGGAATGAGAATGTCGGAAGCCTCCGCCCATACGAACAACCCGCCCGAAGCCGGTGCGCCGCAGCTCGGCGATTCGATCGAATGCCGCGTCATCGGCACTATCCGGACGCCCTACAAGCTGATGGAGCACTGCCCTTCGCGGCATAACAAGCGCGAGTACCTTCGCTGCACGATCCGGCTGGCGCCAGAGTACGCGCCCGGCCTCGTCGGGCTGGAGACAGGCGGCCGAGCGCTGGTGCTTTACTGGCTCCACCTCGCCCGGCGCGACATGGTGCAGCTTCCGACACGCGCCGGCGTGCGCGACAAGCCGGTCGGCGTCTTCTCCATGCGCACTCCGCTACGGCCCAATCCCATCGCCGCGGCGGTGGTCGAAATCCTCGCCCTCCGCGAAGCCGAACTCGACGTGATCGGTCTCGATTGCCTCGACAACACGCCGCTCCTCGATATCAAGCGGGCGAAGTTCTACGAGCGCAGTGCGGCCGCCGGCGGGCTGAGTTGACGACGCGTCCGAGCGCCTGCGCACCACAACAGGAATGGCCGGATCGACTGTGGCAATTTGGCCATGAATGTTCCTTGAGCTTGTCGATTTGGCGCCCCTATGATCGCTGATCTCTGCTCCAGCAGCGAGATTCGTAAGCGCCGTCGCTATTGGCACCAAAGCAAATGCGGCGCAGCGCGCCACTCGGCCGCGAACGGAGAAAGCGGACATCGATCGAACGTCGCTTCTCAACACCGCGCCAAGCGGCGCCTTACCCGGCCTCGCGCAGCTTCACCGCGCCTTCGAGGTCGACCGAGACGAGCTGCGAGACGCCGCGCTCGGCCATGGTGACGCCGTACAGGCGGTTCATGCGCGCCATGGTGATCGGGTTGTGGGTGATGATGAGGAAGCGGGTGTCGGTCGCGCTCGTCATCTCGTGCAACAGATCGCAGAAGCGCTCGACATTGTAGTCGTCGAGCGGCGCGTCGACCTCATCGAGCACGCAGATCGGCGCCGGGTTGGTGAGGAACACGGCGAAGATCAGCGCGAGCGCGGTGAGCGCCTGCTCGCCGCCGGACAATAGCGACAGCGTCGCCGGTTTCTTGCCCGGCGGCTTCGCCATGATTTCGAGGCCGGCTTCGAGCGGATCTTCGTGCTCGATCAATTGCAGCTCGGCGTTGCCGCCGCCGAACAACTCGGTGAACAGCTTCTTGAAGTTCTCGTTGACGATGGCGAACGAGGCGAGCAGGCGCTCGCGCGCCTCGGCATTGAGACTGTGGATACCCTGTCGCAGCCGCTTGATCGCTTCGATCAGGTCGTCGCGTTCGCTGGCGAGTTTTTGATGTTGTGCCTCGACCTCGCTGAGTTCCTGCTCGGCGCGCAGATTGACCGCGCCGAGCCGCTCGCGTTCGCGGCGGATGCGGTCGAGCTTTTCTTCGACTTCGGCGACCGTCGGCAGTTCGGCGTCGGCCTTGATCTCGGCGAGTTCCGCAGCGGTGGACGGCTCGATATCGAATAGATCGCGAATTTCGTGCTCGATATCGGCGAGCCGGCGCTTGGCGGCGTCGCGCCGCTCCTCGCCGCGCGCCGCTTGCGCGCGCGCTTCGCCGACCGCTTCGAGCGCCGTGCGTGCCGCCTTGTCGGCTTCGGCGAGCGCGGCCTCGGACTCGGCCAGCCGGTCCGCATCGGCGCGCCGCGTCGCCGTTGCGCTCTCGATCTCGCCGATCAGCGATTGGCGCATGTCGGCGAATTTCTGCGGCGCATTTTTCAGTTCGCCGCGCTCATGCTCGGCTTCGGCGCTGCGCTGCTCGATGGTCGCAATCTGTGCGGCCGCGCTTTCCTTGCGCTCGCTCCATTCCGCGCGCTCGGCGGCGATCGCCGCCAGGCGCCGATTGGCGAGCTCAGCCTCGCGCGCGATCGCCTGGGCCTCGACCCTGGCTTCCGCGCAGACGCTGCGTTCGCCGGCGATGATCTCGTTGACCGCAGCGAGCTTGGCTTCGAGCTCGGCCGCTTCCGGCAGCGCGGCGAGCGCCTTGTCGGCCTCGTCGCGGGCGACGATCGTTTCGTCGCGACTCGCGGCAATGCGCGCTTGCGCCTCCTTGAGGGCGGAAATGCGCGCCGCGTTGCGGGCGATTTCGCGCTCGGCGGCGCCATGCTCTTCACGCGCGGCATCGGTCACGCGTTGCGCCTCGCGCCAGTCGGCGCGGGCTTGCG
>Ga0335077_10012962_pt1 | contig 10430 bp, 10 predicted proteins | sample Lox_Sample_31_FD_207151 | JGI IMG/M metagenome (GOLD analysis project Ga0335077, IMG submission 207151) | Soil microbial communities from Loxahatchee National Wildlife Refuge, Florida, United States - Lox_Sample_3.1 | ecosystem: Environmental > Terrestrial > Soil > Wetlands | place: USA...
GCGAAGGTGGAGCAGGGGCCGGGTCCCGTCTCCACGCCGAGAAGCGTGCCACACAGCGCCTCGCTCTGCGCCACTCCGCGCAACGCGGTCCATGCGTCGGCGCGGCTGCGGAACACTCCGTAGAGCGAGGCGGACGTGGCGTCTTGTTCGCTGTCGAGCGGTACGGGCTCTACCTGGCAGCCCGGCTCCCAGCGCAGCGTCCAAGCCGGCGCAGCGGCGCGACGCCGGTTGTACAGCGGTGTCAGGTCGCGCAGCAACGCGATTTCTCTGAGCGCCGCGCCCAGTCCTCCCGCCGTCTCGGTCCACTCGAGGGACGCGGTTTGCAGCGCCAGCGCCTGTGCTCGCTCGAGCTTGCCACCGCTTGTAAAGTGAGCGAGCACGCGCGAACGGAGATTGAGGGCGCTGCCCACATACAGAGGCTTGCCGTCGGAGGCGTAGAACGCATAAACGCCCGGTGCCTCCGGAAGGTCATCGACGCGCTCGAGGTCGAGGCCGGGCGGCAGCCAAGGGACCTGGGTCGCGTCGGCTACTGCCTGCGCCAAGCGCTGAGGGTCGACGCTGCGCTCGAGCTCGCGGGCGAACGCCCACACCGCCTGCGCGTCGCCCAGCGCCCGATGGCGTGCGCTGCACGAGAGCGCGAAGCGCTCGATCACGGAGTCCAGGTTGTGATGACGGTGTTCCGGGAACAGCGCGCGCGACAGGCGCACGGTGCACAGCGTGCGCGAGCGATAGCGGGTGCCTATCCGCCGGAACTCGGCGCGCAGAAATGCGTAGTCGAAGCGCGCGTTGTGCGCGACCAGCAGACGTCCTTCCAAACGTTCCAGCAGTTCGGCGCCGATATCGGAGAAGGTCGGTGCCTGCGCGACCATGTGATCGGTGATGCCGGTCAGAGATACGACGACCGGCGGGATCGCGCGCCCCGGGTCGACCAGAGTCGACCACTCCTGCACCAGATGGCCCCCGGCCACCTCGATCAACCCGATCTCCGTGATGCGGTCGCGGTCGGCGCTGGCGCCGGTGGTTTCGAGATCGAGGAAGACGAGCGGGGTGTCGAACATGAGAGGCAAGGCCCGCATCATTTCATATCGGCGCGAGAATGTATAATCGGCGCGCTGCGCGCGAGAAGAAGAAATCGAGAACCCGGATTCGGAGGAGATCATGTTCATTGCGCGTTATTACGGGAGGCAGCGATGAGCGCGTCGCCACGGCTCGCACTGGAGGAGCGCATCGCGTTGCCGGACGATCACGCTCGTGCGACCCTGGTCGGACGGGCCTGGGTGCCGGGGCCGCTGGCCGGGCCGAGCCCAGTGCTCGTCTCCGACGCCAGGGTATACGACCTGTCGCAGGTGGTGCCGACCTGCTCCGACTTGATGAACCGCGACGAGCCGGGTGCGCTGGTGGCCGCCGCGGTCAAGAGCGGGCGCGCCAATTTCATCGGACGAGCGGCAGAGCTTCTGGCCAACTCCGCGGCTGATCGACGCGACCCGAGTCGTGCGCACTTTCTGTCTCCTGTCGACCTGCAGGCCGTGCGGGCGTGCGGCGTGACTTTCATCGCGAGCATGCTCGAGCGCGTCATCGAAGAGCAGGCCAAGGGCGACCCGTCGGCCGCGGAGTCCATCCGCAAGAGTCTGGGCGAAGAGATCGGCGGCGAACTGCGCTCGACCAAGCCGGGCTCGCCCGAAGCCATGCGTCTGAAGGACTCGCTCGTGCGCCGCGGTATGTGGTCGCAGTATCTCGAGGTCGGTATCGGTCCGGACGCGGAGATCTTCACCAAAGCGCAGCCGCTGTCCGCTGTGGGCACTGGCGCAGACATCGGCATCCTCACGTCATCGTCGTGGAACAATCCCGAACCCGAGCTGGTGCTGATCGTCAACCAAACCGGCAAGGTGGTCGGGGCCGCGCTCGGCAACGACGTCAACCTGCGCGACTACGAGGGACGCAGCGCGCTGCTCCTCGGCCGCGCCAAGGACAACAACGCAAGCTGCGCGCTTGGCCCCTTTATCCGCCTGTTGGACCGGCACTATGGCGTGAGCGAGTTGCGCCGGACGCAGATCAGCGTGGAGGTCGCCGGCGACGACGCTTTCCGCCTGCAGGGAAGCTACGATCTGACGCAGATCAGCCGTGACCCGCTCGACCTTGCAGCGCAGGCGCTCAACCGCGAGCATCAGTATCCCGACGGACTCGTGCTGTTCATGGGCACAGCGTTCGCGCCGGTACGCGACCGTGATGAGCCCGGGCGGGGCTTCACCCACAAGCCCGGCGACGTGGTCACGGTTCGCTCGCCGACCCTCGGCGCTCTGTCCAATCGCGTGAACTACTGCGACAAGATCGCGCCATGGACCTTCGGGGCTGGCGAGCTGATGCGAAATTTGAGCGCGCGCGGGTTGATCTAGGGAAGACAGTTCTTACCACGGAGACACAGAGCACACGGAGAAAATCAGCTTCACGATCTTGAACCGCAGAGACGCGGAGCGTGCGGAGAAAAGCGATCAACGAAATTAGGTTGCCGCAACCTGCAGTTCACTGGGCTCTTCGCTCCGGTCTTTCTCTGCGTCCTCTGCGGCTCTGCTTTTCTCTCTGCTCTCCGTGGTTCAAGTGGGTCTGGGCTACAGATTGCCGAAGTACTCAGCCATCTTTCGCCGCGTCTCGGCGTCGGGCATCCGGCCAACTCCCGCCAGCATATTGTCCTTCAAGTGTTCGGCGTTGCTGGTCGCGGGGATGGCGCAGGTCACGGCCGGGTTGGACACGACGTATTTGAGGAAGAATTGCGTCCATGACATGCAATCGAACTCGCTCGCCCACTGCGGCAGCGGTTTGCCGTGCACGCGCGAGAACAGGCCGGCTTTTGCGAGAGGGCGATTGGCGATGACGGCGACCCCGGCCTGCTGTGCCACCGGCAGCACGCTGCGCTCTGCCTCGCGCTCCGCGATGCTGTAATTCAACTGGACGAAATCGTACTCCCGCGTCTTGATCAGACGCTTGAGCTGGTCGTACGCACCTTCGTGATAGTGCGTGATGCCGATGTAGCGCACGCGCCCTTGCTCCTTCCACTCTTTGAGTGTAGCCGTGTGCGTTTTCCAGTCGACCAGGTTGTGAATCTGCATGAGGTCGATCGTGCTGCTCCCCAGCAAGTGGAGCGATTGCTCCATCTGTCGCACACCTGCCTCTTGGCCGCTCGTCCACACCTTCGTGGCCAGAAACAGCGAAGGGCGCAGCGCGAGCTCGGAGCCGAGAGCGCCGACCACCTCTTCGGCCCGTCCGTACATCGGGGAGCTGTCCACTACGCTGCCGCCCGTATCCACGAAGCCTTGCACCACCGCCTTGAGCGCTGCGCGATCGAGCGCGCGGCTTCCGACATCGAAAGCCTGGTACGTGCCCAGCCCGATGACGGGGATCTGTTCGCCGCTGGCCGGAATTGCACGCCGCAACTGAGGCGAGGCGGGGTGTTCGATCATGGCCCGAAGCGCTGTCGGGCGTCCCCGGCGCGAGGGACAGGGGCCTGTTGACTTTTCTCAAAAAGGCGTATCATGCGCGCCCATGTTTGAGTTCAAGCGTTCGTCTGTACCGGTTATGCCGTACGCGGTCTTGCAGCCCAAACATCCTAGCCCAAATGCATGAGGGCTTCGCAACGGGTCAAGGCCCGCATCTTCAATCTTAGATAGGAAACAGCAATGGCAACTGGTACGGTCAAATGGTTCAACGAGGCCAAGGGTTACGGCTTCATTACGCCGGACGAGAAAGGCGAAGATTTGTTCGCGCATTTCTCGGCGATCAACATGAGCGGGTTCAAGACGCTCAAGGAAGGTCAGCGCGTGAGCTTCGAGGTAACCACCGGCCCCAAGGGCAAGCAGGCTTCTAACATCCAGCCTGCCTGAACCTCTTCTAGTACCTCGGCAAGGGCCCGCTTCGGCGGGCCTTTGCTTTTTGTGCGAGACTTGATCGGCGCTTCCCCGCTCAACTCGCTTCCCGCATTTTTCCGCTCCATGTCGATCTCGCTTGAAGATGTCCGAGCCGCCGCCGCTGAAATCGCCGGTGCGGTGGTGGAGACGCCTTGCATGCTGTCGCGGACCCTGTCGGAGATCACCGGCGCGCAGGTTTTCGTCAAATTCGAGAATCACCAGTTCACCGCCTCATTCAAGGAGCGGGGTGCGCTGGTGAAGCTCAAGTCGCTCTCACGGGAGCAGCGCGCGCGAGGTGTGATCGCGGCGTCGGCCGGCAATCACGCGCAGGGCGTGGCCTACCATGCGAAACGCCTGGGCATCCCAGCGGTGATCGTCATGCCGCGCTACACGCCCGCGGTGAAAGTCGAGCAAACGCGCGCGTTCGGTGCCGAGGTGGTGCTCGAGGGGGCTCTGTTCGACGACGCTAAAGCGCATGCCGCGGCGTTGGCCGAGCAGCGTGCGCTCACCATGGTGCATCCGTACGACGACGAGAAAGTGATGGCGGGGCAGGGCACCGTCGCCCTGGAGATGCTCGCGGCGCATCCCGAGTTGGAGGTGTTCATCGTCCCGATCGGCGGCGGCGGTTTGATTTCGGGCATGGCGGTGGCAGCCAAGAGACTCAAGTCGGCGATCGAAGTCGTCGGCGCGCAGACCGAGCGCTTTCCGTCGATGTATTGCGCGCTGCACGGTACAGAGCCGAAATTCGGCGCTACCACGATCGCCGACGGGATCGCCGTCAAAGAACCGGGCCGGCTGACTCTGCCCGTGGTGCGGGAGCTGGTGAGCGATGTACTGCTGGTCGATGAGGGCGACATCGAGCAGGCCATCGTCCTGTTGCTGGAAATCGAGAAGACCGTGGTGGAGGGGGCGGGTGCCGTAGGCCTCGCATGCCTGCTGCGCTACCCGCAGCGCTTTGCCGGGCGCCGAGTCGGGCTGGTGCTGTGCGGAGGAAACATCGACCCGCTCACGCTGTCCGACATCATCGAGCGCGGGATGGTGCGCTCGGGGCGGCTGACGCGGCTGCAGGTCGAGCTGCGCGATCTGCCGGGGTCGCTGGCGCAGGTCACCGCCTGCCTGGCCGAGGCGAACGCCAACATCGAAGAGGTTCACCATCAGCGCGCATTCACGCATCTGCCGGTGCGCACGGCTGAGGTCGATTTCGTGCTCGAAACGCGCAGCCACGAGCACGTGCGGCAGATCATCGAGGCCCTGGCCCGCTCGGGCTTCGCAGCACGGTTGCACAACGACTAGAACAGCCGCGACGCGTGAAGGGCCCGCACTCGGAAGAAGGAACGTCTGAGGTATCACGAGCGTCCAACAGCCGATCACGATCACGAACCACGGACCTTACCATGGCACGAGTACCGTACGTAGACGACGCGGGCAACCCCGAGCTCAAGCCGATCGCGGATCGGATCCGCGCTGAGCGTGGCGGGCAGCTGCTCAACCTGTACCGGGCGCTGCTGAACAACCCGCAGCTGGCGGACGCATGGCGCCAGCTGTTTACGGTGATCCGTCAGCAATGCGAGCTGCCCTCCCGCGAGCGCGAGCTGGTGATCATGGCCATCGCCGTGATGAACGGCGCCGACTACGAGTACAGCCATCACGCGCCGATCGCGCTCGCGGCCGGGCTGACGCAGGCGCAGCTCGATGCGCTGCCGCGCTGGCGCGACGCGACCGTGTTCGATGCCCGCGACCGCGCCGTCCTCGCGTACGCCGAAGCCATGACACGCGAAGTGCATGTCGCAGACGCGGTGTTCCAGGCGGTGGCGCACTGGTTCGGGCCGCGCCAGATGGTCGAGCTCACCGCAACCATCGGCGGTTACAACCTCGTGTCGCGCGTCCTGGAAGCGTTGCAAGTCGACCACGAGTAGCGGGCGCATGGATCGCCTGCTGTGGGTCTTGGCCGTGCTCGCGCTCGCCGTCGCGCCCGCGGCTGCCCCCGCCCAGGTCGGAGCGCTGCCGGAGATCGCCGGCGCCGCCAGCGTCGCGGTGCCTGGAGTCGGTGTGATCCAGGGCGGGTACCTGTTCCAACCGCCGGTGCGCAGACCGCCGATGCCCGCTTTGCTCGTGCTGCACGACAACCCCGGCAGCGCGGAGGACGTGGAGAGCGTTGCTCGCAACCTGGCCGAGCGTGGGTACGTTGCCCTGGCGCTCAGCATGCGGGGATTCCCCGGTTCCGAGGGGGAAGACGATTGCGGCGCGCGGCAGGCGGACGACGCGGTCGAGGCGCTCTACTGGCTGGCGCGCCAGCCGGGCGTAGACCGCAGCCGCCTGGGCATCCTCGGCTTCGGCCAGGGCGCTCAGGTCGCGCTCTTGGCCGCAGCGCGCAGCTCGCTGGCCAAGGCGGTGGTTGCCTACTTTCCCGTCACCGACGTTACCCGCTGGAGCGAAGGCACCATCTACCAGGGCGTGCGCGACTACGTCGCACGAGTCTGCCAGCAGCAAGCGCCGAGCAGCGTTTCGCCCTTCCTGCACGCTGCGACCATCAGCGCGCCGGTACTCCTGATCCACGGCGAAGAAGACGACAGGGTCCCGGCCGAGCAAAGCAGACTGATGCACGATGCTTTGCAAGGCTTGGGCCGCCAGTCGGAGCTGCGTCTCGTGCCCGGCGCGCGGCACGGATTCACGCCCGATGAGTTGGAGGAGAGCTGGCCCTGGGTGATGAGTTTCCTGGGCCGCAACCAGATGCTCTCGCTCGCGGCGCGGTCGCCCGAGCAGCAACGCCGGGTGAACGTGTTTACTGAGCAGGGCTGGGCGTCGCGCCTCGGCCAGCGGGGAATCAACACCATCCGCGATCTGGGCCAGATCAAGCGCGAAAAAGTCACGCTGGTGCAGAACCCGCACGTCGACGGCCGTACCGATGAGATCCGTGAATTCTTCCTGCCGGGGCTATACGTGAAGGCGCTGTTCCCAGGGCGGCAGCACAAAGCCTACCTGCTGCAGGAGGTCGAGATCACGGATCCGCGCTGGCGGGCGAAATACGGGCTGAATCTTGGAGCCACGCGCGCGAGCATCGAGGACAAGCTCGGCCAGCCCGACGGCGAGCAGGACGGGTTTCTCGAGTACTTCCATTCCATGGGCATTGGCACGGCGCGCATCTACCTGCGCGACGAGCGGATCGTGAAGCTCGAGTGGGAGTTTCGCGCCGATTGAACCGCCGGCGTCATTCCGGACACCTAGAGGGTGATCCGGAATCCAGGTGCGCGCGGAGCGGCCTCACGCACCGCCTGTCTGGATTCCGGGTCGCCGCGTTGCGGCGCCCGGAATGACACCCTGGGTCATCCTTCTCGGGAGGCGGGCAGGACCATCTGCGTCTGCGTCACCAGAGCCACCAGCCGACCGACCTCGCTCTCAACGCGCGTCTGCCAGACCATGGTGGTCCGGCCGCGATGCACCGGTGTCGACGTTCCCAGCACGCGCGAGCCCTCCGCGGCGGCGCTCAGGAAATTCGTCTTCGACTCGATGGTCGTTGTGCGCGCACCTTCAGGCAAGTTCGCGATCGTGCCAATCGCGCCCAGCGTGTCCGCGAAGGCCATGATGGCTCCCCCGTGCAGGACCTGCCCGAGCGTGCACAGGTCGGAGCGCACGGTGAGCTCTGCGACGACCTTCTCGCGCGTCACCTCGATGAGCCGGATGCCGAGCAGGCCCGGAAGCCCGTCCTTGAACTTCTCCTGCATGCTTGCAGTCAGGTCCATCAACGCCTCCAACCAGCCTCATGGATCGAGCCGGACATAGAGGCGTTTGTTGATCTTTCCTTTGTTCTCGGTGCGCAGCACCGAGAACCTACCCACTTCGCTCGTGCTGCGCACATGGGTTCCGCCGCAGGCCTGCGCGTCGAAACCTTCGATTTCCACCACCCGGACCTGGCCTTGCACCACCGGCGGCTTCGCCTCCAGCGTTCTCAGCAGGTCGTTGCGCTCACGGAACTCGTCTTCGGTGAGATAGTACGACTTGAGCACAGACCCGCGCTCCAGGATGGCGTTCACCTTCCTCTCCAATTCGGCGCACAGCGCCGCGGAAAAGGCGTCCAGCTTGAAGTCTATCCTGGAGTAGTCGACCGCGATCTGCACGCCGGTGATCCATCCGCCGTATTCCCGCAGTGCGATGGTGTTCAGCACGTGCAGCACGGTGTGGTAGCGCGCATGCGCAAGCCGATGTGGCTGATCCAGCAGCAGCGTGGCCGGTGATCCGAGAATTTCGCCCGACGGCGCTGCCTTGAGCAAATGCCAGATCGTATCGGTCCCATCCGTGTGAACCGAAACGATCTCGAGAGTCGCGCCGCCGCGGATCTTCACCCAGCCCCGGTCGGGCGGCTGGCCGCCACCGCCGGGATAGAAGCACGTCCGGTCGAACGCGAGGCAATTGTCCCGCATGGCGATGACATTCGCCTCGGCCTCGAAGCAATGGTCATCCTGAAGGTACAGGCGCGTGGTGCCGTTTGCTGGCCCGCGCTCGTCCGGGCTCACCGCTGACGGACGAACTTCTGCACGCGTTTACCGGTGTCGACGTCGCCCGTGTACAGGTTGCCCTGCGAGTCGATCGCGATCGCATGCACCCAGTGAAACTCACCGGCGTAGCGCCCTGGCCGGCCGAACGCGCTGACCTCCTTGCCGTTCGCCCGCTCCAGGACATGCACCTCGTTGTTGGTGCCGTCGGCGACGTAGAGGTACTTCTGTCCGGTGTCCTCGGACAGCGCGATGTCCCAGACCGAACCCGCGCCGCGGGTGGATGGCTCGAGAATAAACTCGGTGACGAAGCTGCCGTCCTTGTTGAACACCTGCACGCGGTCGTTGACCCGGTCGCAGACATACACCAATCCATCTCTGGCGATGCGCACGCAGTGGACCGGAGTGCGGAACTGCTTGGCTTCCGGCGCGCCCGGCTCATACGCGCCGAGGTCCGCGTCGTCCGGCCGCGCGCCAAAGGCTCCCCAGTGGCGCTTGTAGCCGCCGGACTGCGCGTCCATCACCAGGATGCGCCGGTTCTTGTAGCCGTCGGCGATGTACACCTCGCCCGCCGCCTGATCGACGATGGCGAGAGCGGGGCGGCCGAGCTCGGTCGTGCTGTTGCTGTCGCCGGTCTGGCCCGAGCGCCCGATCTGCAGCAGGAACTTGCCGTCGCGGGTGAACTTGAGGACCTGGTGATCCGACTTCCCGTTTCCTCCCAGCCACACGTTGTCCTGAGCGTCGACGAAGATGCCGTGCTCGTTTTCGGGCCACTCGAAGCCCGCGCCGGGACCTCCCCAGGCTTGCAGCAGATTGCCCTGCTGGTCGAACTCCAGCACGGGCGGTGCCGGCAGGCAGCACTTCGACACCGGCGGCTTCAGCGCTGCGCCGCGCTCGTCGTCGGTCAGTGTGCGGGGGCGCTGATACACCCAGATGTGATCGTGCGAATCGACCGCGATGCCGCCGATCTGGCCGAGAATCCATTTGTGCGGCAGCGGCTTGGGCCAGTACGGATCGACCGCGAAGCGGGGTGCATCCTGCGCTTGCGCCGGGCCCCATGCGCAGAACGACAGCAGCGCGATAGCGGCGAGCAGGACAGAGGCGAAATCGAGGCGGCGCATAGGCGTTATGCAGCCGATGGAAAGCAGGCCGGTCCGAGTGGCTCGAAGCTCTTGTATGTCAGGACGAACTCCTGGTGGCCGAGCGCTTCGGACTTGGTCTTCTTGCCACCTGCCACCTCGACGACCAGATCGTAGATCTCTCGACCCACTTCATCCAGCGTGGCCCGACCCTCCAGGATGCGCCCGGCGTCCACGTCCATGTCGTCGGACATGCGCTTGTAGGTCTTCGGATTGGCGCAGACCTTGATGATCGGAGAGATCGCCGACCCCACCACCGAGCCGCGCCCGGTGGAGTACATCACAAGGTGCGCTCCGCATGCGATCATCTCAGCTACCTCGACGTTGTCGTTGATGTTGGGGAAACCGAAGCGCACCTCGCCGTCCGGGATCATGTCCATCAGGTACAGGCCGCCCGCGAGTGGCACGTCGCCCGGCTTGATGATGCCGCTGATGCGCGACTGGCCGCTCTTGGCATAGGCGCCGAGCGATTTCTCCTCGATGGTGGTGAGCCCGCCGTCCGCATTGCCGGGCGCGAAGCTCGCGTGGCCCAAAGTGGCGTAGTAGCGCGCCGCCTTCGCCACTGTCTTGACGATCTCTTGCCCGAGCTCGGGCGTCGAGGCGCGCTCGGCCATCCAGTTCTCCATGCCGATCAGCTCACCGGTTTCCTCGAAGATACAGGCCGCTTTCTGCTGCACCAGATGATCGAAGGCGCGGCCCATGGCCGGGTTGGCGGTCAGCCCAGAGGTCGCATCGGAGCCGCCGCATTTCGTGCCGACGATCAGCTCGCTCAGCGCCATGCTTACCCGCGGCGTGGCTTGCAGGTCGACGAGCGTGCGCTCGATCCACGCCTGCCCTTGAGCGATGCTGCTGCGCGTGCCGCCCGCATCCTGAATGACGACCAGGTGCGCCGGACGCCCCGA
>Ga0335077_10012963_pt1 | contig 10430 bp, 8 predicted proteins | sample Lox_Sample_31_FD_207151 | JGI IMG/M metagenome (GOLD analysis project Ga0335077, IMG submission 207151) | Soil microbial communities from Loxahatchee National Wildlife Refuge, Florida, United States - Lox_Sample_3.1 | ecosystem: Environmental > Terrestrial > Soil > Wetlands | place: USA: Florida...
CGCCCGGCGCATATCCACTTCTCGCTCTTCGGCGCGGGCATTCTGTCGCGGCTGGTGACACAGATGTATTTCCCCGGCGATCCATTGCAGCCGCTGGATCCCATCTTCAACAGCATTCCCGATGAGGCTGCGCGCATGCGGTTGGTTTCCAGCCTCGATATGAACCGCGCCGAACCTGATTATGCGCTGGCGTATATGTGGGATATTGTGCTGCGCGGGCACGCAGACACGCCGTTTGAGGGGAACCACCGATGAGCGAGCAGACAAGGCTGACTCCAGCAAGTTCGCAGACCGTTGGGCCCTACTTCCGTATCGGGCTCCAGCGTCTGGTTGATGAGGCTCCGGCGATCGACGCGAGCGCGGCGGATGTGATCACCATCCGCGGAAAAGCCCTCGATCGCGACGGTGAGCCCGTTCCCGATGCCATGCTCGAGTTCTGGAACGCGGGCGCCGACGGTGCAAACCATGATGGATACCCGGAAGGCTTCCGGCGCGCTGCCACTGACGGAGACGGCAACTTCTCCGTGTCGGTTCGGCGGCCTGCGCCCGTGGACGCGGGAGACGGCCGAAAGCAGTCTCCCCATTTGCTGGTGCTGTTCTTCTGCCGCGGGTTGCTGCGTCATCTTATCTCGCGCGTCTACTTCGACGATGAGGCGGCAAATCCATCCGACCCGGTGCTCCTCGGCGTTCCGGACGCGCGCCGCCACACGTTGATCGCTCGTCGTGAGACCGAAAACACTTATCGCTGGGACGTGATTCTGCAGGGCGACGAGGAAACGGTATTCTTCGCGTGGTGAGAACCCTACGGATATGAGCGACAGCCTGAACTCGTTCCTGTTCTCCACGCCGGAGATGACGCGCGTCTTCTCGTCGCAACAGCATTTGCGCGCCATGATGCGCTTCGAATGGGGCCTGACCGCTGCTCTCGAAAAGCAAGCCATGGCGGAGCCGGGATCGGCATCGATTCTGGAATCGCTACTCGATGCGGGTTTCGTGGACCGAGACGTCCTCGAACGCGAAGCGCGGGACGGCGGCAACATCGCCATTCCGTTTGTCCGGCAACTCACGGCTGCGGTCAAAGCGCGCGACGAGCGCGCATCGCGCGCCATTCACCTCGGCGCCACCAGCCAGGATCTGCTCGATACGGCGCTCGTTCTCCAGATGCGCGATGCAGTTGCGCTGCTTGACGATGCGATCACGCGGCTGGATGCCGTGCTCACCAATCAGGTCCGCGCGCACCGCGATACGATCCTGACAGGAAGAACCTGGCTGCAGCCCGGGCCGCCCACGACTTTCGGTCTGAAACTGGCGGGAACGCTTGCGGCATTGCGGCGCAGCCGTGATCGCATCCGCTCCGCGTCGCAGCGCGGGCTCGTTCTCGAGTTCGGAGGCGCTGTCGGCACCCTCGCCGTGCTCGGAAGCGCGGGAAGCGCCGTTTCCGCCGAACTGGCGCGGCTGCTTGACCTGCCTGAGCCCGATCTTCCCTGGCACACCCAGCGCGACAGCATCGTCGAAATGGTGCAGGTCCTGGCGGCTTTGACCGGCTCGCTGGCGAAATTTGCGCGCGACATTGCGCTGCTCATGCAGGCCGAGGTCGGTGAGGCATCGGAGGAAACCGGCGGCGAACGCGGAGGCTCGTCCACCATGCCGCACAAGCACAACCCTGTCGCATGCGCCGCCGTGATCGCCGCCCATACAAAGATGACCGGCCTGGCCGCCACGATTCTGTACGCCATGCCGCAGGAATACGAGCGGGGACTGGGGCTGTGGCAGGTCGAGTGGGACACTGTGCCTGAGGCTTTTTGCCTCACGGCCGCCGCGTTTGCCTATTCCATCGACATCGCCGAAGGGCTCACTGTTAACGCCGCCCGCATGCAGGCCAATTTTGATGCGCTTCTCGGCTTGACGTTGTCTGAGGCCGTCAGCGCCGCCCTGGCTCCGAAGATCGGCCGCGCCGCTGCCCATGACCTGCTGCGCAACGCCATTGCGCGCGTCGCAGAAGAAAAACGGCATCTCAGTGACGTTCTGAAGCAGACGCCGGAGATCGCTGCGCATTTGAGCAGCGACGAGATCGAAGCGCTGATGGACCCGCGCGCATACCTGGGCAGTGCCCAACGATTCATCGCCCGAGTCCTGGGAGAAGCCGATGCCGATCGCTGACAACGGACAGATCCGCCTTCACTACGAGACCAGCGGCATTGCCTCCGGAGAAGTCCTGGTGCTTTCCAATTCGCTGGGTTCGAGCCTTCACATGTGGGACAAGGTCGTACCTCGTTTGGAAAGCACGTATCAAATCGTGCGCTATGACACGCGCGGCCACGGCGTCAGCAGCATCCCGCCGGCTCCGTACACAATCGAGCAACTGGGGCGCGATGTGCTGTTCCTGCTGGATCATCTCGGGATTGAGCGGGTGAACGTGTGCGGGTTGTCTCTGGGAGGCATGGTGGCCATGTGGATGGGGATCCATGCGCCGCAGCGCGTGCGGCGCATGGTTCTGGCAAATACGGGAGCACGCATCGGCACGGTGGAGATGTGGAACCAGAGAATTGCGGCGGCGCAAAATTCCGGCATGGCTTTCCTTGCCGCGGCGATCCTCGAGCGGTGGTTTACGTCCTCCTTCCGCAACCAGCAACCCGCCGAGATGGAAGCCATTCGCAGCATGATCGCGGCGACAGACCCGAATGGCTACATCGCGTGCTGCGGAGTGCTTCGCGATACAGACCTGCGAGCGGACATCAGCGCGATTTCAGCGCCTGCTCTTGTGATCACCGGAACGCACGATCCCGCCACGCCTCCCTCCAATGGACGCGCGATTTACGCGGCGGTACGAAATTCGAAATACGTCGAGCTGGATTCGTCTCATCTCTCCGCGTGGGAGCGCGCGGACCAATTCGCCGATGCGGTCATCGCATTTCTTGGCGGGGAGGAACCGGGCAATGGATGAACGGGAACGTTATGAACTGGGCATGCGCATCCGGCGGCGCGTCCTGGGCGATGAGCACGTGGACCGTGCCGAGGCGGGCAAAACCGAACTCGACGCGGAGTTCCAGGATCTGATCACGCGCTATGCCTGGGGCGAAATCTGGACGCGGCCCGCGCTGCCGCACCATACCCGCAGCCTTCTCACCATCGGCTTGATGGTGGCGCTGAATCGCGGCGAGGAATTGCGCCTGCATCTCCGCGCGGCCGCCAACAACGGCGTCACCGCCGAAGAAATCCGCGAAGTGCTGCTGCATTGTTCCATCTACTGTGGCGTTCCCGCGGCCAATGCCGCCTTCCACGCCGCGAAAGAAATCCTGAGTGAGCGCCGCGCACCGGAGCAGGGAAGCGATGGCGCGCTCTGAGACGCAAGTGGGGATTGTGGGCGCCGGTCCCGCGGGACTGATGCTCTCTCATCTTCTTCATCTCAACGGGATCAGTTCCATCATTCTTGAAGCGCGTTCGCGCGCCTATTGCGAGGAGCGGGTGCGCGCCGGCGTCCTGGAGCACACCAGCGTGGAGATGCTGCGCCAGGCGGGCGTGGCCGGTCGCCTCGATCGCGAAGGCCTGCGCCACGAAGGTATCGAACTTGGTCTGCGCGGCCAGCGGCATCGCATTCCTTTCGTCGAACTCACCGGCAAGTTCGTGACCGTGTACGGCCAGCAGGAAGTTGTAAAGGATTTGATCGCGCGCCGCCTCGCCGACGGCGGAGACCTGCGTTTCGAATGCGGAACCGTATCGTTGCGGGGCATCGAAAGTGCCAAGCCGACGATCCGCATCGAGAAGGACGGCAACATCGACGAGATCCGCTGCGACTACATCGCCGGCTGCGATGGCTTTCATGGCATTTCGCGATCGTCCTTCCCCGACGGCGCTCTCACCGTCTACGAGCGGAATTATCCCTTCGCCTGGCTCGGCATCCTGGCCGAAGCGCCGACGTCGCGGGAAGAGCTTCTCTACATGCATCATGAGCGCGGCTTCTCGCTCTACAGCATGCGCTCCCCTCGCATCACACGGCTTTACCTGCAATGCCGCCCTGACGAAAACATCAATGAGTGGAGCGACGACCGCATCTGGAGCGAACTGCACACTCGCCTCGGGTGCGCGGACGGCTGGCATCCCACCGAAGGCCCGGTCCTGCAGAAGGGAGTCACCGGAATGCGCAGCTTCGTCGTCGAGCCCCTGCAGCATGGCCGCCTGTTCCTGGCCGGAGACGCGGCGCATATCGTGCCGCCCACTGGCGCCAAGGGCATGAACCTCGCGTTCGCCGACGTGTACTATCTCGCCGAGGCGCTTCGCGCCCTCTATGCAGAGAACGATCCCGAAAAACTTAGGCGGTACTCCGAAACCTGCCTCAGAAGAATCTGGAAAGCGCAGCGGTTTTCCTGGTGGATGACGTCATTGCTGCACCGTTTCGAAGAGGATTCCCCTTTCGACCGCCGGCGTCAACTCGCAGAGCTTGAATATGTGATGAGTTCACGTGCCGCGGCCACATCTCTCGCGGAGAATTACGTGGGCCTGCCGCTGGAGGTCTCCGCGCCGATCGAGCGCGGCGCGGTAGATCACCCCGCAAACTATTGAAGCAAAGAACGGAAAATGTGAGGTCCCATGAACGACGTTGCTCTTCTCATCGACGGAAAATCGGCGCCCGCCAGCCACGATAGGCGCTTCGATCGCATGGATCCGGTGAAAGGCGCTGCCGCCACCCGCGCCGCGGCGGCAACAGTTGACGATGTGAACGCCGCAGTGGAAGCGGCCGCCGCCGCCTTCCCCGGCTGGGCTGCCACGGGCCCGGGCCGCCGTCGTGAACTCCTGTTGCGCGCCGCGGATACCCTGATGGCTCATCAGCAGGACTTCATCGACTGCATGGTTGCCGAGACCGGCGCCACCCAGCCCTGGGGCGGGTTCAACGTTGCGTTTGCGGCGTCGATTCTGCGCGAAGCGGCCTCCATGACCACCCAGGTCGCGGGCGAGGTGATTCCCACCGACGTGCCTGACAACCTGGCCATGGCCATTCGCCAGCCCCATGGAGTGTGCGCGGCGATGGCCCCATGGAACGCTCCCGTGATCCTCGGAGTCCGTGCAATCGCCATGCCGCTGGCCTGCGGAAACGCCGTGGTGTTCAAGGCCTCCGAGGCCTGCCCCGCGGTCCATCGTCTCATCGGCACAGCATTCCAGGAAGCCGGTCTCCCCGACGGTGTACTGAACGTGATTACCAATGCACCCGAGGATGCACCCGAGGTTGTTGCCGCCCTTATCGATCACCCCGCCGTCCGACACATCAACTTCACCGGCTCCACGCGTGTGGGCCGCATCATCGCCGAACGCGCCGCGCATCATCTCAAGCCGGTGCTCCTTGAATTGGGCGGAAAGGCCCCGCTGATCGTCCTCGATGACGCGGACATCGATGCGGCTGTGAACGCCGCGGCATTCGGAGCATTCATGAACCAGGGACAGATCTGCATGTCCACGGAGCGCATCGTCGCGGATGAAGCCGTGGCGGATGAATTCGTCGCCAGGCTTTCCGCAAAGGCCGCCGGTCTGCCTCTGCGCGATCCCTCGCTCGGACCCACCGTGCTCGGTTCCATGGTCGATTCCGTCTCCGCCGGGCGGGTCAGCGATCTCATCGCGGACGCGCGCGAGAAGGGCGCATACGTGGCCTGCGGAGGTCAACGCGAAGGCACGCTCATGCAGGCCACCGTGATCGACCGCGTCACGCCTGCCATGCGGATCTACGGGGAAGAATCGTTCGGTCCGGTCGTCTCCGTGGTCCGGGTGCGCGGCGACGAGCAGGCCATCCAGGTTGCGAATGACACAGGCTATGGTCTCGCCGCCGCTGTCTTCAGCCGCGATATCGCCCGCGCATGGAACATCGCGCGCCGCGTGGAGAGCGGCATCTGCCACATTAACGCGCCCACCGTCCACGACGAGCCGCAGATGCCCTTCGGAGGTGTGAAGGCCTCGGGCTACGGCCGCTTCGGCGGGAAGGCGGGTATCGACGAGTTCACCGTGTTGCGCTGGATCACCATCCAGACCGGCCTTCGCCACTACCCGTTCTAGGGACCGATCTCCCAAACGGTTTGTCATCCTGAGCGAAGCGCCGCTTCGCGGCGCGTAGTCGAAGGACCTGCTGTTGTCGAGGTTACCCTGGGTTGCTGGGTGCCCCGTTCGAGCTCCGCTCGGGCGGGGTCGATCCTCGTTGGCCCCCAATTTCGCCCTCCTTTTCCTCAATCTCATCCCGCGCCGGCCACTCGCCTTCACGACTAGAATTGAACTAGTCATGCCCGAGTTCACCCATCTCCACCTGCACACCGAGTACTCTCTTCTCGACGGCGCATGCGACGTCAAAAAGCTTTGCGAGCGCGTCTCGAAGCTCGGCCAGAATGCCGTGGCCATGACCGATCACGGCAACATCTACGGCGCGGTCCACTTCTTCAATGCTGCCAAGGAGTACGGCGTGAAGCCCATCCTTGGCTGCGAGCTCTACGTGTGCAAGAACGAGGACCACCGGGCTCCCGCGCAGGGCGATGACTACAACCACCTCCTGGTGCTGGCCGAAAACGAAGAAGGCTACCGCAACCTCATCCGCATTACATCGGAAGCCTCCCTGTACGGCTTCTACCGCAAGCCGCGCATCAGCAAGCGCTACCTCGCCGAGCACGCCCAAGGACTGATCGGCTCCTCCGGCTGCCTTTCCGGCGAGCTCTGCGAAGAACTCAGCGCCGGCCGTTACGACAAGGCAAAGTCCGTCGCCCTCGAGTACCAGAACATCTTCGGCAAAGGGAACTTCTATCTCGAAATACAGGACCAGGGCCTCGAGGCCGAGCGCAAGATCCAGAACGACCTTTTCCGCCTCGAACGCGAACTCGAAATTCCCCTCATCGCCACCAACGACTCACACTACCTCTGCGGCGAGGACTCGCACGCTCACGACGTGATGCTCTGCGTGCAGACCAACGCCAAGATCCACGACGCCGACCGCTTTAAATTCGACTCCGACCAGTTCTTCGTCAAGTCCGCGGACGAGATGGCGCGCCTCTTTCCTGATGCACCGGGCGTGCTCTCCCGCACCATGGAGATTGCCGAGCGCTGCAACTTCAAGCTGAACCCGGTCGACAATCCGTTCCCCGAATTCGCGGTTCCCGAAGGCCACACCATTGACAGCTACTTCGAACAGGTGTGCCGCGACGGCTACAAAAAGCGCCTCGAAACCGCCATTCGCCACCTCGAGAGCCGCGGCCTGCTGCGCTCGCCCATCCACGAGTACGAGGCCCGCCTGGAGCGCGAAATCTCCATCATCAAGCAGATGAAGTACTCGGGATACTTCCTCATTGTCTGGGACTTCATCAAGTACGCCAAGGATCACGGCATCCCCGTGGGCCCCGGGCGCGGATCGGCCGCTGGATCGCTGGTTGCGTACGTCATGGAGATCACCAACATCGACCCGCTCCAGAACGTGCTCCTCTTCGAGCGCTTCCTCAACCCCGAGCGCGTGTCCATGCCCGACATCGACGTGGACTTCTGCATGAACCGCCGCGGAGATGTCATCGACTATGTCACCCGCAAGTACGGCCGCGACCAGGTCGCCCAGATCATCACGTTCAACACCATGGCCGCCAAAGCCTCCATAAAGGACTGCGGCCGCGCCATGGACATGCCCTATGGGGACGTCGACCGCATCGCCAAGCTCGTCCCCGCCACCATCGGCATGACCCTCGACAAGGCGCTCGAAGAGGTCCCCGACCTGCAGAAAGCCTACGAAAACGACAAGCAGATCCGCGAGCTCATCGACACCGCCAAGAAGCTCGAAGGCCTGGTGCGCGGCGTGGGCATGCACGCGGCCGGCGTGGTCATCGCCCCGCGCGCGCTTACTGAGCTCGTCCCCGTTGCCAAGACAAAGAACGATGAAATCGTTACCGCCTATGACATGAAGGCGGTCGAGAAGATGGGCCTGCTGAAGATGGACTTCCTCGGGCTCACGACGCTTACCGTCATCGACGACTGTCTCAAGCTCATCGAGCAGAACCGCGGTGAAAACGTCGACATCGAAACCGTCCCGCTCAACGACGAAGAGACGTACAAGAAGGTGTTTCACTCCGCGCTCACGTCCGGCGTATTCCAGTTCGAATCAAGCGGCATGCGGGACGTGCTTCGCCGCTACAAGCCCGAATCCGTCGAAGACCTCACCGCTCTCAACGCGCTCTATCGTCCCGGCCCCATCCAGGGTGGCATGATCGACGACTTCATCGAGCGCAAATGGGGCCGCCGCAAAGTCGAATACATGCTGCCCCAGCTCGAGGGCATCCTGAAGGAAACCCTCGGCGTCATCGTCTACCAGGAACAGGTGATGCAGATCGCCAACGTGCTGGCCAGCTACTCGCTGGGCGAAGCCGACCTGCTGCGCCGCGCCATGGGCAAGAAGAATGCCGACGAGATGGCAAAGCAGCGCGAACGCTTCATGACTGGTGCCGCCGAACTCGGCCACCCCAAGGCCACCGCCGGGGAAATCTTCGACCAGATGGAGAAGTTTGCCGGGTACGGCTTCAACAAATCGCACTCCGCCGCCTACGCGCTGCTCGCCTACCAGACCGCCTATCTCAAGACGCACTACCCAGTCGAGTTCATGGCCGCGCTGTTGACATCGGAAACCTCGAAGCCTGAGAACGTCGTCAAGTACATCGCCGAGTGCAAGGAGATGGGCATCGCCGTTGATCCGCCCGATGTGCAGGTCAGCCGGGCGCAGTTCACGCCGCACGGCGATGCCATCCGCTTCGGCCTGGCCGCTGTGAAGAACGTCGGCGGCAATGCCATCGAATCCATCATCAAAGCCCGCGACGAAGCCGGCGGCCGCTTCAAGAGCTTCTGGCAGTTCTGCGAAAAGGTCGACCTGCGCGTGATGAACTCCCGCGTGATCGAATCGCTCATCAAGGCCGGCGCGCTCGACTCGATGGGCAAGCGCGGGCCGCTCATGCGAGCTGTCGACAAAGCCATGGAGCGCGCGCAAAAAGCGCAACGCGACGCCGAGATGGGCCAGACGGGATTATTTGGCCTCTTCGACGAGACGCCCGCCAACGGCCATCACGCCGACGATCTGCCGCAGGGTCCCGACTGGGAAGAGAGCGAGCGCCTGGCTAACGAGAAAGAGGTGCTCGGCTTCTTCGTCTCCGGGCATCCGCTTGACAAGTACGCCGAGAAGATCCGCAATCTCCCCGCCGTAATCCCTATCGCCGAAGCCTGCGAGCGCAAGCCCGCCGAGCGCCGCTGGGGCCGCGACTCCGACCCCGCCGACGAGATCCAGGTGGCCGGCATCATTCACGGGCTGCGCGTGCAGAAGAGCAAGCGTGACCAGAAGCTCTACGCACAGGCATCGCTGGAAGACGCCAGCGGCAAGATCGACATGATCTGCTTCGCGCGCGACTACGAGCGACTCTCCGCGCAACTCAAGATCGAAGCGCCGGTGCTCATCCGGGGCACCATCATGAAAGAAGAAGACGCCGCGCCGAAGATCTCCATCAGCGGCATCCAGCCGCTCGAAGAGGTGCAGGTGAAGCTGCCCGCCGGCGTGCGCATCCGCATCAACCTCGAGCGCGCCACCGAAGAGATGTTTTCAGAACTAAAAGGCGCCGCCGACGCCGCGCCTGGTCCCGGCAAGGTGATGCTGCACCTGGAGAGCAAAGGCGAGTACGCCGTCATCCTCGAACCGGAAAACATGAGCGTCGCCGCCGACCGTGGCTGGATCGAGCGCGTGGAGGAACTAGTAGGGCGGGGAAGTGTGCAGCCGGTGGCGTAGATTGCTCGCCTTTGATTCCAACAGGAGAGCCGTGCATCCACTTCGATGCAGCCGCTGCAATGGCCGCCTGGGTATTGCCGGACTGCAGCCGAATCTGCTATCCCCGTCTTGAGCCAGGCCACAAATGATCGGTTCCGTGTAAGCCAGGGGCAATCGTATTTGCATTTCTAGGAAAAGACGCCCACAATCCTACGCTGGGAAAGCAGTTCCCGACGAAAGGAGTCAGAACTATGGCTAATCCCGTACTGCACACTTACTTTCAAACCTTTAAGACCGATAACCTTGGCCAGATTTTTATGACCGGCATCCTCGATGTTTCGCAGTTTAATTCCATCAACGTTGAGATCATTCAGTGGCCTCACGCCGCGGTGAACATGACGGTTACCTGCAACATCGGCAAGATCAGCGGGCAAACTCTCGCTCAGACAGTCGGGCAATTTCCGCTCGGCACCGCGGGCCAGATCCACACATTCAACGTGGCCGGTCCCGAATTCACCGTTGTGCTGACCGGAGGGGTTGCAAACACCGAGGTACCCATTCAGGCCTGGGTCTTCCTCCACTAGTGTCTCGTAACTCAGATTCGCACCATAGTCGAGCTGTCATCCTGAGCTTCGCTTGATGCATGAAGATGCATCAAGCGAAGACGAAGAAGCCGCGGTTG
>Ga0335077_10012965_pt1 | contig 10430 bp, 8 predicted proteins | sample Lox_Sample_31_FD_207151 | JGI IMG/M metagenome (GOLD analysis project Ga0335077, IMG submission 207151) | Soil microbial communities from Loxahatchee National Wildlife Refuge, Florida, United States - Lox_Sample_3.1 | ecosystem: Environmental > Terrestrial > Soil > Wetlands | place: USA: Florida...
GGCAACCTTTACGAGATCTCGGGCGGCTCCTTTTTCGACCTTTACGATTTCACCGGTCCCGGGGGGATCGTGAGCGGCGGCGGACCGAAAACAACCCTCATGGAGAACACCGACGGAGCGTTTTATGGGCTGACTTCCGAGGGTGGAGCTGACGGAAGTGGAGTCTTTTACAGCCTGGCTCCCTCAACCCCAGTCATCAACATTACCTGGTGCTGCAACCGGTTTGTCATTCTTGACCAACCAGTGAGAATTCTCGGCGACAATCTGTTGCAGGTCATTAGCGTTACGTTCGGCTCGGTAGAGGCGCAATTCCGACCCGGCTCCGATACCTATCTCACAGCCTTGGTGCCGAGTGGTGCGCTTGACGGTCCGATCATCGTCACCATGGCTACCGGTCTGCAAGTGGAAAGCCAGCAGTCCGCGCAGATCCTGCCCAGGATCATTAACCTCGATCCTTCCGGCGGCTCGGTGGGCAGCCAGGTTGCGATTGTGGGCGGTGGGTTCGCGGGAACTACAAAAGTAACGTTCGGCGGCGTGGCCGCGACCAATTACACGGTGGTCACCCCGGCTCTGATCCAGGCCACGGTGCCCACGGGCGCGAAAACGGGTAAGGTCGGCGTTTTCACACCCAACGGCTCCGCCAAGAGCAGGCAGACATTCACCGTCCACTAAGAAGCGGCCCGGCGCGGTTTTTGCTGAAGCGCAAGGCGTGACCGGACGATGGCAACCGTTCCCGACGCCTGCTTTGTGAGCTGGGAGTTGTGGGACTGCCTCCGGCGCGCTGGGGGAGTGCCATCTGCAACCTGAGGGTGCGCGAATGAAACGTCTTGTGATGCTGGCGCTCATGTTGATGGCTGCGCTGTGTACTTCACTGGTATTTGGCCAGGAGACTGCCTCGATTGAGGGCGTATGCAGGGACCGGCAGGGCGATCCCATCGTGGGGGCGGTCGTAGAGTTTGATTCTGCCGAGACAGGGCGCAAGTACGACCTTAAAACCAACACCAGGGGTAAGTATTATTCTCTGGGCATTGTGCCCGGAAAATACAGAGTCACCCTCCTGAAGGACGGGCAGCAATTATTCAGCTTCAACAACTTCGCGGTGCAGCCACAGGCGGAAGCCAATGTCCTCGACTTCGATCTGAAAAAGGAAGCCGCAGACCAGGCCCAGGCGACGGGGATTAGCCCCGAGGAACTGAAACGACGCCAGCAGGCAGCCGACCAAGCCGCCCCGGAGGGCAATACCGTCAAGCAGCTCAACGAGAAGCTGGTCGCGGCTCGGACCGCCCAGGCGGCGGGCGACTTTGAAACCGCGATCCGGCTGCTGGAGGAAGCCAATCAACTGGATTCTTCTCGTGACCTTGTTTGGGCAACTCTTGGCGGCGCTTATTCAGCCCTTGCCGCGAGCCGCCCCGAGGCAGACAGCAAGGCCATTTTCCTCAAGGCGGCCGAGGCTTACGAAACCGCCATCCGATTGAAGCCCGGGCAGGCTGCTTACTTTGGCAACTACGCGATTGCCCTCGGTAAAGCCGGCAAAACCGATGAAGCCCGCGCCGCCACCGCCACTGCGGTGCAACTCGACCCCGCAAATGCCCCCAGGTATTACCTCAACCTCGGAGTGATGTTGGTCAAGGCGGGTCAGGCGCGCCCAGCCCTCGAAGCACTCGCCAAAGTGCCTGAGTCGGATAAAGGACATGCGGGAGCGCGCTGGCTCATCTCAGTTGCCACAGTCGAGGTCTATCTCGATTCGGTTCATCGCAAGTTTCAAGACCTGAAAGCGGAACAGGTCATGACCGATGCCGACACCCGCAAGGCCTTTGCCAGAGCGGACATGTCAGCCGCAGAGATACCCCACTTCACGATCTGGAATTCTAATCTCACTGTGCCGGGCGGTTCCTGCTCGATCGAGTACCGGGAAGGGGAGGATCCCTGGCTGGAATGTGCTTTCAACGACGCTGCCAACGTGGATGAGCTGCGTTCCGGCTACGATTCTCTCGTTGCCATGGTGAATCAGGCAATCGCGCCCAATGCTGCCGAATGGACTTCGCGCGAGGAGACACTGCCGCCCTCCGAGGGCCTGAAGCACGTCTTCAAGATCCCTGGCACTGAGGTGGCAGTTGAGGTCTATCACCGCGCCGGGCAAGGGCAAGTTTTGGGACGCTCCGCCTACGCCGCCAGTTTGACCGTGAAGGCTGTCAAAATGCCACCACCGGGCTCCCGGTTCCTCGAGGCCTGCAACGCATGGTACGACGATCCCGGGAACGCGAGATTCCGGGCTCGAGATGTCGAGGCCTACTGCACCTGCCTGAGCACGCAGTTTCGATTCCTCATGACGCCCGAGCAGGAGGCGTATTACGCTGCCGATTTCGGCGGGCGGTTCCGGAATCAGATCGCGCAGCCGCATTCTACGGATCCCGCCTGGGGTCGCCTCCATCCAGCCGCTGTACGGTGTATGCAGTAACACGCGGGAGTGCGCTGCACGTTCGGCGATCGCTAACGTTTGAGGGTGTCCTGTTCGAGCTTTGCTTGGGCGGGGTGCCCCAGAGCCTGCCCTGAGCAAAGCCGAAGGGTTCGCGCCCCGCGTACACAAACTGAGTCCTCCCCTTCTCTGATTTTGGGGGGCTAACCTGGGAGGAGGAGGAACTTGTGGAGCACCCCGCGGAGCGCCAGTCCTTTTCCCATTTTGAAACTCGTCGCAACAAAAACCTCACCCGGCACCGGCTGGCTTCCAGGTCCCCACGTTACGAACGTCGCGTTGTGTGGGTCACGTACCGAGGATTTACGGTGTTCGCATGAGCAACAGGATGACGCTGATGCAATTGAGATAGACAAAATCGACTTCGGCAGCGGTGAGATCAAACACCTCCTGCATCCCGTGTCCAAAATGCCCATTCCGCATAGCATTCAGCCCCGTGAGAATGTTGATCACCTCCTGACGCAAAAGGTGCTTCTGTTCAATGTAGTTCTTCACCGCTCCGAACGTATCGTTCGGCCGATTGGATTTGATCTTCGCAACCGACTCCATCGCATCGAACACATTAGCGCAGGCATCGCGATCCCGGCGTGGGCGGTCATCATAGGCATCTCTGGCATTGTTGATCAACTGCAAGGCGGCGGCGTATTGCGGGTTCTGTAATTCCTGAAAGGCGGCGTTAACCATTTGCTGCGCGGCGGCAGGAAGAACTCTGTGAAGTCGGCCATCTGCCCACAAATCCCAGGCCGCGCCATATCCCGCAAGGATACGGTTCACTCCTACTAGGTACTGATCACTGACGTGTGCGCCGTCGAACAGCGGCCAAAGTCTGGAAATTAAGTCGTAGATTCTCTGCCAAGGAACGTCCCCAATATCCCGTCCGGCAGCATATCTGTAGCCACCATATGGATTGCCTGCCGGTGCAATACCGAGGCTCTGGGAAATGACTCTGTGAAGGCGTTCGTCTGAGAGTCCGCCGCCGACATTCTGTTCAGCTAGGCCAAAAAATAGATCAATCAACTCTCGACGCATCTCACGTGAAGCATCTTCCACTGTGCGCGCTGGCTGCGCATCTTCCTGCATCCCGAAATCGCGTATCCAGTTCATTTGACCCTATTCGTCTCCCTCTGCGTCAGGGTTCGCTTCGCTATACATCCCTTCGATCAGCTTCTGCAATTCCGCATCGCGCACGCCGGATACATCCTCAGAGACTAGCCGCTCCAGCTTCTCGTACTCGTCCCAGGTTCGATTGTTAAGCCAGTCCTCGCGACTTCAACAGACGCAACACAATGCCTCCGCGGTCCCAATAGGGAACGATCAAGGCGTAGTCCGGGAACGACAGCCCGTTCTTCCCGCCGGCTAATCCTTTCACGTGGGCACCCGCGGTTGCCTTCGGATGCCCCTCCACAAACTCGATGAGGGCATCAATCATCAACCTACGGCGTTCCAGGACCTCCACGGTGTTCTTAAGCTTGGGCGACATTCTACCCTCCGTTTGCTCAGCAGCCTGATTCCGGCTTGACTGGGGGACTTGAAGCATGAACTCAGCCATTGTAAGCGGCCAGCAACCACCTCAAACCGCCACACAATGAACATCGCTTTGTGAAGGCTACCCGCGAACCCGTTATGATGGGGAGCCGAGATGCTCCCGTCCCAGAGAATAGAACTTGCCATTTACCGGTGCATTAAGCCCCTCGGCCCCCGCTCGGTCACTATGACGCTCGGAACCCTCAGCGAAGCGACCGGGGAAGATCACGCCACAATCGTAGAGCGATTGAAAGCACTGGAGGCTGATGGCTGGATCAGCTTGACCAAATATTCGGGTGGTCATCCCGAGGCCCGAGAGGAGTTCTCAGGTGACACGGCTTTCTTCTACAACGGCCAATTTCTCATCGAGGTTCTGCCACGAGCCAGAGGATACTTTGAACGGCTGGAGCAAGAAGCAGAGAAGGAAGCTAAGGAGCGTTCGATATTCATTAGCTGCGGGCAGTACGCACCGGAAGAGATCAAATTAGGGAAGGACATGGCGGCTGCGGTAAGAGAGAACACAGATTGTGTGGGCTACTTCGCCGAAAATCAGAATTCTCTACTTGGCCTGTCAACCCACATCTTCCGTGCCCTTGGCCAATGTGCCGGTCTCGTCGCAGTAATGCATTATCGCGGTGAAGTTGAAACCCTTGCAGGCCGCAAGCACAAGCGCGGCTCCGTCTGGATCGAGCAGGAAATTGCGATTGCTGCTTTCCTCGCGCAGACACGCGATAAAGAAATACCGGTACTCCTGTACTGTCAAAAAGGAATCAAGCGCGAGGGCGTTCGCGAGCAACTCAAACTGACGGTCGTGGAGTTTGAACAAGAGAAGGAAGTATTGGCCGACTTCGTAGACCGGCTGAAAAACGGCACGTTCAAGTGTTGAAGCCCCTTGCGGGCCTTTCTCAGCTTTCGTTAAAATTTCTTGGTAGGCACAGTGAGAGTAGACATGCTCACCGTAAGCAGGAGAGGTTGTGGTTGAGAATTTCGATGATTTCGCTGCAAGAGAGTCTCGAGAGCAAGAGTCAAACAGGCAGATAGAGCAGAATGCGAACGCGGAATGGAGCATTTTGAAGACGCTGGTTTCCCGATTTGCTCTCGACGGGGGGCGTTCTGACAAATACCCTTTTGAGTGGTCGCACACTTCCAAGCCGGAATTCTTGCGTCTCAACGCCGTTGCAGCGTCCTTCTCAGATGACGGATTGAAAAACGCCATCCCCCAGAATTGCAAGGTCCGCTTCTCCCGGAGGCCACTTGGCTCGGATGAGCAGTGGGTTGATGACTGCCCTGTAGATCCCGTTGACTGGTCGCTGCAACCGACGGCTCAGGGCAAGAATCTCGGGTGGGCTGTCAAAGAACTCGATCAAGTTTTATCTTCGGCGGATTTAGCTGAGGAAATTGCGAAGAAGCTGGCAAAGTACTATCAAGAATACGAAGCAGCGTACAAGAGCGGGCCCGCATCCTAACGACATTTATCCCACCCCTCTCTGCGCGTTGCCCAGGGTCAAGTATTCGACACTCTACGATGCCGAGGCGGACGGCAGTTCAGGCGTTCGACCTCGGCGATACCGCCAGCCGTCATTCGCGGAGTTTGCGAAAAGGCGCGTGCCGCGCTGCCCACCCAGGCGCTGCGCAAGCGGGAAACGCCTGCCGATCACGGAACGAAATTTTTCCCCAGCTTTTATTCACCGCACCGGCCCAGCCTCGCCCACCGATAAAACCGTTAACCGCTCCGCCCCCTGATCACCCCGCGGAGCGCCTGGCCGTTTTCCCATTTTGAAACTCGTCGTCACAAAAACCTTAAGCAGCACAGACGCCCTGCCCTCCGCAGTGCTATACAGAACTTCTCCCGTTCGGCCTGGACTCGCCTGAGACGACATTTCTGCCCCGGAGAGTCCTATGCGGCCTACTTCCTGCCTGCAAGCCCGCCTGACGCATTGCGCGCGTTTCCTGCGGCATCATAGCCGAGCATTCACATGTTCCAGCCTCCTCCTCGCCGCCGCTTTTGGCCAGGATGCTTCCACCGGCGCGCTGCGGGGCACGGTCATCGACGCGGCCAGCGACCGCCTGCCGGGAGCCAGTGTTGCGCTTGTCAATACAGCGACCGGTTATCGCTACGCCGCCACCGCGGATGCCGAAGGCAATTTTTTCTTTGAGATGCTGCCTCCGGGTGAATACGCCGCGCGTGCCGAATCGCCCGGCATGTCGCCGCAGCTTGCTTCCCACGTGCGTGTGGATGTTGGCGCCACAACCCAAATCCAATTCCAGCTTCAGGTTGCGGGCTCAACCGAAAGCATTACCGTTTCGGGCGCGCCACCGGTTGTAGAAACACAACCCAGCGCGCTGTCATCGTTGATTCCCGAGCGCGCCATCCAGGAATTGCCGCTTAACGGCCGCCGCTTCACCGACTTGGCGCTGCTCACGCCCGGCGTCACCCAGGATCCGCGCGGCCTGACATCAGGATCGAACGGCGATCTGGCATTCGGCGGCGTGCGCGGTTTTCAATCCAGCTATCTGGTTGACGGCACAGATGACAACAACGCTTTCTTCGCGCAGGCCCGCGGACGTTATCGCGCGCCCTACCAGTTTTCCAACGAAGTGGTGCAGGAGTTCCGCGTGTCTTCGAACACTTACGGCCCGGAGTTGGGACGCGCTGGTGGCGCCGTCGTCAACGTCGTGACTCGATCCGGCTCCAACCAGTTGCACGGCAGCGATTTCTACTACTTGCAGGACAGCGGCTTCGGCGCCACCCATCCCTTTCTCGATTTCAAACCGCACGATCAGCGCCAGCAATTCGGCTTCACGGTCGGCGGGCCCATTCAACGCAATCGCGCATTTTTCTTTGCGGGATACGACCAGCACAACTTTCATGTGCCGACGGTGGTGCGATTCCTGGATGGCAGCGCGAAGGTGATTCCGCAACAAGGTCAAGGCCCTCTATACGATGGCGACTACGAGACCAGTGACATGGGACTGGTGTTTGCGGCTGCCCAACGCCTCGACGCGCTGGCGGGTGAGTTTCCTTCCAGCATGCAGGGCAATACAGCCTTCAGCAAAGTGGATATCTCATTGTCACAGCGCGAGATGCTCTCGCTGCGGGTGAATTCTTCGCGCTATTTCGGAGCCAATAACGTGTTCCTTGATCCCGCGAGCCCGCTCTCGACGTTTGCGATGAGTGAGAATGGAGAAGAACAGGTCGCGACCGAAACCGGTGTGGCTTCCTTGACCAGCGCACTAAGTCCGCACGTCATCAGCCATTTGCGGGCGCAGTTCTCTCGCGACCTGCAGCAATCGAGCAGCAACTCTTCAGAAACGCTCACCCGCATCAGCAGCATCCTCGATGGATTTGGGCGCTCTGCGATTTTGCCGCGGCAGACGCGCGAGCATCGCCTGCATGTGGTTGAAACGCTGAGTCTCGAAGGCCCCCGCAATTCCTGGAAGGTTGGCGGCGATGCGCTGCTGAGCTGGATCTACAACTTCTTTCCCGCGTCATCTGGCGGGGAGTACATTTTCGACCCTATCAAGGTGAATCCATTCACTTTCGAGCCGATGGAGGCTGGCCTGGAACTGACTCCCTTGCGCGCTTTCGCTCACGACGTGCCCAAGTATTACATTCAAAACTTTGGACTTGCGGAGAGCCATCCCGATACGAACGAGTATTCTGCGTTCGTGCAGGACACGATTCGGGTGAGCAACCATCTCGGGCTGAGCCTGGGGGCGCGCTACGATCTGCAAACATTTACCAGCGAAGGCCTTGTCACGAATCCGCTGTGGCCGGACTCGGGCAAGACGCCATTCCGGCCTTTTAACTTCGCGCCGCGCATTGGGTTTGCGTATTCGTTTGGCCGGGAACGCCCGCTGGTGCTGCGCGGCGGATATGGCTGGTTCTACACGCGCATTCCGCAGATTTACAACTCGACCATCGCAACCGACAACGGAATCAACTCGGCCAATCTGTTTCTCAACAACTCGAACTTCTACGATCACCAGGTATTTCCGGCGTATCCGAATCCGCTGGTGAGCTGCGCGATGAATTCTTCGTGCGCGCTGCCCGCCGATCTCGCGCAATATGCCCAGTCGGATGTGTCGGCATTTTCTCCTAACTTCAAGACGCCGAAGGTGGAACAGGCAAGCGTCAGCCTGGAGCGCGAAGTTGCGCCGCGGCTCGCGGCGGGAGTTTCCTACATGTACGTGCACGGCGTTGACTTGATCCGGGCGCGGGATGCGAACCTGCCGCCTCCGGTGAATGTGGCTTATCCGGTGTACGACAGTTCAGGGGTCAATTTTCTGGGCACGTATTATGACGTGCCATCTTTTTCGACGTGGCAGATGACGCGTTCGTTCACCTGTCCGTTCCCGCCGTGCATCAATCCGCTGGCGCGGCCAATTGCGCAACTGGGCGCGATTGATGTGTTTGAAAGCGCATCGTCAAGCGTTTACCACGGCGCGACCTTGTCTATCCATCGCCAGATGACGCACGGGTTGTACTTCCGGCTGGCTTACACCTACGCGCATGCTATTGACGATGGGCAGGATGCGCTGGTCGCGGGACGTCCGGCGGTGGTGCAGAATTCTTACGCAACGCAGGCGGAGCGGGGAAACAGCGTCACCGACCAGCGCCACCGGCTGGTGTTTTCGTGGATTGCGGAGCCGAAGCTTTTTCATCGCGGGCATGAATTCCTGGGGACCATGTTCAACGACTGGAAAATGTCGGGAGTCACAACGTTTGGCAGCGGGCGGCCGGTGAACGTGACAGTGCAGGGCGATCCCAACCAGGACGACAACAGCTACAACGACCGGCTGCCCGGCGCCGGATGCAATTCTTTCCTGGGACCGGATTATGCGAGCACCGACCTGCGGCTGGCGCGACGCCTGTTCGTGAACGACCGGGTGAAAGTGGAATTTCTGGCGGAGTCGTTCAACCTGCTGAACCGCGACAACCAGCGCGTCACGATCACCGAGGACGGGCTGCAAAGCGATACTGCATATTTCGTGCAGATCAGCAACAAGCTTGGAATCAACTATTTCCCCGGGCATTTCCAAATCCCGCGAAACCCGGTGCGGGCGACCGACGCCTATGCTCCCCGGCAGCTGCAGTTTGCGGTGCGCATGATTTATTGAAGGAAAACGAGTCGCAAAACGATACACCCCGGGGGGCTGTGGCTGCCCAGAATTTGTACATATCGCTTGACTTTGCCCCGAGAACCTTGCAATAACTATCGGGGTCCATACTGGACTCGTTGGGGGGTGTTGTCTGTTTGGCGGAAGTCAGGTTGCAAGAAGGCGAGTCCCTGGAAAATGCACTGCGACGGTTCAAGCGCAAGGTGCAACAGGAAGATATCATCAAAGAAGTCAAGCGTCATTCCTTCTATCTGAAACCCGGCGAAAAGAAGCGTGTAAAAGAAGCGCTGGCGCGCAAGCGCAGCCGGAAGAAGGCACGGAAAGAGCAGGACTAGGAAGCGCGGGGCCGTCCCTGCCTGGGGACGGCCCCGCTTCCTATATGCCGCTTTGAGTGGGGAGCGGCCTGGCGAAGAGGTTGTAGCAGTAAAGCAGTAAACCGTGTTCGGCAGGGAACACGGTGGGCCGAATCCAGGGTAGTAGTTCCAGAACGTTATTGAGGGGGGAAGTAGAAAGAATCCCGCGCGAGCATGCGCCGGGGCACGCGGATGTGTACCCCGGGGCAGGGCTTTGCGAGGATGGGTGAAGGGAGAGCTCTCTCAATGGAATTCCAGGACAAGCTATTGACGTGCGTGGATTGCGGGACGGAGTTTGTATTCACGGCCGGCGAGCAGATGTTTTTCCACGACAAGCAATTCAGGAACGAACCCAAGCGTTGCAAGAACTGCAAGACCAAGCGGGTATCGGTGGTGGGCGCAGCGCCCGCCATGCGGGGCGGTGGCGGCGGCACGGGCCGGGTGGAGACGCGAACGAACTGTTCGCAATGCGGCAAGGAAACCACGGTACCGTTCCGGCCGACGCAGGGACGTCCGGTATTGTGCCGGGAGTGTTTTCAGCAGCATCGTGGGGCAGCGTCCGCGTAAGTGAGCGGAGCGCAGTTCTGAACGGACCGGGCACGGTGCAGTGAGGTTTGCCGGGCAGACGGTCCGCAAGTGAATCGGCGGGCTAAGCTTCATTCCTTCCTCCACGTTCCCGATTCCAAATGAAGCGATGGTGTCGGCGGAGATGGTCTTCGCGGGCGGGGGGCGATGTGCGTCAACCGGCGAGGGTTGAGTGGAGAAGTCGCCGGAGCCAGGGCTGCTGCACCAGTGATTGGCAGTGGTCACGCATTGCGAAGGTGTTGTGCCGGCTGCCTTTGCAAAAGAAGAAGCGCAAAGGTAGGCCACCCCGCCGAGCAAATGCATAGATCCTTCGTTGGGAGTCGTCCGTCGTCGGACGACTCCGCTGCCTCAGGATGACATACGTGGGCTTGAGC
>Ga0335077_10012966_pt1 | contig 10430 bp, 9 predicted proteins | sample Lox_Sample_31_FD_207151 | JGI IMG/M metagenome (GOLD analysis project Ga0335077, IMG submission 207151) | Soil microbial communities from Loxahatchee National Wildlife Refuge, Florida, United States - Lox_Sample_3.1 | ecosystem: Environmental > Terrestrial > Soil > Wetlands | place: USA: Florida...
CCAAACGCGTGTACGGCGGCCGCGATCAACTCCCCTCCACGCGCATGGGCAACTTCGAAGTGATGCGCTCGTCCTTTGAAGACGCGAAGCACTACATGGCCGAGTGGGACGCCTACAATGCCAAGGTGGCCAAGGGCGACAAGGATACCGTGCCGCCGAAGCGCGACCTGAAGCTGGACGCCCTGGCCGACGTGCTGCGCGGCAAGCTTTACGTGCAGATCCATTGCTATCGCGCCGATGAGTTCCTCACCGAGGAGGCGATCGCCAACGAGTATGGCTACAAGGTGCGCGCGTTTCATCACGCGCTGGAGATGTACAAGGTGGCCGACAAAATCGCGGCGGACCAGACGGCGATTGCCACTTTTGCCGACTGGTGGGGCTATAAAGACGAATCCCGCGACGCGATTCCGTGGAACGCGGTGATGTCCATGCGCAAAGGAGTGAAGGTGGCGCTGAAGAGCGACTCCGACGACCACATCCGGCGCCTGAACCAGGAAGCCGGCAAGATGGTGCACTACGGCGGAGCCACCGAAGACGAGGCCATCCGCATGGTTACGCTGAATCCCGCGTGGATCATCGGCGTGGACGATCGCACCGGCTCCATCGACGTGGGCAAAGACGCGGACCTGGTGCTGTGGAACCAGGACCCGTTGTCCACCTACGCGCGAGCCCAGAAGGTATACATCGACGGCGACCTGTTCTTCGACGCCTCGCTCCCCGGCCTGGGCACCACCCACTTCAATGGTGTGATGCACGACGGGGGCGGATTCGGCAGCGACGACGAGATCGAGGAGGACGGCCAATGATGTCTTCTTTGTTCTCTCGATTCCCCGCCCACACTACATTGCCTGTCATCCTGAGCGGAGCCGGTCATCTTTCGACCGGCGCAGTCGAAGGATCTGCGGTTGCTTTTCCCAACTCCTTGCTAAGGCTCCTCGCTCTCTCATTTATCGGCATCGCACTGGCATTGGTCGCAACGACAACTCAATTACCGGCGCAGCAGCCACAGGTCATCGCCCTGACCGGCGGCAAGCTTCTTACCGTGAGTCACGGGACGATCGAGAACGGCGTCCTCGTCATGTCCGACGGAAAGATCGCCGCAGTCGGCGAAGCCGGCAAGGTAAGCATTCCATCCGGTGCAAAGGTCATCGACGCCAAGGGCATGACCGTCTACCCCGGACTCATCGATCCCGAGTCGAACTTCGGGCTTACGGAAATCAGCGCCGACCAGATGACCAACGACCTTGTGGAGCGCTCCGACGAGATCATGCCCCACATGCATGTCTACGACGCGTTCCACTCGGAGACGGAGCTCATTCCCGTGGCGCGCCTGAACGGCATCACCAACGCCGTGGTCGCGCCGGCGAGCGAGGACACCATCCCCGGGCAGGACATCTTTATCCAGCTCTACGGAAAGGATCGCGACCAGATGATCATGGGCCGCGACATCGCGCTGGCCATGAACTACGGCGCAGAGCAGCGGCGGCGCGGCAGCAGCGGACGCGGCGGCGCCGGTGGGGGCCGGCCCGAGTATCCCTCGACGCGCATGGGCCTCGTCACCCAGCTTCGCCAGACGTTTCTCGACGTGCAGGACTACGTGGCGCATCGCGATGCCGCCGCAAAAAAGGACGACAAGACCTTCAAGCGCGACCTGAAGATGGAGGCTCTCATCCCGTATCTGAAGGGCGAGCGTCCCGTGGTGATCGGCGTCTACGAAGGCTACGATGTCGAGACCATCATGGCGCTCGCGCAGGAATTCAAGCTTAAGGTGATCCTCAACCACGTGACGCATACGCAGGAGATCCTGGACAAGATCGCGGCTTATCATGTGCCCGTGATCGTGGGCTCGATCTACGATTTCCCGCGCGCAGATCAGCGTTTCGATGCGGTGTACACGCTGCCCGCTGAGTTGGCCAGGCGCGGCGTGAAGATCGCCATCTCGTCCGCCGACGCGGGCGGGCCGGTGAGCAGCCACTCGGCCCGCAACCTGCCCTATGCCGCGGGGTTCGCGGTCGCATACGGCTTGCCTTACGATGAGGCGCTGAAAGCCATCACCCTGAACGTGGCTGAGATGTTCGGCTTCGCTGACCGGCTGGGCTCGCTCGACGTGGGTAAGATGGCGAACGTCGTGGTCGCCAACGGCGATCCCCTCGACGTGCGCACGGATGTAAAACAGGTCTACATCCAGGGCGTGCCCGTCCCCATGGAGAATCGTCAGACACGCCTGCGAGACGAGTACAGCAAGTGATCCGCAAACCCCACTGTGCCCCACCCTCGCGCCTCCTTCCTGTCGCGAGGGCGGGATTCCGCGACCACTCACTCGCCCCGGACGGTTCGTAGCGCGGACCGCGCGCTCCTAAATCACTCTCGCGCAGGAGCTTCATTCGGCGACGCGTCGCGCTTCCCCTCCCGTCCGCCATATTTCTCCCCACCGCAACATGCAACCTGTGACAATAGAAACATGTCACTTCCCCCGGCCTTATCAGACGTTATGAAGAACATTCGTCCCAGTTTGTTCCGGCGCAGACAAATCCCCGTTCTCCTGGTCTTATTGGCTCTCCTGGCATGCTGCATTATCTTCGCGTGGACCACGCGGGACGCCATGACGCGCCTGCCGTTCCTGTCCAGCGGTGGACCGGCATACACCTCTTCAGCAGCGAAGAAAACCATCGTCGATCTCAGCCCGTGGCAGACAGCCCAGACGCTCGCCTCGCTCGCAGTCACTGCCGAGGAAATCCAGTACGCGCGCGAGGCCGAACACCTTGCGGATCACGAGGTGGACCAGGCCTTCGCGGCTGCCCTGCGTCAGGCCACCATCCAGGCGCAGCATCCCAATCTCAGCGGTGAAGCGCTCGCACTGGCCCAGAAGGGGGAACAACTGCAGCAGGTGGTGAACCAGGACCAGGTGGTCGTCCGGCAACTCACGCCTCAGCCCGGATCCAAGCCATCCGATTCGGATGATACCGACCTGGAAATCGCCAAGGCCCAGCTCCAGCTTGATTCCGACGAACTGGATGACGCGCAGGATGACCTGGCCCGGGCGTCTGGCGACCAGCGCGGGCAGATCCAGGGCGAGCTCGCCGCGCATGAAGCGGCAATGAAGAAGTACGAGAGCGAATCGCACCTGGACGGACAGACCGCGGTTCTTTCGGCCAGCCGATACGGCACGCTGCTCGGCCGCATTGGATCCTGGAGCCGGCAGAGGACGCGGCGCGGGCTGCTGCAGCAGGCCATCGAGCAGAACCAAAACGATATTCGCGCGCTCACTGACCAGCACAACGCTCTCGAGGCCCAGCTGAGCTCGAGCACGCCTGCGTCGAATGCCGGCGATCGCAGCGCGAAGCTGGCTGCCATCAAGGACCGGAGCGCCAAACAGCAGCTTTTGACCATCTATGACGACCGCATCCAGACCATGCAACAACTCGCCACGGTATACACCAAGTGGTCTGCACAACTGGATCGGCAGCACCGCATCGTCGGCCACCTGGTCCTGCAATCCTGCGCGTTGATTCTTTTCATCCTCGTCTGCATGCTGCTGGGCGATGCGGCGGTCCGTCGTCTCATGTCGCATCCGTCCCTCGAGCGAAGGCAGGCACAGACGCTTCGCATGGTGCTGGATGTGAGCGTCCAGGCTGTCGGCGTGCTGCTCATTCTGATTGTCTTGTTTGGAACTCCCCACGAAACCCCCACCATCCTCGGCCTCACCACAGCCGCGCTCACCATCGCCCTGCAGGATTTCGTTCTGGCATTCTTCGGGTGGTTCGTGCTGATGGGCAAGCGCGGCATCCGCGTCGGAGACTGGGTCGAGATCAACTCGGTCAGCGGGGAGGTGATCGAAGTGGGCTTGATGAGAACCTCTCTGCTTGAGACCGGCAACCTTGCCGAACGCGGCACCCCCACGGGCCGCCGCATCAGCTTCATGAACGGCTTCGCCATTCGCGGCCAGTACTTCAATTTCTCGACGAGCGGCCAGTGGATGTGGGATGAGATCAGCGTGGCCGTCCCATCCGTGGTGGATACGCACGCCACCATGGACCGCATTCTCAAAGCGGTGCAGGAAGAGACGCAGGAAAACGCGCGGCTGGCCGATCAGGAGTGGAAGAGAGGAGCGCACGGCCAGAGCCTGGCCACGTTCCGCACGGATTCTGCCGTCAATCTCCGCCCCTCGGGGTCTGGTGTGGACGTCGTAGTGCGGTACGTGACGCGTGCATCCGAGCGATTTGAGATGCGCAACCGGCTGTATAGCCGCCTGTTCAACGTCCTGCACGAGCCGGCAACGGAGGCAGAGCCGCAGCCCGCATCGTAGGACCCGCTTCAAGATGAGTTTTTGTAACAGGGCACGACTTCAGTCATGCCGCAAAAAGGGCCCAGAATCAACACGGGCTTTAGCCCCTGAGGGATACCGTTGCTCTAACCCCGGCGTCCACGTTCGGGTTCCGCACGATTCAGTAATCAAAATCATTTGACATCCCCCGACTCTTCCTTTTACGGTAAAAACAGATGCAGCTCCGCCACCATCACGGCCATCACCACCATCATGGGCATCCCATGCCGGCGGACTGTTGCGGCCTGAACTAAGCGGCCCGAGAGATCAGGAAACACCCAAGCCCGCCGGCAGCCAAGCTGGCGGGCTTTTCATTTCCCACCAATTTTCACCAAGACCAGGAAAAAGATGATCGACTTCGACAAGATGGATGGACTCGCTCCCGGCATCGTGCAGGATGCGCGCACGGGCGAAGTGCTGATGCTGGGCTTCCTCAATCCGGCCAGTTATGAGAAAACGCTCGAAACCGGCTTCGTGACTTTTTGGAGCCGCACCCGCCAGAAGCTCTGGATGAAGGGCGAGACCAGCGGCAACCGCCTGCGCGTCATCTCCGCCTCCACTGACTGTGACAACGACACATTGCTGTTTCGCGTGGAAGTGGAAGGCGACGGGCTCGTTTGCCATGAGGGCACGATGAGTTGTTTCACCCGCCCCATCGACCTCTCCAACAAGGATGCGGAGGCCCCCAATGCCAGGTAAGCTCAGGCTCGGCATTCCCAAGGGAAGCCTTCAGGACGCCACCATCGCTCTCTTCAAGCGCGCCGGGTGGAACATCTACGCCGACGGGCGTTCCTATTTCCCTTCCATCGACGACAGCGAAATCGAATGCATGCTCATCCGCGCGCAGGAAATGGCGCGCTATGTCGATCACGGCGTGCTCGACGCCGGCCTCACCGGGATCGATTGGGTGGTCGAGAGCGGCCTCGATGTCCCCAGCGTCACCACGCTCACCTATGCGAAGCAGAGCCGCCGCAAGGTGCGCTGGGTGCTCGCTGTGCCCGAATCGAGTGGCTTCGAAAAAGCCCAGGACCTGGAAGGAAAAATCATCGCGACCGAACTGGTGGAAGTCAGCAAGCGCTACTTTGCCGAGCGCGGCGTCAACGTGAAGGTGGAATTCAGTTGGGGCGCGACGGAAGTGAAGCCGCCCATGCTGGCAGACGCCATCGTGGAAGTCACCGAGACAGGCAGCTCGCTTAAGGCCAATCACCTCAAGATCATCGATACGGTCATGGAGAGCGAGACGCACCTCATCGCCAGCAAATCGGCGCTTGCCGATCCCTGGAAGCGCGAAAAGATCGACTCCATCGCCGTGATGCTACGCGGTGCGATTGACGCGCAATCGCAGGTCGGACTGATGCTCAATGTGCAGCGCGCGAATCTTGAGGCCGTACTGGCCGTGCTGCCGGCGCTCAATTCGCCGACGGTATCGCACCTCAGCGATCCCGACTGGGTGGCCGTCAACACCATTGTGGAGGAGCGCACCGCGCGCGAAGTGATCCCGCGCCTGAAGGCCGCCAACGCAACCGGCATCGTCGAGTACCCGCTGAACAAGGTAGTGCTCTGAGCGAGGATACGCATACCGGCGGAGAGCAACATGATGCCCGCCGAGTTTTGTAACAGGGCACGACTTCAGTCGTGCCGTAAAAGCGAAATTAAACTCAGGCTTTAGCCCCTGAGGCATTCGACACAGGATCAACGCACTATGAAACTTGTTCACACAAAAGGACGAGCCGCAGCCAACGCGGCAAAAGTCATAGCTGCATTGGAACGCCGCGGCGGCACGGCGCTCGACAGCGTAATGCCTGCCATCAAGCGCATCGTAACCGGTGTACGCCGTAAGGGCGATCGCGCGCTGCTGCGCTATGCATCGCAATTCGACGGCCTCGGTGGGCCTCATGCCCTTCGCGTCACGCGCGAAGAAATGGCGGAGGCGTGGAATGCGGCCAGCCCCGCGCTTCGCAAAGCCCTCTCCACCGCCGCATCCCAGATCCGCCAGTTCGCGAAACGCCAGTTGCCCTCCTCGTGGACAAAACCCGCCGGCGCCGGCCTCGCTACCGGCCAGCTCGTGCGACCGCTCGGCTCGGTCGGCTGCTATGTGCCCAGCGGACGCCATCCCCTCCCCTCCACGTTGCTGATGACCGCGATCCCCGCCCAGGTCGCAGGTGTCGAACGCATCGTGGTGGTTTCGCCGAAGCCCGCGCAGGAAACCCTGGCCGCTGCGCACCTGCTGGGCATCAGCGAAATCTATCGCGCTGGAGGAGCGCACGCTGTCGCCGCGCTCGCCTACGGTACGGAAACAATCGCACGCGTCGACAAGATCGTCGGTCCCGGCAACCTGTATGTCACCGCGGCCAAGCGTCTCATTGCGTTTGACTGCGCCATCGACATGCTCGCCGGCCCCACGGAGATCGTTGTCACCAGCGATCGCGGCCGCGCAGCCGATATCGCCTCCGACCTCGTCGCGCAGGCCGAACACGATCCCGAGGCGCTCGCTATCTTCATCACCACGCGCTCCGAACTGGCGCACGAAGTCATCGCCGAAGCGAAGGCCCGCAGCCGCAACAACCCCGTCGCCCGCGAAGCCCTCGATCGCAACGGCCTGGTGATCCTCGCGGCCAATGCTGAAGAAGCGCATGCGTTGACAAACCGCATCGCCCCCGAGCACCTCACCGTCGACTCAGCGCGGGATCTCGACTGGGTGCGGAACGCCGGCTCTGTCTTCATCGGAAGATGGTCCGCGCAGCCCATGGGCGACTACATCTCAGGCCCCAACCACACCCTGCCCACCGGAGGCATGGCGCGCGTGCGCGGCGGCCTCAGCGTGAACGATTTCGTCAAGCTCATCACCGTGCAGGAGTATTCGGCGCAGGGCATCGCGCAACTCGGTCCTCACGCGGCATTGCTTGCCGAGGCCGAGGGGCTTAGCGGCCATGCCGAAGCCATTCGCACACGATTCAAGAGGAGGGCCAACCGTGCCTGAGCCCGCAACGCTGGTGCAGCCTGCGCCGCGCGCGCGCGTTCGCGCCATGAAGGAGTACCACCCGCCCCTGGGCAGCCGCGACGGACTTCGCCTCGACTTCAACGAGAACACCGTGGCCTGTTCGCCCGCGGTTCGGGATGTTCTCGCCCGCATCTCGGCGGGTGAACTCACGCGCTATCCCGAGCGCGAGTCGGTAGAAGCAGTGGTGGCCGCGCATCTCGGCCTCGCCCCGGCTCAGGTCGCTCTCACTAACGGCGTCGACGAAGCGATTCACGTCCTCTTCGAAGCATTTCTCGACGAGGGCGATGAACTGCTGCTTCCCGTGCCTACCTACACGATGTACGAGGTGTACGCCTCCGCAACCGATGCGCGTGTGGTCACGGTGTTGGCCGGCGACGACCTGCAGTTTCCGTTCGCGCAGCTGGCTTCCTCCATCACTGCGCGTACCAAAATCATCGCCATCGCCAACCCCAACAGCCCTTCGGGAACCATGGCCTCTCGCGAGCGGATCCTGGAACTCGCCCGCCTTGCGCCCCAGGCCGTCATCCTCGTCGATGAAGCCTACTTTCATTTCTGCGGCGAGACCGTGATGGACCTCGTAGGCACTATTCCCAACCTCATCGTTGCGCGGACGTTCTCGAAAGCCTACGGCCTCGCCGGTCTTCGCGTGGGCGTGCTTGCGGGACCGGTCGAACTGATGCACTGGATCCGCCGCGTGCTTTCGCCATACAGCGTCAATTCGGTTGCGCTGGCCTGCCTGCCCGCGGCGCTGGAAGACAAGGCCTACCTGGACTGGTACGCCGGCGAAGTGCTCGCCGCGCGCGCCGAATTCGAAAAAGCCCTGGAGGCCGCGCGCGTGCGCTACTGTCCCAGCCGCGCGAACTTTGTCCTCGTCGACATCGGCCCGCGCCACAAGGATTTCGTGCGCCACATGCTCGCCGCCGGCGTGCTCGTGCGCGATCGCTCCAGTGATCCCGGCTGCGACGGCCGCGTGCGCATCACCATCGGCACGCGCGAGCAGATGATGAAAGCTGTGGCAGCAATGAACGATGCGCTCGCAAAGATACGCGCAAAGGAGACTGCGGAATGACCGAAATCGAGAATCCTGGCGGTATCTCCCGCCACGCGGTGATCGACCGCAAGACCACGGAGACCCGCATCGCCCTCCGCCTCACGATCGAAGGCGGGGGCCAATACAAGGTCTCCACCGGCATTCGCTTCTTCGATCACATGCTGGAGTTGTTCACGCGCCACGGCGCGTTCGATCTCGAACTGAAGTGCGAAGGCGATCTCGACGTCGATCAACACCACACGGTCGAGGATGTCGGCATTGCGCTTGGTGAAGCGTTCGATCGTGCCCTCGGCGACAAGCGCGGCATCCTGCGCGCCGGCTATTTCATCATGCCCATGGACGAGACGCTTGCCATCGCTGCGGTCGATCTCAGCGGCCGCGCCGCGTACGCAGTCGATACGAAGGTGCGCACCCGATATGTAGGCGACCTGCAATCCGAACTCGTGACCGACTTCTTCGAAGGCTTCGCGCGCGGCGCCCGCGCCAACGTGCACGTCAAGACGATGTACGGCCGCTCCAGCCATCACAAGATCGAAGCCATCTTCAAAGCCTTCGCGCGTGCCATGCGCGTAGCCTGCTCGCGCGACAAGCAACTGGGCGAAATGCTGCCCTCGACGAAGGGGCTTCTCTGATGCGCGTCACCGTCATCGACTACAAAGCCGGCAACCTCACGTCAGTGCTCAAGGCGCTGCGCCATCTTGGCGCGGATGTCGTCGTGACCGACGGCGATCTTCCGCTTGTTGCATCGGCAGAGCGCCTCGTCCTCCCGGGTGTCGGCCATTTCGCGGCAACCAAACGTCTCGACGACACCGGCCTGACGCAAGCCGTTCGCGCCGCAATCGCGCGCGGCGTTCCGTTCCTGGGCATATGCGTCGGCATGCAGTGGCTCTACCCCGGATCGACCGAAGCGCCCGACCAGCCCGGCCTCGCACACTTCCCCGAAGCCTGCTCGCGTTTCCCGGAGTGTGATCAGAAGGTCCCCCACGTCGGCTGGAATTCGCTGGAGGTACGCAATGGCTCGCGCCTGCTGGCCGGCGTCGAACCCGGCGAGTACGTCTACTTCACGCATTCCTACAAGGCGCCTGTCACCACAGACACTGCGGCCACAGCTTTTTACATTGAACCGTTCGCCGCAGCAGTCGAGCGCGGCAACGTGATGGGCGTCCAGTTTCATCCCGAAAAATCCGGCGCGACCGGCCTGAAAATCCTCCGCAACTTTCTGGAGTTGCCATGCTGACCAAGCGCATCATCGCCTGCCTCGACGTCCACGACGGCCGCGTCGTCAAGGGCGTGCAGTTTGTCGATCTGGTCGATGCCGGCGATCCCGCCACGCAGGCCGCCCGCCACGCCCGCGAAGGCGCCGACGAAATTGTTCTCCTCGACATCACCGCTACTCACGAAGGCCGCAAGACGCTGCTGGACACGGTCCGCCGCACGGCCCGCGAACTCTTCGTCCCCTTCGCCGTGGGCGGTGGCATCCGCAGCGCGCGTGACGCTGAGAGCGTCTTCGACGCGGGCGCCGACAAGGTGAGCATCAACTCGGCCGCCATTGCCGACCCCTCGCTCATCGACGCCATCGGTCGTAACTTCGGCGCGCAGGCTGTAGTGGTCGCCATCGACGCCCGCCGCGGTCCCAACGCCGCCGATCCCGTTCGCGATGCGCAAGTCTTCGTGCAGGGAGGCCGCAGGCCCACCGGCCGCCGCGTGGTCGAGTGGGCGCGCGAAGCCGAGGCTCGTGGCGCCGGCGAGATCCTGCTCACCTCCATGGACGCCGACGGAACCCGCGCCGGCTTCGATTGCGAACTGACCGCCGCGGTCAGCGAAGCAGTCAGCATCCCCGTCATCGCCTCCGGCGGCGCCGGCACGGTTGCGCATTTTGCCGATGTCTTTGCCCGCGGCAAAGCGGACGCCGCGCTCGCCGCCAGCATCTTCCACTTCGGCGTCTCCAGCGCCCGTTCGCTCAAAGAAGAGCTGGCGAAAGCCGGCGTACCCGTGAGGCTCCCATGCTGATTCCTTCGATCGACCTCCTCGGCGGGCGCATCGTTCAACTCGTT
>Ga0335077_10012968_pt1 | contig 10429 bp, 9 predicted proteins | sample Lox_Sample_31_FD_207151 | JGI IMG/M metagenome (GOLD analysis project Ga0335077, IMG submission 207151) | Soil microbial communities from Loxahatchee National Wildlife Refuge, Florida, United States - Lox_Sample_3.1 | ecosystem: Environmental > Terrestrial > Soil > Wetlands | place: USA: Florida...
TCAGCCCGTCCGCGCCGTTCGTGACGGCTCTGAGCGGCAGCGGCAGCCTGATCGTCGGTATTACGGGCACCGTGTCGCCGCCGAGCCTGACGACAACGGGGCTGTACCAGGGGACCGTCACACTCACGGTTTCGTACTAAGCGGCATCCCAGCGGCGCGAGCGGTTTCGCGCGACCACCGTGCCGGTCCGGCAGCGGCCAACGAGTAGGGGCGCTCCCAAGTTGGTGCGCCGGCCGGCACGGCTGCTGGTGACAGATGAGGAGATTCGCGATCGCCGTTCTGGCGGCGTCGGCCCTGGCGCCGGCGTGGGCCTCGCCCCTGCAGGCACAGCGGCGGCCGATGCCCGTGATCGTCGTTCCACCGCTCACGGCGTTCGCCATCAGCGATCTCAGTTTCGGCACCGTCCTTCCCGGCGTGCCGACCACGGTATCCGTCAACGACCCGCACCACGCCGGACAGTTCGAGATCACGGGGCCGGCGAACGCGAGCGTGAGGGTGGATCTCGTGCTGCCGGCCGCCATGGTCTCTGAAGGGGGTGCGCTGATGCCCATCAGCTTCGGTCACGCCGACGGACTGGCCGTCGTCGGCTCCCACTCGCTGCAGTTCGATCCGCACGCTCCCGTGATCGCATCGCTCGGCTCCGACGGGCACCTGTTCATCCGGCTCGGTGGTACCGCGCAGCCGGGGCTCACGCAGACGGGCGGCTGCTACAGCGCCACCATCGCGCTCACCGTCTACAACCTCGGCAGCTGATGGTGGGCGCCCGCTTCACGCCACCCCTGCGGATCGCGGCGGCGACCGTGCTGCTCGCGGTGCTGGTGCCCGCCGTGATCGAGGCGATCTACGTCGCCCCCACCGCGATTTTCATGGACGATCGCTCGCAGGCGGCGGAGGTGACCGTCGGCAACTCGGGCGACACGCCGGAGGAGGCGACGATCGAGCTGCGGTTCGGCTTCCCCGACGCGGATTCCGCGGGCACGCCCTACGTGCGGATGGTGGACGATCCGGGACCCGAGTTCCCCTCCGCGGCCGACTGGATCCGCGCCTACCCGCAACGCGTCAGGCTGGACCCGAAGACGCAGCAGGTGGTGCGGCTCCTGGCGCGGCCGCCGGCGAACCTGCCCGACGGCGAGTACTGGACCCGGCTCATCGTCACCGGGCGCGGCGCCTCCATTCCGGTCGTGAGCGCGGACACCGCCGTGCGGGCCGGCGTGAACCTGGTCATCCGCCTGGTGGCGTCGGTCACCTACCGCAAGGGCAAGGTGACGACCGGCGTGGTGGTGAAGGACCTGGCCGCCGACGCGGACGGCGATTCCCTCACGGTGTGGGCGCACCTGGATCGCCAAGGCAACGCGGGGTACCTGGGCACGGCCGACATCGAGCTGGTGAATGCCGCCGGCGAGACGGTGCGCCGCTGGTCCACGGCCCTGGCGGTGTACGTGCCGATGCGGCGGCGGTTCGCCTACCCACTCGACTCGGTGCCGCCGGGCGACTATCGCGTCCGCTTCCGGCTGCGCGCCGAGCGGCCCGATCTGCCGGCGGACCGCGTCCTGCCCGCGCCGACGGTGACGGACTCCGTGGCCGTGCGCGTTGGCTGACGCGAGCGATGAGCGCCACGCCGCCCCGGACGCCGTCCCCGGCCCGCTCGCCCGGGCCCGGCCTGGCCGCGGCGCTCGTGGCCTGCGCGCTGTCGTGCGGCCTGGCCGCGCCGGCGCTGGGGCAGCTCGCGCTCCATAGCACGCCCGTCATCGAGCACGACAGCGCCGGACGCGACACGGCGTACGTGGACGCGGTCATCGAGCTGAGCTTCGACAACGGGCCGTCCACCGTGGTGCCCGCACTCGAGTACAACTCGACGCTACTGTTGCCGCTGCACCGCTTCCTCGACATGGCCGAGATCCACGTGGACACCTTCGCGCTGCGCGACTCGGCGGTCGCCACGCTCGAGCCCGGGCACGTGGTCTTGAAGTTCATCCCGCGCGAGCGGGTGCTGCTGCGCGGCGTCGAGTCCGTCGCCTACGACACGGCCGACGTCGCGTGGTCGGACGGGGACCTGTTCGTGGCGTCGGGGCTGATCGACAAGCTGGTGGGCACGAACACCGTCGTGGACTGGGAGAACCTGTCGGCCGCCGTCGGGCGCACGGGGGGGCTGCCGGTCGCGCAGCGCCTGCGTCGCGAGCGCCGCCACCAGCTGCTCTACACGCCCGCCCCCGCGGCGCAGGCCCTCGACATCCCGCTCCGCCAGCACGTGGTGGACGGCGGCGTGTTCACGTGGTCGGTCACGGCCGCGACGAGCGGGCCCACGGACCAGCTGGCGGCCGACCTCGGCTTCGGGACGGGGCTCCTGGGCGGCAGCGCGGAGATCCGGCCGGAGCTGTGGAGCGACCACGGCACCTCGGACGCCCTCGTGCAGGCGTCGTGGACGCGGGCGTGGGCGGGCTCGTCGTGGGTGCGCCAGGTCCGGCTCGGCGACGTCCAGACGAACGGGCTGCGGTCCATGCTGGTGGACGGCGCGGTGATCACGAACGCGCCGTTCATCCGGTCGTCCGAGTTCGACATCGAGCCCATCGTCGGGAACGTGCCCGCGGGCTGGGAAGCGGAGCTGTACGAGGGAGGCCGCCTGATCGGGTACGCCGACGCGAACACGCTCGGCGCCTTCCAGGTGCCCCTGCAGCTGCGCTACGGCGAGAACCCGTTCAACCTCGTGCTGTACGGACCGTCGGGCGAGACGATCCAGCAGAAGCGCACGATCCGCGTGCCCACGGCCCGGCTGCCGGACGGGGACTTCGAGTACGCGCTCGCCGTCGGGCAGTGCCAGTTCGATCCGTGCGACGCGATCGCGAGCGCCGACTTCCGCTACGGTCTGACGGGCCACGTCACGGTGCAGGGCGGGACCGACGAGTACTTCCAGGGCGTCCGGGGCACCCTGTGGCAGCCCTACGCGGTCGTCTCGGCGGCGCCCATCGACGCCCTCGGCCTCACGGGTCAGGCGGTCGTGAACGGGCCGCTGCGCTTCTCGGCCGACTACTCGCCGAGCGAGGACCTGCAGGCCAGCGCGAGCGTGGCGCAGTTCGCACCCGCGGGCGCGCTGTTCGGCGGCGCGGGCTCGGAGACCTCCGAGTGGGACCAGTCGCTATTCTGGCGGCCGGGCTGGATGGGCGGCGCGCTGTTCTTCAACGGCACCGGCGTGGTCTCGGTGAGCCCGGGGCTGCGCCAGACCGTGGAGCGGCTCGCCGCCACGACGCAGATCGGACGCATCCGCTACTCGCTCGGCGTGCTCAACAACACCCTGACGACCGGCAGCGCCGCCGACACTTCGGGCTTCTCGATGGACGCGGGCGCCGACGCCATCCTGTCCGGCCCGTGGCCGTGGCTGAAGACGGCCAACGTGTCCGGCCAGCTGGCGGTGGAACCGTCGCACGGGCTCGCCGCCCTGCGTGCGAGCATCGGCCGGCGGATCTCGGGGTTGCTGCGCGTGGATGCGGCCGTGGGCTGGTTCCGCGCCGGCGGCTTCAGCCTGGAGCTCGGCGTCACCACGGCGGCGCGCGGCCCGCAGACGGGCACGCGCACCCGCCTGGCGCAGACGGGCTCGCAGGCGCTGACCTACTCGTCGGGCTCGGTCGCGTGGGATCCGCGCGCGCGCCTCCTGAAACTGGGCGACGGCGCGGACCTGGACCGGACGGGTGTCACGGGCATCCTGTTCCGCGACGACAACGGCAACGGCGTGCGCGATCCCGGCGAGCCGGGACTGGCGGGGATTCCCGTGAGCGTCGGCGGCCTGGCCGCCCAGACCGACTCCAACGGCCGATTCACCGCCTGGGGACTGTACCCCTCCGAGCGCGTGTCGATCACGGTGGACACCCTGGCGCTGTCCGATCCGCACTACCTCCTGCCGGCGGCCGTGATCCGCGTGCTGCCGACGCCCAACGCGTTCGGCGAGGTGCAGATCCCGGTCGAGGTCGGGGCCGAGATCGCGGGCTTCGTCGTGATGGGCGACGAGGCGGTGGCCGGCGTGCCGGTGGTGCTGCGCGAGCTCAATACGGGGAAGGAAATCACCGTCACGACCTTCGCCGACGGCGCGTTCTACAAGACCGCGGTCCCGCCGGGCGAGTACGAGGTCACGCTCCCCGTGGCCGTGCTCGACCGGATGAAGGTGACCGCTCCGCCGATCTCGATCTTCGTGCCGCCGGGGCCGGGGGAGAAGCGGTTCGAGGACCTCCAGCTCCGCCTGGAGCCGCAGCAGTGATGCGCCGCGCCCACCCGCGCCCGGGGTTGTCCGCCCCTGCGTCGCCGCGCCATAATGCAGTCAGGCGGGAGGCGGAACACCGCCGGAACCACCACCGGCGCCGAGGTCGCTGAGCCGTGCCGATCCAGGGCAACATCGAGGAAGCGGGCCTGCCCGATGTGCTCCAGCTGCTGTCGCTGGGGCGCAAGAGCGGGTGTCTCACCCTGGTGGACGGCGAGACGCAAGGGAGCATCTACCTGGACGTCGGGCGTATCAGCTACGCCACCGTCGCCAACCGCCTCGACCGGCTGGGCGACATGCTGGTCAAGAGCGGCCGCATCACGCAGCAGCAGCTCGGCACGGCGGTCGAGGAGCAGCGGCGCTCGGGCAAGCGGCAGCTGGGCCGGATCCTGGTGGACTCCGGGCAGATCGATCGCGCCGAGCTCGAGCGGTTCATCCGCCAGCAGGTCGAGAACGCCGTCTACTACCTGTTCACCTGGAAGCAGGGGACGTTCAGCTTCGCGTCCGACCGCCTGCCTCCGCACCAGCCCCTGCTCGTCTCGCTCGACGCCGAGAGCCTCCTGCTCGAGGGCGCGCGGCGCGTGGACGAGTGGGGCCTGATCCAGAAGAAGATCCCGTCGTTCGACCTGGTGTACCGCTGCACCCGCGAGAAGCTCGGCTCCTCGGCCGACGGCCTCAGCGAGGAGCAGAAGACGATCCTGCCGCTCCTCGACGGCACCCGCGACGTGGCGGCGATCATCGACTTCACCGCCCTCAGCGAGTTCGACGTCGGCAAGGCGCTCTACGGGCTCCTGACGGCGGGCTTCATCCAGCTGGTCGAGCGCCGCGCGCACATCCGGCACCTGGAGTACCGCGACCTCCTGGCCTACGTCGTGCGCGAGGCGGAGTTCGCCGACGCGCAGCGTCGCAAGGAGGCCGCGCGCCACATCGTGGATTGCCCGACGTGCGCCGAGCGGCTGCGCACGATCCACGTGCGGCGCTCGACGGGGTCGGGCATGGTGCCCGTGGACATCCCGGACGAGCTCCCTGCCGTCGCGGCGCCCGCGCCGGCCCTCCGGTCGCAGACGACGCAGTCCTTCTCGGGCACGCTGTCGCGCCAGCCGGCGTTCGCGCAGGCGCAGACCGTGCCGCCGCAGCGGCGCGCGGTCGTCACGCCGCGGCCGGCGATGCTCGAGCCGGAGTCGTTCGAGGCCGTTGCCCAGGCCGCTCGGCCCCCGCAGCGGGAGCCCGCGGCGCCGCAGCACGCGGCCAGGACGGTCTCCGAGCACGCGGCCGCTGGCCCGCCGCAGCGCGCGGCCGAGACCGCGATGCGGCACGTAGCCCCCGCGGTGCCGCAGGGTGCCCCGGCGGAGCCGAGCTTCGTGGAACGCCGCGCGAGGGATCGGCGCACGGGCCGCGACCGGCGGGCGCTCGACCGGCGCTCGGGGATCGACCGTCGTCACGCGGCGGCGCTCGCGGGGCTGCAACCCGCCGTCGAGCGGCGCCGGGGGCCGCGCCGGGACGACGACCGTCGCGGGGCGGGCGCGAGGGACCGCCGCGGGGCGGACGTGCGGCAGCGTCCGGTGGCGGCCCCGCCCGAGCCGGACTTTGAGGCAACCGCGGTGCAGACGGTCGAGCAGGGGCTCGCGGCCGACTTCGACCTGTTGCCCGAGGAGCGGCCGAGCATCCAGACCACGTCGGTGACCGACGAGCTGATGGCCGTCTCGCGCCCCGAGACGCCGGCACCGCCTCCGGCCGCGGCGCCGCCGGCCGCCCCGCCGGCGCCCGCCGTCGCGGCCGAGGGCGGCGATCTCGAGTGGCTCGTCAGTCCGCGCGAGTCGCTGGAGATGATCCGGGCGTCCCAGGCCCAGTTGCGCGCGATGTCGGCCGCCGGTCCGCAGGCGCGGCCCGGCGCCGCGCCGCCGGCGAAGCGCGTGCCCGAGCGGCGCGGCGCGCCGGCGGCCTCCGCGGCGGTGCGGAGCGAGCGGCGGCTGGAACGCTTCCGCGCCGGTGCCAGCGGAGAGCGCGCGACGGACGCCCCGAAGACGGCTGCGTCGCCGGCCCCGCGCTATGCGTTTCCGCTGCGCTCCCTCGCCGTCGCGGCCGGAGTCGCCTGTGTGGCGCTGCTCGGCTACATGGCGGGGCAGATCGGCCGCGGTGGACGCGCGGGGAAGGCGGGAGAGAGCACGGAGGCGGCCGCACTGCCGGTGCCCGCGCGGGCCGAGTCGCCGCGCGCCGCCGGCCGCAACCGCATTGCCGAGCCGCCGCGGACGGAGGCGGCGCCGCAGAGCGCGCCGGTCGAGCCGCGCACGGAAGCGCGCGCACGCGGCCGCGCGGCGCCGGTGAGCGTCGCGACGGCGGCACCGACTCCGCGGCCGGTCACGCCGGTGGCACCCGCGCCCACGGTGGGCGTCATCCGCGGCGCGGTGCACGATGCTTCGGGCGTGGCGGTGCCGGGCGCCCGGGTTGCGGTGAAGGGCACCGCGCTCGCGGCGGTCGCCGATGCCGCGGGCGCGTTCGAGATTCGCGACGTGCCGGACGGGCAGGTGGACGTGCAGGCGAGCGCCGACGGGTACGTCACGGGAGATGTGCAGGTGCGCGCCACGGCGGGCGCGACCGTGGCGGCGGACCTGGCCCTGAGCCGCGTGCCCGCGCCGCCCCCGCGGGCCCCGGTGGCCGCGGCGGCGAAGGAGCCCGACGAGGAGCTGGCCGCCGGCGGCTGGGCGCCGGTGGACCGCACCGAGGCCACCAGCCTGCTGGGCGGCACCCTGGGCGCGATCCAGGGGCTCGGCATCGAGAGCATCTCGAAGTCCCTGACGGGGGCGCGCGCGCGGATCCGCGTGGCGCAGCTGACGAGTGCGGGCGAGCGCATCGTGCTCACCGAGACCCGCGCGGGCGCGGCCGTGCGCGGCGGGTCCGGTCCCGCCATCGTGACCGCGCTGCGGGTGATGCCCGCGTCCGAGGCCTACCCGTGGTGCACGGGCACGGCGAGCCTGGGGAACATCCTCGTCACGGTGAAGACCAAGCTCGCGGCCGACGTGGTGCGGCCGATGCTGCAGCGGCTGGGCGAAATTTCGGGAGAGTAGGGCGCCGGCCGGCCCGCCGGGCCCGGCCGTTCACGTCCGTCGAGCGGCCTGCATCACTTCCCTCACGACGTCGTCCGCGTGCTTCCCCGCCGCCTCGGCGTGGAAGTTGACCACGATCCGGTGCCGCAACACGCAGAGGACGACCGCGTCGAGATCCTCGAGATCCGCCATGGGCCGCCCGTCCATCGCGGCGCGGGCCTTGGCCCCGAGTACCAGGAACTGGCTGGCCCGCGGGCCCGCGCCCCACGCCACGAACTCCCTGACGGCCTGCGGCGCCTGCGGATCGGAGGGCCGCGTCATCCGGGCGAGCTGCACGGCGGCGGCCACGACGACCTTCGGGGCGGGCACCCGGCGCACCAGTCCCATCAGCTCGAGCAGCTCGTCGCCGGAAAGGACCGGCGTCAGGGACGCGACCGCCGCGCCCGTCGTCCACTCGACGATCTGCTCCTCCTCGTCCGCCGAGGGGTAGTCCACGTGCAGCTCGAACATGAAGCGGTCGAGCTGGGCCTCGGGGAGCGGGTAGGTGCCCTCCTGCTCGATCGGGTTCTGCGTGGCCAGCACGAAGAACGGCTCGGCGAGCCGGTGGGTCTGGTTCGCCACGGTCACGGCGTGCTCCTGCATCGCCTGCAGCAGCGCGGCCTGCGTCTTCGGCGGCGTGCGGTTGATCTCGTCGGCCAGGACGATGTTGCCGAACAGCGGCCCGGGGACGAACCGGAAGGAGCGCGTGCCCGTGCTCCGGTCCTCCTCGATGACCTCGGTGCCCGTGATGTCGCTCGGCATCAGGTCCGGCGTGAACTGGATGCGGGAGAAGCGCAGCTTCAGCGCCTCGGCCACGGACGACACCATCATCGTCTTGGCGAGGCCGGGCACGCCCACCAGCAGCGCGTGGCCGCCGGAGAGCAGCGCGGCGAGAATGCCGTCCAGCACCTCCCGCTGCCCCACGATGCGCTGGCCCACGCGCTCGAGGAGGCGGGTGCGCGCCGCGGCGAGACGCTCGAGCAGCTCGACGTCGCGCTCGCTCTGGGTGGGAAACGGTAGGGTGCTCATGCGATCCTAGGTTACCCTGGCGCCGGCGTTCGGGTCAATTCGGATCGCGCGGACCATGCCCCCGGCGGGCGGCCGGGAGCGTCGTCGGGCACGAACTCCGAAGCTTTGCGGCGCTTTTCACAAGGGCTATATTTCCGCCGCCCGAATGGCCCCGGAACCGGACGAGAGCAGCGAAAGCCGCGGCTTCGGCGCGGGCTACGCCATCGTGGCGGCCGGGTTCCAACTGGCCTTCGCGGTCCTGCTGTTCCTTGGCGCGGGCGTGCTGCTCGATCGGTGGCTGCACACCCGTCCGCTCTTCACTCTGGTCGGCGTGGTGGTCGGTCTCGGCGCGGGGATGTACGCCTTCATCGTCCGCGTGCTGGCCGAGTCGCCCCGGCGGGCCGGGCGCGGCGGAGACGTGAAGTGAGCTGGGGACGCCGGCTGGCGCTGGTCGGCGGCGTCGCGGGCGCCGCGGTCGTCGCGCTCGCGGGGGTGGTGGCCGGGGCGTCCGGTCTCGTGGCGGCCCTGGTGGGCGCGGTGATCGCGGCCGCGGCGCAGGCGGCGGCCGTGGCGGTCCTGAGGCCCGGGATGACGGCGGGCCAGGGCGAGTTCGTGCGGCGCTGGGCCTCGGGGATCGCCATCCGGGGCGGCGCCACGCTGGTGATGGTGGTGGTCGTGCTGGCCGCGAAGCGCGCGCTGCCGGGGCTGTGGACCGCCCTCGGCTTTCTCGTGGTACTCCTGACGCTCCTCTACACGGAGACGCGGTTTCTCGAATGATGCAGGCGCCCGACATCGGACGGATGATCCTGGAGCGCACGGGAGACTCGCACACGCTGGAGTTCCCGTTCGGTCTCGAGGTGCACCTGCCCAGCTGGCCCGTGCACGTCGGGCGGCTGACGGTGGACCTGGCGCCCACCCGGCTGTCGGTGTTCCTGGTGATCGCCGCGGTGCTGGTCTTCGTGACGCTGTGGCTCACGGGCCGGGCGCTGCAGCGCCAGCAGCAGCGGGGCGGCGGGGCGCCGCGCGGCCTCGCCAACATGGTCGAGACCGTCGTCCTGTTCGTGCGCAACGACGTGGCGATCGCGAGCATCGGCCACAAGAACGGGGCGAAGTTCGCACCCTACATCCTGACCCTGTTCTGGTTCATCCTCTACTGCAACCTGCTGGGGCTCGTCCCGTACGGGGAGAAGCCCACGAGCAGCTTCTGGGTCACCGGTGCGCTGGCGCTGACCGCGCTCGTGACGATCGAGATCTCGGGCTTCGTCACGCTGGGTCCGAAGGGCTACGTGAAGACGATCGTCTTCACTCCGCCCGGCACGACCGGGCTCACGGCCGTGCTGCTCACGGCGATCATGATCCCCATCGAGATCATCGGGAAGATCGTCAAGCCGTTCGCCCTCATGCTCCGTCTCTTCGCCAACATGGTGGCGGGCCACTTCGTGATCCTGTCGCTGCTGTCGCTCATCTTCCTGTTCGGGAACCTGCACTATTTCCGCTGGGTGATCGCCGGCGGTTCGGTGGCGTTCGTGCTGTTCATGATGTCGATCGAGTTGCTGGTGGCGTTCATCCAGGCGTACATCTTCGCGCTGCTGACGGCCACGTTCATCGGCCTGCTGCAGCACGAGCACTAGGCGCCTCACACCGGAGTCCGGGAGGAAGTCCGATGTCCATGATGCAAGCCGTGGCCGACGCGGCCGCCGTCGCGAAGAACAACAACGCCCTGCTGGGCGCCGGCCTGGGCCTGGGCCTGGCGGTGATCGGAGCGGGTCTGGGGATCGGCCGCATCGGCGGCCAGGCCGTCGAGGCCATCGCCCGGCAGCCCGAGGCCTCGGCCGACATCCGCGGCGCGATGATCCTGACCGCCGCGCTGGTCGAAGGCGTCGCGCTGGCGGCGGTGGTCTTCGCGCTGCTCTTCAAGGTCCTGTGATGCCGGTCGTGCCGCTGCTGCAGGCCGCGGAGGAGGCGCCCAAGGGCCCCTTCGCGATCAACCCCGGCGTGTCGATCTGGACGCTGGTGGTCTTCCTGCTGCTCCTGGGGGCGTTGGCCAAGTGGGTCTGGCCGATGATCCTCAAGGCGGTGGAGGAGCGTGAGA
>Ga0335077_10012970_pt1 | contig 10428 bp, 21 predicted proteins | sample Lox_Sample_31_FD_207151 | JGI IMG/M metagenome (GOLD analysis project Ga0335077, IMG submission 207151) | Soil microbial communities from Loxahatchee National Wildlife Refuge, Florida, United States - Lox_Sample_3.1 | ecosystem: Environmental > Terrestrial > Soil > Wetlands | place: USA...
AGCTCGAAGAGCTGGACCATCGCCGCGGGCATGCGCGCGACGATGCCCGTGAAGATGATGAGGGATATCCCGTTCCCGACGCCGCGCGCCGTGATCTGCTCGCCGAGCCACATCAGGAAGACGGTACCGCCGGTCAGCGTCACCATCGTCGTGAACTCGAAGAAGATGCCGGGATTGAGCACCGGCGTGCCCGCGGTGCCGCGCGAGCTCTCAAGTCCGATCGCGATGCCGTAGGCCTGGACTGCCGCCAGGAAGACCGTCCCGTAGCGCGTGTACTGGTTGAGCTTCTTGCGGCCGACCTCGCCCTCCTTCTTGAGCGCCTCGAGGCTCGGGGAGACCGCGGTCATGAGCTGCACGATGATCGAGGCGGAGATGTACGGCATGATCGTCAACGCGAAGATCGTCATCCGGCTGAGCGCGCCGCCGGAGAACATGTCGAAGACGTCGAGGAGCCCGCCCTGGTTGCTCTGGAAGATCTGCGCCAGCGCGTTGGTGTCGATCCCCGGCAGCGGAATGTAGGCGCCGAGACGATAGACCACGAGCGCGCCGAGCGTGAACCAGATGCGCTTCTTGAGCTCGGTCGCCTTGCCGAAGGCCGAGAGATTGAGACTGGACGCCAATTGCTCGGCGGCTGAAGCCATCTGGTCCTTCCCTGGGGCGCGAGGCGCCCCTTACGCGAATTAGGCCTTTGCGGGGGCTTCCTTGGCGGGCTGGGCCTTCGCAGGAGCCTTCACCACCACCTTGCCGCCGAGCTTCTCCACCGCCGCCACCGCGGCCTTGGAAGCGCCGGCGACCTCGAGCGTGAGCGGCACCTTGAGCTCGCCCTTTGCGAGGAGCCGAATGCCGTCGCCTGCGCGCCGCAGCACGCCCGCCGCAACCAGCGCCGCCCCATCGACGGGCTGGTCGGGTTTGAGCTTGCCGGCCTCGAGTGCCTCCTGCAAGCGCCCGAGGTTCACGATTTTGTAGTCGCTTTGGAAAGCGGTGCGGCGGAAGCCGCGCTTCGGCAACCGCCGATGGAGCGGCGTCTGGCCGCCCTCGAAGCCGTTGAGCGCGACGCCGGTGCGCGCGGTCTGGCCCTTGCCGCCGCGGGCGCTGGTCTTGCCCTTGCCGGAGCCGATGCCGCGCCCGACGCGCTTTGCGCGATAGTGCGCGCCCTTGTTATCGCGGATTTCGTTGAGCTTCATGACAGTCACCGTCGTCTCGAAATTACCGGCTTCTCGCGCTTAGGACTCGATCCGCACGAGATGCCGCACGCGCTCGATCATGCCGCGAACCGCAGGGGTGTCCTCGAGGACGCGGCTCCGGTTCATCTTGTTGAGGCCGAGGCCCTTGAGCGTCGCGCGCTGGTAAGCATAGCGCCCCGCGGGACTCCGGATCTGCGTCACCTTCACCGTCTTCTCGGGAACGCGCTTGGGAGCGGGCGCGGGCTTCGCTGCTTTGGGCTTCGGCGCCGCGGCGGGCTTCGCTACCGGCGCAGGCGCGCGCGCCGCCGCCGGCGTCTCCACGACCTTCGCCTCGGCAGCAGGCTTCGTCTTTCGCGCGGGAGCCTTCTCCGCCTTCTCCTTGGGCTCGGCCTTTTTCTTAGGCGCGGGCTTTTTCTTCTCGGTCTCGGCCATGGCGATTACTCCCGCGCCTCATTGGTCTCGCGGCCGCGCACGATGTCGCCGACCTTCTTCCCGCGCCGCGCAGCCACCGCGCGGGGGCTCGCCGAGCTCTGCAAGGCCTGGAAGGTCGCCTTGATCATGTTGTGGGGGTTCGAAGTGCCGATCGATTTCGCGACCACGTCTTTGACGCCGAGCGCCTCGAAGATGTGGCGCATCGGGCCGCCCGCGATGATGCCGGTGCCCTGCGGCGCCGCTTTCAGCACGACCTTGCCCGCGCCGAAGCGCCCGACGATGTCGTGATGCAGTGTGCGGCCTTCCCGCAGCGGCACGCGGACCATGGCGCGGCGCGCCTGGTCGGTTGCCTTGCGGATCGCCTCCGGAACCTCGCGCGCCTTGCCGGTGCCGAAGCCGACGCGCCCCTTGCTGTCGCCCACGACCACCACCGCCGCGAAGCCGAAGCGCCGGCCGCCCTTCACCACCTTGGCGACGCGGTTGATGCTCACGAGCTTCTCGACGAATTCGCCGTCGTCGCGGTCGCGATCCCGGTCGCGCGGCTGGCGGTCGCCCCCTTCTCCGCGGCCGCGACGCTGGCGCTGGCCGCCCTCGCGCGGCGGACGTTGGCTGGTCTCTGGGGATGCCATGGAGGTGCTTTCCTAGAAAGTGAGGCCGCCTTCGCGGGCGGCGTCGGCGAGGGCCTTGACCCGGCCGTGGAAGAGATAGCCGCGGCGGTCGAAGACCACCGACTTGACGCCCGCGGCGAGCGCGCGCTCGGCGAGCAGCTTGCCCACCGCCTGCGCCGCCTCGCGGTTCGCGCCGGTCTTGAGACTCTCGCGGAGGCTCTTGTCCATCGAGGAAGCGGCCGCCAGCGTCCGCCCGGCGACGTCGTCGATCACCTGGGCATAGATGTGCAGCGAGGAGCGGAAGACCGCAAGGCGCGGCCGCCTGGTCGCCTGGGTGACGAGGCGGTGGCGTACCCGCTGCTGCCGGCGCGCGAAGAGGCGCTTCGATTTCGTTTGCATCGCTCGGTCTCCCGTTACTTCTTCTTGCCTTCCTTGCGGCGGATCTTCTCGTCCACGTACTTGATCCCCTTGCCCTTGTAGGGCTCGGGCTTGCGGTAGGAGCGGATCTTGGCCGCGACCTCGCCCACGGCCTGGCGGTCCGCGCCGGAGATCTGGATCGAAGTCGGCTTCTCGCAGACGATCTTGATGCCCTCGGGGATCGGGAACTCGACGTCGTGGCTGAAGCCGAGCTGCAGGTTCAGAGTCTTGCCCTGCACCGCCGCGCGGTATCCGACGCCGTTGATCTCGAGCGACACCGAGAAGCCTTTGGAGACGCCATTCACCATGTTGTTGATGTTGGCGCGCGCGCTCCCCCACTGCATGCGGGCGCTCGGGCTCTCGCTCTTCGGCGTCACCACGACCTTGCCGTCCTTCACCGCGGCATCGATCTCGCTGCCGACGACGAGCTTCAGCGTGCCGAGCTTGCCCTTGGCCGTAACGGTGTGTCCCGCGACCTCGACGTTGACGCCTTGCGGGATTTGTACGGGATGTTTGCCGACGCGCGACATGGCTCTTTCCTCAGAACACGCGGCAGAGGACCTCGCCGCCGACATTGGCGGCGCGGGCCTCGTTGTCCGACATGACGCCGCGAGGCGTCGACAGGATCGCGATGCCGAGGCCGTTGTAGACCCGTGGCAGATCGGAGATCCGCGAGTAGATGCGCCGGCCTGGCGTGGAGATCCGGTCGATCTCCCGGATCACCGGCTCGCCCTCGACGTATTTGAGCTCGATCGAGAGCTCGCTCACGCCCGGACGTACCACCTCGCGGGTGTAGCCGCGAATGTAGCCCTCGCGCTGCAACACTTCCAGCACGTTGGCGCGGATCTTCGAAGCCGGGCTGCGCACGACGGGCTTGTGCGCCCGCTGCGCGTTCCGGATCCGGCTCAGCATATCCCCGAGGGGATCGCTCATCGACATGCCTTCGTCTCCCTTACCAGCTCGACTTGACCATGCCAGGTATCTGGCCGGACGAGGCGAGTTCGCGCAGTGCGATGCGCGAGAGCTTGAACTTCCGATAGTTGCCGCGCGGGCGTCCCGTGAGCTCGCAGCGGTTGCGGATGCGGTTCGGCGAGGAATTACGCGGGAGCTCCGCGAGCTTCAGACGCGCGGCGAAGCGGTCCTCCGAGGTCTGATCCATGTCGTCGGCAATGGCCTTGAGCCGCTTTCGCTTGGCAGCAAAGCGCTTGGCCATTGCGGCGCGTCTGCGATTCTTTTCGACAGCACTCGTCTTCGCCATGGGTTCTGCCCTCGCTTGACTCAGTTGACGAACGGCATCGAGAAACCCGCCAGGAGAGCTTTCGCCTCCTTGTCGGTCCGAGCCGTCGTCACGATGATGATGTCCATGCCGCGCACCGCGTCGACCTGGTCGTAGTTGATCTCCGGGAACACGAGCTGCTCCTTGAGGCCGAGCGCGTAGTTGCCGCGGCCGTCGAAGCTCTTCGGCGATACCCCGCGGAAGTCGCGCACGCGCGGCAGCGCAATGTTGATGAGCCGGTCCAGGAACTCGTACATGCGATCGCGCCGCAGCGTCACCTTGCAACCAATGGGCAGGTTCTCGCGCAGCTTGAAGGTCGCGATCGACTTCTTGGCGCGCGTCACAACCGCCCTCTGCCCCGTGATCTGCGCGAGCTCCTTCGCAGCGGCGTCGACTTTTTTCACGTCCTGCGTTGCCTCGCCCACGCCCATGTTGACGACGATCTTCTCCAGGCGAGGCGCCTGGAGCGGGTTCTCGTAGCCGAACTCCTTCATCAGGGCGGGCCTGACGACGGTGTCGTAATGCTCCTTGAGACGGGTCATTGGTCCTCGCTTCAGGCGTCGATGACTTCGCCGGACCGCTTGGCGTAGCGGACCTTGCGCCCGCCCTCGAGCGTCTTGTAGCCGATGCGCGTCGGCTTGTCGGTCTTGGGGTCGACATAGGCGACGTTGGAGACGTGGATCGAGGCCTCCTTCTCGACGATGCCGCCGGGATCGCCCGCGGAGGGCCGCGTGTGGCGCTTGATCATGTTGACGCCGTCGACGATGACGCGGTTCTCGGTCGGCATGACCTTCTTCACTTCGCCGACTTTGCCCTTGTCTCGGCCGGTGATGACCACGACCTTGTCGCCCTTCTTGATCTTGAGCTTAGGCATGGCTCAGAGCACCTCCGGTGCGAGCGAGACGATCTTCATGAACTTGCGCGCGCGCAGCTCGCGCGTCACCGGCCCGAAGATGCGGGTGCCGATGGGCTCGCCCTGCTTGCTGATGAGCACGGCGGCGTTGCGGTCGAAGCGGATCGCCGTGCCGTCGGGCCGGCGAATCTCCTTCGCAGTGCGCACGATCACGGCCTGATGCACGTCGCCCTTCTTCACGCGCCCGCGCGGGATCGCCTCCTTGACGGAGACCACGATCACGTCGCCGACGGTCGCGTATTTGCGCTTGGAGCCGCCGAGCACCTTGATGCACTGGACGCGCCTGGCGCCGGAATTGTCGGCGACGTCGAGATTTGTTTGCATCTGGATCATCGCCCGTCACTCCTTGCCGGCGGCGGGCGCCGGAGCGCCCTCTTTCGCGAGCACGATCCAGCGCTTCGTCTTGGAGATCGGACGGCTCTCCTCGATGCGGACGGTGTCGCCGACCTTGAAGGCATTCGCCTCGTCGTGCGCCTGGTAGTTCTTGGAGCGCGTGATGTACTTCTTGTAGACGGGGTGCATGACGCGCCGCACGACGCGCACGACCACGGTCTTGCTCTGCACGTCGCTCACGACCACGCCCCGGAGGATTCGCTTAGGCATATTCCGATGACTCCCTAGGACGCGGCCCGCTGGCGCTCGCCCAGCACGGTCTTGATGCGCGCGATGGTGCGCCGGACCTCGCGCACGCGCGCGGTATTTTCGAGCTGGCCGCTCGAGCGCTGGAAGCGCAGGTTGAACTGCTCCTTCGCGAGCTGGTCGAGCTCGGCGTTGAGCTCGTCGGTCGATTTCGAGCGGACGTCTTGCGCGTTCATGGGATCAGCCCTCCTCGCCCAAGCGGCGCACGACCTTGGTCGCGATCGGCAGCTTTGCCGCCGCGAGCGCGAAGGCCTCATCCGCGATCTGCGCCGGCACGCCGTCCATCTCGAAGAGGATGCGGCCGGGCTTGACGCGGCAGACCCAGAACTCCGGGCTGCCCTTGCCGGAGCCCATGCGCACCTCGGCAGGCTTCAGCGAGACCGGCACGTCCGGGAAGATCCGGATCCAGATCCGACCCACGCGGCGGATGTGGCGCGTGATCGCGCGGCGCGCCGCCTCGAGCTGGCGCGCGGTGATGCGGCCGGGCTCGAGCGCCTTCATGCCGCAATTGCCGAAGTTGAGCGTGGTGCCGCCCTTGGCCTCGCCGTGGATGCGGCCCTTGTGAGCCTTGCGGTATTTGGTGCGTGCTGGACTGAGCATGGCGATCGGACCTTCTTACTCTCTCCTCTCAGGCGCGGGTCGGCTGCGCTTCTTGCGCGCGCTTGTCCTGCGCCATCGGGTCGTGCTGCATCACCTCGCCACGGAACACCCAGACCTTGACGCCGCAGGTGCCGTAGGTGGTCATGGCGGTGGCGGTGCCGAAATCGACGTCCGCGCGGAGCGTGTGCAAGGGAACGCGGCCCTCGCGGTACCATTCGAGCCGCGCAATCTCGGCGCCGCCGAGACGGCCCGAGCAGTTGATGCGGATGCCGAGCGCGCCCAGGCGCATCGCCGACTGCACCGCGCGCTTCATCGCGCGGCGGAAGGCCACGCGGCGCTCGAGCTGCTGGGCGATGCTCTCGGCGATCAGCTTCGCCTCGATCTCGGGCTTTCGGATCTCGACGATGTTGAGGCTCACCTCGCTCTTGGTCATCTTGCCGAGATCGACGCGGAGCTTCTCGATGTCCGCGCCCTTCTTGCCGATGACGACGCCGGGGCGCGCGGAATGGATGGTGATCCGCGTCTTTTTCGCGGCGCGCTCGATCACGATGCGGCTCGCGCCCGCCTGCGACAGCCGCTCGCTCAGGAACTTGCGCAGCCGCAGATCCTCGTGCAGCAGGTTGCCGTAGTCGCGCCGGGCGAACCAGCGGGACTCCCAGGTGCGGTTGATGCCGAGCCGGAGCCCGATCGGATTGACTTTCTGACCCATTAGGCCTTGTCCTCCTCCTGCACCTGCTCCTTGCGCTCCTCGACGACGACGGTGAGGTTGCTGAAATATTTCTCGATGTGTGCGACGCGCCCGCGGCCGCGGCTGTGGAAGCGGCTCATCGCGAAGGCACGGCCGACACTCGCCTCTTTCACGACAAGGCGGTCAACGTCGAGCTGGTGGTTGTTCTCGGCATTGGCGATCGCGGACTGGAGGACCTTCCTGACGTCGCGCGCGATGCGCTTGCGCGAGAAGGTCAATTCCGCGAGCGCGGCATTGGCGCTCTTGCCGCGGATCGTCTGCGCAACGAGGTTGAGCTTCCGCGCACTCACCTTGAGACCATGCAAATAGGCCTTGGCCTCGGTCTCCGCGAGCCTGCGCTTTGCTGCGGGCTTGCCCATGGACCTAATCCTCCCTCTTCACGACCTTGCGGTCGGCGGAGTGTCCGTGGAAATTCCGCGTCGGGGAGAACTCGCCGAGCTTGTGGCCGATCATGTTCTCGGTCACGAGCACGGGGATGAACTTGTGCCCGTTGTAGACGCCGAAGGTGAGGCCGACGAACTGCGGGAAGATGGTGGAGCGGCGCGACCAGGTCTTGATGACCTCGTTGCGACCGGTGCCACGCACCTTCTCTGCCTTCTTTAAGAGATAGCCGTCCACGAACGGCCCTTTCCAGACTGAGCGTGCCACGTCCTGTCTCCGTTACTTGCCGCGGCGACGCCGCACGATGTAGCGGTCGGTCGCCTTGTTGTGACGGGTCTTCGTACCCTTGGTGCCCTTGCCCCAGGGGGTGACGGGATGACGGCCGCCTGAGGTGCGACCCTCGCCGCCGCCATGGGGATGATCGATCGGGTTCATCGCGACGCCGCGCACGGTGGGGCGTTTGCCGAGCCACCGGTTCCGGCCGGCCTTGCCGATGACGATGTTCTGCTCGTCGGGGTTCGAGACCGCGCCGATGGTTGCGAGGCATTCGCCGCGCACGCGCCGCACCTCGCCCGAGGAAAGCCTGAGCAGCGCGTAGCCGGCGTCGCGGCCCACGAGCTGCACGTAGGTCCCGGCGGAGCGCGCGAGCTGGCCGCCCTTGCCCGCCTTGAGCTCGACGTTGTGGATGATCGTGCCCACGGGGATGTTCCGCATCGGCATGGCGTTCCCGGGCTTCACGTCGACGCGCTCGCCCGCCACGATCTTGTCGCCGGCCTTCAGACGCTGCGGCGCCAGGATGTAGCTGAGCTCGCCATCCTCGTATTTGACGAGCGCGATGAAGCCGCTGCGGTTCGGGTCGTATTCGAGGCGCACGACCTCCGCCGACACGTCGCGCTTGGCGCGCTTGAAGTCGATGACGCGGAAGCGGCGCTTGTGCCCGCCGCCCCGATGCCGCACCGTGATGCGGCCCGCGTTGTTGCGCCCGCCTTGCTCGCGCTTGCCCTCGGTCAACGCCTTCACCGGCGGGCCCTTCCAGAGCTCGCTCCGATCGATGATGACGAGCTGGCGCTGGCCCGGCGTCGTCGGCTTGAATGACTTGAGTGCCATCGGCTCAGATCCCTGTCGTCACGTCGATCCGCGAGCCCTCGTCGAGGGTCACGATCGCCTTTTTGTAATCGGGCCGCTTGCCCATGAAGCCGCGGAAGCGCTTGCTCTTGCCCTTGACGCGGATCGTGTTGACCGCGGTCACCTTGACCTTGAAGAGACCCTCGACCGCGGCCTTGACCTCGCGCTTGTTGGCGTCGAGCGGCACGCGGAACGTCACCTGATTGTGCTCGGACGCCATCGTCGCCTTCTCCGTGATCACGGGGAGGCGGACGATCTCGTACATGCGCTCGCGCGAGAGTCTGGTCTCGGCTTTGGGAATGACGCGGAATCGGCTCATTTGAGGCGCGCCTCCAGATGCTCGACCGCCGCCCGCGTCAGCACCAGCGTGTCGCGGCGGAGGATGTCGTAGACGTTGGCGCCTTGCTGCGGCAGCACGTCGACCTTGGGAATGTTCCGCGCGGCGCGTGCGAAGCTCTCGTCGACCGCGGGTCCGTCGATGATCAGCACGGACTCCCAGCCGAGCTTCTTGAAGCGCTGCGCGAGCTCCTTGGTCTTGGGCGCCTTGACCGCGGCCGCGTCGATCACCACGAGCTTGCCCTCGGCCTGCTTCGCCGAGAGCGCGCTCTTGAGACCCATGCGCCGCACCTTCTTCTGCAGGCTGAAACCGTGATCGCGCACGACCGGCCCGAAGATCACGGCGCCGCCGCGGAATTGCGGGGAGCGCAGGCTGCCTTGGCGCGCGCGGCCCGTGCCCTTCTGCCGCCACGGCTTCTTCGTCGTGCCCTGGATGTCGGAGATGCCCTTGGTCTTGTGCGTGCCGGCCCGGCGCTTCGCGAGCTGCCAGTTGACGACGCGCGCGAGGATGTCGCGGCGCACAGGCGCGGCGAAGACGTCCTCGGCGAGCTCGATCTCGCCGACGTCCTTGTTCTCGAGGTTTTTGACCGAGACCTTCATGTCACTCGCCTCCGCCCTTGGCGGGCTCCGCCTTGGCCTTGATGGCGGCCGGGAAGGGCAGCTTCTTGTCCTTGGGCGCCGGGCGCTTCACCGCGTCGCTCACGAGGACGAAGGCGCCGTCGTAGCCGGGCACCGCGCCCTTCACGAGGATGAGGCCGCGCTCGCCGTCGGTCGCGACCACCCGGAGGTTCTGCGTCGTCACGCGCACGTCGCCCATGTGGCCGGCCATGCGCTTGTTCTTGAAGACCTTGCCGGGGTCCTGGCGCTGTCCGGTCGAGCCGTGGCTGCGATGGGAGACCGAGACACCGTGGCTCGCGCGCAAGCCGCCGAAATTGTGCCGCTTCATCGGGCCCTGGAAGCCGCGACCGATGCTGGTGCCGACGACGTCGACGAACTGTCCCGGCACGAAATGCTCCGCCGAGAGCTCGACGCCGGGCTCGAGGAGCGCATCTTTGCTCACGCGGAACTCCGCGACCTTGCGCTTGGGCTCGACCTTGCTCTTGGCGAAATGGCCGCGCTCAGGCTTGGTGACCGTCTTGACCCGCCGCGAGCCCACGCCGAGCTGGACCGCGTTGTACTTGTCCTTCTCCTCCGTGCGGACGGCGACGACCTGGCAGTTGTCGACCTTGAGCACCGTCACGGGGATGTGGTTGCCCTCCTCGGTGAACACCCGGGACATGCCGAGCTTCTGGGCGATGAGACCGGTACGCATGGGCGCCTCAGTTATTCAGCTTGATGTCGACGTCGACGCCCGCGGCGAGGTCGAGCTTCATCAGCGCATCCACGGTCTGCGGCGTCGGCTCGATGATGTCGAGGACACGCTTATGCGTGCGGATCTCGAACTGCTCGCGCGACTTCTTGTCGATGTGCGGGGAGCGCAGCACCGTGAAGCGCTCGATCCGCGTCGGCAGCGGAATGGGCCCGCGCACACGCGCGCCCGTGCGGCGCGCGGTGTTCACGATCTCGCTCGTGGACTGATCGAGAACGCGGTGATCGTACGCCCTGAGGCGGATTCGAATATTTTGATTGTCCATCGCCATGGTGTGTTCCTTTTTCGCGAGCGGCGAGCCGCCGTAACAATCCCCGTCGCCCGCGTTTCGTCCTCGGGTTTCCCGTCCTTACTTTATGATGTCCGCGACGACGCCGGCGCCGACGGTCTTGCCGCCCTC
>Ga0335077_10012971_pt1 | contig 10428 bp, 8 predicted proteins | sample Lox_Sample_31_FD_207151 | JGI IMG/M metagenome (GOLD analysis project Ga0335077, IMG submission 207151) | Soil microbial communities from Loxahatchee National Wildlife Refuge, Florida, United States - Lox_Sample_3.1 | ecosystem: Environmental > Terrestrial > Soil > Wetlands | place: USA: Florida...
ACAATCCGCAGAACGGAAGAAACGCCAGCATCGTCGGATTCGCCAGAGCACCGATCCCGTACAGCGCGCCGAACAGCATCCAGCCTTGCCATCCCGGCCACTCCTGCAATTCAAGCGCGAGCAAAAACATGCACGCCAGGATGAAGGGCGTGAAGGTCGTATCCCAGATCCAGTGAATCGACCAGTACCACACGTACGGGTTCAATCCCCAGGCATAAGCAGACCATTTCGCAACGCTCTCGCCGAAGGTCCTGCGGGCAATCAGAAAAATGGGGATGCAAGTCAGCGTCGCGAACAGGCTATTAATACTCAGCAGTACCCATGCCGATGCGCGCGTGTAGATGCCGAACACCTTGAATACTCCACCGATCAGAAAGGGATACAGGGGCGGTTCCCACGCGGAAGGTCCGGTATTGCCTTCATACGGACTGCTGAAGCCCTGCCCCAGAGCGATCGAGCGCCCGATGCGCCCCATCTCCCATCCGAATTCAAAATTGTCCTTGCCGGGGCGAGTTCGATACTGATGCAGGACACCGATCGCAGTGATCTGCAGGATGAAGGATAGGGGCAAAAGCCAGAGGAAAAATGCGGGCAGCCACCGTGGAGTTCGCTCCATCGCAGCGTAGTGTATCAGGGCATCATCGACGTTGAATTGCTCCGCGCCCTCCGCGGCTGTTCTCGGCGTTCTCTGCGGTTAAAAGCTTTACCGCAAAGCACGCCGAGAGGTTCGTAGCGAACGCTCAGAAAGGCTACTGTCCTGGCTGCGCCGGCTGAACGGAAGACGCCGACGGCTGCGCGTCTTGCCGTGGTGTCACATAGGGCACGCTGGGCAATTTCGTGACCTGGCCGCGAATCGCATCCGTCACGTCGATGTGCGCATGTTCGAGCAGCAATCCCGTCGCCCGGTCGAGTTCGAGCCGCGACTTTTCATAGGCTGCCTTCGCGGATACCAGGTTCGATTCTCCCGTCGTCAGCGTTGCGGCATCCTGCAGAATGGTCACCTGTGTGGTGAGTCCCACTTTCAGTTTTTGCTGATCCGCTTCCAAAGTCTGCCGCGCCAGATCGACGGCGGATTGTGCCGCCTGTACCGCCGCGCGATTCTGCTTCACGTCGAATTGCGCGTTGCGCACTTCAATGCGAATCTGATTTTCGAGCTGATGCAGACGCACCTCGGCCTGGCGATACTCCAGTTGCGCGCGCACCTGGTTCGATTGTGCAAGACGATTGCGAATCGGAATATTCAGTGCCAGTCCCACGCCCTTGTCGGGAGCGGTGGAATTAATCATCTGATTGAGGGTCGCCCCATAACTCACCGAGTTTGTTCCGACAAACGCTGGTGGCCGCGATCCGATGGTCGAGCAAGGGATTTGGTTGAACTCGCAGGCCGGGTTGATATCTCCACCGAGACCGGATCCGCCGTAGTATGCGAATGCCTGCAAGGTCGGCAACATGGAATTGCGAACCGCCTTGTTGTTGAGGTCGCGGGAATTCAGGTCGATGCGCGACTCCACCACTTCAGCGCGGTGTTTCAGCGCGTCGTCGATCAGGTCCTGGATGGGGATTACAGCTTCCTCCTGTGGAACCTGCATGACCGACGTCGGAATCACATCCGCTTCGGCCAGCATCGGATCTTCAATGCTGCGCGTGAGCGCGTTCTTCATCAGCAACTGCTGCAGTTGCAGGTTGTTTTGCGCGACGATCAGATTTTGCTGCTGCGTTGCCACGGTACTCTGCGCGCTCACGACTTGAATGGGAGGCACCGTGCCGACCTGCGCCTGACGCTTCGCATCTTCCAGCGCTCTCTGCCCGTACGCCAGGGCCTCCTGCTGCACGCGCACATTCTCGAACGCATAGACCAGATCCCAATACATGTTTTCGATCTGATCGACCGTCGTAATCACCTGCAGGCGGAATGCGACGTCGGAAATCTCGCGGTTGTTTTTCGCGATGCGAATGAATCGTGTATTTGGCAGAAATCCGAAGCCTTGCAGCAGGTTCTGCGTGAAGCGAAACTGGAAGTTCGAGCCCAGTTGCGGGGTGATCAGACTGGTGGTGTTGTTGGTCGTCAGGTGCGTATTGTTGAAACCTCCGCTCAGCGTGCCGCCCCACTGAAAACCCTGGACGTATCCGAAGTTCGCGCTGTAGGTGTTTTGCGCCACCAGCGGCACCGGGCTGAATGGACTGGTGGACTGCGTCTCGTTCTTGTCGAGTTGAAAAGCTCCGGTGAGTTCCGGATCAAAGCTGGTAATGGTCGATCCGATGCCAAGGGTCGAGCTTACTAACCCGAGAGTGCCGCTGCCCGCACCGCCTGCGGCAACGGTGGTGCCGCCGGTGCCCGATCCGACCGTGCCGCCCAGTCCGCCCACGCCTCCACCGGGCGTGTTTTGCACGACACCGGTATTCACGCCGAGGATGCTCGCCCCCGACTTGGCGCGAAGCAGGTCGGCCTCGGCGATGTTCAGGTTATAGCGGGCGATCTCGAGATCGAGATTGTTTTCGAGCGCAAGCGCGACCGCATCGTCAACCGAAAGGTAGATTTTCCCGTCCCGGATCAGCGCGTCGATGCGCGCCGAATTTCCGAAATTCGGCTGGGCAAGCTGTTGTGGAGTGTAGGGCTTCAACACATGCGGAAATGAGCTCTGCGGTTTCGAATAGTCCTGCAGGTGAATGTACTGAGGCTGCGCGGACGAAACCGGCGAGTTCACCTGTGCTGGGGCAGCGGGCGTGCTTTGCTGCGCTTGGACTGAGGTGCATACCGAAGCCGCCAGTAACCCAACAGCGATCCGACGGGCAGACGCGCGGGACAAAATCAAACGCGGGAAGAACATGAGCTTCTCCTTGCGGGGAAAATAGCGCACTGCATTTTCAGGATCAGAGACAGAAAACGCAATCTTGGATGCAGATAGCGAAAAAGCGTCACTTCAATCTTAGCGGGAGAACTTCAATGAGGGCGTCGAGGATTGTAAAGAATTGTGAGGAAAGAAACGCCGCCGTGCATGAGCACAGCGGCATGCGCTTGCGACGCCAAAAGGCTTACTGCTGAGGCTGTGACTGCGGCGCTTCCGTCGTGGCCGGCAGTTCCTTGCGTGGCGCCACGTAAGGAATGTTGGGCATGTGCGTGACTTGTCCGCGGGCCGCGTCGTCAATGCTGATGCCATTGTGATCGAGCAGCGAACCTGTTGCGCGGTCGAGCTCAACTCGCGACTTCTCGTAAGCTGCCATCGCCGACATCAGAGTTGACTCTGATGTTGCCAGCGCGCTGCGGTTTTGCAGAACTGCAGTTGTCGTCGAGGTGCCGAACTGATACTTCTTCTGTTCGGCATCGAGCGATTGACGTGCATAATCCACGGCAGCCCTGGCTGAGGCCACGCTCGCCCGGTTCTGTTCCACGGCAAACTGTGCCTGGCGGACTTCGATGCTCACCCGGTTCTCCGTCTGCTGCAGCGCCATCTGCGCCTGCCGGTATTCCAACTGGCCTCGAATCTGCACTGACTGAGCCGCCCGGTTCCGTAGCGGGATGTTGAGCTGCAGACCGACTCCTTTGTCGGGAGCGGTCGAGTTCACCAATTGGTGCAGGGTGTCTGCATAGCTGACGGAGGGTGCCAGTGGAAATTGGCTGAGTGCCGGGTTCGGGTTCGCGCTCGCGCAGAACTGCTGGTCGGGAGAGCGGCAAATACTCTCCGGGCTCTGCGAGCCGCCTAGTCCGGCGCCGCCGTAGTACGCAAACAGATCTAGCGTGGGCAACAGAGCGCTGCGCAATCCCTTATTGCTTTGTTCCTGGCTGTTTAACTGAATACGCTGCTCGATGAGCTCCGCCCGCCGACGTAGTGCCTCATTCACCAGTTCCTCCGTCGGTTGGACTTGCTCGTTCTCCGGAAGCTCCATGGTGGAAGTCGGAATTACATCGGCGTTCGCCAATATCGGATCGTGCAGAGTGCGGCTGAGCGCATTTTTCATGATCAGCTGCTGCAACTGAAGATTCGTCTTGGCTACCGTGAGCGCCTGCTCGTCGGCGGCTACCGTACTCTGTGCACGCACCGCTTCAATCGGCGCCAGGCTCCCGATTTCCACCTGTTTCTTGGTATCAGAGAACGTCTTCTGCGAGAACGCCAGCGACTCTTGCTTTACCCGCAGATTCTCGTACGCATACACCAGGTCCCAATACATGTTCTCGATCTGGTCGACCGAAGTGATGATCTGCAGACGGAACGCGACATCTGACAGTTCGCGGTTATTCTTGGCGATACGGATGAAGCGCGTATTCGCGGGCAGGCCAAAGCCCTGCAGCAGATGTTGCGTAAGTTTGAATTGAAAACTGGAATTCAGCGCCGGACTTACTGACTGAAAGGCGTTGTTGCTGCTAATGCGGTTATTGTTAAAGCCGATGGAAATATTCGTACCCCAGTGGAATCCCTGGATGTACTGGAAGTTCGTTGTCGTCGTTCCTTGGTAGCTTCCCTGGAACGGGCTGGTCGGAACGAAGCTGGCATGGTCACTCTGAAAGATGCCCGTGATCACCGGGTCGAACGAAGTGATGAGCGGTCCGAGCAAACCGCCGGCAGTGGAAGCGACAATACCACCCACTCCGACGCCGACTCCGCCTGCCCCAAGACTGGTGCCGCCCGTCCCGGAACCGACTTGCGTACCGATCCCCCCGACGCCACCACCCGGAGTGTTCTGTATCACGCCGAGGTTTACGCCCAGAATCTGGGCTCCGGCCTTCGCGCGCAGCAAATCCGTGTCGGCAATGTTCAGGTTGTAACGCGCAATGGCGATATCGAGATTGTTCTCCAGCGCCAGCGCAATCGAATCATTCAGCGAGAGGTACAGCTTGCCGTCGTGCATGAGCGAATCGATACGCGGTGTGTTCGACAGATTTGGCGGGGCAGCCTCGCGAGCAACATAAGGACGGATAGGATTCGGGAAATGCGATTGGGGCTGGCTGTAGTCCAGCGCCGGAACCGGTTTGGCTTCCGGAGTATTCTGCGGCGTCGGTGCTGCTGGCGGCTGCTGCGCCCAACAGGCTAGGGCCAGTATGGTGAATAGACTTGCCGTGGCGGCGAGCCGGATAGTCGAGGTTATAGGTGCAAATGGCATCTACGTATCTCCAGTCGTAAGAACCACGTTGATTAAGGCTTGGTTACGAAATAACAGATTTCCAGCCTGTGCACTCGTCCCAAAAAACAATTCTGCTCAGGCATAGGTACGCAAAGAAGCGGCGGAAGGTTCCTCAAAGCTGGGACGAAAACGACCTTCCTGCGTCCCGCGCTTGCATTTTGCTTGCGGACGTACGGTATTCCCGGCCCCAGCCTCGTGGGAAGCGGTCGTACCCGAAGCCAGGATTCTGCGGAAACGGTTTAGTATATCTGACCGAACCCCGAGGTTGCCTTTGCCGCTACCACCGTCGTACGGGATCACCTGCATGAGCGTAAGTGAGTTCGATGATTCGAGTGGGCCGCCGGACTCGAAACTTCAACGGCGGAATCTCAAATTGATCCTCTCCTATGATGGGTCCGAATTCTCCGGATGGCAGGTCCAGCCCGACGCAGCGACCGTGCAGGGGACACTCGCCTCAGCCATTGGACGAATTACGGGCGAAAAGGTCCTGCCCCAGGGCTCAGGACGCACCGACGCGGGAGTGCATGCCTTGGCGCAGAATGTGACATTTGTCACATTCTCTTCCGTGCCCACCGGGAATTTCCAAAAGGCTCTGAACGATATCCTGCCGGCGGCGGTGCGTGTCCTCGACGTGAAGGAAGTGCCCCCGGAATTTCATGCCCGTCACTCGGCGCGCGGCAAAACCTATCGCTACAGGATCTATCGCGGCGGGGTCTGTCCGCCGTTCCTGGCTCGCTACGTGTGGCACTACCCGTATCCACTCGATGAAGACGCAATCGTCCGTGCCGCAGGTTTGGTTGTGGGGAAACACGACTTCACTTCATTCGCGGCGGTCGATCCGGAACGGAGCAGGGAAGGCGAGCCAGTCGACAACGTGCGCACGATTTTTTCCTCGGCATGGGAGCGTGCGGGAGAGGAGTTCATCTATACCGTGGGCGGTTCCGGTTTTCTCCACCACATGGTGCGCAATCTCGTGGGCACGTTTATTCTGGTCGGACGGGGCACGCTGCAGGTGGAAGATGTCACCCGGATCCTCGAGGCGCGGAATCGTTCCGCCGCAGGCGCCACAGTCCCAGGCGCAGGTTTGTATCTGGTCAGTGTGGACTACCAGGGGTCAATTGCCGCTGCCACTGACTTGAACGGATACCCCGGCAAATGACTACAATTTCTGTATGGCCCCCGATCTACAAGTCGCCGCTCACCCCATGACGTCCCTGAATCCCGCGACGGGTGAAGTTCTGGGAGAGTTCGAATGCGCAGCCGAGTCCGACATCTCTGCCGCCGTCGCACGCGCCCGCGTAGCCCAAGCCTCTTGGCAAGGTCTCGGTCTGAAAAAGCGCCTCGCGATCATCCGCGAATTTCAACACAGGCTGCATGCGCACAAGTCCGACATTGCAGCCGCGATTACTGGCGAGGCCGGCAAGCCCCTCACGGAGGCGCTGATCACCGAGGTTCTGGTGGTCCTCGACGCGGCTCGCTTCCTGATCGACCACGCCTACGGCCTGCTGCGCGATGAACCACTTCCGCACGGCAATCTCGTCGCCAAGTTGAAGAAGGGACGCCTTGTCCGCGAGCCTCACGGAGTCATTGGCATCATCTCTCCGTGGAACTATCCCTTCTCGATTCCGGCGACCGAGACTCTGGCGGCGCTCACCGCCGGCAATGCGGTGGTGCTGAAGCCCTCGGAACTCACGCCTCTGGTTGCGCTGGAACTTGCATCTTTGCTTCATGACTCCGGTGTGCCGCAGGAAGTGTTCCAGGTTATCGTCGGCGAGGGTCCGGCGGGTGCCGCACTGGTTCGCTCGCCAATAGACAAGCTGGTATTCACCGGCAGCGTTGGCACAGGGAAGCGCATCGCGGCCGCTGCGGCAGAACGTTTGCTTCCGGTCGTCCTCGAACTCGGCGGCAAAGATCCCATGCTGGTGCTCGAGGACGCCGACATCGACGTCGCCTCAAGCGCCGCCGTCTGGGGAGCCTTCGTGAACGCGGGGCAGACCTGCCTCTCGGTCGAGCGCTGCTACGTGCACCGTAGCTTGCACCAGAAATTCACAGACGCCTGCGCCGATAAAGCAAGGAAGCTGCGCGTCGGCAATGGCATGGAGGCGAATACGGATATGGGGCCAATGATCCACGAGCGCCAGTTGCATATAGTCGAGTCGCACATCGAGGATGCGAAGATGCGTGGGGCCAGGATTCTAACCGGAGGCTCCCGCCTCAGGGATTTGGGCCCGAACTTCTATGCTCCCACCGTGCTCGCTGATGTGACACACGAAATGCGCATCATGCGCGAAGAAACCTTCGGTCCTGTCCTGCCCATCATGGCTTTCGAAGACGACGAAGAAGCGGTCCGCCTGGCCAACGATTCCGAATACGGCTTGGCCGCAAGTATCTTTACAGGCGATTCCAGCCGGGGCGAGCGCCTGGCGCGCCGCATCCAGGCGGGCACCGTGATGGTGAACGACGTGATCTCGTGCTTCGGCATCAGCGAGGCCCCGCATGGCGGCGTAAAGGCCACCGGCATAGGCCGCACACACGGACGCTTCGGACTCGAAGAGATGGTCCGGTTGAAGTATCTCGATACCGATCAGATGCCTGGCATGAAGAAGGTCTGGTGGTATGGCTACGGCGAGAGCTTCCGGCGGCAGATCGAAGGCTTCGTGGATCTGCAGTTCGCGCGCGATCTGGCGACGCGCTTTCGGGGAGCATTGCACGCGGCCGGAATACTTCTGCGCAAGCGGTCGTGACTCGCCCTCACGCGTGAACGTACTTGTGCATGACGGGTTTGGAGTGGTAATTCGCGTATTGCCCTAACCGTCGTGACAGCCAATTACGCTTCAGATACGATTGCGGTCGATGCAATTGCAAGCATTCAACGTTTGGCATCGCTCGATCTAGTGACGCATCTCTCTTTCTATGGCCACAGTCGCCGCAACCCGCATTCCCTTGTGGTCATGGATTTGGCCTGCGTTGGGGCTGGTCATTCTCGTTGTGCATTTCTTAGTTGGTGGGAGCACAGTACTCAATGTCGCGGAAGCCGTTGCTTTGATTGCAACCGTCTTCGCTGCTGTCTTCCACGCCGAAATGGTCGCACTCCGGGTCGGTGAGCCCTTTGGCACATTGGTGCTGGCTCTGGCTGTAACCACAATTGAAGTGGCACTGATTGTCTCCATGATGATTGCCGGAGGGCCGGGAACAGCCAGCCTCGCACGCGACACCCTGTTCGCCGCTGTCATGATTGTTTGCACCGGGATCATCGGCATCTGTCTTCTGGCCGGTGGTCTGCGGCATCATGAGCAGGGTTTTCAACTGCGGGGTGCGAATGCGGCCCTTTCCGTTCTGATCGCGATGACCACGCTAACGCTCATCCTCCCCAATGTCACTACCACCACCCCCGGGCCCACCTTCAGCCGGTCTCAACTGGCGTTTGCGGCGGTTGTCTCGCTGGTCCTTTACGGTTCGTTCGTATTCGTGCAGACCATCCGCCACCGCGACTATTTCCTGCTAGTCGGGGTGGATGAGCAAGAAGCGCATATGCCTCCGCCCGCGAACAAAGTTGCCTGGATGAGCGCGGCATTGCTCCTCGGATCGTTGATGGTAGTTGTGGCGTTGGCAAAAGCGTTGACCCCTGCGGTCGAACACGGGATTGAAGCGCTCGGTGCACCCAAAAGCGTCGTTGGAATCGTCATAGCGGCACTGGTTCTTCTTCCCGAGGGCTTAGCCTCCTATCGGGCAGCCACTGCGAATCGTCTGCAAACCAGCGTAAACCTGGCCCTCGGCTCTGCTCTGGCAAGCCTCGGACTCACCATTCCAGCTGTTGCCGGCATCTCGCTCCTTCTAGGCAGACCGCTCATACTCGGCCTAGATCCCAAGGAAGAGGTTCTCCTTGTTCTGACTCTTGTCGTCAGTATCCTCACACTGGGAACAGGTCGTACCACGATGCTGCAAGGCACGGTGCACCTCATCCTGTTCGTCGTCTTCCTTTTTCTGGCCATCGCGCCGTAGCGTTAACGGTCTTGGTGGCGATCCTGGGGAGCAGATAATGGGCGACACCCACGGTTGAAATCAGTGCGATCACTCCGTCCACTTATCGCCATGGCTCGGCGGATGGGAGATCACCAGCAGTCGCAACGCGCTCGAAGAAGGATTTCGAATCTGGTGCCACACGCCCGGCAGAATGCGAATCCCGCTTCCGGCGGGCACCAGCACCGGATCGTCCTCCACTTCCATGATCGCCTCGCCTGCCAGGATGTAGAAGAACTGTTGCGCCTCCTTGTGATAGTGGCGCACCTCAGCGGCCCCGGGCGGCATCAGTTCTTCAATCACCGTAAGCTGTGGATCCTTGACCAGATGCCACGCGTCGCAATCGTGTCCCCAGCGATAGTACTCGGCATTGACGCGGCTCACCGCGCCCGGCCGCGTCTCCAGTGATTTATCCAGGCCAGCCTCCGCGGGAAGTTTTCTGTTCTTCGCCATCTCCGCCTCCAACCTTCAGTGTAAGCTTGTGGATCAGGACTGCACCGAATATGACTGATCCGAAGAACTTCGAACGCCACTTGCTTCGTCACACATTGGCCACTCTTGCCTACCGTTGCGGCAAGACGCTCCGCGATGCTCCCGCTGGATTCCCCGATTTCCAAGCCGGGTCCGGCGCGCGCACACCCGCGCAAATCCTCGCGCACATCGGCGATCTGATGGACTGGGGACTCTCCATGGCGAATGGCGAACGCAAATGGAACGACTCCAAGCCGCTTCCCTGGGACGAAGAAGTGAACCGCTTTTTCGCTGCCCTGAAAAAATTCGATGACTATCTAGCCTCAGAGGCACCCCTGCAGGCCTCACTGGAAAATCTGTTCCAGGGCCCGGTCGCTGATGCCTTCACGCACTCCGGCCAGATCGGAATCCTGCGCCGCATGGCTGGAGCTCCCGTCAAGGGCGAAAACTATTTCAAGGCAGAAATTGAGACAGGTCGAGTGGGACCAGATCAAGCCGCAGCAAGGCGCGAGTTCTAACGTGTTTTGTGTAGGGGCGGACGCCTTCGTCCGCCGGCGCCGGCGTTCTGGCGACATCCAGGGACCAAATGTGCGGCCGGAATCGTTCCTTCAAGCGGTGCGTCATGCGCCTCGCCGCGAGCAGCGATGCTCAATCACGATTCCAGATTTGGGGAAGCAGAAGTAATTGATTTCGCTTGGCGCTGCGCTTTCAGGACTACGATGAACTCGCACATGGACACACGGCTTAGACCGCCGATAAGTCTTGCGAAACCGCTCGAGTACTTGTTTATCGACTTCCAAGCACTCGAAGCACAACAAG
>Ga0335077_10012973_pt1 | contig 10428 bp, 9 predicted proteins | sample Lox_Sample_31_FD_207151 | JGI IMG/M metagenome (GOLD analysis project Ga0335077, IMG submission 207151) | Soil microbial communities from Loxahatchee National Wildlife Refuge, Florida, United States - Lox_Sample_3.1 | ecosystem: Environmental > Terrestrial > Soil > Wetlands | place: USA: Florida...
TCATCATCCAGAACGGGCTCCTGGAATGGTTCACCGCCGACAGCCGCAAGCTGCAAGCGGGTGCGATCGAAATTCAAGCCTTCCAGGCGTTACCCGACGTGTGGGTCGGCGTGTTGCCGCTCATTCAGTTCGCTGTCGCGGTCACGGTGATCGCCGGCTTGCAGGCGCTGTTCTATTACACGCCGCTCGGCCGCGCCTTCCGCGCCACCTCCGACGACCAAGCGGTGGCGCAATTGATGGGCCTCGATACCCGCCACGTCTTCGCCATGGCCATGGCGCTGTCGCTCGCCGTGGTCGCCATCGCCGGCGTGTTCCTGGCGGTGCGCGCCAATTTCGATCCGTCGATCGGGCCGGCGCGGCTGATCTTCGGCTTCGAGGCGGTCATCATCGGCGGGCTCGGCAATATGTGGGGCACACTGATCGGCGGCATCGTCCTCGGCGTGTCGCAGGCGATCGGCGCGCAGATCGACCCCGGCTGGCAGGTGCTCGCCGGCCATATCGTGTTCCTGATCATCCTGGGGTTAAGGCCGCAAGGACTGTTCCCGAAGGTGTCCGGATGACCAAAGTCGAGCACGCCACGCGCTCGAGCCGCATCGGGGTGGCGCTGACCGCCGTCACGCTGCTGGCGCTGGCGCTGGCGCCGTTCTGGGGCGACCGGGCGACGTTGCGGCTGCTCGCCGAGATTTTTACTTTCGTGGCGCTGGCGAGCCTGTGGAATCTGCTCGCCGGCTATGCCGGCCTCGTCTCGGTCGGCCAGCAGGCCTTCGTCGGCCTCGGCGGCTATCTGTTGTTCGCGCTGGTCATCCTCGCCGGGGTGCATCCGATCGTCGCAATCTTTCTCGCCGGGCCGATCGGCGCGCTGGTCGCCGTGCCGGTGGCGGCGCTGACCTTCCGCCTGCGCGGCGCCTATTTCGCCATCGGCACCTGGGTGGTGGCGGAGGTGTTCCGCCTGCTCGCGTCGCAGATTTCCGCGCTCGGCGGCGGCTCCGGGATCAGCCTGCCGGCCGCGGCGGTGATCGCCATGGCGCCGAGCCGGCAAATGCGCGAATTCGAAACTTACTGGCTGGCGCTGGCGCTGGCCGTCGCCGTGCTCGGCGCCATCGTCGCGCTGCTGCGCTCGCGCCACGGGCTCGCGCTCACCGCCATCCGCGACAACGAACTAGCGGCGCAGAGCAACGGAATCGACGTCACTCGCATCAAATTCGCCGTCTATGTGCTGACCGGTTTCGGCACCGCCATGATCGGCGCGCTGATTTTTCTCATGAAGCTGCGCATCTCGCCGGACACCGCCTTCAGCGTCAACGACTGGACCGCTTTCGTCATCTTCATCACGGTGATCGGCGGCATCGGCCGCATCGAGGGCCCGATCGTCGGCACCGTCGTTTTCTTCGCGCTGCGGCAGACTTTGTCCGACCTCGGCAGCCTCTACTTGCTGATGATGGGCGCGGTCGCCATCGTGGTCATGCTGTGGGCGCCGAAAGGGCTTTGGGGCCTGATTGCGGAACGCTTCGGCTGGCAAGCTTTGCCGCTGCAACGGCGGCTGGTGCTGGACAAAGAGACGGGAGGACACACGTGAGCACGATCATCGATATTTATTGCCACATCTATCCCGACCGTTTCTTTCAGGAGATGACGCGGGTCGCGCCCAATCTGGAAAACATCGGCAAGCGGCTGCGCGGCATCACTAAATTGTTCGATCTCGATGCCCGCTTCAAGGAAATGGACGAGTTCGGCGACTACCGGCAGATCATCTCGCTGCCCAATCCGGCGATCGAGGATATCGCCAAGCCGGACGTCGGCATTGAACTCGCGCGCATCGCCAACGATTCGATGGCCGAGCTATGCCGCAAAAATCCCCAGCGTTTTCCCGCCTTCGCCGCGGCGCTATGCCTGACCGACGTCGAGGGTTCGATCAGGGAAGCGCAGCGCGCCATCAAGGATTTGGGCGCGCGCGGCGTGCTGGTCTACACCAACGTCGCCGGCGAGCCGCTCGATCAGCCGAAATTCGAGCCGCTATTCAAGACGATGGCGGAGCTCGACCTGCCGATCTGGCTGCATCCGGTCGGCACCGCGGCGATGCCAGACTATCCTGCTGAAAAGAAATCGCGTTTCGAGATGTGGTGGTGCTTCCACTGGCCCTACGAAACGTCGGTGGCGATGCTGCGCATGGTGTTCGACGGCCTGCTCGACCGTTATCCGAAACTCAAGATCATCACGCACCATCTCGGCGGCATGATCCCATATTTTGATGGCCGCGTCGGCAACGGCCTCAAGGTGTTGGGGCAGAGAACGTCGGACGAGGACTATTCGAAGATCCTGCCGTCGCTGAAGCGGCCGCATCTGGACTATATGCACGACTTTTACGCCGACACCGCGATGTTCGGCGGCGGCGTTCCGGCAACCCGTTGCGGCTACGAGTTTTTCGGCGCGGATAAGGTCGTCTTCGCGACCGACACGCCGCTCGGGCCGATCGCGCCGACCATTAAAACCATCAAGGGCTTGGGCCTATCGAGCGCCGACGAGCACAAGCTGTTCTGCGCCAATGCCGAGAAACTGCTCAAGATGAACTTCTAAGTTCTCCTTCTTCCCGATTTTCTTGGCGCAGTTATGCGGCGTTCGCCGGCTTTCTCTTGCTCTTCTTACTCTCGCGCGAGCCGACGCCGTGCACCGGGGTCCAACTCGGCGGATCGCTGGCCGGAAAGCTCTCGTCGGAATTGACCACGACCGCGTCCTCGTCGGATTCGATGCGCCCGCGCTCCTGGTCCACGGCGCGCCTCGGTTTTTCCATCGCGCAAACTCCATAGTGCCGAATGGCCGCCCTTCCGGCGGCCCGTTATCGCCAGGACAACCGCCGGCCGGGCGAAAAGTTCCGACGCTCGGGAAATGGAACTTATTCCGCGGCGACCTTGTGCGCCGCTTCCAGCCGCGGCTTCACCACCACCTTGATAGCGTCGTCGACGCGGTCCTTGGCGTAGCGGATCGCGGTCGGCAGCTCGGCGAGCGGGAAGGTGTGGGTGTGAATCTTGGTGGCGTCGAAGCGCTTCTGCCGCATGAAGGCCTCGGCGCGATGCACCGCGCTCTTGCCCTCGCCGCGGATACCGTAGAGGTAGATGTTGTTGCTGACGACGTGTGCGACGTCGACTGGCACCGGCTCGTGCGCGAAAGCGGCGAGACAGACCTTGCCGCCGCGGTTGACCATGTGCACGGCGTCGTTCACCGCCTTGCTCGCGGCCGAGCACTCGACGACATAGTCGACGCCTTGGCCGCCGTTGAGCGCCTTCACCGCGGCGACCAGGTCCGGCACCTTGCCGACATTGACCACCGCATCGGCGCCGAGCGCGCGCGCGATCGTCATGCGGTTCTCGCGCATCTCGGTGAGGATCACCGGCTGCGCGCCGAGCGCCTTGGCCACCGCGACCGCCATCAGGCCGATCGGGCCGGCGCCCGAGACCACCACGCTTTCGCCGGCGACCAGGCCGCCAAGCTCGGTCAATGCATACATGGCGGTGCCGGCGGTGACGACTAGCGCGCCCTCCTCGTCCGACATGTCGTCCCGGATGGCGACCAGCGTGTTGATGTTGTTGACCTGGTATTCGCAGAAGGCGCCGTCGGTGGTGAAGCCGTTGGCGCGGTGGCCCTTGTCGAGGTCGCCGTAATTGAGGCCGTAGTTGTGGCAGGAGGTGTACATGCCTTCGCGGCAGCGTTTGCACTGGCCGCAGCCGGCATGAATCTCGCAGGCGACGCGCTGGCCGATTTTGTATTCGTCGACGCCCGGCCCGAGCGCCACCACCGTGCCCATGTATTCGTGGCCCGGCGTAAAATTCTTGTTGAACGGCAGGCCGCCCTGGATGATCGCCGGCGGGCCTTGATAGATGACCTCGAGATCGGTGGCGCAGATCGCCGAAGCGTCGATGCGCACCAGCACTTCGGCGCGCTTGGGGACAGGTACTGGCTTGGCGGTGAGCTTGAGCTCGCCGGGATCGCCGAGGACCCAGGCCTTCATGCTCTGCGGAAGGGGAAAATCCGTGCTGGTCTTCACTCCGGCCGGCGCGTCCATGGCATCCTCCAACGCGGTTCGCGCCGAAGGTCGCGCATTGCCGCGCCCGAGGTCTTGAGGAAAGTCAATTCTCGTTGCCGAATGTCCGCTTTCGGAGGGCAAAGCGGACATCGCGCCCGCTTGTCGATTTGTCCGCATGCAACCCGAAGCGGGTATGCCGGCCACAAACGACTAGCGCAGACCTCTCCGCGCAAATGCAAACCGCGGGGATCATCAGTCCAGCTTGATGTGCGCGGTCCGGATTACCTTGCCCCACTTCTTGGTTTCATCCGCGAGAAATTTGGCGTAGGCGGCGGGAGTCATCGGCAACGGCACGACGCCAACGCCGGAGAGCCCGGCCTTGATCTGCGGCTCGGCGAGCGCGGCATTGGTTGCCATGTTGAGCTTGCTCACGACTTCAGAAGGCGTGTTTTTGGGCGCACTAAGACCAATCGTGATGCTCGCCTCGTATCCCGGCAGGAAATCGCCAACAGTCGGGAGGTCCGGCAATGCTTCGTAACGCGCTTTCGACGTAACCGCTAAGGCACGCAGCCTGCCTGCTTTGATGTGGCCGATCGCCGGCGGCAGAGTTGAGAATACGACCTGCACCCGTCCACCGAGCAGATCATTCAACGCCGGCGCCAGACCACGATAAGGCACGTGCACCATGTCGACTTTTGCCATGGCCTTGAACAGTTCGGGCGCTATATGTGCCACGCTGCCGACGCCGGCCGATCCGAAGCTGATTTTGCCCGGATTGGCTTTGGCGTAGGCGATGAATTCGGGAACAGTTTTGGTTGGAAATGATGGATTGACCACCAGAACAAGAGGCCCTGTGGCGACGCAGGCGACCGGCGCGATGTCGCGCAGAAAGTTGTAACTGAGCTTGTCGTACAAGTTCGCCGTCACCGTATCCGGGCCACTGGTCAGGAGTGTGTACCCGTCAGGTGACGCGTGGGCGACCGCCTCGGCGGCCAAAGTGCCGCCGGCGCCTCCTCGATTTTCGATCACAAACGGCTGACCGAGCCGTTCCGATAGGCTTTGACCGATGAGACGGGTGATGATGTCGGCGGCGCTGCCGGCGCCAAAGCCGACGATGACACGCACCGGCCGGCTCGGATAGATTTCCGCCTGGGCGAGGCGCGGCAGGGCTGGCAACGCGGCGGCGCCTGCCAGCAGACGAAGAAAAGCTCTACGGGGAAATTTCATGGCTTATCCTCCTAGAGTGTCGGGAGTAGGCGGCTATTTCATGTGTTCCCTTGGCGTCGTGCGCTCTCGGTCCACTTTCATTCGAGGTGAACCTACGGAGCGGTAAGCTTTTGGCGCCGCTCAACTCGACGTTGGACCGTAAACGGGAAGTTGTTTAAGCTCCATATTTCAGGGCTTAATTGTTCTGAATTTACCCATACGGTTGGGTGCGATGGACCGCACTGAGATCAGCTTTGGCCGCTTCCGCTTGGATCTGAGCCAACGCCAGTTGGTCCGCGACGGAAAGCCGGTACAGCTTGGCAGCCGAGCGCTCGACATTCTGTGTGTGCTCGCTTCCGCGAAGGGCGAAGTCGTCAGCAAGGACGACCTGATGACTCAGGTTTGGCCCGGCTTGGTTGTCGAGGAGAACAATATCCAGGTCCACGTCTCGGCGTTGAGAAAGGCTCTCGATGAGGGAGCGACCAGCCAGACTCGCCTGCTGACGGTGCCGGGACGGGGCTATCGGCTTGTCGGTCTTAACGCGCCTCACTCGGTTGCGGATGGTAGCCAAGATAGCTCATTGAGCGCGACGCCGTCGGAAAAGCCTTCCATCGCCGTACTGCCGTTCCAGAACATGAGCGGCGATCCCGAACAGGAATATTTCGCCGACGGCATGGTTGACGAGATCATCACCGGGCTTTCACGCATCAAATGGCTGTCGGTGATCTCTCGCAATTCGACTTTCATTTACAAGAACAAGCCGATGGCCATAAAGGAGATCGCGGATAAATTCGGCGTTCGCTACGTGCTCGAAGGCGGGGTGCGCAAGTCGGGAAATCGGGTTCGGATCACCGCCCAACTCATCGATGGAGAGACCGACGTTCATCTTTGGGCCGAGCAATATGACCGTGTGCTGGAAGACGTCTTCGCGCTTCAGGACGAGATCACCATGTGCGTGATCGGGGCGATCGAGCCAAGCCTCAGGAAGGCCGAAACCGATCGCATCAAGCGCCGAAGGCCCACGAACCTCAACGCCTATGATCTTGTGCTACGATCGCTGCCCTTCGTTTTGGGTCACATACCGCAGGACTCCAAAGCGGCGATTCCGCTGCTCCAGGACGCCCTGAAGCTGCAGCCCGATTACGCCACCGCCCATGCGTTTCTGGGCCGGTGCTTCCATCATCGCTACGCTCGGGCAGGACTACGCGAGGAAGATCGCCTCGCTGCAATTCGACATGCGCGCGCGGCGATCGCGTACGGTAGCGATGACGCGACAGCGCTCGCAGCCGCGGCCCATGTCATCGCGCTGGATGAGCATGATGCCACTACGGCGCTCAGGCTGTTCGATCGCGCGCTGGAACTCAGCAACTCCAATGTCTTTGCACTCAATTTCAGCGCCATTATCCTCGCCTGGTTGGGAAAGACAGAACTTGCCATTGAACGGGCAGAGCGGGCCCTTCGGCTAAGTCCCTTGGACTTTTATAATTCCCGCGCGCACCTCGCGTTGGCAATCGTGTACTTTCAAAACCAGCGATACGCTGATGCATTGGATGCGGCTCGGAGCGCGGTTCATGCCAATCCGAGGCATGGTATCGCCCACGCAATTTTAGCGGCTGCGCTCTTGCGACTCGGACGCGCGGCGGAAGCGAAGGCTGCCGCCCAGGATGTGTTGGAGCACCAACCAAGCTTCACCATTCATGAAAATCGCCTTGTTACTGGCGGGCTTGAACCGGCGGTGTTTAAACCCTTTGCCGATGCGTGGCGCGAACTCGGCCTGCCGGAGTGATTGACGACAAGCGATGTCGTTCCTCGACGATGCGGCGTGTCGCCTGCTGGCGCTTGACAGACAGCGAAGGGCTGCCGCCCGATGTCCGCTTTTCGGGGGCAAAGCGGACATCGCGCGCGCTTGTCGATTTGTCCGCATATCACCGACAGCGGCCCGGTTTGAAATCGAAAGTGGCCGGTTTTGCTCTTTGCTTGTCAGCCGATTGTATAGTAGTCCTAACACAGCTTTAAATGGGGGAGGAACGCGAGATGTTGACGAAACTCTCTACGGTCGTTCTTGCTATAGCGCTTCCCTTAATCTTTATCGCCGCAACGGTCACGGACTCCCAAGCTTCCGCTGGGGGGAAACACTGCAGAAGAGTTGGGTATTGCCCAGCAGGCACATGCGCCCAAGACGGCAGCATGCGGGCCTGCAACATTAAAAACTGCAGCAAGCGTAACTGCCGCTAACTGAAATACCCGAGGCCGCTGGCGGCCTCTTTCGCTTCAAACTAGACATGCAATGCCGCCGATTGGCACTCAACCGACAGCGAAGGGCTGCCGCCCGATGCCGCTTTCCGGCGGCAAAGGAGAGATCGCGTAGGCTTCCCCGCCGTGCCGGCTGACGACCCATCGGTGCGACCTCAGCGATGCGAAAAATAATCGACGGCGATCGCTCACCAGAACCGTGAAAAAATCGATTGTTCGCAGCCGCGAGGAGCCGCTCGTACGGCGAAAAATCATCCGCCTCGTCGCGGTGCGGTAGCACCAGGGTGTCTTTCGCGGTACTTCGGGCCGGGGCCGCGCATGTAATGTCGCTCGGGCCGATAAGAGACCGATGCCGGCACCAATTTTCCAAGCAGCCACCGCCAAAGAGAGAGGCGGGGCAACTGCGCTTTTCCGTTGAAGAATGCCATAGCCTGACGCTCGCGATGTAGGCTTTTCCCAGGGGCGATTTTTGCGCGCCGCGTTGCGCCGGATTGATCGCGAAACGGCGTCGCCTCGGTCTAGGGACCGACGAACTTGTCCAAGAGGAGTGCGGCACAGGTCGCCATGATCAGGTAAGGCAGCGCCTCCAAGACGAATCTCGACGTTCGCTCCAGCATGGAAGGACTCCGTGATTCTTTCGTCCGCGACCGCGCAAGCGGGTATTTCATACGGTCAGACGAATTTCAAACATCTGTTTGAGGCAGAACCATGACGTCTGCCGCCGGCCGGCCGATCAAAGCCGTTTGCATTTTGTTGCAAGAGGCATTATTGAACCGATTCAAACACTTGTTTGAATTGGGAACCCCATGACGCGCCCGTCCGAATACACCCGCAATTCGATCATGAAAGCGGCCGTGCAGCTCCTGGCCGAGAAAGGCTACCAAGGCACGAGCGTTCGGGACATCGTGGCCAAAGCGCGCGTCAACCAGGCCGCCATCAACTACCATTTTAAGGGCAAGGATGGGCTCTATCTCGAACTCCTCAAAACGGCGTTCGCGAAGCTGACGGAACAGGCCGGATTCGATCCCGAGAAACTTAAGTCTCTTTCCCGCGAGGAAGCCCTGCGCAGCTTCGTGCATCAGCAGTTGCGGCCGCTGCTGTTTCGCGACGAATTAAGCCTGTACATTCGCATTTTTGCCTGGGAGGGCGCGCATCCCAGCAAAGTCTTTCTCAAGTTCATGGCGAAAAATACCGTCACCTATCTGACCGCCGCCGTCGATATCGTGCAAAGGTTCTTACCGCCAGGCACGGATCGGCGGGTCGCCCTATGCGGCGCAATTTGGCTGATGGGACAATGCAGTACCTTCGTGCGAAACCGTGAACTTTTCGCGCAAGAGCCGTTCAAGATCACCCCGGACAGTCCGTTTGTGGATGAGCTAACCGACCTCATCTCGCGTCTGGCGCTCGGAGGGTTGCGGCAGACATCGAAGCCGCCGGCTCGGTGATCGCTTCCTTTCCACGAGAAAAGGCGCCGACGTCCGGTGTTGGCAGATTTTGTTGCAGAAGTGATTTGAAGGCTTTGGCGAACAGTGATTCCGTCCGCTAACGACATTTTGCGTCGGAGGCGGGCAATGATGGGACGCCAGAACAACGACCATGGTCATCTGTTCTACGAGTTCCGTCTCGATGAGGCGGTTCCTGATGATCATCTGGTGCGCAGGATCGATGCCGTTCTCGATCTATCTTGGGTACACGCAGAACTCGCGCCGCACTATCCAACCCTCGGGCGGCCATCGGTTGATCCGGTGCTTATGATCCGGATGCTGATCATCGGCTATGTCTTTGCACTGCGATCCGAGCGGCTACTGTGTCGCGAACTGCAGGTGAACCTCGCCTATCGCTGGTTCTGCAAGCTCGGCATAGAGCACAAGATCCCCGATCATTCGGCATTCTCGCGTGCCCGCAATGAACGCTTCCGCGACAGCGACATCTTCCGTCAGGTATTCGAGCGTGTGGTCGAGGCTTGTATCGCGGCCGATCTCGTTGGCGGAGAAGGGTTTGCGGTGGATGCAAGCCTGATCCAGGCTGACGCGAACAAGCAGCGCTCAATCCCGGGCTCGGAATGGCAAAAAACACGCAATCCCGAGACGGCTAGCCGTGCCGTGAAGGAGTATCTGGCAACCCTCGATGACGCGGCCTTCGGTGCGGCGAGTGAGGTTAGGCCAAAGTTCATCTCACCGTCCGACCCGGCCGCGCAATGGACGGGCGCGATGCGAGGCCCGGCGTTTTTCGCCTACGCCGACAACTATCTGATCGATGTGAAGTTCGGCGTCATCATGGACGTCGAAGCCTCGCGCGCCATCCGCCAAGCCGAAGTCGGCGCGGGCAAGACCATGGTTGAGCGTACCGAGGAGCGTTTCGATATCAAGCCCAAGTGGCTCGCAGCCGATACGGCCTACGGTTCAGGCCCGAACCTCAACTGGCTCGTCAACGACAAGGATATCGCGCCGCACATCCCAGTCATCGACAAGTCGAAGCGCGCGGACGGAACCTTCAGCCGGGAAGACTTCAGGTTTGATAAAGAGCGCAACGTCTATGTCTGCCCAGCAGACAAGCTTCTGACCACGACAGGCACGGTGATCAACGATGGCGAGACGCTTCGTTATCTCGCCAGCACATTCGACTGTCGGGGCTGCCTACTCAAGGCGCAATGCTGTCCAAAAGCATCTTTCCGCATAATCCCACGCAGCATCTATGAAGAGGCGCGCGACGTTGCCCGCGCACTGGCAACGACCAAAGCGTTTGAGCAATCACGTCGCGAGAGAAAACGTGTCGAGATGCTGTTCGCCCATCTCAAGCGCATCCTCAAGCTTGGTCGACTTCGGCTTCGTGGCCCGTGTGGTGCGCAGGATGAGTTTACGCTGGCGGCCATCGCCCAGAACTTACGTCGGCTCGCCAAACTGGTCGTTCGGCCACCACCAATCGCCGCTGCTTGTGCCACCTAAGCGTTG
>Ga0335077_10012974_pt1 | contig 10428 bp, 10 predicted proteins | sample Lox_Sample_31_FD_207151 | JGI IMG/M metagenome (GOLD analysis project Ga0335077, IMG submission 207151) | Soil microbial communities from Loxahatchee National Wildlife Refuge, Florida, United States - Lox_Sample_3.1 | ecosystem: Environmental > Terrestrial > Soil > Wetlands | place: USA...
GCCCATCCAGGGTGACACGGTGGTCGTGTCCGGCGCGGCCGGCGCGGTGGGCAGCGTGGCCGGGCAGATCGCGAAGATCGAGGGCTGCCGGGTCATCGGCATCGCGGGCGGGCCGGAGAAGTGCCGGCTGGTGACCGAGGAGTTCGGGTTCGACGCCTGCATCGACTACCGGCTGCCGCACCTGCGCCAGACCCTGCGTGAGCTCGCGCCGGGCGGAGTCGACGTCTACTTCGACAACGTGGGCGGCGAGATCCTGGATGACGTGCTGACCTGCATCGCCCGCGGAGCCAGGATCATCATCTGCGGCGCGATCTCGCAGTACAACGAGAACGAGGTACGGGGCCCGGCCAACTACATGATGCTGCTGGTGGCGCGGGCGTCCATGACCGGCATGCTGGTGTTCGACTACGCCGACCGGTATCCCGAGGCCGTGGCCGAGCTGGCCGGGTGGTACAAATCCGGGCGGCTCGTGGCCCACGAGACCGTCGTGCACGGGAGCGTCGAGGACTTCCCAGAGACGCTGCTGATGCTGTTCGAGGGGGGGAACACCGGCAAGCTGGTCCTCGCGCTCAACGAACGCTAGCGCGATTCACCAGGTCCAGCCCGCGAAGCAGGGCCTCGATGACCGTGACGGCGCGGCCGATGTCGGGGGCGCGGTCGGCGATCACGTCGGAGTAGAGGAAGCCCTCGCTGACCCGGACGATCGCGAAGGCCAGCGTGGGGGTGTCCAGGCTGGCGTCGAACGCGCCGCGGCCGCGCTCGAGGTCGATGAGGTTCTCCAGCGCTTCGGCCATCCCCCGGTGCACGGTGCTGCGGGTGCCGGTCAGGATGCGCAGCGCGGTCTCCGGGTCGGACTCCAGGAACATCCGCACCGGGCGGTCGGTTCCGATGGCCCGCAGGACCCCGCCGATCACCGCGGTGAGCCGGTCCGTCCCGCTTTCGCCGGCGCTGGCCCGCACCTGGTCGGCGAGCAGGCGGCGGGCCCGCCACCACAGCACCTGGTCCAGCAGCTGCTCCCGGTTGCCGACCTGGCGGTACAGGGTCGCCCGGGCCACCCCGATCCGCCGCGCAAGCGACCGCATGTCCAGCCGCTGCCCGGCCACGAAGGTGTCCACGGCCGCCGCGAAGATCGGGCCCGGGACCATGGGCGGCGGTTGGGTTCCCTGCGGGAGGACGACGCGGACGTCGTCGGTCATAGCCCTGCCTGGTCGGTGGCGCGCTTCTCGGCGGCCTCGGTGAGCAGGGCCAGCTCGTCGACCAGATAGCCCGCCAGCACGTCGATGTCCGGAACCAGCTCCCGGCAGGCCACCAGGCCGAAGTGCAGCTGGCCGAGGTACCCGACCAGCGTGATGTTCAGGCCCTGGCCGTCGGTGATCACCGACACCGGGTAGTGCGCGACCAGCCTGGCCCCGCACAGGTAGACCGGCACGTTCGGGCCGGGCACGTTGGAGATCGTCACGTTGAACGGCGGCAGCCGGTGCAGCAGGCCGGTGGCGAACACGACGCGGGCCGCGCGGGCGGTCAGCGCCGGCGGGGCGAAGTCGCTGATCTGGTCGACCAGGCCCTGCGGGATCGCCGCCTGCTGGGCCTTGGCGATCCGCGTCGCGGCGTGCACGATCTCCAATCGCAGGCCCGGCTCGCTGACGTTGGTGGGCAGCGCGGCCAGCATGGCCGACACCTTGTTACCCAGCGCCCCCTTGCTCGCCGGGTCGCGGACCGATACCGGGATCATCGCGACGAGGGGCTGGGACGGCAGTGCCTCGCGGTCGGCCAGCCAGCGGCGCAGGGCACCCGCGCACATCGCCATCACCACGTCGTTGACCGAAACCCCGAAGGCGTTCTTGACGGCCTTCACGACCTCGAGGTCCACGCTGCGGAACGCGAACCGGCGGTGCGGGGTGATCGGCTTGTTGAACGGCGTGGCGGGGGCGCGGCGCGGGATGGTGGCGATGACCTCGCCGTCGCCGCGGTTCAGCCCGAGCATGCCGCCGACCACCGTGCTCACCACCGGGGCCAGGGTGGGCAGCAGCTTGACCAGATCGTTTGTCAGCTGGACGGTCTGGACCGGGCGCCAGGCCGCCTTCGCGACCGCCTTGGCGGCCAGCACGGGCCAACCCGGGGGGCGTTCCGGGCGGAATGGTTTTGCGCGCGGCAGTTCCCGGCCTGCGGGCGTGAGATCGAGCAGGACGGTGAGGAGCTCGGCACCCGACGCGCCGTCGATCGCCGCGTGGTGGATCTTGGTGTAGACCGCGGCGCGGCGGCGGGCCAGGCCGGTGATCAGGTAGATCTCCCACAGCGGCCGGCTGCGGTCCAGCGGCCGGGCGTGCAGCCGGCTGACCTGCTCGGTCAGCTGAGCGTCCGACCCCGGGCGCGGGAGCGCGAGTTCGCGGACGTGGTATTCGATGTCGAAGTCCGGATCGTCGACCCAGTACGGCTGGTCCAGGCCGAGCGGGACGTTCAGCAGCTTGCGCCGGAGCACGGGCACGAGCGGGATGCGCTCGGCCAGGACTTCGGTCAGCCGGGCCAGGGTCAGCGGCTTGGGCGCACCGCTGGGGTCCAGCACGGCCAGCCCGCCGACGTGGCCGGTGGCGTTGGCGGTCTCGAGCGCGAGAAAGGAGGCATCAAGGCCGGTCAGCTGCTGCATGGTTCGGTCCTTGCCGGTCTAGCCAGCCCCGGATCGCGTTGGCGACGGTACCGGGGGCCTCGAGCTGGGGGACGTGCCCGACTCCAGGGAGCATAACGGACTCCCATTGCGGATTCCGCGCGGCGGCCTGACGCATGGCCGCCACCGGCACCAGCCGGTCGGCTTCGCCCCCGATGAGCAGGACCGGGACGTCGATGCCGGCCATCATCGCGTTATAGGTCCGGCGACGGCTGAGCACCCGCAGCAGCGAGCGGGCGGCGGCGAGGAATATCCGGGCACGCGCCGACGCCTGGGCGGCCGTGGCCGGGTGACGCTGGGCGGCCAGCGCGACCTCCGCCTTGACCATCTCGGGATCGGCCCGTGACGGGTCGGCGAAGCAGAGCTGGACGAGCTGCCGGACGATCTCTTCCGGTGAGGTGCTCGATATCACCCTCGCCACGGCCCACGGGCCGGCGCCGGGCAGTGCGTAGGTCAGGAACTGGCCGCTCACCTGCCAGTCGGGTTTCTGCACGGGCAGCGGGAGGGCGGGGTCGATCAGGACCACGCCCCTGATCATGCCGGGGTTGGCGGCTGTCTCCAGGATGGAGATCAGGCCGCCCATGGAGTTGCCGACCAGGATCACCGGCGTGCCGATGACCTCGGTTATAAACCAGTCCAGGAGGCGGGCGTTGGCCTGCACGGTGGAATTCATGCGCAGGCCCGGGGTGAGGCCGAACCCGTGCAGGTCGAGCGCGACCACGCGGCGGCCGGCCGTCAGCTGCGGCCCGAGCAGGCACCAGTTCAGGTGCGAGCCGCCCAGGCCGTGCACGAACACGATCGGCGGCTGGCCCTCGCCGGGCTCGGCGCTGAACTCGATCCAGTGAACAGGACCGTTCAGGTAGGTTATGTAGCCGCGCGGGCCCCAGGGGGCGGCGTAGTCCCAATGCGCGGGGCGGGTGGCGGGGGCTGGTCCCGGGCGGGCCGGGTCGGAGCTGGTCATCGGCGGTCCTGAGGTCGGCGGTTCGGATAGAGCGGGCGCAGCAGCGGCGGTGGACGGAAGGGGCGATGCTGGCCGGGCGGGCCGGCCAGCCGGTCGGCGATCAGCCACAGCGTGGCCGGGTCGAACAGCCCGCGGGCGGGTTCGGTCGCCCGCTCCGCTCGCTCAGCCGCGACCTAGGCACGGTGGTGAAACATCTTTAATATATGTCTCATTTGCCGCGACGTAAGGAATCACGCGGACGGGCTGAGGCCTGGCTCTCGAAGCAGCGCCGGACGGGGAGCAGGACTGTGGGAGGCTTCGGTGCCACGCCGCCGTCCGTGATCGTCGCCTGGCCAAAGCTGCCCGGGCGGGTCAGCGGATATCGCCCGTTCCGGCGACTGGCCACCGTGGCCGCGCGTTGGCGGTACCTGCCCACCTGAGCGCTGCTGATGCCGTGACTCGATCATTATCGCCCCGATCATGAGCACGATCCCGAGCCAGAGGAAGGTGAATGACGTGGCCAGCGCGCCTACTACCTGGTTATTGGTGTTGCTCAACAACGCGCCCGCCCACACGCCCCCCGTCAGCACAGTGGTCGCGGCGATCACGCGGGCGCCGTTCCTGACCGTGCTGTTCGCTGGCCGCGGACGCGGAGGGACGGGCTGGCGCGGCCGCTTGGCCGGGGGCGGCCCCGCGGGGAGATCGGCGGTGAGCGCCGCCAGGTCGGCGTAGGTCCGCGACGCGAGCACATCGGCTACCCGCGAATCGAACTCGTCTTTGGTCAGCCGACCCTGAACGAACGCGTCTTTGAGGGTCTCGATGACCTGCTCGCGGTCGGCGTGTGAGGCCCGCAGGCGGCCACGGCCCGCGGGGCGGGCCGGCCTGCCGTCTCCCGGTCCGGATATCACCAGCACCTCCTAGGTGCGATGCACCAAGGGTATTCCATCGGCCCGGCGACCGTCAGCGGCGGACATCACACGCCGCTTGCTGACCGAGGCCGAACGGGTCCAGGTCACGGTCACCGCCCCGGCCCCGGTGCGGGTGAGGCCGGCCTCGTCACGCCCCGCTGGCCTGCTGGGCGCGCCCCCGGCGGACCGCGGCCCGGAGGTCCTCGGCGAGGTTCTCCAGCGCAGGCAGCGCCACGGCCAGGGCGTCGGCCTGCTCGGGCGGCAGGTCCGTCACACGCTCGGACAGGATCGCGGCTCGCTGCGCGGCGATGCGCTGATAGGCCTGTCTCCCCTCGGGAGTGACCTCCACCCGGGCGGCGCGGAAATCGTCGGGGTCGCGCAGCCGCCGGATCAGGCCGAACGAATCGAGCTTGCCCACGACCCGGGACAGCATGGTCGGGTTGAGGCCCTCGAGCTCGGTGAGTTCGGTAAGTCCGAGCGGGCCGCGGTGAGTGACGATGCCGAGCACGGACGCCTGGGTCGGGGTCAGCCCTTCCCCGACCGAGGCCGCGTTCAGCTGCCGCGCGAGCCGCAAGATAACCCGCCGCAGGCGGATGACGGTCTCGTCGTCCATGCGTGCTGCCCACCTCCCCTTGCGACCCGCTGCGCTCAGGGTAATCATCGCAGCCCGCCGGGCTCGTGGTACTCCGGCTGGGCGATCAGGCGAGCGATCTGCTCCTCCAGCGGCGCGATGGCGGTCAGACGGTTGTCGATCGCGACATGGGGGACGGCGGGCTCGGCGCCGAGCCGGATCCGTTCGGTGAAGTCGGGGAAGCTGGCCAGCTTGGCCGCGTCGCGCTCCAGCCCGCGAGCGGTCAGCCGGCGGCGTACCGTGTCCGGGTCCGACTTGACCCAGACCAGGTGCACGGTCCCGCCGCCCAGGTCGGCCACCCAGGAGCGCCAGCGGGACGCGTCATGGATCTGGCCGGTGAACGGGCCGGACAGCAGGACGGGGCAGCCATACGAGCGGATCTCCCGTGCGGTGGCCGTCATCCCGGCGTACTCGTGCACCTTGACGTGCTCGTCGTACCACGGCCCTTCGCGCTCCCCGGGTGGGCGGCCATGGGCGGCCAGGACCGCCGCGACGAACGGCCCGTATATGGTGTCCTTGTCCAGCAGCGCCGGGGCCGGCACGAGCGAGGCGAGCAGGAGCGCCGCGACGGTGCTCTTGCCGGCCCCGGGCGGGCCCGCCACCACCCAGGCCGGCGCGGGGACGCTCATACGCGGCCCAGGCGGCGGTAGAGCGCGAACAGCAGGCGGTGACGGCGGGCGCCGGTCTCGGCTTCGGCCTGGCGGGAGGCGGCAACGGCGGCGTAGCCGTACTCGCGCATCTGGCGCTCGTAGTCGCCGATCGCCGCGACAGGGTCGGCGACGGTGGTCAGCGTGCGGGCGAGCAGGGCGGCGTCGCGCAGGGCGGTGTTCGCGCCGGAACCGCCGGCCGGGCTCATCGCGTGGATCGCGTCGCCGAGCACGGTGACCCGGCTGGGCGGCCAGGGCGGCGCGGGCGGTGAGACGCGCACCCGGACGCCGAACGTCTCGCCGATGTCGGCCTGGGCGTGCAGGGCCTGCAAGGCGGGGTGCCAGGTCCTGATCAGATCGCCGGCCAGGGCGTGCAGCCCGACCGGGTCCATCGTGGTGAGCTGCAGGGCTCCGGCCACGGCCCACATCAGGTAGTCGTACGCGGGTGAGAGACCGAACGCCTCGGGCGGCTCGCGGAAGCGCACCGGGCCGACCGCCATGCCGATGCGCCCGCCGACCACGGCGGTGACCCCCTGAGCCAGGAAGGCGGGCACCGCCGACAGGTCGCGCAGCGGGGTCTTGCCGTAGATGCACCGCGCTCCGGTATCGGCCGGCTCGGCGTCCGGCAGGTACTGGCGGCGGACCGCCGAGCGGACGCCGTCCGCGCCGACCAGCACGTCCGCCTCGGCTGACGCGCCGCCGGCGAAGTGCAGGCGCACCCCGCCGTCGCCGGCCTCGTACCGGGCCAGTACGTGGCCGAACGCGATCCGGCCGCCCAGGCCGGCCGCCAGCACCTCCCGGAACGTCAGGCGGTCCACCGACGCGGACAAGGTGGCGGGCGCGTAGGGGTCGGAGTCGGGGAGGGCCTGCTCGCGCAGCACCCGCAGCTTCTCGCTCACCACGGTCAGGCGCCTGCTGGGCTGACCGCAGGTGGCCTGGAAGGTCGCCAGGGACTCCGGCGGCAGGCACGCCTGCAGGGCCAGGCCGGCCCGCGCGTCCACGTGCAGCCGGTAACCCTGGCGCCGGCCGGCCAGGCTGGCGTCCCGCTCGTAGACGGTGACGTCGGCGCCGGCCCGGAGCAGGCCGTGGGCCAGGCACAGCCCGCCGAGGCCGGCCCCGGCCACCGCCACGCGAAGAGTATTCATGGCTGCCTGCTAGCCTAGGCAACGCACTGGCGATGAGGCTCGCCGAGAACCGCGCGATCGCGCTGATGGCCTCTACCTACCGTCCCCGCGGACGATGCCGCATCCGCGGGAGTACTAACGGTTCAGCACCTCGCTTCGAACGCTCTCAGCGACCGTGCCAGCCGCGGTTATGTCGGCGTTGCTGACCCCGAATTCACGAAGCGTGCTGGCAAGATGGCTGACTACCCTGTCGAAGTGCCGGTCATCCAGGCCACTCAATCTGGCGTGCGCTTTCCGGAGACTTCGGCCCGCATATTCGTCCGGGCCTCCGAACGCCATCGCCAGGAAGGACGCCTGCATGCCTATCAGGCGATCCATGGCGACGGACGCGAAGTAGGGAGCCAGTTCCTCATCCGCCAGAACCTTCTGGTAGAAAGCCGCGGCAACTGACTGGAGAGCTGCGGAGCCGCCGAGACGATCATGCAAGCTCAATTCCATGGTCATTCCTCCCTTATGGGATCTAGCGCGGCAACGCCGCACGCTCTTTGTTGTCCCAGTCGTCAAGGATCCGTTGCACCGACTCGGTGTAAATCTTGAGGTGCTGCCGGTATACCTGGCTGAAGGTACGGAGGTAGGCCAGCTCGGCTTCGGCGGCGCGGCGCTCGTGCTCGGTCTGAGGCGGAAACGCCTCGCTGCTCATCGCTTCGACGGCGGCTTCGCGCGCCTTCGTCCGGGCTTCCTCGAGCAGCATGTCCGCGTGCTGGTGGGCCTGCGCCATGATCTCGTCCCGGTGGGTGCGAGCTTCTTGGGTGAGCTGGCCGCTGTAGGCCTGCGCGTCGGCGACATACCGCTCCGCGGTGAGCTGAGCATTGGAGAGTATCTGCACAGCATGCTCATGCGCATCGTCCTTGCCGAACAGGATCACTTCGCCGCCCTGGTCCTGGCCGAGGATCCTTCGTCGCAGTCGCTGTACCTCCTGCCAGAGAGATGCCCGCTCGTTGATCAGCCGGACGAACTCGGCGTGTACCTCGGTCAGGAAGGTCTGGACCGCTCCCTCGTCGTACCCGTGCCGGCCCCATCGGGTTAACGGGAAGGTAACCGCCTGGAGCCGGTCGGGAGTCAGCCTCTTCTGCTCGTCGTACCACGCATCGGTTGTCATAGTTGACTCCAGCCGAAATCCTCGACGTGTATCTGATCAGCTGGCATTCCGCCTCCGGCCAGCCGGGCGGCCGTGTCCTGGACCATCTCGGTCGGACCGGCCAGATAGGCATCGTGCCCGGTCCAGTTCCCGTATCGGGTCACCACGTCAGCGAGCGTGCCGGTCTCGCCGGTGAAGCGCTGGTCGCCGGACACCGCGGGGATGACCGTCAGCCATGGGTACCCGGCTGCCATCTTCTCCAGGTCGGTCAGGGCGTAGAGTGCCTCGGCCGTCCGTGCGCCGAAGAACAGGTGCACCCGGCGGGGAATCCGCACGCATGCGACCTGCTCCAGGATGGCCTTCAGCGGAGCCAGGCCGGTGCTCTCCGCGACCATGAGGATGTCCCGTCCGGATGCGATATCGAATCGCATTACCCCGACCGGAGGGCCGAGCCTCAGCTCGTCTCCCACGGCGGTCCACGCGGTCAGAGCCATGCTCACGGCGCCGCCGTCGATCAGGCGGACATGAAAGTCGACGGTCCCGTCTGCGCGCGGTGCGTTTGCCGGTGAGTAGTAGCGCCACAGCCGGGGACGGCGCGGCGACTGGACCGCCACCGACTGCCCGGGCAGGTACTCGAGCAGTGGCTCGGCGCGCACGGTGAGCACGGTGATGTCGAACGCCTTCCGTTCCTTGGACACGACGGTGCCGGTCCAGTACGCCGGGTGACGTAGCTCGTCTTCCCCGGCTGCGGCGATCATCACGCTGGCGATCAGCTCGTAGGCACCCTTCCAGTCGGCCTCGAGCTCGGGGTTCCACGCATCGCCGGAAAAGTGAGCGAAGGTCGTTAAGAGACTTGCCCCGACCGCGTCGTAGTGGTCGGCCAGAACGTCGAACTTGCGGTGGTCACGACCCAGGTCACGCAGGAAAGCTTGCAGGTCATCGGCCTGGTCGACGCTCGCGACGATCTTCACGAGCGCATCGACGAGATGGCCGCGCTGAGCCTGCATGGACACCGGGAACATCTCGCGCGTTTCAGGGTGCTTGAGGAAAAGGTCGGCGTAGAAATGCAGCGGCACCTCGTCGCCGTGCATGGCGATGCGCGCGAAGCTCCTCTTGAGACGGGCAACGTCCAATGGGCTCGTTTCCTTCGGCCGACGACAGTAACTGGCTCATCCTGCCGGCCTGAGGTCCGGAGGGATGACACGAGTAGCATAATACGGAACGAGTGCGGCCGACTGCGATTTGCGACACGTTGCTGCAAATTGCAATGATCCGATTACAAGGAGGTAGGTCAGGGGCCGGACTGGTGCCCCTAATGGTGGCCGTACGACGTGACGGCCGCCCTCAGGACATGCCGTAGCGGAGGGCGGGTTCGGCGGCGGCGATCTCGATGAGCCGGTTGTACTTGGACACGCGCTCGCCGCGGGCTGGAGCGCCGGTCTTGAGGCGGCCGCATCCGGTGCCGACGGCCAGGTCGGCGATGAAGTGGTCCTCGGTTTCCCCGGAGCGGTGTGAGACGAACTGCCGGTAGCCGGCCTGACGGCAGATGGCCATGGCCTGCAGCGTCTCGGTGACGGTGCCGATCTGGTTGAGCTTGATCAGCGACGAGTTGCCGATGCCGCGTTCTATGGCCCGGGTGATGATGGCCGGGTTGGTGCAGAAGACGTCGTCGCCGACCAGTTCCGTGGTGCCGCCCAGCCGGGCGGTCAGCGCGATCCAGCCGTCGTCGTCGTCCTCGCCGAGGCCGTCCTCGATCGAGTGCAGCGGGAACTTGGAGGTCATGAGCGCGTAACGGTCGATCATGTCGCTGCTGGACAGCATCTGCCCGGCGACCCGGTAGCGGCCGTCGGGCTGACGGAACTCCGAGGCGGCCGGGTCCAGCGCGATCGAGACCCCGTCGGCACCGGGCTTGTACCCGGCGTCGGAGATGGCCTGCACCAGCAGGGTCAGCACCTCCTCGGGCTCGGCGATCTCCGGGGCGAAGCCTCCCTCGTCGCCCAGGCCGGTCGACAGATGGCGGCCCGACAGCTCGCGGCGCAGCGCGCCGTAGACCTCGGCGCCGGCCCGGACCGCCTCGGCCATCGACGGGGCGCCCACCGGGGCGATCATGAACTCCTGGAAATCCAGCTCGTTCGGCGCGTGTACGCCGCCGTTGAGCACGTTGAAGTGCGGCACCGGCAGCGACGCGGTGACTCCTTCCGGCCGCAGCCACTGCCACAGCGGAATCCCGGCCGAGGCGGCCAGCGCCCGGGCCAGGGCCATCGAGGTTCCCACGGTCGCGTTGGCGCCCAGCCTGGCCTTGTTCGCGGTCCCGTCCAGGTCGATCATGGCCTGGTCCACCTCGGCCAGCGAGGCCCACGGCCGCCCGCGCAGCAGGC
>Ga0335077_10012976_pt1 | contig 10428 bp, 10 predicted proteins | sample Lox_Sample_31_FD_207151 | JGI IMG/M metagenome (GOLD analysis project Ga0335077, IMG submission 207151) | Soil microbial communities from Loxahatchee National Wildlife Refuge, Florida, United States - Lox_Sample_3.1 | ecosystem: Environmental > Terrestrial > Soil > Wetlands | place: USA...
CATCTCGATGGTCATCTCTATGAACAAGGTTGGTGGAAAACGCGGGAAGGCAGACCGCGACATACTCCGCACCATCCGCGCTTGGAGTGCTGTAGGAAACCCATTCGCCTTTGCGCGCTATGACAGCCTGGCCACCATTCACATCGATGACTGCGGCTCGCGTGCGTACTCGGAGATGGCCGCTCAAGACTAGGGTGTATTCATCGAAATCTGGAGTTTGGCCCGGCTCGCTCCAGCCCGATGGACTAACCATTCGAGCGATGCTTAGCGCTTCGACTCCGGAATTCAAACGCCCGACATACTCGGCGATCTGCTTAGGCTTGTTTCCTGCCGCTATTATGATTCGAGGTTGAGCGATCAGATCTGCCATGATTGTGTCCTTTCCTTTCCGTTGGGATCTATTTGTTGAACTCTCTCGCGGCCAGCCCATTCTGCTTTAGATGGGATGGGTTTCTTCGGCTGCTGCCGATGTGTTGCTCCGGTGAATCAGATTGAAAACGGCGGATCCCAAGCAGAATCTCCTCACGAACAAGTCCAACAACGCGATAACGATCAATGTTTCGCCAATCCACGCGATCGTCGACCATCCCTGCAGCAGCGAAATGCTGATCAGCAACATGAATGTGGCAACCATGCCTTGCGCGAATCGCCTTGGTGCCGGCGCAGGCTCCAGACGGGGCGTCCTCGGCGGCACTGCGATCATCGCGTTGTACAGCGCGTCAAACGGATTGAGTGCGGGGAACAATGCGTTCCACCACAAAATTGTTGAGAGCGCCAAGAACCACTCGGCGCGCTGAATGGCAATGCCTGCCGCGATCAGAACGCCGATCACTTTCGGTTGAAACATGAGCGCCTTATACCAACCGACGTTCGATGCCTCGTCAACATCGGGAAATCCCTGCCCTCGTACAAAGCTCCTCATCGATGCTCGCCACATGGTGCCTCCTGTTAAGTGGTCTTGCCTTTTTCTTTGTGATCATTCATTCCAAGTTCCTCGACGAAATCGTACGGCGCACCTCAGCATCCACCGCGTTTCCGATGCCAGCAACAATATCGGGAACAGCTTCCACATCCGCTTGAGTGGTATGAAAGTTCACGATGCAAGCGCGCAGCAGATAATGCCCGTCTACCACGGCGTTGGACACAAATGTCTCGCCGCCGCGCTGCACCCGATCAAGCAGTTCACGGTTGACCTCATCGAGATAGCGTTCGACTTGTGGGTCTCCCAACTTCAATCGAAGATCGCGAGGGACGTAGCGAAATGTCGTAATGCTCAAGCCCTGGGTCACAAGCTGCAACTCTTTATGATGGCTGACCGCCTGAGCCATGGAACGCGACAGGCGAATGTCATCCGCGATCATCTGGCGATATCCGCCGGCTCCAACGTGCCTGAAGGCAAGCCAAACTTTGAGGGCTCGGAAACCACGCGAGTTTTGAGGCCCATAGTCAACGTAGTTCGTCGCGCGTTCCTCGAAATGATAGTAAGGCGGATGGTACGAGAACGCCGCACGCAGCGCTTCCGGATCACGCACTAACGCACACCCGGCCTCGAGCGGCGCATAGAACCATTTGTGGGGATCGACTGCGACGGAATCTGCTTGGCTCAACGCACGCAAATCAACTGGCGCTTCCGCAACTCCCGCTGCAAATCCACCATAGGCGCCATCAACGTGGAACCAAATGCCGTATTCTTTGCAGAGCGCGCTGATTTCCCGCAACGGATCAATCGCGCCAGTACTGACCGACCCGGCGGTTCCCACCACGAGGCACGGCACATCGCCCGCTCCGATATCTGCCTCGATCTGACGACGCAGAGCGGCTACGTCCATTCGGAGATTTTCGTCAGTTGCGATCCATCGAATGGAGGAAGTACCGAGGCCACTAATGTCTGCGGCCTTCTGAATCCACGTGTGCGTCTCCACGGAGCCGTATATGCGAAGCTTGCGGCCCGAATCCCTCGAGATGCCCTGCTCGCGTACATCCCAGTCTGCTCGAGCCTTGCGTGCGGCAAGGAAGCACACGAAGTTCGCCATGTTGCCGCCGCTGACGAGTAGTCCGCCGCAATTCACCGGGTAACCGATGAACTCGGCGATCCAGCGCACGGTTTGGGCTTCTATTTCTGTGGCGGCTGGTGACAGCGTCCACGCACCGACGTTCGGGTTCACCGCCGCCGCCAGAAAGTCCCCTAGAATTCCGATCGGGGCCGGAGCAGAAGTGATATAGCCGAAGAAACGCGGGTGCCCGTTGAACAGCGAGTGGGTAAACAATCTTTGCGCTGTCTGTTCCAGGAGAAGTGCGGGGTCCATACCCAGTTCTGGCAGCGGGCCTGTCAGGTCAAGCGCCTCGCGCACCGCCGATGGGGATTCATCACAAGTCACCGACCTCTGCCGCAATGACTCGAGGAACTGCGCGACCTGGTCGACTAGCTGATGCCCCAGTCTGCGGAAGGTAGCGCCGTCCATCGCAAGTGCTGCCTCCCGGCTAGAACTGCCATCTAACGCCAACCGTCCTGCTGCTCGTTCTTCGTTCATGCGCAAATCCCTTCCATAAGATCCGTTTCCAGTGTTCGCCCGCCGCTCACAGTGCTGAATGCCCGATAAAACGATTGCCGACCCCAGAGCGCTTCATGATCATCAGGTGATAACTGATTCAGTCGCTCGTAGGCGGCAACTTGCGACTCATGACACGAGATTGCCTGCCAAACAGTTGACCAATAGCTTCGGGTATCGATCACCGTGGTAATCGCCCAATTCGGCCACGGCACCGCCTGCCGTTCAATACCGTCGACGGTCGAAACCAATTTGCGAAAAGCAGCCTGGTAAGCTTTCCAAGCCGATTCCGGCCAGGCCACGTAGTAAAGCTTTGATACCGCGTGCGGTTGCGCGTCATCGATCCCACCGACTTGAAACCCTGGATCGGCTGCGGCGACGAGGGCCGCCGTCGCAAACTGAGAAATGGCAATGTGATCGGGATGCCCATAGGCGCCGTCAGGTCCAAACGTCACGACAACGTTCGGTCGGATTCGTCTCAGGTGTTCCGCAATAGCGGTGATCACCTCTCGTGGATTAGCCCGATCCAGATGCTGGTCCCGATAGGAGAGTAATGAGACCTCGCGCACGCCCAATGCCGAGGCAGCGGCGCGCAACTCACGCTCGCGCATATTCGCCAGCGCCGCCGGACCCGGGTGCTGATGATCGTCGGGACGAAAGCCACGGTAGCGGCCGCTGTCACCGCGAGTGGCAGTCAGCAGAAAGACATCGACTCCTTCGGATGCATATTTCGCGAGCGTGCCGCCCACCCCTAGGGACTCATCGTCTGGGTGGGCGAGCACGGCCATCAATTTCGGCCTTTGCATAAGCATGAAACTCCTTTTGGGCGAACTGTCTTCCACATCGATGGAACACTTGCATCGACACCTCAAACACAATCCGGTTTAGAGGATCAACGGCCCAAGGCCTTGCGGATGCGAGCAAGGTGGTGCCAGCTGTGCCGCAGTGCGTGGTCCTCAATGACGAATTGCGCAGTGACTGGCGCGCCGAAGCTCAGGGAGAAAGGCACCGCTTGATCCAACTCGTCATCCGTGAATGCGCGAACTGCAGCGGCCGCCTCACGACTATTCCGGCGCAAGAGTTCGACCGCGGCAGCTTTGGCCACCTCGGCATTTTCCTGGGCATGTTTTCCATTTAACTCCGCGACAACTTCCCACGTGACGTCTGTGACAGCTTTGCCACTGGCGATTGCTCGCGCGAGATCAATCTCAATAGGATAAACACTGGCAACATGGTGCACGATGACGCCGACAGAACGACGGTCCGATCCCGACACCGGTGTACGCCACTCCGCTTCCGAGAGCCCCTCAACAAAGGCAGCCAGCCCGGCAGCGCCTTCCTCGATGCGATCCGCCAACATTTCCGCGCGGCGATTCACGGAATCCTTCATTTTGTGAGTAGCAGTCGTTTGTGGTGACATGTTTCATCTCCTCCTATTCTTTTGGATCTTGGTCGACCAGCGACTAAAACTTCTTTCAAGATCGAACGCCGATCACTTCGAGATATTCAGCGAAGACTGTGGTGCTGCCCGCGCCTGCCCGATTGTGGGAAGTCCACAGTGCTTCAAGTTCCCGGCGAAGAATTTCGCTCTCATTGGCACCGAGGGAAGCAAACGCCTGAGCGGTGGGTCCATAGTAGAGGCGGAAGAACTCCACCACCTCCGCTGGCGGAAAGGGATAGCTGAACGTGTATTTGCGCCGGACCAGCGATAGGTCCAAGAGTCCTCCGCCAAGCCTTTCACGGACTGTGGCTTCGTCGCCCCACAACACCGGCGCAGGCATCCCGGACGGCGCAATGAATTTCGAAACTGCTTTGAACATCTGGCCCACAAATCCCTGTGCGGTCCAATTGACCATGGCAATGGTTCCACCTGGGCTGCACACCCGCAGCAGTTCCTGAGCGACAAGGTCCGGCCGCGGTGCGAACATCACCCCGACCAGGCTGGCCACGATGTCAAAGCTCGCGTCCTCAAAAGGGAGGGCTTCGGCGTCGGCTTCCTCAAAGCGGGCTGAGAAACCCTCGGCTTGCGCCCGCTCCCGCGCCCGCTCTACCAGATTGCCGGCGATGTCCACGCCGGTAACCTTCAGACCGTCCCGCGCAGCAATCAGAGCGAGTTGCCCTGAGCCACAAGCGACGTCCAGGAAATGGGCTCCAGGAACGGCATCCAGGCGTTCGTAGAAATCCCGCGCACCGTTTTCCATATAGCGCGAGAACCGATCGTAGTCACCAGCCATCCAGGTTTTCTTGAGGCGAGCTTTCAGATTGACAAATTCAGGTGGGATCGCTGTAGCTTGCATGGTCTCTCCTCCTTTATTTTCGAATCACGCGGCGGTCCAGAATTTGAAAGACTACATCAGCAAAGTGACCAGGCTGGTGAGCACGAGCGCTGCAGCCCATACTAGGTTGAGGTTGAACCACGATTTGCGGAGAGCTGCGAGTCCGAACTTGCTATAAACCGCCCATGCGATAAACCCCGTTACCGCCAGGTAGGCAATCGTGTGGACCGCGGTGGCCAGCAACGCGGCGAGAGGGCTGGCGGCCGCGGATGTGTGATGGTGACCTGCCATTTGGCCAGCCGCTTCGACCTTACTGCTGCTCAGCAACACCGGTAGCACCATCAAACCTGCGCCGTGTGCCGAGGCCATCAGAAACGACCAGACCGTCAGGTCTCGGAAGCCCACCTGCATGCGGACCCAGCGCGGGTGATAATGTCGTATCAGGGAGAAGATCCCGAGACCGAAGAGGATTGCAGCGATGGGATAGCGGATCGCCTCGCGAGGCAGCGCCATGCCGAGAAACGCCGCAGCCATCACCACGCTGCCGATGGCCAGCGCGTGGCCAAGTGCGATCGGGATAAGGGCTCTCGCGACCGCACTTCCTTTGCGCTCTTGCATCCCCAGCGCCACCGCGAAAAGCCAGCCCATCCCGGGGTTGATTCCGTGGTAGGCGCCGAGGAGCAGCATCAGCCACAACGCCGTCGAGCCCATCTCGGCGTGTGTCATTTCCCCTCCGAGTAGCAATAGGAATCAGATGACGCATCGCCGCCATCCAGCCGCACTTGGTGCGCTCGCAGCCCGTCGAACTCGACGAAGAATTTTTCATCGAGCTTCATTCCGCTCTTCGGGTCCACGTCGAGCTTCACCATCCAACTCTTCAACCCGTCGGGATAGATCTGCTCGTCCCATGGGGAGTAGAGCGAGTTGGTGAAATAGACCCGTTTGCCATCGCGGCTGATTTCGACCATCTGCGGTCCGCCATTGAGCGCCTGCTTGGGCTTGCTCGGGTGAGCCGCACGGCGCACGATCCCGCCGAGATGAACCGAGCCCGTCTTCTTCGGGTTGGCCGGGTCGGATACGTCGTACTGGATGAACTCACCTGTTCCCCAGCACGAAACATAGAGGAAGCGGTCGTCGAGTGACAGGTTAATGTCCGTTACCAGCGGTGGCACCGCATTGAAACCCTTCAGCAATGGCGGCAGCTTGTCCGGATCAGCCGGCTCGGCGGGGATTTCAATCACCTTGCGGACCGCCCATTTACCGTTCTTACCGCCTTCCTCCCGATGCCACATCCAGATCGACGATGAAAGGTCTTTGAGCGAAACGCCTACGCTGACGAAACCATAAGTCTTGTTGGGATCGTGGGAGGGCCGCAGTTCGAGCACCCATTGTTGCTCTGCACCCAGGTCAATTTCCTGCAAGTGACGGCGCTGGTCCAGGTCCCAGACATGAATCTTATGGCCGTACTTGCCGGCCAGCAGCAACTCTGGGTTGACACCGTCCTTTACCATGTTCGGCGTGCCCCATTCGGAGGTGATCATGGTGTCGTGTCCCAGGTGCCACCAGAGGTCGTAAGCCAATTGCTGTGGGCCGCGATCCTGTTCCCAAGGCCCCTTAAGTTCAAACGTGTTGGCGTCCATCAGAAAAATGCCACCGGGGCCGTCTCCGCTAGCGGAGCCGAGTGCGCTGCCATACACGCCGTCAGGTCCACAATGAAATGTGTGGGGCGCCGTGTAGCCGGTCTTCTTTATGAACTCTTCGGGCTCGATCACTTTCACGATCTTCGGCTGTCTGGGATTCGGCTTCGTGTCCAGGATGTAGATCCGGGATGACCCGATCCCCGGAACAATCAGGTAGCGGCGTTCCATGTGTGGATGAGGGGCCTGCGGACAGAGGCAAGCGCTGCAGGCGTTCCAGCCGAAGTGATGGAGCTCATTATCACCACGGCCAAAATCCACCAGCCCGACGACCCGTCCATACTTGGACGAATCGGGATCAAGGTCAATGACGCCCATACTGTCGTGCTTTCCATTCTTGCCGTCATTGAGCAGCGCTACATAAGCAAGGCGTTCTGGCGGTGCCTGCATCGCCATTCGAGGCGAGGGGTAAAAGGTTGGATCCGGCATCAAAGTCATATCAATCATTCTCCTTTATCACCATATTTGCCGAAGGACTTGCCTCGACAGATGTTTGGCGCAGCGTAAAGAGGCCGAGGGCAGCTCGTACGCGAATGCAAACGCCCCCTTCATCGATTTCCTCCCTTTCATCATCCGGTTGGCCTTGTGCGATCTTCGCGCCACGAGTAGAATTCTCCAAAGATCACGGCGAGGTGTCCATGCTCTGCCGACCGAACGATTTGCTCTGACGTCCAGGTAGAGCCGAATTATTTGCAGACCGTCCTGAAAAAGTTGCAGCGGGTCCGGATGAAGCGATGGATGCCTTCTCAGAGATCCTGGCGGCGATGAAGTTAAATGGCGCGACGTATTTCCGCGCAGAGTTTTCATCCCCTTGGTGTGTCTGTTCGCCCCCGTCAAAAGAATTGGTGTCCATCCTCGCGCCCGGGGCGCCACATCTGGTGATCTACCATCTTGTCGTTGAGGGCAGGGCACTCGCGCGCCTGCGAGAAGGGAAATGGCTCGGCTTGGAAGCGGGCGACATTGTCGTCTTTCCGCACGGCGACCCGCACGAGTTATTCAGCGATGAAGGCGCACATAACGACGTGACGCCGGCGGTCCTCAACAAGATCGTGGCTCACGACCTACGTCCTTTGCAGGCTGGTGGAGGAGGAGAAAACGCTCGGTTTGTGTGTGGCTATATGGTGTGCGATCCGTTTATATGTAAGCCCATCCTAGAGGGCCTGCCCAGGATCATGAAGGTCAGCATTCGTGCCGATCGTTCGGGGCAATGGCTGGAAAACTCGATTCTTCATCTGGCCGACGAAGCGGCATCTGGCCGTGCAGGAAGCGATGCGATGCTAGCAAAACTTTCCGAGGCGCTATTCGTGGACACGCTGAGGAGATACGTCTCGGCACTTCCCCGAGAGGAGACTGGCTGGCTCGCGGGAGCGCGCGATCCCATTGTAGGAAAGAGCCTAGCAGTCTTGCATAGCCGGGTAAATCATCCGTGGACGATCGCGGAACTGGCGAAGGAAGTTGGTCTGTCTCGCTCCGCGCTCGTGGAACGATTCAGCAAATTTCTGTCCGTACCCCCCATGACATACCTCATGCGTTGGCGACTTCAGTTGGCCGCCCGCGCATTGACCACAACGCCCCGCGGTACAGCCGACATCGCCGCTGATGTTGGCTACGAGTCGGAGGCCGCTTTCAACCGCGCCTTCAAACGGGAGTTCGGGTTGCCGCCCGCGCGATACCGACGCGAGGCCAAACACGCGCCAAGATCAACCAAGCTAACTCCCGAATCATCACAAAATCAGGAAGCGTTGCGGCGCGAACATGCGCAAACCGCCTAATGGACGCTTCCTCAAACTCACTTCTGGTGCGCTGGCAACCGGCCTCCTGGCAAGGCAGCGCGAGGCTACTAGATTGACCAACCGCGTAGCGCGCATAAGTGCTGCGAATATTGAGCGGTTTACACGTTGGAGATCCCTCCATACATCCGCTTTGCAGACCGAACAAAACGTGTTTCCCTCTTTCCTTCTCTCTCCCTCCGCGCCGCCTCCCGGGTTGAATTCTTGAAACTGTGCTAGCCTGACGATCCGGATACCGTGGTGGTTCTTGATGCTCAGAAGGGCCGCATCACCGCTCACGACGTAGTCGGCATTAGCGGCAACCGCCGCCTCCAGGAATTTGTCGTCGTCGGGATCACTGCAAACTGTTCTTGTGAAAGAAACGGGTTTGACCATTTCGGAGTGAAGCTCGATGGCTTCGAGGATTGAGCCGAGCACCGAGGACGGGCGTTTTTTGGTCATCTCATCCAAGACCCGACGGTATTCGTTCAAGATGGGTAAGGAAACCGCAAGAAGGAGATGGTTGGTGGACGTGAGGGGATTCGAACCCCTGACCCCCTGCTTGCAAAGCAGGTGCTCTCCCAACTGAGCTACACGCCCTCCCTTTTCCAACCTATTGAAATTATACCGTGCTGCGACTGTTTTCCACCAACGGCCTTGAGCCCTCTCTGGGGAACAAAGGGAACAACTTCGGGTTTTGGCGCTGGAAGCACAAAGCCGTAACCGCAGCGTTCCGCCTCGGCGAGCCGAGCCCCAAGGTCGTCCTTCAGCGCAGAGTATACCTCTCCCATCTCCTTGGGCTTGTGTGCCAGCCAGAATTTTCGCACGTCTTCCTGACACCGCTGCTTCCTAAGCCACGAGTTGCGGAACCGTTTGAACTGGTGCCATCCGCCACCGGGTTGGGACAGTCCAAGCTTTCGAAGCCTTGGGTCGAGCCAGTGATCCTGCAAATTGCCATATAGAAACGGCGTGTTGTTTTCAGTCCGGAGAATCAGACCCGATTTCCCATCGACGAACTTTTGCAGCCACGATGCGATTTCCGAATGCAAATCGACCTGTCTGTAGGATGCTGGGGTCTTAAGCCTGTCGGTGATCTCGGGGCAATCCTTGACTACCTGCTGTTTCGCCACAATAGTGCGACCATCATTGATAAAGTGATGGGCTTCGAGAGCCAGTGCCTCACTGATTCGCATGCCCGTCGCTGCGAGCAAAACGTAAAGGTAACGCTCCTCGTCGGACTCCGCAGCGCCAATCAAAGCGTTGATGCCATCGGCTGTCAAAGCTGGACGCCGCTGCTCACTGTAGACCACGACAGGCAGATCGATCACATCGTTGTTCCACTTCCTCGGATACAAAGGCTCACCATTGGGAGCGAGCTTCGAGTCCACAATCTGCTTGGCATACAGTATGTATTTTTCGACGGTCCGGGGGGATTTACCTGCCTGCACTATCTTGCTCGCCACAGGTCTCAGTGCGAGGTTATCGACCGCGCTGAGAGGTAGATCGCCAATCACAGGATTGATCCACTTTCGTAATGCTCCTTCGATGCTGGTCGTATCTTGGATCGGTCGGCGGTTGCGGCTCGCGGCTTCCTGCAAGTAAACCTTGGCTTGCTCACGGAATGTGAGACCGTCGTTCAGCACGATGCGGTCAAATCGTTCCTTAGAGTTCGCACCTTCACGGTTGAGTATTTCTTTCGCTCTTACCTGAAGCTGAGGACGAGTCAGGCGCTCGCTGACGTGAGCCACTTTGACGCTAACGAGCTTGCGCCTTTCTGTACCCGGTTGATCTAAGCGAAACCGGACCTTCCACCACTTTCCTCGTTTGATTAAACAACCAGATTGATTGCGGCGTGACATGGACTTTCGTACCCTGTTCCGCCGCAAAGGCTGCGCTAATGTGGAATCGACATTAGTACTGCTCGTAGGAACTTTCAAGCTGGCGAACGGAACATCTGACAACGGTAGGGGAGCCGTCTCGGCTACACGATTGTCCGTTGTCTTGGTGGGCTCCATCACGGAAAGTATGACGAGAGCGGCAGTGCCATTCACTTTGGCAAAGGTGCACTTACCTTGAAGGGAAGGCGTTCCCGAAAGGGAATGCCTCTTCCGTTGTTAGAAATGAGGGTAACTGATAG
>Ga0335077_10012977_pt1 | contig 10427 bp, 11 predicted proteins | sample Lox_Sample_31_FD_207151 | JGI IMG/M metagenome (GOLD analysis project Ga0335077, IMG submission 207151) | Soil microbial communities from Loxahatchee National Wildlife Refuge, Florida, United States - Lox_Sample_3.1 | ecosystem: Environmental > Terrestrial > Soil > Wetlands | place: USA...
GGCCGCCCTCCGCCTGGCCGCCGAGCTCGCCCGGCGGCGCCGCCGGGCGGCCGCCGTGCCCAGGGCCGCGCGCCGACCGTAGGGATCGGTGCCCGCCCTCGCCCTCATGGCCCTCGTGCTCTGCGCCTGCGCCGAGGTGCCGGGCCGCCCGCCCGAGCCCGCCCCTCGCGCCGCGGGCCTCGACTACCCTCCCACCCGCACCGACGGGGTGGAGGACCTGCTCCACGGGGTGCGGGTGAAGGACCCCTACCGCTGGCTCGAGGACGAGTCGAGCGCCGAGGTGCAGGCCTGGATGGCGGCGGAGGACCACCTCGCCCGGGCCTACCTCGCCGGGCTCCCGGGACGGGCGGCGCTCGCCGCCCGCCTGCGCGAGCTCCTGTATGTGGGATCGATGACGGTCCCGGTGAAGCGGGGGCCGCTCCTCTTCTACGAGCGGCGCCGGCCCGACGAGGAGAAGGCTCGGCTCGTGGTGCGCGAGGCCGCGGGCCGGGAGCGGGTGCTCCTCGACCCGAACCTCTGGTCGACGGACGGGTCGCTCGCCCTCGGGGAGTGGTCGGTCTCGTGGGACGGGCGCACGGTCGCCTACCTGGTGCGGCCGAACGCCGCCGACGAGGCCACCCTGCACGTCCTCGACGTCCCCTCGGGCGCGGTGTCGGCGGTGGACACCATCGCCGGCGCCAAGTTCGCCGAGCCCTCCTTCGACGCGGCGGGCCGGGGCTTCTACTACGCCTGGTATCCACCCCAGGCCCGCGCGAGGGTGGCCGACCAGAACGCGCTCGAGGAGGTGCGCTTCCACCGGCTGGGGGCGGACCCCGTAGAGGACGAGCTCGTCCGCGGTCCGACCGGGGATCCGGAGAGCTTCCAGAGCGCTCGCCTCTCGCGCGACGGGCACTACCTGTTCCTCTCGGTCGAGCATGGCTGGAGCCGGGTGGACCTCTTCTTCCGCGACGCGCGGCTCGGGCCGCAGGCGCCCTTCAGGGAGCTGGCGGTCGGGCGCGACGCGGTCTACCAGGCCTTCGCCTACCGCGACCGCCTGTACGTGCGCACCGACGAGGGCGCCCCGCGCTACCGGCTCTTCCGGGTCGACCCGGCCCGCCCAGCGCGGGCGGAGTGGGAGGAGCTCGTCCCGGAAGGCGCGGGGACTGCGGGGACCCTCGAGGACGCCGCGGTCCTGGGCGGCGCGCTCGTCCTGCGCACCACCGAGCGGGCGAGCTCGCGCCTCGGGCTCTACGACCTCGACGGCCGCCACCTGCGGGACCTCGCGCTCCCTTCCCTGGGCGACACGAGCCTCCCCTCTGGGGAGGAGGACGACCCTCGCGCCTACTTCTCCTTTGAGAGCTTCACCTCACCGCGCGCCGTCTACGCCTTCCACACCGCGGGCGGTGAGCCCGAGCTCCTCTTCCGCCCCGAGGTGCCCTTCGACCCGGACCGGTACCAGGTGGAGCAGGTCCACTATCCGTCGAGGGACGGCACGCCGGTGTCGATGTTCCTCGTCCACGCCCGCGGCCTCGCCCGCGACGGCCGGGCCCCGGTGCTGCTCTACGGCTACGGCGGCTTCAACCTCTCCCTGCTGCCGTCCTTCCGGCCCGACGTCCTCCCCTGGCTCGAGCGAGGCGGGGTCTTCGCCGTCCCCAACCTGCGGGGCGGCGGCGAGCACGGCGAGGCCTGGCACCGGGCCGGGATGCTCCTCGAGAAGCAGAACGTCTTCGACGACTTCATCGCCGCCGCGCGCTGGCTGGTCGGCGCGGGGGTGACCCGCCCCGGCCGGATCGCCATCCGCGGAGGGTCGAACGGCGGCCTCCTCGTCGGAGCGGCCATGACCGAGCGGCCGGAGCTGTTCGCGGCGGTCCTGTGCGCGGTGCCGCTCCTCGACATGCTGCGCTACCCGCTCTTCGGCCTCGGCAAGGCCTGGATCCCCGAGTACGGGTCGCCCGAGGTGCCGGCCCAGTTTCGGGCCCTCCTCGCCTACTCGCCCTACCACCGGGTGGTGCCGGGGACGCGCTACCCGGCGCTGCTCGTCCTCTCCTCCGACCACGACGACCGGGTGGACCCCATGCACGCCCGCAAGTTCGTGGCGGCGGTCCAGGCCGCCACCCTCGGGGGCCCGGCGCTCCTGCGCATCGAGCGCCAGGCCGGGCACGGGGGGGCCGACCTGCGGCGCGCCCGGGTGGAGCAGGAGGCCGACGCCGCCGCCTTCGCCTTCGCGGCCCTGGGGGTCGAGCCCTGAAGGCGCGGGGCGCTCGCCTCGCCCGCGGGCTGGCTGCTCAGGGGGACTTGGGCCCGCCCCCCCTCAGGACGCTGGTCGCGAGCGCGACCATCGACCCCACGTCGGAGAGGTTCGCCGGCAGGACGAAGGTGTTGCCGGCCTTGGCGAGCTGCCCGAGCTGGGTCACGTACTGCTCGGCGATGCGGAGCTGGAGGGCCTCGACCCCGCCTGTGCTCGCCACCGCCTGGCCCACCTGGCGCAGGCCCTCGGCGGTGGCCCGCGCCACCGCCAGGATGGCGGCCGACTGGCCCTCGGCCTCGTTGATCTGCTGCTGGCGCTTGGCCTCCGACTCCTTGATCACCTGTTGCTTGCGCCCCTCGGCGCTGTTGATGGCGGCGTCGCGCTCGCCCTCGGAGGCGAGGACCACCGCGCGCTTCTCTCGCTCGGCCCGCATCTGCTTCTCCATGGCGGCGAGCACGTCCTTGGGCGGGGTGATGTTCTTGATCTCGTAGCGCAGGACCTTGACCCCCCAGGCCTGGGTGGCCTTGTCGAGCTCCGAGACCACCATCGAGTTGATGTGGGCCCGCTCCTCGAAGGTGCGGTCGAGGTCGATCTTGCCGATCTCGCTGCGCAGCGCGGTCTGGGCCAGCTGGCTGATGGCGAAGTAGTAGTCGGAGATCCCGTAGCTCGCGCGCTGCGGGTCGAGCACCTGCAGGTAGAGGATCCCGTCCACCGCCACCTGCACGTTGTCCTTGGTGATGCAGACCTGCTCCGGGATGTCGAGGGCCTGCTCCTTCAGCGTGTGGCGGTAGCGGATGGCGTCCACGAAGGGCCACAAGACGTGGAACCCGGCCTCGAGCACCACGTGGAAGCGGCCGAGCCGCTCGACGACGTAGGCGCTCTGCTGGGGCACCACGGTGGCGGTCTTCACGATGACCACCAGGACCAGCACCGCGATGAGGATGGCCACGAACAGGGCAGCGCTCACCATGTCTCCTCCTTGGCGATCACTCCGGGCGCACCCAGAGCGTGAGGCCCTCCACCCGCTCGACCCGGCAGCGCCGACCCTGGGCCAGGCCGCCCTCCTCGAGGGAACGCGCCTCCCAGGTCGAGCCGTGCAGCTCGGCGCGGCCCACGCCCCTTGGCGGCAGGTCGGTGGTGAGGATGGCCACCTCGCCGACGACCGAGGCCACCGGGGGGGTGCGGGCGGCGAGCACCCCCCGTAGCCGGCGGCGGACGAAGGCCAGCAGCGCGATCGAGAGGAGGCTGAAGAGGCCCCACTGCAGCCAGTCCGGCCCTCCCGCTCCGAGCGCCACCAGCACCCCCACCGCGAGGGCCGAGATCCCGAGGAACAGCGCGAACAAGCCGCCCGGCGTGAGGAGCTCGACGCCGAGCAGCACGACCCCGAAGAGCACCCACCACCACCAGGCCATGCCGACCCCCTCGCGGGACCCTGCGATGGTAGCACCGTTTCGGGGTGGGCGGGCGCCTCGGCGGCCCGCCCTCGGCCGCGCTTAGACGTTGAACTTGAAGTGCATGAAATCCCCGTCCTCCACCACGTACTCCTTGCCCTCGACGCGCAGGCGGCCCTTCTCGCGGGCGGCCTGCTCGCTGCCGAGCGAGATTAGCTCCTCGACCGCCATCACCTCGGCCTTCACGAATCCGCGCTCGAAGTCGGTGTGGATCCGCCCGGCCGCCTGCGGGGCGCGGGTGCCGCGCGCGACGGTCCAGGCGCGGACCTCCTCCTCGTTGCGGGTGAAGAAGGTGATGAGCCCGAGCGCCCGGTAGCAGGCGCTGACGAGCCGCTCGAGGCCGGGCTCCTCGAGCCCGAGGTCGGCCAGGAAGGCCTTCTGCTCGCCCGGCGCCAGCTCCGCGATCTCGGCCTCCACCTGGCCGCACAGGACGACCGCCTCGGCCCCTTCCTCGCGCGCCAGGGAGAGCACCGCCTTCACCCTCGGGTCCTCGCCCGCCGCTCGGAGAGCGGCCTCGTCGACGTTGGCGATGTAGATGACCGGCTTCCCGGTGAGGAGCGCCAGGTCGGAGAGCGCCGCCTGGTCCTCGGCGCCGAGGCCCTGGGCCCGCACCGGCACCCCCCGCTCGAGCGCGCCCTTCACGGCGTCGAGGACCGCGAGCTCGGCCCTGGCGAGCTCGCCGGGCTTGCCCGGGGCCTTCGCCCCCTTGTGCGCCCGCTCCCGCCGCTTCTCGAGGGTCTCGAGGTCCTTCAGCATGAGCTCGGTCTCGACCACCTCCCGGTCGCTCCGCGGGTCGACGGCACCGGTGAGGTGCACGACGTCGGGGTCGTCGAAGCAGCGCAGCACGTGGGCCACCGCGTCCACCTCCCGGATGTGGGAGAGGAACTGGTTCCCGAGCCCCTCGCCGCGCGAGGCCCCCTTCACCAGCCCGGCGATGTCGATGAACTCGAGGGTGGTGGGGGTGGCCCTGCGCGGGGGCCCCTGGGCACAGAGCCGGGCGAGGCGCTCGTCCGGGACGAGGACGATGCTCCGGTTCGGCTCGATGGTGCAGAAGGGGTAGTTCGCCGCCAGCGCCTTGGCCGAGCCGGAGAGGGCGTTGAAGAGGGTCGACTTGCCGACGTTGGGGAGGCCGACGATGCCGATCCCGAGCGCCATGGGCGGCCTGCGGAGGCGGGTAGGCCCGGGAGGTGCTAGGCGGCGCGCTCGGCGGGGAGCTTCGCCAGGTAGTCCTCGACGAGGGCGCGCTGGGCCTTCTCGTCGAGCGAGGACTTGATGAGCCTCTCGGCGGCGGCGATGGCGAGGTCCGCCACCTGGCCGCGCAGCTCGGCGATGGCCTTGGCCTTCTCCTCCACGATCTGCCGGCGGGAGGCGGCCACCAGCTCGTCGGCCTCCTTGCGGGCCCGCGCGGTGAGCTCGGCGCGGAGCACCTCCACCTCCTGGCGCGACTTCTGGGCCAGGGCGGCGGCCTCGCGCTGGGCGGCGGCGAGGGCGGCGGTTTGCTCGGCGAGCATCCGCTCCGCCTCGGAGCGTTCCTTCCTCGCCTGCTCCACCGCGTCGCGGATGGTGCGCTCCCGCTCGTCCAGCATGCGGATGATGGGGCCCCAGGCGAAGCGCCCCAGCACCACCAGGAGGAGGAGGAAGGTGATGGCCGTCCACAGGGTGAGGCCGGGCCGCAGGTCCATGATGCCGGCGGCCAGGACGGGCTGAATGAAGGCGGTCATGAGGGCTCCGGAGCCGTTGGGGGAGGGGCGCCTCGGCGGCGCCCCTCCCCGGTCACGCTAGGCCTTGATGGCGAGAAGGACGCAGACCACGATGGCGAAGAGCGTCACCCCTTCGATGAGGGCGGCGGCGATGATCATGGTGGTGCGCAGGTCGCCGGTGGCGGTGGGCTGGCGGGCGGTGCCGTCGAGGGCCGAGGCGGCCAGGCGGCCGATGCCGAGGCCGGCCCCGAGGACGGCCAGGCCGGCGCCGAAGCCGGCGGACAGGAACGCGAGGGCGGTGCTGGTCATGAGCTGGGCTCCGTGTGCGAGGGGCGGAGTGTGACGGGCCACCCGTTCCCGTGGCGTGTACTACGCTCGACTACCCATGGCCGGGAGCTTTCCCGGCCACGTGAGAGAGCTGGTCGCCGTGCGCGGCGTCCTCCCCGGCCTCGCCGTGCTCCTCCTCGTGCCCGTGGTGGACGAGCCCCTGCCCGATGAAGAGCGAGGAGAGCATGGTGAAGATGTAGGCCTGGACGAAGGCCACGAACAGCTCGAGGGCGAAGATCCCGAGGGCCATGGGCACCGAGCCCAAGGCCACCCAGGGCGAACCGAGCGCGAAGATGAGGCCGAGCAGGGACAGGATGACGATGTGCCCGGCGATCATGTTGGCGAAGAGACGGATGGTGAGGGCGAAGGGCTTCGTGAAGAGCCCCATCACCTCGACCGGGATCATGATGGGCCACAAGAGGAAGTGGACCCCGCCGGTGAGGTGCTTCAGGTAGCCCACCAGGCCCTGGGACTTGAGCGCCGTGTACTGGGTGATGACGAAGGTGAAGGCGGCGAGCGCCAGGGTGACGCCGATGTTGCCGGTAGCGGTGGCGGCCCAGGGCACCAGCCCGAACAGGTTCACTACCAGGATGAAGAAGAAGGCGGTGACGAGGAAGGGCGCGAAGCGGTCGCCATCCTCGGGCCCGATGTTCTTCTTGGCGATCTCGTCGCGCACGAACTGCACCAGGAGCTCGACGAAGTTGTAGAGCCCGCGCGGCACCAGGCGCCGCTGCCGGGCGGCCGAGAGGGCCAGGATGACGAGGAGCAGGGAGGCGATCCAGAGCATGACGAGGTGCTTGGTGGGGGTCATGTCCACCACCGTCGAGCCGAGGTGGAAGACCAGGCTCTTCCCGAAGACCTTGCGCAGGTCGAACTCGCACTCGGGGCTGAACCCCCCGTGGCAGAAGCCCGGGAACTCGAGCCTGGTGCTGTCGGAGACGTGCCCGAGCATGACGTCGGACAGGGTCGCCTCGCGCTCCTCGGTGGCCACCTCGTACGACTCCTCTCCCTCGCCCTCGGCGACGAGCGCCGGGGCCGCCCCGACCGGCCCGCCCTGGGGCCCGGCGGCGGTGGCGAGAATGAGGGTGGCGAGTAGGCTCGTCATGCGCTCCGTCCCGGTCGGCGCGCGAGGGCGCTCAAGGAGGCGCCCTCGATCGCGGTGAAGGAGAAGTACGGCACGAAGAAGGCCACCACGAAGGCCGCCACGCTGGCCCTCGTCCGCGCCACCGCCACCGTCGACCCGGCGACGAGCGCGATGCGGGCGAGGAACATGACCGCCATCACCGCCAGGGCGGCCTGGAGCGGCTTTCGCGCCCGGGCGCTGCGCTCGAGGAGGTGGAGCGAGAGGAGCCCGCTCGCGCAGGAGCCGAGCGCCCCCAGGACCGCCGCCGGGCGGTAGGGACCGGCGAGGAGGGCCGCGGCCAGGGCGGCCGCGGCGAACAGGGCCCCTATCGCGAAGTGCCGCGTCACGGCTTGCGTTTCCCTAGCACGGTCCTGAAGAAGCTCACGAAACCGCCGACCATCCCCACCGCCGCTCCGAGCAGCAACATCCACGGCACCCGGTGCCCCAGCTTCTCGTCCCCCCACCAGCCGAGCGCCGTGAAGATCCCGACCGCGGCCACGAGCTGGGTGGACGCGGCCATGTAGGGCGCGGCCTTGCGATAGCTCGTCGCCAGGTCGGAGAGCCCTCGGCTCTCCCCGGGCCCGCTCCGCCCGCCCCGCTCTCGGCGCCCGTCCGGTCCGGCCACAGCGACCTCCCCCCGAAGGTACCCCTCGGGAAAACCGCCGTCATTCTCGCTTGCCGGAGGGCGCCGTATAGCAGGGGCGCGGCGCCGCCGTCAACGGTCCGCGCCCCTCTCCGACCGGTCGCACTAGCCGCGGACGAGGGCCAGGGCCTGGCGGGCGGCGGCGAGGGTGCGCCGGAGGTCCTCCTCGGTGTGGGCGAGCGAGACGAAGGCTGCCTCGAACTGGGAGGGCGGCAGGTAGACTCCCCGCTCCAGCATGGCGTGGAAGAAGCGGCCGAAGCGACCGGTGTCGCTCGCCCGGGCGCTCGTCGCGTCGAACACCGGCTTCTCCGCGAAGAAGACGGTCAGCATCGAGCCCACCCGGTTCACCTGCACCGGCACCCCCGCCGCGCGGGCGGCTTCGAGGAGGCCCGCCGCGAGCCGCGCCGAGAGCTCTTCCAGGCGCGCGTAGGCGGAGGCGTCGAGCGCCTCGAGCGTGGCCCTGCCGGCGGCCATGGCGAGCGGGTTCCCCGACAGGGTCCCCGCCTGGTAGACCGGCCCCTTGGGCGCGACGAGGTCCATCACCTCGGCGCGTCCGCCGAAGGCGCCCACCGGCAGCCCGCCGCCGATGACCTTGCCGAAGGTGACGAGGTCGGGCTCGATCCCCAAGAGGCCGCAGGCGCCGCCCGGCCCGAGGCGGAAGCCGGTCATGACCTCGTCCACGATGAACAGCGCGCCGGCGCGGCGGCAGAGCGCGGCCAGCCCGGCGAGGTAGCCGGGCCGGGGCACGAGCACGCCCATGTTGCCCACCACCGGCTCCACGATGACCGCCGCCAGGGAGGCGCCCCGGGCCGCGAAGAGGGCCTCGGCGGCGGCGAGGTCGTTGTAGGGCAGGGTGAGCGTGTGGCGGGCGAGGTCCTTCGGTACCCCGGGCGAGTCGGGCAGGCCGAGCGTCTCCACGCCCGAGCCGGCCTTGACGAGCAGCGCATCGCCGGCGCCGTGGTAGCAGCCCTCGAACTTGAGGAGGTCGTCGCGGCCGGTGAACCCGCGCGCCAGGCGGATGGCGGCGGTGGTGGCCTCGGTGCCCGAGGAGACGAAGCGCATCCTCTCGACCCACGGCATGCGCGCCCGGACGAGCTCGCCGAGCTCGATCTCGCGCGGCGAGGGCGCCCCGAAGCTCGCCCCCTCCGCGAGGGCCTCCTCGACCGCCCTCACCACCGCCGCCGGAGCGTGGCCGAGGATGAGCGGGCCCCACGAGCCGACGTAGTCGACGTACTCGTGGCCGTCGACGTCCCACAGGTGCGCCCCCTGGCCGCGGGCGATGAAGCGCGGGGTCCCTCCCACGCCCCGGAAGGCGCGCACGGGGCTGTTCACGCCGCCCGGGAAGAGTTCCTGGGCCCGGGCGAAGAGGGCGTCGCTCTTTTCGGTCTTCATGGGGTCTCCCTCGGCTTCGGGTGGCGGTCGAAGGCGGTGGCCCGGTCGCCCGGGGTCACGCTCGGCTGCGAGCGGTCGCGCCGCTCGCGTACCCGCTCGATGGCCAGCCGGATGGTGTCGGGGTTGGGGTGGTTGGGCAGGGCCTGGTTGTAGAGCTCGAGGGCCCGGTCGAGCTTGCCCTCCTGGGCGGCGAGGTCGGCCTGGGCCTCGAGCGCCCGGGCGGCCAGGTCGGGGCGGGGCTTGTGGGCCACGAGGGCGCTCAAGGCGCGCTGGGCCTCGTCGACCCGCTTCTCGAGCGCCCAGGCCTGGCCGGTGAGGAGCTGCGCCTCGTCGGCGAGCTCGGAGGTGGGCCAGCGCTCGCGCAGGATGCGGGCCTCGGTGCGCGCCTGCTCGAAGTTCTTGAGCTCGAGGTACTCGCGGGCCACCTTGAGCTCGTAGGCGGCCGCCTGCGGGCCGTCGCCGGCGGCGATGTCGGCCCACTGGGCGATGGCGGCCATCCGGTCGTGGAGCCGGTCCCGGTAGATGTCGCCGGTGATGGCGCGCGCCTGCCAGGCGTCCTCGGTGCCGGGGTAGAGCGCCACGATGCGGCGGTAGTAGGAGATGGCCTGGGTGAAATCCGCCAGCTCCAGGTAGGAGACGTCGGCGGCGTAGCGGAGCGCTCGCAGGCGATAGTCGTCCTCGCGCGGGGCGAGGTGCCCTTCCCCGAGCTCCCCCAGCACCGCCTGGTAGCCGCGCAGGGCGTCGCGCGGGCGCCCGTCGTGGCGCGCCGCGTTGGCGTCGTCGAGCTGCCGCGCGACCCCCCCGCAGGCGACGACGAGCAGGGCGAGCGCCCAGAGGCGCGGTGCGCGGGCGGCGGGCGACCCGGTCACCCCGAGGCTCCGTCGCCCCCCCCGGGACCGCCCTCGCCGCCGTCGTCCAGCTCCTCCTCCGGCGCGCCCTCCTCGCCCCCGTCGGGCCCGCTCTCGCCCTCGGCAGCCTCGGCGCTCTCGGCGATGCGGGCCACCCCCGCCACCTGCTCGTCGCGCGACTCGACGGTGATGAGGCGTACCCCCTGGGTGTTGCGCCCGATGACGCTGATGCCCTTGGCCGGCATGCGGATGAGCATGCCCTTGTTGGTGATGAGCATCACCTCCTCGGCCTCGAGCACCGCGATGGCCGCCACCACCGCGCCGTTGCGCTCGGTGGTCTTGATGGTGATGATGCCTTTCCCGCCCCGGCTCTGCAGGCGGTACTCGCCGAACTCGGTGCGCTTGCCGAAGCCGTTGGCGGTGACGGTGAGGATGGTGGCCGGCGGCAGGCCCTCGCGCGGGGCGGGGATCACCTCGGCCGAGACCACCTCGTCCCCCTCGGAGAGCGTGATGCCCTTCACCCCGTAGGCGCCCCGCCCCATGGGCCGCACGTCGGTCTCGTCGAAGCGGATGGCCATGCCCTGGGCGGTGGAGAGCAGGACGTGGGAGGCGCCGTCGGTGAGGCGCGCCGCGATGAGGGCGTCGCCCTCCTCGATGCCGAGGGCGATGATCCCGGCGGCGCGTGGGCGGCTGTAGGCGTCGAGGCGGGTCTTCTT
>Ga0335077_10012978_pt1 | contig 10425 bp, 5 predicted proteins | sample Lox_Sample_31_FD_207151 | JGI IMG/M metagenome (GOLD analysis project Ga0335077, IMG submission 207151) | Soil microbial communities from Loxahatchee National Wildlife Refuge, Florida, United States - Lox_Sample_3.1 | ecosystem: Environmental > Terrestrial > Soil > Wetlands | place: USA: Florida...
GATGTTTCGAGTTTCGGGGGGATCACACGCGAGTACCAGGTGAGGGTGGACCCCACCAAGTTGGTGTCGTACGGGCTGAGCATCGGGCAGGTAGAGCAGCAGATTGCGGCAAACAACGTGAACGCCGGGGGCAGCTTCATTGAGTCCGGCTCTCAACAGATCAATGTGCGGGAAGTGGGCCTGTACACGAGCGTACAGGACATCGAAGAGACGGTATTGAAGGCGCAGAACGGCGCTGCGATTGGCGTGAAGGATATCGCCACGGTGACGCAAGGTCCGAGAATCCGGCTGGGAAAAATCGGGAAGGCGATCCGGCGCGACGATGGAACCATCCTGGACGATGACGACGTGGTGGAAGGAATTGTGCTGCTGCAAAAGGGAGCGGAATCCGATACCACGCTGGATGCCATCCACGCCAAGGTGCAGGAACTGAACGAGAAGATTCTGCCCAAGGATGTGAAGATCGTACCGTTTCTGGATCGCAGCGATCTGGTGAAGTACACGACGCACACGGTGTTGCACAATCTGGGTGAAGGGGTACTGCTGGTCTCGATCGTCCTATTTTTCTTCCTGGGGAATATTCGCGGCGCGCTGATCGTGGCGATGACGATACCGTTCTCGCTGCTGTTTGCGTCGATCTGCCTGGACCTCAACAAAATTCCCGCAAACCTGCTTTCCCTGGGCGCGCTGGATTTCGGCATGGTTGTGGACGGCGCGGTGGTCGTGATCGAAAACATCGTGAGGCATTTCGGATCGCCGCATGCGGCGCACAAGACGCCGATGGAACGAATCCGGGACGCGGCGCACGAGATCCAACGGCCGGTGTTTTATGCCATCGCGATCATTATCACGGCGTACATGCCGATCTACACGTTGCAGAGCGTGGAGGGCAAACTGTTTCGGCCCATGGCGTGGACGGTGGCGTTCGCGCTGCTGGGCGCTCTGATTTTTTCAATGACCATTGCGCCGGTGCTGGCGGGAGTGATCTTCGGCGCGCAGATCAAGGAATGGCACAACCCGGTCATGACGTTTTTGCGGGACCGGTACCGCACGTCGGTGCGATGGGCCATCGAACATCGCAAGGTGACGCTATCGCTGGGCGTCTGCATACCAGTGCTGACGGCGGCGATTGTCTACAGCGGCCTGGTAGGCTCGGAATTCCTTCCGCACCTGGATGAAGGAGCCATCTGGGCGCGAGGCACACTGGCGCCGAGCACCGGACCAACCGAAGGGACACGAATCATGGATGAGGCGCGCCTGGTGTTCGCCGCGTTCCCGGAGGTGAAGCAGGTGGTATCGCAGGTGGGGCGGCCGGACGATGGGACTGATACCACAGGATTTTTCAACACTGAGTATTTTGTCGATTTGTGGCCCAAGGAGAAGTGGCGTCCGGTGTTTCACGAGGACAAAGAAGCGTTGATTTCTGCGATGGACAGAGAGGTCAGCAAGATTCCCGGTGTGCTATGGAACTTTTCTCAGCCGATCTCCGACAACGTGGAAGAGGCCGTCAGCGGCGTAAAGGGAGAACTGGCGGTCAAGATGTACGGCAGCGACTTGCGGACCCTGGAGGGCAAGGCCGACGAGATCGTCAACGTGATGAAAGGGGTGAACGGAGTCGAAGACCTCGGAGTGTTCCGCGTACTGGGGCAGCCCAACCTGAATCTGACGATCGACCGCCCAGCCGCGGCACGTTACGGTCTGAACGCGGCCGACGTGCAAGACGCGGTGGAGACAGCCATCGGCGGGAAAGCAGTGACACAGGTATTGCGAGGCGAGCAGGTCTTCGACCTGGTGGTGCGCTATCAGGCGCCATATCGGAGCACGAAGGAGGCCATTGAGAACATTCGCATCCTGGCTCCGAATGGGCAGCGCATCGCGCTCTCGCAAGTCACCCGCACAGAGACGCTCGACGGCGCGTCGGAAATTTACCGCGAAGCGAATTCACGGTATGTGGCGATCAAATACAGCGTGCGCGGCCGCGACTTGGGCAGCACGGTGGAAGAAGCGATGGCCAAAGTGCAGCGGCAGGTGGCGCTGCCAGAAGGTTACCACCTGGACTGGGCGGGCGAGTATGAGAGCCAGAAGCGGTCGGAGCGGCGGCTGATGTTCGTGTTGCCGATTACGCTGCTCATTATCTACGTGATCCTGTACACCATGTTCAGTTCGCCAAAGTGGGCGCTACTGGTGCTGGCGAACGTGGCCATGGCTCCGCTCGGCGGATTGCTGGCGCTGCTGTTGTTGGGAGAGCACCTGAGCGTTTCGTCGGGTGTTGGTTTCCTGGCGCTGTTCGGAGTTTCGGTGCAGACCGGGGTCATCATGGTGGAGTACATCAACCACCTCCGAGCAGGGGGAAGTTCGATAGAGGATGCCGCAGTACAAGGGGCGGTATTGCGGCTACGGCCGATCATGATGACGATGCTGGTGGCGATATTGGGATTGTTGCCGGCGGCGACGTCGCGGGGAATCGGGTCCGATTCGCAAAGACCATTCGCGATCGTGATTGTGGGTGGACTGCTGGCGGCATTGTTACTGAGCATTTACCTACTGCCGACCTTGTATGTGACGTTCGCGCGAGATGCGGACCGGTTGCCGGCACCGGACGCGGAATGGGAGGAGAATCTGGGGTAGGAATGGGGTGAAAAGAGCGGTCACTAACGGATGTGACCCGCATCACACGGCCATCGGCTCTGGGGGCCTACCATTTTCTAGAAGGCCTTTTCAGCCAATCTCGGAGAGCCCATGAGTCGAAAAATGTCGATCGTCGACGGCAACGAAGCCGCGGCCTCAGTCGCCTACCGAATCAACGAAGTCATTGCAATCTATCCAATTACGCCCTCTTCGCCCATGGGGGAATGGTCTGATCAGTGGAATTCGGAGCACAAGAAGAACATCTGGGGAGCCATCCCGGATGTGATTGAAATGCAAAGCGAAGGCGGAGCGGCCGGGGCCCTGCACGGGGCACTGCAGGCGGGGGCGCTGGGGACGACCTTCACGGCATCGCAGGGCCTGCTGCTGATGATCCCGAACATGTATAAGATCGCCGGCGAATTGACTGCGGCGGTTATTCACGTGGCGGCGCGGACGCTGGCCACCCATGCGCTCTCGATCTTTGGGGACCATAGCGACGTGATGTCGACGCGGTCGACCGGCTGGGGATTTCTGGCGTCGAATTCCGTGCAGGAAGCTTGCGATTTTGCGTGCATTGCGCAAGCGTGCTCGCTCGAGTCGCGCATACCGTTCCTGCATTTCTTCGACGGCTTCCGCACATCGCACGAAGTGAACATGATCAACCCGCTCAGCGACGACGATTTGCGCGCGATGATCGACCAGAAACTGGTGATCCAACACCGCAAACGCGCCCTTTCTCCTGACCGGCCGCTTTTGCGGGGAACGGCACAGAATCCCGACGTGTTTTTCCAGGCTCGCGAGGCGTGCAATCCGTATTATCTGGCTTGTCCAACGATTGTGGAGAACGTGATGGACCGCTTCGCAAAAGTGACTGGTCGCGCCTACAAGTTGTTTGACTACTATGGTGCGCCGGACGCGGAACGCTTAATTATCCTGATGGGTTCGGGTGTGGGGGCCGCGGAAGAGGCAGTGGAAAGCTTGCGCCGAGCCGGCGAGAAGGTTGGAATCCTGAAAGTGCGGCTGTACCGGCCGTTTTCGGCAGAAGCGTTCGTGCAAGCGATCCCCGCGAGCGTGAAGTCGATTGCGGTTCTGGACCGCACGAAAGAGCCGGGCGCCCTAGGCGAGCCGCTGTATCAAGATGTGCTGACCACCTACATGGAACGGATTGCCGCCAAACCGGGCGTGGCGACTCCGCGCATTATCGGTGGACGCTACGGATTGTCTTCGAAGGAATTCACGCCCGCGATGGTGAAGGCGGTGTTCGACGAACTCAAGAAGCCCGAGCCAAAGAATCACTTCACCATTGGCATCGTCGATGATGTAACCCACACCAGCCTGAGCTTCGATCCGGAGTATTCGACGGAGGATCCGCGGACGATTCGCGCTCTGTTTTACGGCTTGGGGTCTGACGGAACAGTGGGTGCGAACAAGAACTCCATCAAGATAATCGGGAAGGGAACGGACAACTACTCGCAAGGCTACTTCGTGTACGACTCGAAGAAAGCAGGGGCGATCACCGTGTCGCACGTGCGATTCGGGCCAGACCCGATCCGTTCGACGTACTTGATCAGCAAGGCCAACTTCATCGCGTGCCACCAGTTCCAGTTCCTGGACCGCATCGAGGTTCTGGCCGCGGCTGAGACCGGGGCGACGTTTCTGCTCAACTCGCCGTTTGGTCCGGAAGAAATCTGGAAACACGTTCCCAAGCAGGTTCAGGAAACGATCATCAGGAAGAAGCTGAAGTTCTTTGTGATTGACGGTTACAGCGTGGCCCGCGCGGCGGGGATGGGCACGCGCATCAACACCATCATGCAGACCTGCTTCTTTGCGATCAGCGGGGTTTTGCCGCGCGAACAAGCGATTGCGGCGATCAAGAAAGCCATTTCGGACACCTACGGGAAGCGTGGAGAAGCGGTGGTACAGAAGAACTTCGCGGCGGTCGATCAGGCCCTGGCGCACTTGCACGGAGTGAAGGTGCCCGCCACGGTTACGGCGACGTTCAACATGCTGCCTGCGGTGTCGCCCAAGGCGCCGGAGTTCGTGCGCGACGTACTTGGAACCATCATCACGGGCAACGGCGATTCGCTGCCGGTGAGTGCGATGCCGATGGACGGAACCTTCCCCACGGGCACCGCCATGTGGGAGAAAAGGAATATCGCGCAGGAAATTCCGGTCTGGGATGAGGCGCTGTGCATCCAGTGCGGCAAGTGCGTGCTGGTGTGCCCGCACGCGGTGATCCGCGCGAAGATATACGATTCGTCGCTGCTGAAGAACAAGCCGGAGACGTTCAAGTCCGCCAAGCCCAAGTGGCGCGAATTCGAAACCATGCAATATTCCTTGCAGGTCGCGCCGGAAGACTGCACGGGCTGCAAACTGTGCGTGGAGGTCTGCCCGGCGAAGAGCAAGGCGGAAGTGAAGCACAAGGCGCTGAACATGGCGTCGCAGGCTCCGCTGCGCAATCCGGAAAGTGAAAATTGGGAATTCTTCCTTTCGTTACCGGAGATCGGGCGGGAGCGGATTTCGCACGCACAGGTCAAAGACTCCCAGTTACTCGAGCCACTGTTCGAATTCTCGGGTGCTTGCGCGGGTTGCGGCGAAACTCCCTACCTTAAGTTGTTGACACAGTTGTTCGGCGATCGCTTGCTGATCGGTAACGCGACGGGTTGCTCGTCAATTTATGGCGGAAACCTGCCGACGACACCGTACACGAAAAATCTCGATGGACGCGGGCCCACCTGGTCGAACTCGCTGTTCGAGGACAACGCCGAGTTTGGGCTAGGCATGCGCCTGGCGATAGACCAACAGAATCACTACGCGCGCGAACTATTGAAGCGGATGAATGGCGAACTGGGCGACGTGCTCGTCAAGGGGCTGCTCGAGGCGGAACAGACCAAAGAGACGAGCATTGCGGAGCAGCGCAAGCGGGTAGCCGAACTGAAACAGAAGCTGCAGGGCGTGAGCACGCCTGAGGCAGCGGGCTTGTTGCACGTGGCAGACAGCCTGGTGCGCAAGAGCGTATGGCTGGTTGGGGGAGATGGCTGGGCATACGATATTGGGTTCGGCGGATTGGACCACGTGTTGGGATCCGGCCGGAACGTCAACGTGCTCGTGCTGGATACGGAAGTGTATTCGAATACGGGCGGGCAAATGTCGAAGGCCACACCGCGAGCAGCAGTCGCCAAGTTTGCAACTGGCGGCAAGCACACAGCAAAGAAAGACCTGGCGATGGAAGCGGTCAGTTACGGGTATGTGTATGTCGCGCGCGTGGCGATGGGGGCCAACGATACCCACACCATCAAGGCTTTCCTGGAAGCCGAGGCGCACGACGGGCCGTCGTTGATCATCGCGTACAGCCATTGCATTGCGCACGGGTACGAGATGTCAAACGGGCTCGACCAACAGAAGAAAGCCGTGTTGAGCGGTTACTGGCCACTCATGCGCTACAACCCGGCACTGCGATTGGAAGGCAAGAATCCATTCCAGTTGGATTCGAAGGCGCCCAGCATTCCATTGAAACAGTACGCTTACCAGGAAGCTCGCTACACAATGTTGCTGCGAAGCGATCCGGAAGCCGCGCGCGAACTGCTGAAGCTGGCGCAGGACGACGTTGAGCGTCAGTGGAGAGTCTATGCCAACCGCGCGGCGATGGGAGGCAGAGCAGAATCGCCGCATATTGCGCCCGTTGAACCCGAAGGCGCGCCAGAAACGGTGAAGACGGGAGATCAAGAATGAGCGACTTGACGATGAAATACCTGGGATTGACGTTGAAGTCGCCGTTAGTCGCCTCCGCCTCGCCGTTGTGTGAATCGGTGGACAACATCAAGAGGTTGGAGGATCACAACCTGGCGGCGGTAGTCCTTCCGTCTCTGTTCGAAGAACAGCTCGAACTGGAAAGTCTCAGTGTCGACGCCGATCTGGCACGAGGCTCGGAAAGCTTTCCCGAATCTGCAAATTTCTTTCCGGATCTGCAAACGTACAACCTGGGGCCCGACGGGTACCTTGAGCTGATCCGGCACGCCAAAGAAAGCGTGGACATTCCCATCATCGCCAGCCTGAACGGAGTGTCTGACGGCGGATGGCTGCAGTATGCCCGGCTGATGGAAGAAGCCGGAGCCGATGCCATCGAACTGAACATCTATTCGATCGAGACCGATCCGGCGGTAAGCAGCAGCGAAATCGAACAGGGCTACATCGACCTGGTCCGCCATCTCAGGCGGAGTATTGGCATACCGATTGCGGTCAAGTTGTCTCCGTTCTTCACCGCGCCTGCGAATATGGGCGTGCGACTGGATGAGGCGCGCGTGGATGGCATCGTGCTCTTTAACCGTTTCTACCAGCCGGACTTCGACATTGACGAACGGGAAGTGTCGCCAAACCTGGCGCTGAGCCGGCCAGAAGAGTTACTGCTGCGGCTGCACTGGACTGCCATTCTGTGCGGGCACGTGCGAGCTGATTTAGGCATCACGGGCGGCGTTCACAGTTCGCGCGACGTGATCAAGTGCATTCTGGCAGGGGCCAAAGTGGCGTTTATGACGTCGGCGCTGCTGCGCAATGGCGTGCAGCACGCGGCACACGTACTGACAGAAATGAATCGCTGGCTCGACGAGCATGATTACGAGTCGGTCCGCGAAATGTGCGGGAGCATGAGCCACGGCTCGGTACCCGACCCGTCGGCGTTCGAGCGTGGCAATTACATGAAGGTGCTGAGTTCGTATACGCTACGCGCCAACGTGTTTAACGACTAGCCTAGCCCATCGCTCAACGCAGAGGCGCCGTTTAACGCGGTGGGCCAAAAACGCGGTCCGCCAGTTCGCGGGCTGCGTTTACAGTTGAGTGCACGATGGTCGCGAACGATTCCACAGTAGACCGCCGCGCTTTGGGGAACCTCTCGATGAGAATCTGCCAGATGCTTTCAGCACTGGTGACCTCGCCATCGCGCAACTCATAGCCATAGCCTAGATTCGAAGGAAGGCATAGCTGGTCCGCCAGATGCACGAAGAATGTGCATTCGTTCGAAGGCAATTGCGGATGCGCGCAGTGATGAAACTCGATGGCGTCCGCTACTTCCAGAGGAAGTTTCCAAGCGTCGGCAAGGATTCGGCCACTGTCGGCATGTGTGAAGCCAAGGACACGCTGTTCCGCCGCTGAGATGAGCGAGCGTTCCGTCACGGCTTCTCTCATGACATCCTGAAAATCCTCTGGGAAGAGCAGGGCGTTAGTCAGTATGCCGATATCGTGAAGAAGACCGGCGACGTAGACGTTTTCGTTCTCGTGTTCGGCACAATTCTCGCTCAGGCTCTGCGACAGCAGCGCGGTCCCTAGAGCGTGGCGCCAGAAAACTTCTTTCGGGACGATGAGGTTCAGGCTCGTGAACATCCGTGGAAGGGTGCAGGAGTAAACCAAATTGCGGATACGCAAGATCCCAAGAGTCAGAACAGCCTCGCTGACGGTGTTCACATCACTACGTTGCCGGTACAGTGCCGAATTGGCCATGCGCAAGCATTGCGCAACCAGCGACTTGTCATAAGAAATTGTTCGAACCAATTTGTTCACATCGACTTGGCCGACCGGAGCGCTGAGTTCATCGTTCAAGGCACGCAGGACCTTTGGCATTGCCGGCAGATTTCCCAATTGCCTGGCGCGCTTCGTCAGGATTTCGTGAGTGACGGGATTCACCGAAGGCCTCAAGAACGACTGGATGCAAAAACGACAGATTGCCCGATGCAGCGCTCGTGAAAACGCGGGCGGCAGTCGTGGCTAAAGTATTCTGAGCAAAAGGTTCACCACAATAAGTGGCCGAAATTGGTGTTAATGGGAGGCCGGTCTGTTTCAAATCGGGGATTGGCGGCTGCGGCGATTCAAAGTTGCACGGGGCTTGCTCTCGTCCCTGTCTAGACTGATCAGCTGACGGTCTGCGAAGAGGAACCTGGGGAAGAGGTTAAGCGGCCAGCTGGTCTGAAAAGCGCTGTTCCAAGCGTAGACGTCGGATTTGCCGATTGGCCAGTCGCGTGCTTCCTTCTCACTCGACGAGCCGGGCTCGCTTGCCCGGCGAATATGCCGGAAGCGGAGACATTCAATCGATTCCTTGCGCGTCAGCCGATCCTGACTCGCGATCGCCGGTTCTTTGCCTACGAGATCTTGTCGCGCTATGGGCCAGAAAATTACTGCAAGCCAACCGCGGGCAGCAGCCAGGTAGCAGTCAAAGCGATGGATGAACTGTTCCTGATGGGTGTGCGGACCATGACGGAGGGGTTGCCTGCATTCATCAACTGCACACGAGAGTTCCTGCTGAATGATTATCTGACGCTGATGCCGAGAGATGTGGTCGTCGGCGAAATTCTGGAAACGGTGCCGGCAGACGACGATGTTTTGGCGGCGTGCCGCCGCATGAAGCGGGAAGGATACCGTCTGGCGCTAGACGATTACTGCGCGGTGGCTGCAACCGAGCCATTCCTGGACGTCGCGGATTTCGTGAAGATCGACGTTTTGCTTACCACCTTTCCCGAACAAGAGCGACTGGTGGAAGAGTGTCACTTCCGCAGCCTTCCGGTCATAGCGGAAAAGGTGGAAACGGACGAGCAATTCCGGCGCTGCGCGGAAATCGGCTACGACTATTTTCAGGGTTACTTCTTCTGCCGGCCGCAGATCGTAGGTCGGAGAAGCGTGCCCGCGAACAAGACGGTGTATTTACAGCTGCTGCAAGCGGCCAACGAGCCCGAATTCAACCTGCACAAGATCTCGCAAATCTTCCGGCGGGATGTGTCGCTCAGTTACCGGCTGCTGCGTTATTTGAACTCCGCGGCCTTCGGCTTTCACGCGGAAATTCGCTCAATACCCCATGCCTTGACTCTTCTGGGAGAGCGCGCGCTTCGAAAGTGGATTTCTTTAGTCAGCGTGGCGAGTCTTGGTGACGAAGTGGCTGATGGGCTGCTGCGGTTGCCGTTGTTGCGCGCCATGTTCTGCGAGCTGATCGGGCAAAAGATCGGCATGGTCCGCGAAACGAACGAGCTATTCCTGATGGGGCTGCTTTCGGTGATGGATGCCCTGCTGAACATGCGCATGATCGACGTGTTGGTGGACATGCCGGTGAATGACGATATTAAGAAAGCGCTTTTGGGACGGCCCAGCCGGTATCGGCCTGTGTTTGAGGTTGTACTGGATTATGAATCCGGAACCTGGGAGCAACTGTCGCATTCGGCGCGGCATGTTGGACTGCATGAACAGTTCCTGCCGGACCTTTATTTGCGCTCAGTACGCTGGGTGACGGAAGTGTTGGCGGATGCGCCGATACTCGTGTAAGGGATTCTACTTCCGCTTTATGAATCCGCTGAAAACTTCTTCCGCGATGCGAAATGCGGAATTCGCGGCGGGAACGCCACAGTAAATCGCAGACTGCAGAAGCACTTCCTGGATCTCTTTGCGCGTCACTCCGTTCCTGGCAGCAGCGCGCAGGTGCAGGCGCAGTTCCTCTGGTCGATTCAGCGCAACCATCACGGCGATGGTAACCAGACTGCGAGTTTTGCGCGGCAGGCCGGGACGCGTCCAGATTTCTCCCCAGGCGTAGCGGGTGAGGAGGTCCTGAAACGGCGCATTGAAGCTGTTCTTATCAGATTCTGCGCGGTAAACATGAGCGTCGCCGAGGACTCCTCGGCGCATTTTCATTCCCTTACGGTAACGCGCGGACTCATCCATGAATCGCTCCTTCAGGACAACAGAAAATTAAGAACGTGGCGGTTGAAGTCGTTGCGAGCTTCGATGTTGGAAAGATGAGCGGCTGAAACCTCGGCGTAGCGCGAA
>Ga0335077_10012980_pt1 | contig 10425 bp, 8 predicted proteins | sample Lox_Sample_31_FD_207151 | JGI IMG/M metagenome (GOLD analysis project Ga0335077, IMG submission 207151) | Soil microbial communities from Loxahatchee National Wildlife Refuge, Florida, United States - Lox_Sample_3.1 | ecosystem: Environmental > Terrestrial > Soil > Wetlands | place: USA: Florida...
CCCGCACGCAGAGCGCCCGCACGAACCTCGGTATAGGTATCGTCGGCAAGCCCGGTCGTGATACCGACCGGCAGCGGCTTGCCGGCGCGCAGGACCCAGACCTGCGCCTTTGCGCCGGCACCCGCTGCCGCCTCGGGAGCACCTGGCTGCGCGCTCGCGCTGCGCAAACCGCCGGGACTGAAGCGCAGCGCCTGGTTCGGAACGCGCAGAACCTGCTCACGCCGGTCGGTGACAATGCTGACGGTCGCCGTCATACCGGGCTTGAGCAGGAACTGCTCGTTGTCCGCGCCGACCACTACATCATAGGTCACGACGTTCTGGACCGTCTGCGGCGCCTGGCGAACCTGAACGACCGTGCCGCGAAACGCACGGTCAGTGAAGGCCTCGACGCTGAAGGTTGCCGGGTCACCTTCCTTGATGGCGCCGATGTCGCTCTCGCTGACGTTGGTATCGACCTGCATCCTGGTGAGATCGGTCGCAATCAGAAACAGAGTGGGAGTCTGAAAACTTGCGGCCACGGTCTGGCCGATGGTGATGTTGCGCGCCACGACGGTCCCGTCGACCGGCGAGGTGATATTGGTGTAGCCGAGATTGACGTCGGCGGTCTCGACCGCGGCGCGATCGACCTGCACCGAGCCTTCCAGCTGATGCACCAGCGCCACCTGATCCTCGTAGGTCTGGCGGGCGATGGAATCCTGGTCCTTCAGCTCGCCATAACGCGCGAGATTCACCCGCGCGCCCTCCAGTTGCGCCGAATCACGCGCCAGCTGGCCCTTGGCCTGATCGAGCGCCGCCTGATAGGGACGCGGGTCGATCTTTGCGCACAGCTGGCCCTTTTTCACCCGCGTGTTGTAGTCGCAGGACATGCTGCTGATGACGCCGGAGACATAGGAACCGATGATGATGGTGAGCACCGGGTTGACCGTGCCGGTCGCGGTGACCGCGCGTGAAATGGTTCCCGGCGTCACGGTCGCGACGCGGTATACAGCCTGTGCGGGTGGTCGTGTCACCCACCACAGCGTCCCTGCGGCCAGCACGAGCAGCGATGCCCCCAGCACCATGAGGTTGCGGCCGCCCGCCGTCACGGGGAGCGTGGAGTGAAACGCTTCCGTGATCCGCCGCGCTACTGCGGCACGGCCCTCAGTGCCGATGAGGTTCAGTCGCTCCACGCCTGTAACTCCGTTTTTCGCGGACCAGCATAGTCCGGCGCGGCGGCAGGCCAGAATGCCGGTAACCACGTACGGCGACGCGGCAAACCGCAGACAGGTGAGCCTGCACGCCTGCGCGCGCGGCTTGTGATCGCAACGCGGCGTACAAGTGCGTATTCAAGACCCGCGGAGACTCGGGCAAGGTTTATGTCGTATTGCTCAGGAGGTCCCATGGCCAAGGAAATCACAAAACCCAACGCCCAAAAGACAGCGGCAGCCACAGCACCCCCGTCCCGCACTCCTCAAGCGAAGCCGGGCGGCGGCGCTCAGGGCTTAGTTCCGATCAAGCCGGAAGTACGCCAGGTCATGATCTGCGAGGCGGCGTATTACATCGCGGAGCATCGCGGATTCGAGCCTGGACACGATGTGGACGATTGGCTGGCGGCGGAGGAGCAGATCGATGCCGCGCTCACGAGCTCAGCGTCGCGGGCAGCAGACTCGCGGCTGCAACGCTGACAGCACGAGGAGAATGCAATGAAACGGACGAGCGGATGGCCACATCTGCTGGAAGTCGACTACAGCGCAGCCAGAGCGCAGGCGATCAGGTGGCTGGGCGATCGCTATCTGCTGGCGAAACCAATCAACTCGAGCCACTGCGCCGGGCAGAGGGTGCGCCTGCAGCGTACTCCTCCGGGCACGTCGCTCGAGGTCCGCCGCTTATCGTGAAACAGGGTCTTGGTTCGCGGATGTTGCCATGATCATTCCACTACAAATCACCTTTCGGCACATGGAGCCTTCGCCGGCGCTCGAGGGGCGCATTCGCGAGCTCGCCACCAGGCTCGACCGGTTCAGCGAGCACATCATGCGTTGCCGCGTGGTCGTCGAGCCGCTGCCAGGCCATTCGCATCAGGGTGCGCTCCACGACATCCGCATCGACATCACGTTGCCGGACGAGGAGATCGCCATCCGCCATGCCCATCTCGGCGATCAGGCCCACGAAGATCCCTACGTGGCGCTGCGCGACGCATTCCGTGCTGCCCGGCGCAAACTCGAGGACTACGAGCGCAAGCACCGCCTGGACGTCAAGACTCACGCCGAGCCCGCCGAGGGGCGAGTCTGCGAGCTCGACGCCGCTCGCGACGGCGGCCGTATCGAGACTGACGACGGACGCCTCATCTACTTCCATCGCAACAGTGTCCTCGGCGGCAGGTTCCAGGATCTGACGACCGGTAGCAGGGTCCGCTTCGTCGAGGAGGCCGGAGATCGCGGGCCTCAGGCGAGCACGGTTCACGTGATGGGCTGAGCGGGCCGCGCGCGGCGTTTCAGGACACGGCCCGCGCCTGCGGGACCGCACCGGTCGCGTGCTCAACGTGCGCCCCTTCGATACCGGTCTCGACGCGAACTGAAACGCGGACCGCGGCGAGCCGCTCATAAAGCCGTCGCCGCCGGTAGAGGGGCACCCATCCGTAGAGCAGCGTCTCTACCGGCCGCCACAGTGCCAGCCACGCGATGATGATCAGGCCTTCATCGAGCATGCGCGGCGCCCCGCCTGGCCACACCCCCGCGAGAATGCTGCGGATGGTCATGCTGAGGAGGAAGATCGTCACGCCGCCCAGCAGCGCCAGCTGCCCGACGCGCATCTCATCGCGCAGCCGCCGGCGCGCCGAGGTCGCCAGACGCTCATAGTAGTGCTCGACGGCGGCCTGGAGATCCGCAGCCATCGCAGCGCCATCCTGGGCATGGACGTGCAGATGCCAGCTGTGCGCCGAGAGCTTCTCGCTGAACTCGTCCTCGATGAACTCCGCGGCCTCCGGGTCGAGGTCACGATCCCAGAATGGCGAGGGGTCAAGCGAGTTGAACATCTGCGCGACGTTGCGCACGTGAATGCTGACGCTCGCCGCGCTGGCGGCACGCTGCGGCGCGTGATGCCTGCCGAGGAGCGAGCGCAGAGTCACCGCGGGCATATGTGCCGTGCGCCGGCTAGGCGGCTCTCTCGTGAGCAGACCGGGCAAGCTCCTCGACGTCCGCCTGGTTCTCGGGGGTACCCTCCTCCTCGGCGGCCGTGTCCTCCCAGGCCTCGAGCACGGGGCGATAGGGCTCCAGGGGTTCCGCCCAGTCAGCGCCCGTCATGTCCGTTTCCGAGTACCCGAGATCGTCCCGCTCGACGTCGTCGATGGGCCCGGTCCAGTCCTCGGGCGGCTCCGCCAGGCCCAGCGGCAGGACGCGCCAGGTCTGGTCGTCAATCTCATCGAGGTCGCCGTCGAACGTCTGAACCTCGATCGTACCCGCCTCCTTGTCACATCCCGTCACCTGGAAGATTTCGCCCTTGTCCCAGCGCGCGTACCACTGGCCGATTCGCGCGCTTCCCACACCGTTGTTCATAGGCCACCTCCGTCCACTCGGCTGACCCTGCGCTGCTCGCGCAGCCGGCGGAATACGTGAAAGTGCGCATCGGACCCGCATACGCACATGCCGCAACCGCTCTGCGGGCTTGCCGCGGCATACTTTTGCAATGAGGCCCTTTGGATCCATTTATGCGCACGGATTCCTGCGCATCGCGATCTGCACGCCCCGGGTGGAGCTGGCGCAGCCCGCCGTCAACGTGCAGCGAACGCTCGAGCTGGCCGAGCGCGCCGTTGCCTGCAAGTCGGCGCTGGTGCTGTTTCCGGAGCTCGGGCTGTCGGCCTACTCGACCGAAGATCTGGTGCTCCAGGACGCGCTGCTCGATCGAGTCGAGCTCGCCGTGGAACGGCTGCTGGCGGAGAGCCGTACGCTCGGCGCAATGCTGGTCGTGGGGGCGCCGCTGCGCACCGAGGGGCGGCTGTTCAACTGCGCTCTGGTGATCTGCAAGGGTACCCTGCTCGGCGTCGTGCCCAAGACCTACCTGCCCAACTACCGCGAGTTTTACGAGAAGCGTCAGTTCAGCTCGGCGGCTCAGGCGCTCGATGACACCATCGAGGTGGCGGGACGCCGTGTGCCATTCGGCAACGACCTGCTGTTCGCGTGCAACCGCTGGCGCGACTTCGTGCTGCACGCCGAGATCTGCGAGGATCTGTGGGTGCCGCTGCCGCCCAGCACCCGCGCCGCGCTCGGCGGGGCGACCGTTCTCGCCAACCTCTCCGCGAGCGACGTTACCATAGGCAAAGCCGAGTACCGCCGCCTCCTGTGTGCCTCGCAATCCGCCAAATGCATCGCGGCCTATGCCTACGCTGCCGCGGGCTACGGCGAGTCGACCACCGATCTGGCGTGGGATGGGCACGCGATCGTCTGCGAGAACGGTGACCTCATCGCAGAGTCACAGCGCTTCCGCTATGAGGACGCGTTCATAACCGCGGATGTCGATCTCGAGCGGCTGCGCCAGGAGCGTACCCGCACCACGAGCTTCAGCGATTGCGCGCAGCTCGAGCGCGAGGGCCTCGCACGCTTGCGCCGCATCGGCTGCGACCTCGAGCTGCCGGACGGAGTGGTGCCTCTCGAGAGGAAGGTCGCGCGCTTTCCATACGTTCCGACCGAGGCTGCCAGCCTCGATGAGCGCTGCCGCGAGGTCTACGGCATCCAGGTGCAGGGTCTGGCGCGCCGCATGCAAGGCAGCGGCATCGACAAGCTCATCGTCGGAGTCTCCGGCGGGCTCGACTCGACGCAGGCGCTGCTGGTCGCCACCCGGGCCGTCGACACCCTCGGGCTGCCACGTGCGAACGTGCTGGGATTCACCCTGCCGGGCTTCGCCACCAGCGAGCGGACCCGGACGAACGCGCTGCGGCTGATGGGAGCGCTGCGGGTGAATTCGCAGGAGATCGATATCCGGCCGTCGGCCATGCAGATGTTGCGTGACCTCGGCCATCCGTTCGCCCACGGCGAACCATCGGCGGACATCACCTTCGAGAACGTTCAGGCGGGCGAGCGCAGCTCGCATCTCTTCCGTCTGGCAAATTTCCACGGCGCGCTGGTGGTGGGCACCAGCGATCTCTCGGAGCTGGCGCTCGGCTACACGACTTATGGCGTCGGCGATCAGATGTCGCATTACGCCGTCAACGCTTCAGTGCCGAAGACGCTGATCCGGCACCTCATCTACTGGATCGCGCGCACGGCTCAGTTCGACGGCGGCGTCGCAAAGGTGCTCGAGGACATTCTCGCAACCCCTGTCAGCCCCGAGCTGCTGCCCCCGTCGGGGGGTGCTCTGCAATCGGCAGAGAGCGTCGTCGGCCCTTACGAGCTGCAGGACTTCAATCTCTATTATCTCAGCCGCTTCGGCTTCCGCCCGAGCAAGGTCGCATTCCTGGCAGAGCATGCCTGGTCGCGCCGCGCCGCGGGCGCCTGGCCGCAGTCGATCCCGGAGGCCGACCGTCACGAATATGATCGCGCCGCGATCAAGCACTGGCTCGAGGTGTTCATCGCGCGCTTCTTCGGCTCGAGCCAGTTCAAGCGCTCCGCCCAGCCCAATGCACCGAAGGTCGGCTCCGGCGGCTCGCTCTCGCCGCGCGGCGACTGGCGCGCGCCGAGCGACGCGCGCGCCGAAGTCTGGCTCGAAGAGCTCGAGCGCAACGTACCCTGAGCGCTGCGCCGTTCAGCGGCGCGCCGCCCTGAGCAGCTTGCGCAGCTCGGCGAGCGGCCGTGTATTGAGGACGTCCTGCCGGCGCGCCCAGCCGCGGCGCGCCTGCAGCACGGCGCAGTCGAGATAGGCGAATTGCTCGGCGGCGTGGGAATCGCTCGCCAGACTGAGCAGCACCCCGGCATCGCGGGCCGCTTTGACGTGCAGGTCGTCGAGATCGAGCCGGTTGGGCTGGCCATTCACTTCCAGGCAGCAACCACGCTCGCGTGCTGAGGCGATGACGCGCTCGAAATCGAGCGCGCACGGCGCTCGCTCGCCGAGCAGCCGTCCGCTCGGGTGCGCCAGGATGTTGACATGGGGGCGCTCGAGCGCACGCAGCACGCGCGCGGTCTGCTGCGCCTCGGATTTGTCGAAGTGACCGTGGATGGCGATGACCACCACGTCGAGACGCGCGAGCACTGCATCGGGCAGCGCCAGCCGGCCATCTTCGAGAATGTCCACCTCCGCGCCCTTCAGCACCACGATGTCGTCGAGCCTCTCGTTGAGCGCATCGATGGCATCCGCCTGACGCGCCAGGCGACCCGCATCCAGGCCGTGCACGATGCCGAGGTGCTGCCCGTGATCCGTGATCGCCACATAGCGGAGCCCGTGCTGCCGGGCGGCCTCGACCATCCGTGCGAGCGTGTCGCGGCCGTCGGAGGCGTCGGTGTGCACGTGCAGGTCGCCCTCGAGGTCGGCGCGTTGGACGAGCTCGGGCAGAGCGCCCTTTTCGGCCGCCTCGATCTCACCGCGATCCTCGCGCAGCTCCGGCGCGATCCACGCGAGCCCGAGCGCCTCGAACAGTTGCTCCTCGGAAGCGCCCGCCACGCGCTTGCCGTCGCGAAACAGGCCGTACTCGCTCAGCTTGCAGCCGCGCTCCTGCGCGCGGCGGCGGATGTGGATGTTGTGATCGCGGCTGCCGGTGAAGTAGTGCAGCGCCGCGCCGAAGCTCTGCGGTGCTATCACCCGTATGTCGACCTGCATCCCGTTGCGCAGCACGCCGGTCGCCTTGGTGGTTCCGGCCGCAGTCAGCGTGCGCAGGTCCGGATAGGCGCGCAGAGCCTCGAGCGTCGCAGCCGCCGTGCGCGCACCGACCAGCACGTCGAGATCGCCGACCGTGTCGCGGCCGCGGCGGTAGCTGCCGGCGATCTCGACCTCGCTCACTCCGGGCACCGACTTGAGATAGGCCCGCAGCGGCTCGGCAAACTGCGCGGCCACCGTGCGCAGTGGCCGCTTCGGAGTGCGTTCACTCGCGCCCGCCAGGGCCGTCCGCAGACGCGCCTCGAGCGCCGGACCGAAGCCGCGCAGCCGCGCGAGGCGCCCGGCGGCGAGCGCGCGCTTCAGGTCGGCGCGGTTACGGATGCGCAGTCCGCTGCGCAACGCCCGCACGCGCACCGGACCCAGGCCTGGAAGCTCGAGCAGCTCGCGCAGGCCGGCGGGGACCTGCCGCCGCAGCTGCGCGAGCGCGCGCAGCTCGCCCGTTTGCACCAGCTCGGCGATCTTGCCGGCGAGATCCGCACCGATGCCAGGGAGCCTCGCGTACTCGTCGGCGCCGGTCATGCCCGCGAGCTCGTGTGGCAGGCCGCGCACCACCTGTGCCGCGAGCTGGTAAGCGCGGATGCGGAACGGGTTGCCGCCCTGGATGGCGAGCAGATCGGCCATCTCCTCGAATACCGCTGCGATCTCTTCGTTGTGAACGCTCATGTGTGCAGGCCCGCAGACACACTCGGCCAAATGCCCGCCGTGCCGAATACGGGGAAATGCCTACCCCGAGCCGCCGCCGTCGTAAGATCCGTGCGGCCCGCTAAGTAGTGTTGCGGATGCCGTCGCGCGTCCTGCGCGTCAGCCTTCTGCAGATGCCGCACCCATCCACGTCCGCAGCGAGCAAAGAAACTCTGCCGCAGTTCATGTGGCGGACGCGCTACCGGGACGATCAGGCTTCTCCGCCCGAAGCCGATCTCGGCGCCACCTGGCGCCGGGTCGCGGCGAGCGTCGCCGCGATCGAGCGCGAACCGGAGGTGTGGCGCGAGCGCTTCCTCGGCATCCTCGAGAGCTGCCGTTTCCTGCCGGGAGGCCGGATCCTCGCCGGCGCCGGCACGCAGCGTCAGGTGACGCTCTGCAACTGCTTCGTCATGGGCCTCATCGATGACTCGGTCGAGGGGATCTTCGAGGCGCTCAAGGAAGGCGCGCTCACGATGCAGCAGGGAGGCGGCATCGGATACGACTTCTCGACGCTGCGGCCGCGAGGCGCACGCGCTCGCACCAGCGGCACGATCGCCTCGGGACCGGTGTCGTTCATGCGGGTATGGGATGCGATGTGCGCAACCGTGCTCTCGACCGGCGCGCGCCGCGGCGCGATGATGGCGACCTTACGCTGCGATCACCCGGATATCGAGGAGTTCGTCGCGGCCAAGCGCGATCGGCAAGCACTGCCGCGCTTCAATCTCTCGGTGCTGGTCACCGATGCCTTCATGGAGGCGGTGCGGAGCGACTCCGAGTGGACCCTGGTCTTTCCCGAACGTGAGCTGCAGGGCGAGCTGCAGGGCGAGAAGGCGGCGGCCACCCTCGAGCGCCCCTGGAGCGGCAGCGCCCTGCCGGTGGCGTGCCGGGTCCACAAGCTCATTCGCGCACGTGAGCTGTGGACGCGGATCTGTGACAGCGCCTACGACTGTGCCGAGCCCGGGGTGCTCTTCATCGATCGCATCAATGCCGAGAACAACCTGGGCTACTGCGAAACGCTGAGCGCCACCAACCCGTGCGCCGAGGAGCCGCTGCCCCCCTTCGGCGCCTGCAATCTCGGCTCGGTCAATCTGACGGCCTTCGTGCTCGAGCCGTTCACGCCGCACGCCCGCCTCGACCAGCGGTCGCTGCGCGAGGTTGCCGGGCTGGCGGTGAGGTTTCTCGACGATGTCATCCAGATCTCGCGCTTCCCGCTGCTGCGCCAGCGCGAGCAGGTGCAGCGCTCGCGCCGCGTCGGCCTCGGGGTAACGGGGCTCGCGGACGCGCTCGCGATGCTGGGCCTGCGCTACGACAGTGAGGCGGCGCGCACCGCGGCCGCCGACGCCATGAGGGCGCTGCGGGATGCGGCCTACGAGGCTTCGGTCGAGCTGGCGGGCCAGCGCGGCGCGTTCCCGGCCTTCGAGGCCGGTCCGTACCTGGAGCGGCCCTTCATCCGCAGATTGCCGGCTCGGCTGCAGCAGGCGATCAGGCGTCAGGGGATCCGCAACAGCCACCTGCTGGCGATCGCCCCGGCCGGCAGCATCAGCCTCCTGGCCGGCAATGTCAGCAGCGGCATCGAGCCGATCTTCGGGCGCGAGACTGCGCGGCATGTGCTGGACGGCGATGGCCGGCGGCGCGATTTTCTCCTCACCGACTACGCCTACGCCGCCTGGCGGGCGCGGCGCGCCAACGGCGGCGTGCCGCCAGATGCGTTCTGCGACTGGCGGTCACTGGCGCCCCGCGATCAGCTCCTCATGCAGGCCAGCCTGCAGCCCTATGTGGACGGAGCCATCTCCAAGACGGTGATGCTGCCGCAGGCGCTGCCGCCGGCGAGCGTGATGGAAATCTTCCAGAGTGCCTGGGAGCTCAAAGTCAAAGGCTGCACGGTATTCCGCGAAGGCGCGCGCCGCCCGGTCGTCGCCGGCGCCGCCGCGGTCATGCCCTCGCCCGTCGAGGGAGCGCATTGCTACGACATCGAGCGCGAGTGCGACTGATCGAGTTTTGGCCGGCGGCGCGCGGCTATGACTCGCGCGCCTGAGCCGAGTCCATGCTGTCGGCGAGCGCGCGCAGGGCCTGCGAAATCGACGCCCGATATCCGGGACGACCCTGACCGAGCTCGCGCAGCGGCGGGGGCAGCGCCTCGAGCTCGGCATGGCAGTACTCGCGGATACCACCGAGCGACGGAAGGGGCGCGCTGCGCCGGCCGTTACGCATCACCTCCTGCAGCAAGGGCTGACCCGCGGCGCCCTCGCCGAGACGCACGACCCGGTCGCCGAGATATTGCCCCGTGCTGCTCTTTTGGCGGTACACCTGCTTGGCGCCGGGCCAGGTCGCCTTGCCCGGGGAGCTCTTGCGCCGCGGGCGGCCGGCGTATTCCTCGAGCTTATAGGCCATGTCGAGCGCCGGCGCGTCGGAGGAGACATCGAGCGCCGTGCCGACGCCGAAGGCATCCACGGGGACGCCGGCTGCCAGCAGCTCCCCGATCTGATGCTCATCGAGGCCGCCGCTCAGGACGATCTGAATGTCACTGAGCCCATGCGCATCGAGCGCAGCGCGGGCGCGTCGGGCCTGCGCCGCCAGATCGCCGCTGTCGATGCGTACCGCGCGGATGCGGCCCGCCGTTACGGCGCGCGCTTTCAGCTCCGCCGCCAGGCTGATGACCCGTTGCAGCGCGCGCTCGCTGTCGTAGGTATCGATGAGGAGCGTCGTGGGTTCGCCGCGGCTGCGGACGAAGTCGCGGAAGGCAGCCTGTTCGCTCTCGTGCGCCTCGATGAACGAATGCGCCATGGTCCCCGAGAGGGGGATACCGAAACGCCGACCGGCCGCGACCGTGGCGGTCGCATCGAACCCTGCGAGGTAGGCGGCACGCGCGGCAAAGAGTCCGGCACTCGCCTCGTGGGCACGGCGCATGCCGAAGTCGACCAGCTGCCGGCCGCGCGCCGCGATCACGCAGCGTGCCGCCTTGCTGGC
>Ga0335077_10012981_pt1 | contig 10425 bp, 12 predicted proteins | sample Lox_Sample_31_FD_207151 | JGI IMG/M metagenome (GOLD analysis project Ga0335077, IMG submission 207151) | Soil microbial communities from Loxahatchee National Wildlife Refuge, Florida, United States - Lox_Sample_3.1 | ecosystem: Environmental > Terrestrial > Soil > Wetlands | place: USA...
GCGCGCGACGAACATGGCCGGCCAGACACAGCCGCTCAGCCAGGAATGGAATCCTCCAGGATACTTGTGGAACGTGGCTCAGCCAGTCCCAGTGACAGTTTCGTCTGAGGGTCGGGCCGCCGTCGCCAATCGCCCCAGTCCGCCGCCGGTCACTCTCGAATCCTATAAAGCTGCGTGCTTCGGCTGCCACGACGAGCACATGATGCAGCAACAGCGGCTCACGCGCGAACAGTGGGATCGGGAGATAAACAAAATGACCGGTTGGGGCGCTCAGGTCAGCGCCCAAGATCGTGAAGCAATTCTGAATTACTTGGCCGGCAGGTTCGAGCCGTAGCTTGCGCGCATTTTCTTGTAAGCCGCAACCAGCTCCTCTCGTGCACGGGCACCCAGCGGCTCGGGTAATTCAGTAGGGCGATATTGGCGGCAAAGTTCTACCGTCTTGCGGAGGCTTTCGGCAAATTCGATGCATGGCGGACAACCGGCCAGGTGAGTCTCGATCTCCTTGCAAGCATCGGGCGGCAATTCCAGATTTAGATAATCGGAGAGCAGCGCAAATATCTCCTTGCAGTTGTCTTTGTGCACGTCATCACCTCCGAGCAATCGTGCGAGGGCCGGCTGTCGTTAAATAATCGTCCAGCTTCGCGCGCAGCGCTAATCTCGCGCGATGCAGCCGGGTCTTCACGGTGTCTTCGCTCAACTCCAGAACTTGCGCGGTTTCTTCCGTGGAAAGCTCTTCCATGTCGCGAAGTAGAATCACGGATCGATAGTTTTCCGGAAGATCGCCGATCGCCCGTCCGAGCACCTCTCTCATCTCTGACTGGAGCACCTGGTCATCGGGCAAGCTCGACCAATCGGCGATCTGGAGCTTCGGAGCACCGTCCGAATCGCTTTTTGAAGGCATGAATTCGTCGAGCGAAAGCTCATGAGCTGGAGCAAAGATGCTCTTCCGGCGTTTCATGAGGCACGCATTCTTGGCGATGCGGAATACCCATGGCCGAACACGCTCCGGCTCTTGCAGCTGATCGAAGCTTTCAAAAACTTTTAGCAACGTGTCCTGCGCCACCTCCTCGGCATCCTCGCGCTGTCCGCACATCAGCCACGTGTAGTGGAAGATCTTAGCGCGGAAATGTTCGACGAAGCGGTCGAATGCATCGGCTTCTCCTGCCATGAGCCGCCGCGCAAGCGCAGTTTCGGTATCCCGCTCCAAGTCCTGTACCGCCTCCGATTGTAGCGAGCCGAGCCGGGCTGCTCTAAGCCTTCACGCGGGCTGCAACTGGCGCGAGCCGGCATTCACCACGATCTCAATCTGCGGCTCGGCCAACAGAGTATTGTGAATCAAACACGCCTTGGCAGCACGTAATACACCCGCTTCGTGGCGTTCGTCCAAGCCAGGCGCCGTGATCTCGATCTGAAACAAAGCCAAGCGGGCCGGCTTCAATGCTTTTTCGGCGGTGACGCGCACCTTCAAATCTGCGGCCGGCAATGCGCGCGCCTTCAGGTACTCAGCGGCGTAATAGGCTGCGCATGCCGCGAGCGATGCCAGAAGGAACTCCGGAGGCGACATACCTTCATCGGAGCCGCCGTTCTCTACAGGCTGATCGCAAATCACACGATGACCTCGCGCCACCAGCTCGAATTTTGAAGCGCCCCGGTACGTGGCCTGTACTTCCATATCGTTTTTCATTCCTACCCCAAACGATGCATTTGCCGCGAAAAGGTGACGGCTGTCACGTCGGACCACAAATTGCATCCTTGGTGCAAGAGGTCAATGAAGAAAACACTGCCGATTTTCGTTTTCTTGTGGGCGCGCTGCTGGTGTCAAAACCCAATTGCGCTAAAAGACGCAGTTCGCTCGGCGCTGGATCAGAATAAATCCATTCAGGCATCCGGCGCGGCCCGAAACGCAGCTGAAAACCGGGTTACGGAAGCTCACGCCGGCTTTCTCCCGAAGGTCAACTACTCGGAATCTTGGACCAGAAGTGACAATCCGGTCTTTGTTTTCTCGTCGTTGCTTACACAGCATCAGTTCGGAGAAGAGAACTTCCAGATCGGGTCGCTGAACCGGCCCGATTTCCTGAATAATTTCCAGTCGCTCGTCACCGCGGACCAGCCCATTTACAATGCGGGACAAACCAAGCATGCGGTTCACGCCGCCGAACTGACTAAAGATATCGCGGGCGAAGACCACCGGCTCACAGAAATGGAAGTTATCGCCAAGGTGGTCAAGGCATATTACGGAGTGCTGCTGAGTGCGGAGCAACTGAAGGCGTCCGAACAAGGCGTGCGTTCGGCAGAGGCCGATCTGAGACGCGCAGAATCGATCCGTTCCGCCGGCATGTCCACCGACTCCGACGTCTTATCCATCCGCGTGCACCTGGCGAGCGTAGAGGAATCGCGGATCAGCCGATCGGCGGACCTGGACGTGGCGCGAGCTGCGCTGAACGAGGTGCTCGGCGTGCCACTCGACTCAACGCAGGAACTTAGCAGCCGGCTAATGCCCGCCACTCTCCCGGAGGTTTCTCTCGCCGACTACGAAAGCAGTGCAATCAATACGAGACCGGAGGCGCGGCAGGCGAAGCTGGCAACGAGCCTGGCGGAAAATCAGGTGCAGGATGCGCACAGCGCGCTACTGCCGCAAGTGAGTCTTCACGGCGCCTTCCAAGCCGACCGGCAGCAATTTTTCAATCGCGGCGGCGCCAACTGGCTCGTGTCGGTCGGACTGCGCTGGAACCTTTTCAACGGCTTCAACGACAAAGCTCGCATTGAGGAGAGCAAATCTCTGCTGCTGCGCAGCGAGGCCGAGCAGGAACGTACAGGATCGGCGATCCGGCTGCAAGTGCGCCGGGCGTTCGCGGATCTGCGCGCCGCCGAGCAGCGCATCGAAGTGGCCAAAGCTTCGGTTGCCGAAGCCGAGGAAAGCTTGCGCATCACCCAGAATCGCTATGAGGCGGGCATCACGAACGTCACCGACCTGCTTCGCACCGAGACGGCTGTGCTGGAAGCACGGACCCGATACCTGGCTGCCGTTCACGACCAGCGCATCGCTGCAACCATGCTCGAAATGGCCGCCGGCAGGTTAACCGCGGATTCGGAGGTTCTGAACTAAATGCTGAAGAGTCTGTTGATCCCGATTCCGCTCGTGATTTTGCTGGCTGGCTGTCACGAGCCACCTCAGGAGGCCGAGCCGTCCAATCCGTCTGCGCCGCGCGTCGCGGTCAACGTGATAACTGCCGCAATGGAGCAATGGCCATCCATTTACGAAACCACCGGGACCGTCCGCGCGCGTTCCTCCGCGGTCATTTCGGCCAAATGGATGGGGTATGTCCGCGATGTGAAGGTGCAGGTGGGCGATCGCGTGCATCAGGGCGAGGTGCTGGTCGCACTGGATACTCGCGACCTGGACGCCAGCTCAAATCGCGCCGCGGCCGGCCGCGAAGAAGTGCGAAACGCGATCCCTGAGGCAGATAGCGCCGTGGCGGCCGCGAAAGCGAATCTCGACCTGGTGCAGAAGACGTTCAAACGCTTGAGCGACCTCTACGCAAAGACATCGATCTCCGATCAGGAATTTGATGAGGCGTCCGCAAAGCTGAAGGCGGCGCAGGCAGCGTACGACATGGCACGCGCCAAGCGAACCCAGCTAGACGCGAGGTTGGCACAAGCCGACCAGGAAGTGCGCGCGACAGAAGTGACGCGTAGTTACGCGGAAGTTCAGGCTCCTTTCGACGGACTCGTCACCACGAAATCGGTCGATCCTGGCAATCTCGCGGTCCCGGGAGCGCCCTTGCTCACCATAGAGCGCAACGGCTATCGGCTGGAGGCCTCAGTAGAGGAATCCAAGCTCGGCGCTATTCGCGTGGGCCAGCCGGCAGCTGTAACACTGGACGGAATCAATCGCGCATTCGATGCGCGCGTGTCGGAAATTGTTCCCGCCGTGGACACCGCCTCACGCGCCTATATCGTGAAAATCGATCTGCCCGCCACGACGGGTCTTCGATCCGGCGCTTTTGGACGGGCCGCGTTCCAGCTCGGTAGCCGCTCGCTTTTGACAATTCCCAATGCGGCAGTGAGCCAACAGGGGCAGCTGCAATCGGTCTTCGTGGCCGAGAACGGCGTTGCGCGAACTCGGTTGGTGACTCTCGGCGAGAAGCGTAACGATCATGTCGAGGTTCTCTCAGGGCTGACCGCCGGCGAGAAAGTGGTTTTTCCGGTTCCCCCAGGTCTGTCGGATGGGACTGCCGTAGAGGTCCGGCCGTGAGCGTGGACCGAAAACTTGGTCCTGCTGGGAAGCTGGCCCATGCATGGATCGGCTCCAAGCTCACGCCGTTATTCATTGCCGGTTCGGTGCTACTGGGCGCGTTCGCCGTATGGAGGCTGCCGCGCGAGGAGGAGCCGCAGATCATCGTGCCGATGATCGACGTTTCCGTGCAAATGCCCGGTGCTTCGGCGCGCGAGGTCGAGGAGCGGGTCACCAAACCCATGGAGAAACTGCTCTGGGAAATTCCGGGCGTGGAGTACATTTACTCGACAACCAGTCCCGGTATGTCGCTTGCGATCGTCCGTTTTCTTGTCGGCCAGGACGAAGAGAAGAGCATCGTACGGCTGAATCAGAAGCTGTTAGCGAATATGGATCTGATTCCGCCGGGCGCTTCGCCGCCGCTGGTGAAGCCTCGCTCTATTGACGACGTTCCGATTCTCGCATTGACATTCTGGAGCAAACGCTACGGAGATTTCGAGCTGCGGCGGATTGCAGCCCAGGTTCATGACGCTATCAAGCAAACACCGGACGTTTCCGCGGTAGCGCTGATTGGCGGCGCTCGGCGGGAAGTCCGCATCACCTTAGATCAGGCACGGCTGGCGGCGTACGCGCTGTCGCCATTACAAATAGTTGGCGCTCTGGGCGCTTCCAACCGCAGGCTCAGGGCTGGAGAGTTTGCGAGCGGCAACCAGCAATATCTCCTGGACACCGGGCAGTTCCTGCGCTGCGCCGACGATGTCCGCGACGTGGTCGCCGGTGTGGCCAACGACAAGCCGATCTTTGTCCGCGATGTGGCCGAGGTGACTGACGGCGGCGAAGAGCCCTCTGAGTACGTGCGTTTCTCCGATGGGAAGGGATTCTATCCGGCAGTGACGATCGCTATTGCCAAACGTAAGGGCACCAACGCGGTCACCGTCGCCGAAAATGTTCTGAGCCGCCTGGAACCCCTGCGCGGTACCGTCATTCCCTCCGACGTCCAGATGACCATCACGCGCCACTACGGAGAGACGGCGAAAGAGAAATCCAACGAGCTGCTCTGGCACATGTTAATCGCCGTCGTGTCGGTGAGCCTGCTGATCGCCATCACGCTAGGCCTGCGGGAATCGCTGATCGTTTTTACGGCGATCCCGGTGACGCTGGCGTTAACGCTCACGGTCTTTTATCTATACGGCTACACCTTGAACCGGATAACGCTATTCGCGTTGATATTTTCGATCGGCATCCTGGTGGACGACGCGATCGTCGTGGTGGAAAATATCGTGCGGCATTGGCGAATGCCGGACAACCACGGCCGTCCGCCCTTCGACGTGGCGGTAGAAGCGGTCGACGAGGTGGGCAATCCCACAATTCTCGCCACGCTGGCCGTAGTCGCGGCCATTCTTCCGATGGCGTTCGTAGGCGGTCTCATGGGGCCGTACATGCGGCCCATACCGATCGGCGCGAGCGCCGCCATGCTGTTCTCCTTAGCGGTCGCTTTTCTGGCGACACCGTGGGCCGCGGTGCGGATTCTCAAATCCGGCGGCGCGCACAGCCAGGGCGAACGGGAAGACTTTATGACGCGCCTGTATCGCCGCTTCATGGGTGGTCTCCTGCATCGGCCGATCTGGCGCTGGAGCTTCCTGGCGGGCGTTGTGATCCTGCTGCTCGGTTCCATGTCGCTCTTCTACATCGGATTCGTGAAGGTCAAGATGCTGCCCTTTGACAATAAGAGCGAGTTTCAAGTGATCGTCGACATGCCGAACGGGACGACGCTCGAAGAGACCGCGCGGGTGGCGCAGTTACTGGCCGAGGAGACACAGAAGCAGCGCGAGGTGATCAACGTCCAGACGTACGCGGGAACGGCGTCTCCTTACAACTTCAATGGGCTGGTGCGGCATTATTATTTGCGGCGCGGGCCCAATGTCGCCGACATTCAAGTCAATCTCTTGTCCAAAGGCCAGCGAGATCTACAGAATCACGAGATCGCCAAGCAAGTGCGCAGGCGGCTCCAGCCCCTGGCCGAGCGCTACGGAGCACGGATCAAGGTGGCCGAGGTACCCCCGGGCCCTCCCGTTCTCCAGACCCTGGTCGCCGAGGTGTATGGGCCGAATCTGGAAGGCCGGATCGCGCTGGCGCGGCGCATGCGCGATCTGTTCAAGCAGACCGATGGTGTCGTGGATGTCGACTGGTACGTCGAAGACGACCAAACGAAATACCGCTTCGTTCCGAATGAGGACAAAGCTGCGCTGAACGGCGTCTCGGTTGACGACATCGCTCGCACAATGCAAGTCGCCTCCGCCGGGTACCAAGCTGGTCTTCTGCATCAGGAAGCCGAGAAGGAGGACGTCCCACTCACCTTGCGCCTCGACCGGGCCACCCGATCCGATTTGGATCGCATGCAAAGCCTTAAGATCGCGGGCCGCAACGGACACCTGGTCGCACTCAGTGAACTGGTTCGGGTCGAAAAGGTTTTAGAAGACAAAAGCATCTATCACAAGAATTTGATGCCGGTGACCTACGTGACCGCCGATGTCGCGGGAGCCATGGAAAGCCCCGTCTACGCCATTTTGAAGCTCGGCCCGGAGATCGACAAGTTCCAAATCCCGGAGGGCTACAAGATTGAGCAGCACATGGCAGCACTGCCCTCCGACCCCGGCCGCTACGCGATGAAGTGGGACGGCGAGTGGCACATCACCTACGAGGTCTTTCGCGACCTCGGCATCGCGTTCGCCGCGGTGCTCATCCTGATTTACGGACTAGTGGTGGGCTGGTTTCAATCGTTCCTGACGCCATTGATCATTATGGCGGCAATTCCGTTTTCGCTCGTCGGCATTTTGCCCGCGCATGGTTTATTGCACGCCTTCTTTACCGCGACCTCGATGATCGGATTCATCGCGGGAGCCGGCATCGTCGTCAGAAACTCAATCATCCTCGTGGATTTCGTCGAACTGCGGTTGCAGGAAGGCATGCCGCTTGACCAGGCCGTGATCGATGCCGGCGCCGTCCGCTTCCGTCCCATGATGCTCACGGCGGCGGCGGTGGTCGTCGGGTCGAGCGTGATTCTCTTCGATCCGATTTTCCAGGGACTCGCGATAGCGCTTATGGCTGGTGAAATCGCCTCGTTGCTACTCTCGCGCATGACTGTCCCCGTATTGTTTTATGTGTTCAATCAGCACAGGAGGTCTGTATGAACGTAGAGCGTTATCTCCGCCTGATCGCCGGCGCGTTCGTGATGTTGAGCCTGGCGCTCGGGTATTTCGTCAGTCCCTATTGGTATCTGTTCACCGCATTTGTAGGGCTCAATCTATTTCAATCCGCGTTTACCAACTGGTGCCCGATGATGACATTTCTTCGTAAAATGGGTGTGCGATCCGACTGAACAGAGGATCAGGATCATGCCGCAGTGGTTGGAATTTGTTTTCTTCTTCGCCGGTTACATCGTTGTGATGCGCTGGGTTCTTCCCCGCTTCGGCGTACCCACGTGAATAGGGAATTCCTGCAATGTCGAGTCTCGACAAAAGCAAACCGCGTTGACCGATCTCAAAAAGGCCGTCAACCCCGAGCGAACGGCTTCGGCGGAAGGCCAGCGAGAGAGGCATCAGAGTTAAACCGTCTCTCTATTCGCCCGGAGTGATCGAGTCGACCTTGGCGATATTGCCGGTCATTTCGCCAGTCGCGGTGACATAAAACTGGTGCTTCCAGCCCGCTGTCTGTAACAGTTCAGCCGCTTTCGCGTCTCCTTCGGAATCGAGAACGATGCGCTCGCCGGTCGGCTCGACGAGCTCGAAATGCTTGGTCGTCGATTTTGGCGCGCACAGCCGGATCTCCAGGCCTTGGTCCCGATCGACATTGAACTGACTATCCTTCGTGCTCACGTTTCGCTCTTCGCTTTCGTAGCACTTGGAGTCGACCAATCTTCCGTACCAAGTTCCCGCGAAGCTTTGCGTCACTGCCAAAAGCAAAATAAGCAGAAGTCGCATTGTAGTGATTCTCCTTCGCTGATTTGACTCGCCGCGGAACTAAAATATTTCGCGCTTAGCGGACGACGAACGGCTAGTCGCGTTGGGCGCCTTTGCTCGCTTCATCCAATTTCCGCAAGTATCTGGTCAGCCAGCTCTCAAACGCGCGCTGGCCGGAAGGCGGCTTCTCGGATGGCACGTCTTCGCGCTTCCGGGGACGCAACCGGTCCTTTGATGTCTTTCTGGAATTAGGCTGCGAAGTATTCACGAGCGGACTCCTTCCCGCGCGAAAACTTTCTGTCAAAAGCTCAAGCCGAATTCGAACGCCAGGTTCACCCAATGATCGATGGCGACAAAACAGGCTGTCGCGACGATCGTTTTGATCCTCATGCAGGAAGTATAGGGTTCGACGGCGCGACCGAACATACCTGCCAGCCGCCGTTTTTCCTGCAACGAGAGGGTATAGTCAATACTCACCGACTTGGTATGCAAATTACCCGAATTGCGGTATAGCAGCGTGCCGCGCATTGCCGTAGACTATAGGGTGACTTGGAGGTGCGCTGGGTGCCGTCTCTAAAGGACCGTTCTCCTGCGCTTCGGTCTGTGTCGGGAGTCGCGCTCAGGATAACTCCTTATGCGATCGCTACGATTCTTATCGCGGCGACAGTTTGGTTGGGCAGCACTCTCCATCTCACGCACACGCGATCCGCATTTTTCCTGCTGGTAGTTCTTGCCAGTTCCTGGTACGCAGGTTTTGGGGCCGGTCTGTTTGCCAGCGTGCTCTCCGTTCTTGCCTTGAACTACTTCTTTTTCGAGCCGCACCTCAGTTTTGCAGTGACCTCAGAGGGCTTCGTCGAATTGATCGTGTTCTCGTTCGTCGCCGCGTGCACCAGCAATCTCGTAGCCGAGCGGCGAAAGACAAGCAACGCCCTCGCGGAGCTCAACCGCGCCTTGGAGCAGCGAGTGAACATCAGAACGGCTGAACTCAAAGAGGCCAATCAGCGTCTACAGGATGAAATTGAGATGCGCAGCCGGATTCAGCGGGAATTGACACGATCCAATGAAGAACTCGAACACTTCGCCAGGATCTTGAGCCACGATGTTCTGGCTCCGCTGCGTACGATCTCGGTTTCAGCCGTTGAACTGCGGCAGCATCACGACGACAACGGCTTCCTCGAGCTGGCAGATCACATCCAGCTAACCGCCGAGCATATCGAAGCGTTCATCGCGGGCGCGCTGTCGTTTGCCCGCGCTAATTCACAAAGAGCGATGATAGCAAGTGAGGTCTCGATGGAAGCGACGTTGCAGTGGGCTCTGCTCAATCTCAAGACGGCCATTGAACAGTCTCATGCTACCGTCACCTGCGACAATCTGCCTTCCGTGCGGGGCGACCAGGCTCAAGTCGCGAATTTGTTCCAGAATCTGATTTCTAACGCGATCAAGTACCGGCGCGACGGCCCGCCGCGCGTCCATGTCTCGGCCCGCCAGGCCGATGGTGAATGGGTCTTCTCAGTGTCGGATAATGGTATTGGCATCGCGCCGGAATTTCACGAATGTGTATTCGAGATGTTCAAACGCTTGCAGCAGGGAAGCGAAGTTCCCGGATCGGGCTTGGGGCTGGCCATCTGCCGAAAGATTGTCGAACACCACGGCGGCCGGATTTGGCTGGAATCCAAACCGGGTTCCGGCTCGACGTTCTATTTCACGCTGGAACCATCGGAGCGTTCCTCAGCCATGTCCCCCATAGAGGAGCTTGCAGGAGCTCGTGCAAATTGACATAGGAGTTTTTCATGAAACGTCTGTTTTCAGCCAGTTTTAGTCTTCTCTTCGTGCTTTTCTCCGCGATGCCCCGTCCGGCGCTGGCGAGCGATCCCAAGAAAGATCCCGACCAGATCGGCAATCGGGATGTGGGCAAGGGAGTGAACTTTTACTCGCTTGAAAAAGAGATCGCGCTGGGAAAAGGGCTCGCGCAAGAGGTAGAGAAACAGGCCAAGATCATCAATGATCCGGTCATCGCCGAGTATGTGAACCGGGTCGGCCAAAACCTGGTGCGGAATTCCGACGCGAAGGTTCCATTCACCATCAAGGTGATCGACAGCGAAGAGGTCAATGCCTTCGCGCTGCCAGGAGGATTCTTCTTCGTCAATTCCGGTCTCATTCTCAAGGCCGACAGCGAAGCCGAACTGGCGGGAGTGATGTCGCACGAGATCGCTCATGTGGCCGCGCGGCATG
>Ga0335077_10012983_pt1 | contig 10423 bp, 7 predicted proteins | sample Lox_Sample_31_FD_207151 | JGI IMG/M metagenome (GOLD analysis project Ga0335077, IMG submission 207151) | Soil microbial communities from Loxahatchee National Wildlife Refuge, Florida, United States - Lox_Sample_3.1 | ecosystem: Environmental > Terrestrial > Soil > Wetlands | place: USA: Florida...
TTCCCAGTTCCATTCCTCTCAACTTCCGGGTTGCTCGTGATGCGGGAGCGAATTCAGAACAATCAGATGTAAACTACCGCCAATGTGCGAGGTGGGGTTCCCCGTATGAGCCGTCGCGCCATTGCCTTAACAGCCGCGATTATTTATGTCCTCTCTTGGGTCTTTCCGGTCGTTGCAGGGCTAATGAAGAATCCGACAAGCTTACCTCAATGGTGGGGAACCGCGGACGTCGCACTGGCATTTGTGGTCGGTGTTGGAGCGCTTGTCATTCCGGGGCTAGGCCGCGGAGATTTGGACAAACAAGCGGAGCGAACCACGTATCGGATCTATCGGATTTCGCTGCACGCGCTATTAGTCGTGGGTGTTCTGGTCATGCTAGCAGGCGATCGGATCAAGTGGACGAATTGCGCGACGGGCTTTCTCTGGCGTACGTGGCTATTCTTATACATTCTTCCATGGTGGCTTGCTGCCGCAGGCCGCCCAGAATTTGCCGATCCACTGCGAAACTCCAGCAAAAAATTGATCCTTAGTTCCCGAGTAGTCGGCCATCCGGAAGCGATCGGGGAATGGCCTGGGGATCGAATTATTTCTGGATGGCCCGTGATACGGCCAGAGCTGCCTAATACAATCGTTAGTGACTTATTTCGAAAGGATTCATTTGGACTTGAAAGCCGGAAAGCATCGTGGTATTTACGGGGAGTGCGCTCCAGGCGCCAGCAGGTTCGCGCGAAGGGCCAAGCCCACTGCCAATCCGAAGGTTGAACGCACGTCTAGATCCCGTGCTGCCTGATTGCGAACCCAGGCTAAAGCATGGAGGTCACTATGACGTTGCAGCAGTTACCCGAGCGCGCCAATTTAGAGCAGCTCAAAAAGCAGGCCAAGTCGTTACTCGCCGCAGCCCGAAGCCAAGAGCCAAACGCAATTCAGAGGTTTGAAGCGGTCTTGATCGGGCGATCCCTTAAACCAGACGCGATTGCTTTACATGACGCGCAATTTGTGCTAGCGCGTGAGTATGGCTTTAAGTCGTGGACTGAATTGAAGCAGGAAGTGGAAGAGCGATCGCTTTCGTTCGCAGCGGCAGTGGATGAATTTGTGCGCTGCGCCACCGGAAGCGCACCCGAACGAGCGATGCGATTGCTCGCGAGGCACGCCGGCATCGCAAATGCCAATTTGTACACGGAGCTAGTGCTGGGCGATGCTGACGCGGTGGAAACGCGGCTCAAGGCGAATCCAGCGATAGCGCGGCAACGCGGCGGAGTCCAAAATTGGGAGCCGCTGCTGTACGTCTGCCACACATTTCTGCAGAAGGATTCGCCCGAGCGAGCGAAGGGGCTTGTGAGAATTGCACGGGAACTACTACGGATGGGCTCGAACCCAAACGCCGAATATGACTGGAACTGGCACCCGGAGCTGCCACGGACAGCTCTCTGGGGAGCGCTGATTGCTACGGGGCAGCCTGAGCTTGCAGAGTTGCTGCTCAAGAGCGGCGCAAATCCGACGGACGGCGTTTCCACGCACATTGCGGCGGGCAGTGGAAATGTTGCGGCGCTGGAATTGCTGTATCGATTCGGCGTCAATGTTAACGGAGTTCCAGGAGGCGTTCCCCCGCTTGCCTACATTCTGGGTTGGATGAGGACGGACGACATTTCCGGAGCGAAATGGTTATTGGAGCACGGAGCCGATCCGAACTTGGCATGGGCGCAATCGGGCGAATCGCCGCTCCACGTTGCGGCTCAACGATTGGACGTTAAGACGGTGGAGTTGCTGGTCTCCCACGGAGGGGATGTAAATAAGCGCCGTCCCGATGGACGCACGGCGCATACACTCGCCTCGCTGCACGGGAATGACGAGGTGGCGGCCTGGTTGTTGCGACATGGAGCGAAAGACGAACTCTCGGAGATCGACCGTTTTGTTGCGGCATGTACTTTCGGCAATAAGGCGCAAGCAGGCTCGCTGCTCAAGGAGCATCCGAATCTGCGCAACGAGCTTCGCTCAGAGCACCACTTGATGATGCACACTCCGGCCGAACGCGGCGATGCGCAAACTCTCGAAACAATGCTGCAATGTGGCTTCGATCCAAACGTAAAGGACAGCAACGGAGTGGAAGCACTCCATCGTGCCTCGATGGGCGGCCACGTGGAAGCAGTGAAGGTTCTGCTTGCGAAGGGCGCGTCGGTGAATGCCGTAGATGGCATGTTCGCGGCGACACCGCTGGTGTGGGCATGTGAAGGCTGGCGACACGCGTCGCAAAACGGCGCCGATCATGTTGAAGTGGCGCGCTTGCTGCTTGCTGCCGGCTCGCCGCGCGAATGGGTGGCGCCGGAGAAAGCCCCTGATCCCGAGGGAACGCAGGATCGCTTGGCGGAGCTGTGTCGGGCAGCGGAAACACCATGAATACTTCGTGAGTAGTCGGCAAACCTTCCATAATCCGATAAGGTGAGGGTTGCCCGTCATCCGACCGGAATCGGCCCCGATGATCCGACGGAACAATTGGTGGCGCAGGGTTCAAACGTGCTAATCGGACCAACACTCGGCGCATTGATGAAAATCCACGTAAAAGCCGGTCAGGCTGAGCGCAGATCGGCGGCGCGGATGGGAAGCCGTCGGATGCGCTTGTGAGTGGCGGCGAAAATGGCGTTGGCCACTGCCGGGGCGATAGGTGGTACCCCGGGCTCGCCAACACCACCGGGACGCTCGATGCTGGGAACGATGTGAACCTCAATCACGGACGGAGCCTCGTTCATTCGAAGAACTTCATAGTCATTGAAGTTGCTTTGGTCAACATGGCCGTTTGAAACGGTGATCTCACTCTTCAGAGCCTGCGCGAGACCGAAATCGATCGCGCTTTGCATTTGGGCTTCGACGCCGAGCGGGTTGACGCAAAGGCCGCAGTCAATGGCGCAGACAACGCGATCCACGTGGACAGCGCCTTGCTTCGAATCACAGGTGACTTCCGCAATCTGCGCAACATAAGTACCCCAGCCGTACATGACACCGAGGCCGCGGCCCCTTCCCGGTGGCAGAGCAGAATTCCACCCAGATTTTTGCGCGGCAAGCTCAACGACGGCTCGCCGACGGCCGACATCGATCACCCCGTTGCCATGGCCGAGGTCAATGTTGCGCGCGAGCCCGAGCGCGGCGAGCAGAAACTCGACGGGATCGCGGCCGGCGGCGTGGGCGGCCTCGTCAAAAAAACAGGACCGTACAAACTGATTCCCGGAGTCGTCGACCGAGCGCCAATAGCCAAGCGGCATTCCGGTTTCGGCGACCGCGAATTCGAGACGAAGATTTGGAACGGAGAACGCAGGAAAATCAAGCGAATCGACCCCCGCTGCAGCCCCGGCGGGAATTCCTGTGCCGTTGTAGAAGATTCCGATGGAAGGCGAAGACGCGCGATGTCTCCAGGCGATGAGGGTGCCTTTGGCGTCGATGCCGGCGCGCAAAGAATGAACCGCAGCCGGCCGGTAAAAATCATGGCGGATGTCGTCTTCGCGAGTCCAGATGACCTTAACCGGCGCTTTCGCCTCGCGAGAAATGAGCGCGGCCTCGACTGCATAGTCCTGGATGAGACGGCGTCCAAATCCGCCGCCGATGAAGGTGACATGAACTTTGACACGCTCGATGGGGATGCCCAACGCCTGCGCAACGGAAGCGGCCGCGGCCGCGGGAATCTGGGTGGGAGCCCAAAGCTCGCATTCGCCATCGAGGAAATGCGCGGTGCAGTTGATGGGCTCCATGGTGGCGTGAGCGAGGAAAGGGACCTCGTAAACTGCTTCGATCGTCCTGGCAGCCGAGGCGTGCGCTTGTTCGAAGTCGCCGTCGTTTCGAATGGCCGAACCGGGCTTTGCGACCAATTGGGCCATTTTCCGGCGAAGGCTGTCGGTGCTTTCGCCAACTGCGTCGGGCTCATTCCATTCGACTTTGAGGCGCTTGCGGGCCTGTACGGCGGCCCAAGTGGAGTCCGCAACCACCGCAACACCGGAGCAGCTGTAATTCCTACTGCCGGGCCCGGAGATCTCACCGAACTGGTGAGTCAGATGAACCGACGGGATCTCGAATACGGCGCGCACACCCGGCAGAGCCTTCACCTCGGCTGCATTGAAGCTGCGCGGCGTGCCGCCGTACGCGGGACAGCGCTCCATGGACGCGATGAGCATGCCGGGTACGCGAGTGTCGATGCCGAACTTCGCCGTGCCCGTGACTTTGGCGAAGGCATCGGTGCGGAGCATGGGCTTACCGATGATGTTGAAGTCCGCGGGATTTTTCAGCGGCGGATCGGCCGGAGGCGAAAGTCGAGATGCGGCTGGACAGACTTGCTCAAACGGGGTTTTTCGCTGCGTTGGGGAGTGAATGAGGAAGCCGTTTTCGGCGCGACATTCCGTGCGGGGAACTCCCCATTGCTCGGCAGCTGCAGAAAGAAGCACTTCACGGCCGGCGGCGCCTGCCTTGCGAAGACTTTCGTAAGAGGTACGCACGCTCCCACTGCCACCCGTAAGCTGTTCGCCATATTTCGGGTCGAGATCGGCTTGCAGAACCTCGACGCGGTGCCAGTCGCAGCAGAGCTCCTCGGCAACGATCATCGGGAGAGACGTACGCACCCCCTGACCCATTTCCGAATGGCCGCACCAGATTTTGACCGCGCCATTCGCGGAGATTTCCAGCCAGGCGTTTGGAGTGAAAGAACTGGAGGAGGGCAAGGCGCTTGCGGCGAGTGAAGAATTACGGGGCAGATAGAATGCAAGCACAAGGCTGCCGCCTGTTGCAGCCGAGGACTTCAGGAAAGCACGGCGTGTTACGTTTGAAAACAAGGGCACACCTCTTGGGAGTTCGGACGCTTCGCCTGCTAAGACGTGAGCAACGGGTACCACTTCAGGCGGGCCACCCGGGGCGCAGCTTGCTTCTCGACGCCACGCCAGACAACCGCCGCCCGGCAGCTTTCTATCAGCAACTACGGCACTTAAATCTTGAGGCATGGGAGAAGGTTACTGCGGCTGTAATGGCTGTGCACGGCGAATATGACTGGATCATGACCGGAGACGATTACAAGCCGCTGAATGCCAAGGCGCCCTGGGTCGGCGGAAATCGTGGAGTGGCCACATGCCGATCATTCGCTTTATACCCATGCTGACGAAAGGAAGGCATTCGGAAGGGATGCGGATAAGAAATACGATCCAGAGCTGACTCATCTGGTACTGGAGTGGTTGAAGAAAAACCCAGAAGGAGCTCATCGAATAGAGTAGGAATTCTCGCAAACCTCCCAGAAAAGCCTTGAGTATTGCTAAACCGTTGTCCGGCCTACGACCAGACGTTGGTTCGCCTCGATTAGTACCGAGGAACGCCCTTGTGTTCCTGAATAAAGAGCTAGTTCGTGAATAGTCGGCAACCCTTCCCTTATCCGATTACGGAAGAGTTGCTCGTGATCCTCCCAGAATTGGCGGCAGGCGCGATTCGTCGCTTCCTACGAACCGGACTTGCGGGACTTATAGGGCGATTAACGACTCCCGTTGGAATCGAAGGACAATATCAAAAAGCGAAACCGCTGACTTCTCACCCGTAATACCTGAAGTGTTCCCAAAAGTCAGGCCACGGCTGACGCAGGTTGCGGCAGACAAACACGTCGTCATAGCCACCGATCGTGGCATTCTCGATGCCATACCGATTCGTCAAACGGCCGACCAACTCGCAGGACTCGAAATTCTGCTCGACAAAATCTCCATGCATACCCAGCACGATCACCGTCTGCGGCGGCGGATCGCCGTAGCCGCGCAGCCAGTTCGAGTTCATCCCGCTGATGGCCCTTGGCAGGCCATACGCCGGGCCATAGAGGTTGACAGCGCCGGCCTCGCCCTCATCACCCGCCAGAATGCCCAGCCTGGCCCGGTCCTGGGCGGGCAATGAGTCGCGGACCTTGGCCACCGTTTCAACCAAGTCCAGCCAGCCAATCTGCATATTGAAATTACCGCCGTTCATAGAGTCCGCCACGTGCCACCAGCCAGAGTTCAGCGGAGCAACGGGAAGTGTCACGGCGGCAGTGGCCAGGCCCGCGACCGCCAGCGTTCTCCAAGTGATGCGTCGCACTCTCCAGGCAGCGCGCGTGCTGAGCGAACTCATCCACTGCTCGCCCCAGATAGCTCCTGCCGCAAGGAGCATGGGGTAGGCCGGAGCCAGGTAGTAGTCGCGCCCTCTGGCAACGAAAAACGCCAGGAGCGGAACAACATACATCCAACCCAACGTGCGGAATCGTTTGCCGTCCGGGACCGCGAAAAGATACCAGAGCCCTGCGCACCATAGCGGCACTGTGACGGGGTTGGCGCATTTCCAGAGCTGATTCGGCAGGAAATAATCCGTCCAGCCCCGACTAATGTCGCGTGCGTGAACACTCTTTAGCCAATCGAGTGCGACAAAATGATGCTGCATTTGCCAGATTATGTTCGGCAGCATTAGGAGTAACGCAGTGGCGGTGCCGCACCACAACCAAGGGCTTTTCAGGTATCGCCGAGCTGGCGTCAGAAGCACGCCTCCCACAACTCCCAAGACCAAAAATCCCATGCTGTATTTGGTCAGCATGCCCAAGCCTATCGCCCCGCCAATCGCCACCCACCAGCGCGCGTCGTCCGATTTAAGCAGCCGGACCACAAAGTAAGCGACCAGCACCCACCACAGATAGTCGAACGATGTGTAACTCAAGAACCACCCGGCGACCAGCGATGGCCCAGCGATTCCTACCGCCACGGCAGCCACCACCTGCGCCTCGCGCTTTCCGCCAAGTTCACGAGCAATCAGGCCTGCGAGGAGCACCACAAGCCCATGCGACACGGCAGGAAAAAGCCGGAAGCCCCAGAGCGAAGTGCCGAAAAGTTCCAATTCCACCCGGCCAAGGAACGCCGTCACCGGTGGGTATACCACGTAACCCCAATCCAGGAGGCGTGCGTTACTTAGAGTCAGCAACTCATCCCGGTGGAATCCGTACTGGCCGTTGGTCAGTGTATGCAGGAGAATTACAGCAAGCGCCAACACGACCAGCCTTCCAGAATCACTCGCCACGATTCGTTGCCATGTGCGAGATAGTTGCATGCCTTTCTTTCAGCCATGCTCAATGAGCAGGTCTTCCCGCTTCTTAGAAATAACTATGATCGGCTTGATCTGGGGGCATGCAGTGACGCCCGACGCCGTTCGGGATAGTTTGGTGTTGAGTTGGTCTAGTCGACATAGCAGTAAGACTGCCCCAAGAAAATAACTTCAGGAAGTACGTTTCAGTACGGGACATTCTAGGCGGAAAGCAGCAATCAGGATAGCCTGTCGTATCTCGCCCGGTCCTCGATGCGCAGCGGACGGGCGGATGGTGGGTGAGTGGTCGGCAATGCGGAAGTAATGACCGCTTCGGTGATGAGTTCCGGGTGGCCCGTCATCCACCAGCATCTGCACCGCGCTTTCATCAACTGGCGAAGAGAAAGCGCAAACTTACGCGAAGGGGATTTCACAACAATGATCGCGGCGTATGCCCGTGTTATCGAATAGCGTAACCGCCATCAACTCGAATGGTGTCGCCGGTAACGAAGTCGGACGCCCGGGAGGCCAGGTACACGGCTGCTCCAGCAACTTCCTCCGGTTGACCCCACCGGCCCGCCGGCGTGCGCGCAAGAATCTCGTCGTTCATGGGTGTCGTGCGGACAGGGGCTGTCATATCGGTTTCAATCCACCCTGGTGCGATGGCATTGACTTGAATGTTGTGCGGCGCGAACTCAATGGCCATTGATTTGGTTAGTTGGACAATCGCCCCTTTCGCCGCACTGTACGAAGGAACGAGCCCAGACCCAAAGAACGAATACATACTGGCAATGTTGATGATCTTGCCGCTTTTTTGACGCATCATTGATCGGGCAGCGAGCTTGGAAAGAAGGAAAACCGAGGTGAGTTGCGTTTCGATGACGCAGTCCCAATCCTCAGGCTTCTCGTTCATGACACCGCCGCTCAACGATGCGATGCCGGCATTGTTGACAAGTATGCTGACGCTGCCCAGTTCACTCTCGACCTTGTTGACAGCAGGCTCTAATCCGGCGCGATTCGTCATGTCAACCGTCAAAACCATGGAGCGAACGCCGATTGCTTTCAATTCGGAAAGCACCCGCTGGTTCTTTTCGTCGTTGCGTCCCCACACGGCGACCGCAGCCCCGGCTTCGGCTAATCCGAGCGCGATGCCGCGGCCAATTCCACCATTACCGCCGGTCACGACGGCCACCCATCCGGTCAAATCGAATAATCTCGGAGTTTTCATCGTGCCACTCTAGCATGAGGATCTGCGTAGGGGGCGAACGGGCGGTAAGCTGCTTCCGGAGCAAGTTACGTGAATGTATCATCGCGCCCTCGGAGCCGCCGCAAGCCCCTAGTTTTTTGCCCACGACCAAGCGGCGATACGCCAGCCGGATGAGCCTTTTCGCATGGATGGCCAACCCGGCGGTTACCAGAAATGTCCGGTAGCACATAACGCCGCTGCGCATGCCGATTTTCTCAGCGAGCGGATAGTTGGAAACTATCTTAAACGGGTGTGGGACATAAATGTGGGAAGATTCACCTTGTCGCGATATATTCCGAGTCAGAAAGGGGGCCTCGAATGCGTTTGTTAGGTACAAGACGCGGTTTTTTTGGAAATATTACTGGAGCATTGGCGGGATGGACAATTGGCAACGCTTTGCCGTCACAAGCAAAGGGTGGGGCAACCCAGCCGTCGGGCGAAGATGAGGACTATTACGACAAGCTGGGCGTAGCCAAAATAATCAACGCAGCGGGCACCTATACTCATCTGACTGCTTCCACGATGCCTCCTTCTGTGCAAGCGGCCGTGGCACGAGCCGCAAAACACCCAGTGCACCTGGCACATTTGCAGAAAGCAGCTGGGGAATATCTGGCGCGACGCCTGCGCTGCGAGGCAGCAATTGTTACCGCGGGCGCAGCTTCTGCGGTAACTCTTGGCACCGCGGCGTGCGTAACGCTTGGAAACGAATCTGCCGGTCACTCGATCCCCGTTGACATGACGGGCCTCAAGAACGAAGTGGTCATTCAAAAAGCTCACCACTACGATTACGACCACGCTTTACGAAACTGCGGTATCAAGTTCGTCGATGTGGAGACGCTGCAGGAGTATGAGTCGGCCATAAACAAAAACACCGCGATGTGTTTCTTCTACAATGCCGCCGATCATGGAAATATTAGCCGGGAAGATTGGGTTCGCGTGGCTCACGCGAATGGAGTTCCTTGTTTGAACGATGCCGCTGCCGACGTTCCACCCATTTCGAATCTCTGGAACTACACGCAAATGGGATTCGATCTAGTGGCCTTCTCCGGCGGGAAAGGGATGAGAGGTCCCCAAAATACCGGCCTGCTGCTGGGCAGGAGAAATCTCATCGCGGCCGCTGCAATAAACAACAGCCCGAACGATGACGTTGTGGGCCGTGGCATGAAAGTCGCGAAGGAGCAAATTGTGGGAATGGTGGCGGCCGTCGATTGGTTTCTGAGCCAATCCGACGAAGAGATGGATGCTGAATATCGGGGGCGCATCGATCGGATTACCGGAGCCCTTAAAGATATCCCGACCTTAAAATCCGAGACATTTGTCCCGCCGATCGCGAATCACGTTCCGCATCTGCTGATGCGCTACGACCAGGCACGCGTCAAAATCTCACCTCACGAAGTAGCAAAACAAATGCGCGAAGGCACTCCGAGTATCGAAGTCAATCCAGCGACGGGTTCGACGGAGGGGAGCGCCGGGATACCTTCTGATCCCAACAAGATTGTGGTCGGAGTGTGGATGCTGGAACCAGGGGAAGATTTGGTCGTCGGTCGCCGGCTTCGAGACATATTGACGACGGCAACGCACAGCTAATTCGTTTGTTCGTCGCCTGGAGAAATAGGCTCGTATTCCAGCGCTTGCGACCCACACTTGCGAGGAATCATTCGTTCTAGTTGCGAGGCTACCTCTGGCGTGCATGTAAAGGCAGTGAGAATCGAAACCCAACACACGAGCTGCCCGAATCTCTTTCCTATCGACCATACACGATACTTGAGCATCTAATTACACCGCTACATAACTTCAGAGTTGCACCTAACCGCCAGCGGATGGCGACTTGATTCGCTTCTACGGGACACCGGCAGCGGATCCAGATCCTAGTCTGCAATCGCGTTGGTTGCATCGTCCCAACCGTCAGTGATAGGTTTCAGACTATGGGCTCGGCGCCGACCATCACGATCTACGTCCCGGGTCCGCTTCGCACCTACTGCGCGGGTGCAACGGAACTCTCGATGTCGGCACACACGGTGCGCGCCGCACTTGAGGACCTCGAGCGGAGCCAGTCGGATTTGTATCGCAATGTCTGTGACGAAACGGGTGCGTTACGCCGGCACCTGAATGTGTTTGTGAACTCGGACA
>Ga0335077_10012984_pt1 | contig 10423 bp, 9 predicted proteins | sample Lox_Sample_31_FD_207151 | JGI IMG/M metagenome (GOLD analysis project Ga0335077, IMG submission 207151) | Soil microbial communities from Loxahatchee National Wildlife Refuge, Florida, United States - Lox_Sample_3.1 | ecosystem: Environmental > Terrestrial > Soil > Wetlands | place: USA: Florida...
ATTCCTGGTAGGTCGAGAACTCGTAGAGCAGGCAGCACTTGAGCCGGCCGCAGTTGCCGAGCAGGCGGCTGTCGGTCAGCGGCATGTCCTGGGTCTTGGCCATCTTCACCGAGATGGGCTCGAACTGGCGCAGGTGCGAGGAGCAGCAGAGCTGTCGCCCGCACGGGCCGATGCCGTCCATGAGCTTCGTCGTATCGCGCGCCCCGATCTGCCGCATCTCGATGCGGGCGTGGAACTCGTGGGCAAGATCACGCACGAGATCCCGGAAGTCCACACGGTCCTCGGAGTTGAAGAACACCGTGACCCGCCGGCGCGCCGACTCGATCTCGACGTCGACGATCTTGATCGTCAAGCCGCGCGCTCGCGCCAGACGCAGACAGGTCGCTATGCCCCGCACTTCGCGAGCGCGTTGCTCTCGCCACTCCGTCGCCTCGGCCTCAGTGGCGCGGCGCACGACCCGGCGGTAGAGACGGTCCCGCTTGAACTCCGGCAACGGCCGGGCGGGGCGGCGCACCTCACCGAACACCGTGTCGGTGCCGGCGTCCACCACGACGAACTCGCCGACGTGCAGGCCGGTCTCCGTCGTCCGGTAGTCCTCGGGAAGGAGCGGCTCCCGCAGGCGGATCCCGACCAGATACTGCGGAATCTCGGGAGCGACCGTCTCGGCGCCGTCGGTTGGCTCGTTCATGCTCATCTCAGGCAACCTCCGGCTGGAGACGACTCAGCAGCACCTCGACGGTGAGCCGCGGCGAGACATTGCCCTGCAGGGCGTACCAAGCGTCGCGGCACGCGGCGACACGCGCCAGCAATTCCTGGAACGACCGACGGCCGGGCGGTGGCGTTTCATCGGCCGCGAACACGGCCAGGCGGGCGGCGCCGCCCACCTGGGCGCAGAGGAGGTCGCGGAAGCGGAGCCAGCACGTCTCGACGAGGATTTCCGCGGTCTGCCGGTCGCGCCCGACCTGGTCACCGGCGCGGAGGATCGCCTCGACACCCCCTCGCTCCACGTCCGCCAGCACACCCACCGCTCGACGCCGTGCCTCGTCGCGACCATCGGGCAACAGCGCCACCGTGCCCTCGGCATGCCGCGGCCGGAAGCGGACGATCTGACAGCGCGAGAGAACGGTGGCCGGGAGCGCCCGGAGCTGGGAGAGGATCAGGATGATCACGGTCCGATCGGGAGGCTCCTCGAGCGTCTTCAGGAAGGCTTGCGGCGTGGCGACCGTCATCCGCTCGGCCTCGTCAACGATGAAGACCTTCCACGGGGCTTCGACGGGACGGAGGGCCGCGAATCGCTCGAGGGCGCGCACATCGTCGATCCGGAGCGCGAACGGTCCTTTCGGGTTCTTCTCGGGCGGCGTCGGCCGGATGACCCTCACGTCGGGATGGACGCCCCGCTCGACGCGTGCTGCCGCTGGACCGCCGTTCGGGGCGACGAGCGCCGTGGCCAGGGAGAGCGCGGTACGCGTTCGCCCGGAGCCGCTCGGTCCCACGAAGGCGTACGCGTGGGCCACCCGGCCGCTCCCGAGCGCCCGGCGGAGCAGAGCCACCGCCTCGTCCTGACCGCTGATCCCGGCGAAGGTGTCTTCAACCGGCATGCAGGCGCTCCCGACGCAGGAGCCGATCGTCCACGACCGCCGTGATCTGCGCGTACAGGTCATCTGCGTCCTGATCGGCATCGAGCACGACGACTCGCCGCTTGTCGGTCCTCGCGATCTCGAGGTAGCCCTCGCGCACCCGTCGATGGAAGCCGAGGTCCATCCTCTCGAACGCGTCGAGGCTCCGGGTCCTGATGCGCGCCATGCCGACGGAAGGCTCGAGATCGAGGAGCAGCGTGAGGTCCGGGATCAGCCCTCCGGTGGCCAGCGCATTGAGGTCGCGGATCGTCTCGAGATCGACCCCTTGCCCGAAGCCCTGGTAAGCCAGGGTGGCGTCCGTATAGCGATCCGAGATCACCAGCGCGCCGCGGGCGAGTGCCGGACGGATCACCTCGCTGACGTGCTGCTGACGGGCAGCCATGAACAGAAAGACCTGGGACAGCGGCACCGGCGGCGGCCCGCCGGTCTCGAACAGGCGCCGAAGGGCTGCGCCCATCGGCGTCCCGTCGGGCTCCCGCGTGAGCGCCACGTCAACCCCTCGCGACTGCAGCGATGTGACGAGCCGCGAGCACTGGGTCGACTTGCCAGAGCCCTCGACACCTTCGAACGTGATGAGCACGCCAGGCATGTTCGTAATCTAACACATGAACCGGCGGCCATACCCACCGCCGCGGACGTTCAGGCCGGCGCGACGCCCTCCTTCAAGCGGATGATGCTGAACGCGGACACCGGCTTGCTGAAGCCCTTGAGCGCGAGTTCTCCGACCGGCTCGGCTTCCGCGAGATCCTCCACGAGGCCCACCAGCCGCTGCGAGACGAGAACCTGCCCCGGCTTGGCCTCACCGCAGAGTCTGGCCGCGAGATTGCTGACCGTGCCGATGGCGCCGTAGTCCATGCGTCCCTCGAACCCGATGGCGCCGATCGTGGCGTAGCCCAGGGCGATACCAACCCCGAGGTCGAGATCCACCCCTCGCTTCTTCCACTTGACGCGCAGGTCGCCGACTCGATCTCGCATCTCGAGCGCCATCCGGGTGGCCCGCTCGGCCGGATTCGGCACCGGCACCGGGTCGTTGAAGAACACCATCAGCCCGTCCCCCGTGAAGCGCTCCAGCGTCCCTTCGTGCTCCGTGATGAGCCGGCCCATCTCGGCATGGTACTCGCGGAGGACACCCATGACCTCTTCGGGCTCGGCGGTCTCGGCGAACGCGGTGAACCCCCGCAGGTCGATGAAGACCACGGTCACCTCGCGACGATGGCTCTTGAGCGGGTCCTCCGCGTCTCCGGCCACGATCAGCTCGGCCAGTTGCGGAGAGAAGAACCGCTTGAGCCGGCCCATGCGATCGAGCTGCGCCACCTGATCGTTCACCCGTTGCTCGAGCGTCTTGTTCAGCTCCGCCAGCTCCGCCGCCTGTGCCTGGACCGTGTCATAGAGCTGCTTGACCCGGACGAGCGAGCGGACGCGCGCCAGGAGCTCCGCCTGGTTCACCGGCTTCGTCAGGAAGTCGTCGGCCCCGGCCTCGAGACCGCGGATCCGTTCCTGCGCCGGATCGAGCGAGGTCACCATCACCACGGGCAGGATCCCGGTCGAGGGATTCTCGCGGATCTTGCGGCACACCTCGTACCCGCTCATCTCCGGCATCATCACGTCCAGGAGCACCATGTCGGGCCGTTCGGACTCCACCTTCAGCAAGGCCTCGGGACCCGAGGACGCCGTCGCCACGCTATAGCCCTTCGCTCCGAGCAGGTCGGCCAGGAGCTTGACGTTCTGAGGCAGATCGTCGACCACCAGGATTCGGCTGGGCGAGCTCACGCTGGAACCTCCGTGCGCGGCGGTCGGTCCAGTATCTGCCGCACGGCCGCCACGAATTCTTTCACGTTGATGGGCTTGGATTGATAACCGTCGAACCCTGCCGCCATGATCTTCTGCCGGTCCTGCGTCATCGCCGACGCCGTGACGGCGATGATCGGGACCGCCCGCGTGAGCGGATCGGCCCGGAGGTGACCCAGCGCCTGGATGCCGTTCATGCCGGGCAGCTGGATATCCATCAAGACGAGCGCGGGCACCGATTCTCGCGCCAGGCGGATGCCTTCCTCGGCGGTTTCAGCCTCCGCCGTCCGATAGCCATGGAACTGCAGCACGTCGCGCTCCAGCTTGCGATTCTTCTCGTTGTCCTCGACGATCAGGATCAGCTCACCGGCCATGGGCGCTCCGGAATGGAAAAGGTGAAGGTCGACCCCTTGCCCACCTCGCTCTTGACCCAGATCCGACCCCCGTGCAGCTCCACGAACCGCTTGGCCAGCGGGAGGCCGAGGCCGGTTCCCTCCCGCTTGCGTGTGTAGTCGCTCCCGACCTGTCGGAACTCCTCGAAGATGGTGTCCTGATCCTCGTGCGCGATGCCGATCCCCGTGTCGCTCACGGCGATCTCGACCGAGCCGTTGGCGCGCGCCACGCTCACGGTGACCTGGCCCCCCTCGGACGTGAACTTCACGGCATTCGAGAGCAGGTTCACGAGGACCTGCTTGACCTTGCGTTCGTCGGCGACGATCTGGCCGACGCGTGGATCCACACTGACCTTGAGGCCGATCCCGTGACGGCTCGCGCGCTCCCGCACGAGGGTCAGCGCGTTGTCCACCGCGACGGGCAGGTCGAAGGGGCCGAGATCGAGCTCCATGCGCCCGGCCTCGATCTTCGAGAGGTCCAGGATGTCGTTGATCAGGGAGAGCAGGTGCCTCCCCGAGGACAGGATGTCCTGGAGGTATTCCTCCTGCTTGACGTTCAGCTCGCCGAACAGCCGGTCGATCAGCACTTCCGAGAAGCCGATGACCGCATTGAGCGGCGTCCGGAGCTCGTGGGACATGTTGGCGAGGAACTCGGACTTGTGGCGGTTGGCCACCTCGAGCTCCGCGCTCTTCTCCTCGATCTCACGGAAGAGCCGCGCGTTCTGGATCGCCAGGACGGACTGCGTGGCGAAGGTCTTGAGCAGCTCGACGGTCTCCGGAGGAAACGCGCCCGGCGCCTTCCGGTTCACGACCAGGCCGCCGATGATCGTGTCCTCGCGCAGGAGGGGGACGGCGAGGAGCGCGCGGTGTCCCGACCGCACGAGCGCGTCTCGTACGCTGCTCTGGTACGTGCCCTCCTCGAGGATGTCCGGGATCTGGACGGGCTCCCGCGCCTCGGCGGCGCGCCCCATGGCGCCTTCGCCCCGGGCCAGGGGGGTCGTCCGCAGGATCTCCACGAGGTCCTCCGCGAGGTTTTCGGTGGCCCGCAGCCGGAACTGCTCCGTCGCCTCGTCGTACTCGTAGATGACGCCGAAGTCGGTTCCGGAGAGCTGGTTGGCGCGCCGGATGATGGTCGTGAGCACCGTCTCGAGATCGAGCGTCGAGCTGACGGCGCGGCCGACCTCGCCGAGCACCTGGAGTTCTTCCACCGAGCGCGCGAGCGCCCGCGTCCGCTCTTGCAACTCCTTGAACAGGCGTACGTTCTCGATGGCGATGACCGCCTGGTCCGCGAAGGTCTGAAGGAGCGCGATCTGCTTGTCGGTGAACGGCTCGGCGTAGGTTCGTCGCAGCGAGATCGTGCCCAACGGCACACCCTCTCGCAGCAGGGGAACGGTGACGATCGTGCGATGCCCATACTCCCGGGCGAAGGCGCTGCCCTCCGGGAACTCGCCGGCCTCGGCCTGCAGGTCCACGACCTGGATGGCCCGGCGCTCGAGAATGGACCGCCCGCCGACCGTCCCCCGCGCCACCGGGACCCTGAGGCCGAGGGGATTCTCGATGGGGCCGTGGTGGCCGACCACGCGGAGGCTATCTCCATCCAGCCGGAAGATGGTCGCATCGTCCGCATGGCAAACGCGCGCGGCATTCTCGGCCACCGCGTTGAAGACCGGCTCGACCGCGGTCGGCGACCCGCTGATCACGCGCAGGATCTCGCTGGTCGCCGTCTGCTGTTCGAGGGCCTCGGACAACTCTCGGGTGCGCGCTTCCACCTTCTGTTCCAGGTTGGCGTACGACTCCTGGAGCTGGGCTGCCGTGCGGTTGAACTGGTCGGCCAGGGTCTCCAGCTCGTCGCCGGTCTTGACTCCGATGCGGTGACCGAGATCACCCGCTCCAATACGGGCGGCGCCGGCCTGGAGCGCCTGGATGGGTTTCACCATTCGCCGCGCCAGGACGAGACCCGCCAGCACCGAAAGCGCCACGCCCGCGAGGATCAACAGCGCCGCCCGGATGATGGACGCGCGGATCCCCTCGAAGGCCTCGACCAGCGGTTGCTCGACGAAGACGATCCAGCCGAGGGGCGAGATCGGCGCCGAGGCGGTCAGGACCTGGCGCCCCTGGAGATCCTCGGCAATCGTGGCCGGCTCGCCGGCGGCGCCGACCCCGCTCGCCGCCGCGCGCGCCGCCTGCACCTGGGGCAACGCCGACAGGTCGCTCTTCTTCAGCACGAGGCTGATGTCCGGATGCGCGATGAGCTGACCACTGGAGTCGACCACGTACGCGTGACCGGCCTTCCCGATCTTGATCTGGGAAACGACGTCCCAGATGAACTTCAGGTTCACCTCGGCCACCGTGACCGTGCCGTTCCCGCCGGCCATGGACACCGTCATGTACGGTTCCGACTCCTTACGGAAGTGGACCGGGCTGAAGTACGTCCTGCCGGGCTGAGACGGCGGATTGCCCCTGGCCACGGTGAACCTCGGGTCCTTGGAGTAGTCGGTCCGGCTGCTGGCGAGATCCATCTTCAGCCGGGACACGCTCAGCTGCTCCTTGCCGGAAGCGTCGAGCAGGCTCACCTCGGTGATGGACTGGACCTGGCGCTGGAGCCGGAAGAAGTCGAGCCGCCGCTGCTCCAGCGCCGCCGCGCCCGTCACGACCTGCGGGTGCGTCGTCCAGCCGATCTGGCGCTCGATCTCCTTGACGAAGAGCTCGATCCGGCTGGCGGCGCCGATCGCCTTTTCCCGCTGGAGCTGGACGAGAGCCGCCGTGTTTTCCCGGTACGAGAAGTAGATCTCGAGGGCGCCGCTTGCGACGAGGGCGCCGCTGACGAGCACGGCGAAGAAGATGACGTACTTGCGAAACAGGCGGCCGCTGCGCTCGGGACTGTCGGGGCTCACCACCCGGCCTCGGAGAAGCGCGGGGACGACGTTGCCATCGCCGCCGTCCTGAGGGTGTTTTGGCCGATCAGTAAAGGGGAAAAATTCAAGGGATCTCCTCGGCCGCGCGAGCACGGCCGCCACGAGCATCGGACCGGCCCTAGTCTAACGGAAGTCGGCAGGACCGGAAACTCTCTCGCAAGCCCGCCAGGGGGTGGCCGAGGCGACGCCCGCCCTACCTTTCCGTCGCCGCTGGCCGATCGGGGCCTCCGGCCGACCTCGGCACCTACAAGTGATGGAAGGGGAAGATCTTTTCCCGGATGGCCGCCACCTGGCGCCGTGCATACTCCTCGGCCCAGCGCCTGGTGTCATCTGGAAGCTCGGCAGGCGGATCGCACAGCGTGAGCACCTTGAGCCCGAGCCGCGCCATCTCCTCCTGGGACTCGCGGGGCAGCGTCTCGGGGATGGTCACCTCGTTCATGGCGGCCCAGGCTCCCGTCCAGGCACGGGCCACGTTGGGCAGATCGTAGCCGCCGCCCCCGAGCGCCAAGACACGAGGCACGAGCTCGAGCAGACGCTTCACCACCTTCGTGAAGCCCTGGACCGTGAGGTTCAGGTGCGTGAGCGGATCGGTGCGATGAGAGTCGATGCCGAGCTGCAGCACCAGCACGTCCGGCTTGAAGGCGCGGAGGAGGGGTGGCACCACCGCCTCGAACGCGGGCTGGTAGACCTCGTCGTCGGTGAAGGGTTGGAGCGGGAGATTGACCGAAAAGCCCGTGCCCTCGTCCTCTCCGATCTCCGCGACGAACCCCGTCCCGGGGAACAACCGGTCCCCGCGCTCGTGCGTGGAGATCGTCAGCACGTTCGGGTCGCGGTAGAAGGCGAATTGCACCCCGTCGCCGTGATGCGCGTCGATGTCCACATAGGCGACGCGCCAGCCGCGCTCGCGCAACCGCATGATCGCCAGCACCGCGTCGTTCACGTAGCAGAAACCGGAGGCGCGGTCGGGCATGGCATGGTGGAGGCCCCCGGCGAAGTGGAACGCGCGATCGACGTCGCCCTCGGCCACCAGCTGGGCCGCGAGCAGCGACCCGCCGGCGACGAGCTGCGCCAACTCCCAGAGACCGGGAAAGATCGGGTTGTCCCCCGGCCCCAGGCCGTACCGCGCGGCATGGGGAACCCAGTCGCCCGCGCTTACCGCTCGCAGGATCTCGATGTACTCGCGACCGTGAAAGCGCGCGATGGCGTCGAGGAGAGCGGGCTCGGGCGTCACCAGCTGGGCGCGCGGAAGCGCGGTGAGACCGTAGGCTTCCATCAGCCTCCAGGTGAGCCCCAGGCGCTCCATGCGCAACGGGTGCTCCGGGCCGTAATCGAACCGGCGCCACTCGTCGGAATGGATGAGGGCCGTCCGCATCAGGGCCCCTCCTGCCGTCGCCCGTTGCTCCGCCGCCAGTGCCCCGACTTGCCTCCCGACTTCTCGATGAGGCAGAGGTCGCTGAGCACCACGCCGCGATCGACGGCTTTGACCATGTCGTACACGGTGAGTCCGGCCACGGCAGCCGCCGTCAGCGCTTCCATCTCCACCCCGGTCTTGTCCACCGTGCGGACACGCGTCTTCACCGTGACCGTGGAATGCTTCGAATCGAGGCGGAAGTCGACGTCGACGCCGGTGATGCGCAGCGGATGGCAGAGCGGGATCAGCTCGGGGGTGCGCTTGGCGGCCATGATGCCGGCCGTGCGCGCCACCCCGAGCACATCGCCCTTGGCAAGCTGACCGGCGCGCACCGCCGCCAGCGTGGTGGCTTTCATCTTCACGGTGACGCGCGCCCTCGCCTCGCGGACCGTCTCCGCCTTCTCGGAGACGTCGACCATCCGGGCGTCCCCGTCCGGGGTGAGGTGGGAGAGGCCGCGAAAGGCCGGCGTCTCCCGAGAGCCGGTCATGGGCGCTCTCGGCGTCTCGCTAGGCGTGCATCGTGTGGCGCGTGTGGCGGATGATGAATTCCATCCGGTCCTTGGCGATGAGCTTCAGCTTCTTCAACTCGCTCACACGCCACTGCTGGTCAGCCGAGAGGAAGCCGCGGGCATTCAGGTCGGTCAGCTCTTCGTCGTATTTCTTGTGCTCGTCGTGGAGTTTCTTGAACTCGTGGTTCTCGAGGGTGAGTCGCTCGATCAAGGCTTCGGTGTCGGGCATGCGCACCTCCTGACGAACTGGTGGGAGCAAATCGGGGAACAAGACTGAGCGTTGGAATGACCGGTGTCAGGCGTCCGGATCCGGCTCGTGGTGCGGGTGGTCATCGGGTCTCCTGGGCTTCGGTGCTGCCAACTCACTCCGCTTATACTCCCGCCCTCGCGCGGCTGTCAAGGCTTGCCATGCTTGAGGAGATGCGGCGCGCTCGCTTTGAAATGCGCGGTGACGGATTCGCCCTCTCGAAGTCCCAGATCCTCGATTTCTCGCCTCGTCACCAGCGCCACCAGCGGGAACCCGCAGTCGATCATGACGCGCGCGTGCGTGCCCGCAGGCACGATCCGCTGCACGAGCGCCGGAAGGCGATTGAAGACGGCGGGTGAAGCCGGCTTGGGCGCGCCCGGGAAGAGCGTCACGTCTTCGGGTCGCAAGCAGAGCCGGACCCATTCGCCGGGCTCCGCAGGCTGAGCGACCTGGATCCGCTGCGTGCCGGCCTGGAGCACTGAGACATCGCCCGCCGATTCCAGGACCCGGCAATCCAGGATGGTCTCGACGCCGACGAAGCGGGCGATCTCCTCCGAGGCCGGCGCGCGGAACACCTGCGCCGCCTCGTCCACCTGGAGGAGACGGCCGCGCATCAAGACCCCCACGCGATCGCCCAGCACCATGGCCTCGGCGCGATCGTGGGTGACCAGGACCGTGGTGGTGCGCTCCTCGCCCAGGATCCGGCTGAGGTCGTCGATGAGCGCTTCACGGGTGGGATGATCCAGGGCGGAGAAAGGCTCGTCCAGCAGTAGTACTTCCGGCTCCAGCACCATGGCCCGCGCCAGCGCGGTGCGCTGAGCCTCGCCACCCGAGAGCGTCCGCGCCCGGCGCGACGCGAGATGCGCGATGGCAAAGCGATCGAGCCACGCGTCCACCCGCGAGCCCACGTGTCGTCCGGCCACTCCGCGGAACCGGAGCCCCAGCTCGACGTTGTCCCGGACCGTCGTATCGGCCAGCAGGGGGACCTGGAAGACACTGGCCATCCGGCGACGCAGGCCGAGGGTGTCGCGCGCCGTCACCGTCGCGCTGCGGAACCGGACCAGCCCCGCGGTCGGGGCCTCGAGCAGGCCGAGGACACGAAGCAGCGTGGACTTGCCGGCGCCATTCGGACCGATCACGGCGAGGATCTCGCTCTGGCGGACCTCGAGCGAGGGCACGTCGAGCACCGTACGCTCTCCGCGCGACACGCGGACGCCGGCAAGCTCCACGACCGACAGCATCACGCGTCGAGGTCAGCGCCGGGCACGCTGCTGGATCCAGGTCAGGGCCCAGTTCACCAGGAACGTGATGAGCAGCAGGATGACGGAGAGCGCGATCGCCACATCGAAATTGCCCTTCGAGGTCTCGAGGACGGTGGCCGTGGTCAGCACGCGCGTCGAGCCTTTGATGTTGCCGCCCACCATCATCGAAGCGCCCACCTCGGAGATGACGCCGCCGAACCCGGCCATCACCGCCGCCAGCATGGGCAGCCTCGCCTCCCGGAGCAGCGTCCAGACCATCTGC
>Ga0335077_10012985_pt1 | contig 10423 bp, 12 predicted proteins | sample Lox_Sample_31_FD_207151 | JGI IMG/M metagenome (GOLD analysis project Ga0335077, IMG submission 207151) | Soil microbial communities from Loxahatchee National Wildlife Refuge, Florida, United States - Lox_Sample_3.1 | ecosystem: Environmental > Terrestrial > Soil > Wetlands | place: USA...
CATACTGAAGACGGCGGAGTCGGATTGGTCCGTTGGCAGGCGGCACGCTAATGCGTAGCGTGACTCATTGAATCTCCCAGCGTTGCATCGCTAGCCGCTGGCACAACCCTGCTCAGGCGGCCCGGGAGGCAGGAAGCTCGGCGTCCTCCGGCCGGAACCCGGCTCGGCGCCCGCCTGCGCGGGCGCGTCTGCGCAGGATGATAGTTCATGGGCACACCACGGATGCGTCGGCCGGGCCAACCGGCATTCACCGGCGCCGTAGTGCTATTTGATGAAAGAGCCACCTCTAGGTGCCGGTGCTGTTAAGCTTATAGTTCAGTGACTACGATAAGTAGGGAATCATCTACGTTCCGTAGTACAATTCGGACCAATCACCAGCAAATCAGTGAGGTACCAACGGTGGGAAGACCAATGCGCGGGAATCCGGCCGAAACGCCGGATTCAGGTTCTTACTGGGTTAAGAGTTCGCTGAGCTTCTCCAACGGAAACTGCGTCGAAGTGGCGAGTCTACCCGATGGCGAGATCGGTGTGCGCAACAGCCGCGACTCCCAAGGGTCGGTTCTCCGATTTACGTCGGACGAATGGCACGCTTTCCTCGGAGGGGTGCGAAACGGAGAATTCGACGGTTTCGGCAGAAAGTGACCGTAAGCACCGCGCTATAGTGTCCTGTTCGTGATTACTGTCGATCAGAACAGAAACGGAGGGCCCACGTGAGCCCTCCGTTTCTGTCTGCCGTCCTATGCTGTGCCCGCGTGCGCCTCCCGTTACCCGCCCGCCATGGCCCCGACGATCAGGTACGGCTCGGTGCCGCTGGCCACGGCGTCCGGCAGCGGCGTGCCCGGCGGTTCGTGGGATAGGTCCTGCTGGCAGGCGAAGAACCTGACGAACGCCCGCCGCTTCCCGTTCCGGTGATCGCGGATCGTCCCGCGGAGCACCGGGTACCTGGCCTCGAGCGCGTCGAGCACCGAGCACTGGGTGACCTGCCCGGCGACCTCGAGTTGCACCTCGCCGTCGACCCGGGCGAGCGCTCGCAGGTGCGCGGGCAGCACGATCCGGACCCTGGCCGGCCCGGGCTCGCTCATGGCAGTGTCTCCCATTCGCCTGCAGACCAGGGCTCCCTCATGGCAGCGTCTGCGCCTCGACCGAGAGTACGGCGGGCAGATCGCGGACGATCGGTTCCCAGGTGTCTCCCGCGTCGGCGGACGCGTAGACCTGGCCGCCGGTGGTGCCGAAGTAGATCCCGCAGTCCTCGAGCGAGTCGACGGCCATCGCGTCGCGGAGCACGTTGACGTAGCAGTGCTCCTGCGGCAGGCCCCTGGTCAGCGGTTCCCACTCGCCGCCGCCGGTGTGGCTGCGGTAGACGCGCAGCTTCCCCTCGGGGGGGAAGTGGTGGGAGTCGCTGGTGATGGGGACCACGTAGACCGTCTCCGGCTCGTGCGCGTGCACGTCGATCGGGAACCCGAAGTCCGTCGGCAGGTCGCCGCTGACCTCACGCCAGGATTCCCCCGCGTCGTCGCTGCGCATGACGTCCCAGTGCTTCTGCATGAACAGAACGGACGGGCGGGACGGGTGCATCGCGATGCGGTGCACGCAGTGGCCAACCTCGGCGGCGGGGTCCGGGATCCCCTGGGAGTGCAGCCCGTGGTTCACCGGCCGCCATGTCTGGCCGGCGTCGTCGGACCGGAACGCGCCCGCGGCCGAGATGGCCGCGTAGATCCGGGCCGGCCCATCCAGGATGATCGTGTGCAGGCACATCCCGCCCGCGCCCGGCTGCCACGACGGCCCGGAGCCATGGCCGCGCAGGCCCGGCAGTTCCTGCCAGTTCTGCCCGCCGTCGGTCGAGCGGAACAGTGCGGCGTCCTCGACCCCGGCGTAGACCGTGTCGGGGTCGTCCGGGGATGGTTCCAGGTGCCAGACCCGGGCGAACTCCCACGGGTGCGGTGTTCCGTCGTACCACTGATGCGTCCCTGGGGTGCCGTCGTAGCTGAACTCGTTGCCGACCGGCGCCCAGGTGGCACCGCCGTCGTCGGAGCGCTGGATGACCTGGCCGAACCAGCTGCTGGTCTGCGAGGCGTACAGCCGGTCCGGGTCGGCCGGCGACCCTTTGGCGTGGTAGATCTCCCAGCCGGGGAAGTGGGGCCCGCTGACGTCCCATTTTTCCCGCTTGCCGTCGGAACTCAGGACGAATGCGCCCTTGCGCGTCCCGACCAGCACCCGTACACCGCTCATTCGGTATCCTCCTCAGGTTCTATTTCACCTCGATTGTGACGGCGCGGAGGCCGGAAACTCATCGCCATCTCAGCTCAGCCCGGACCACAGGTACCGGGCGCCGATGGCGATCACGAGCACGCCGACCATCCGGCGGATCAGCGCCTCGGGCAGGCGTCCCTGGAGCCGCGCGCCGGTGTAGGAGCCGGTCAGGCCGCCGATGCCCAGGGCGACGCCGGTCGCCCAGGCCGGTGCGACAGCGCCGCGCTGGTGGGCGGACAGGATCGTGAAGGTCACCACGCCCGCGACCGAGGTCGCGAACGTCGAGGCCAGGGCGGCCGGGGCGACCTCGGCGGCCGGGCGGCCAGACCCGATCAGGACCGGGGACAGGATCGAGCCGCCGCCGATCCCGTAGATCCCGCCGACGCAGCCGACCCCGACGGCGAGGACCGCCAGGGCGGGAGCCGGGATCAGCCACCGCGGCCTCGCCCGGCGGCCAGCAGCGGGCCCGGTGGCGACGAGCCAGCTCCCCAGCGGGAGCAGGACCGCGGAGACGAGCACGTCGAAGACCCGTGGGCCGGGCAGCAGCTCGACCCGGATGACCGAGCCTGCGATGACGCCGGGCAGCGTCCCGGAGATGAGCACGAAGGCGAGACGTCCGCCGGTCTGCCCCTGCCGCCAGTACCGGTACAGCGCACCCGGGGTGGCCACCACGTTGTACAGCAGGTTGGTGGGGGTGACGGCCGGGCTGGGTGTGCCCAGCACGCTCACCTGGAACGGGAGCAACAGGACCGCGCCCGAGATGCCCGCCGGGGTAGCCGCGACCGCGATGGCGAAGGCGGCCACGAGGGCCGCCGCTTCGGTCCACCCGGGCCCCGGCATCTGCTCACACTAACCCGCCTCCGGCCGGTCCATAAGCCCATGACCAGCATGTTTGCGCAGGTCAAATCCTGGTGGCGATCCTGAATCGAGGCGGCACGGGGCAGGTCACGCTCCGGCCCCGCGTTGCGGCACGGGGAAGGCCACGCCCCGGCCCCGCGTTACAACTGCTTGGTGGGATGATGTCCACCGAGGAGGCTGACAATGGCGCTGCCCTTTGATTCCGCGGCCAAGCTGCAGGAGTATGCCCACCCGGAGATGATCGTGACGACCGAATGGGTGGCCCAGCACCTTGACGACCCAGATCTCGTGGTGGCCGAGTCCGACGAGGACGTGCTGCTGTACGAGACCGGTCACATCGCGGGCGCGGTCAAGCTGGACTGGCACACCGAGCTCAACGACCCGGTCACCCGGGATTACGTCGACGAGACCGGCTTCGCCCGGCTGATGTCGGACAAGGGGATCAGCCGTGACACCACGCTGGTGCTCTACGGCGACCGGAACAACTGGTGGGCCGCGTACGCCCTGTGGGTGTGCTCGCTGTTCGGGCACCCCGACGTGCGCCTGATGGACGGCGGGCGGGCCAAGTGGATCGCCGAGGGCCGCCCGCTCAGCACCGACGAGCCGAAGCGCGTGCGATCCGAGTACCCGCTCATCGACCGCGACGACACGCAGATCCGCGCGTTCCAGGACCAGGTCCTCGGCCACCTGGGCCAGCCGCTGATCGACGTGCGGTCGCCAGGGGAGTACACCGGCGAGCTGCTGCACATGCCGGACTACCCGCAGGAAGGCGCCCTGCGCGGCGGCCACATCCCCGGGGCCAGAAGCGTCCCCTGGGCCCGGGCCGCGGCCGAGGATGCCACCTTCCGGACCCGTGCCGAGCTGGAGGCGATCTACACCGGCGAGGTCGGGCTGCGCCCCGAGGACGACGTGGTCGTCTACTGCCGCATCGGCGAACGGTCCAGTCACACCTGGTTCGTGCTCCACCACCTGCTCGGCTTCCCGCACGTGCGCAACTACGACGGGTCGTGGACCGAGTGGGGGAACACCGTCCGGGTCCCCATCACCCGCGGGGACAGCCCGTGAGCGCCCCCGCGCTCAATTCCCGGCTTCAGGAGATCGTCGACGACTTCAGCGCCATGGCGGGCAAGGAGCGGCTGCAGCTCCTGCTGGAGTTCTCCCAAGAGCTGCCCGCCCTTCCCGACCGCTACGCCGAGCATCACGACCTGCTCGAGCCGGTGCCTGAATGCCAGTCGCCGGTGTTCCTGGCCGTCGAAGTCCAGCCCGACGCGACCGTCCACCTGTTCTTCGACGCTCCGCCGGAGGCGCCGACGACCCGCGGCTTCGCCGGCATCCTGCACGCCGGCCTGGACGGGCTGGGAGCGGACGAGGTGCTGGCTACGCCGGGGGAGTTCTCCAGCCAGCTGGGCCTGCAGGATCTGGTCAGCCCGCTGCGGCTGCGCGGCCTGGCGGCCATGCTGGCCCGGATCAAGCGCCAGATCCGCGAACAGCGCGGCTGATCGCCGCCCGTTTGGAACCCGTGCGCCCGGGGAAGAGGAGGGCCTTACGCACGGGAGGTGAGTCATGAGCATTGGCGCAGGCCTGGTTCTCATCGCGGTCGGAGCGATCCTCAGATTCGGGATCTCGACCGTGTCCACGCACGGCTTTTCCATTCACACGATCGGTGACATCTTGATCCTGGTCGGCATCCTCGGGGTGGTGCTGTGGCTGGTGGTGTGGGCGCCGTGGGGATACCGCCGTCGCAGCGTCTACCGCCGCGAGGTGCGCCCCGGCGGCCCGCCTCCTACCCGCCCGTACCCCGGCGACGCCCCGTACGTAAACGAATACGAGGACGACTACCGGCGCTGAGCCTTCCGCGCTGGCAGCCTCCTGGCCCGCGCCAGGAGGCTGCCTTGGCGGCGATCGCGATTCCCTTCGGCCCCGCGCCCACCACCGCCAGTGTCGGCATGAACCTAATCCTCGGCCGTCCGCCCGTCTTGCGCGAACTCGGGGTTGAACGTGCGGTGGCCTGGGAGGAAGAGTTAGGAGGGTCACCCAACCCGAAGGAGAGCCGATGAAGACCAAGGCAGCCGTCGTCTACGAGCCAGGCAAGCGCATCGAGATCGAGGAGCTCGACCTGGACCGCCCGAAGGACGGCGAGGTCCTGATCCGCTACCTGTATGCGGGCCTGTGCCACTCCGACATCCATGTCGCGCACGGGGACCTCGAGGCACGCCTGCCGATGGTGCTCGGCCACGAGGGCGCCGGGATTGTCGAGGAGGTCGGGGCCGGCGTGACGCGGGTGAAGCCCGGTGACCACGTCGTCTGCTCGTTCATCCCGAACTGCGGCATCTGCCGCTACTGCGCCACCGGGCGCCAGTCGATCTGCGACTGGGGTGCGACGATCCTGGAAGGCTACCTTCCCGGCGAGCATTTCCCGCTGACCGGCCCCCGCGGCCAGTACGGCACCATGTGCATCCTCGGCACCTTCAGCCAGTACGGCCTGATCCACCAGAACTCCGCGGTCAAGGTCGACGACGACCTGCCGCTGGACAAGGCCGTACTGGTCGGCTGCGGCGTACCCACCGGCTGGGGTTCGGCCGTCAACACCGCCAAGGTCTCCCCGGGCGACACGGTCGCGGTCTTTGGCATCGGCGGCATCGGGATCAACGCGGTGCAGGGCGCCCGCTACGCCGGGGCGAAAAACGTCGTCGCCATCGACCCGCTGGAGAACAAGCGCGAGAAGGCGATGGAACTCGGCGCCACCCACGCGTTCGCCACCGCGGAGGAGGCGCAAGAGGCCATCATCCAGCTGACCAGGGGTCAGGGCGCCGACTCGGCCATCCTCACCGTCGGCCTCGTGACCGCCGAGGTTGTGGGGGCGGGCTTCAATGCGGTCGGCAAGGACGGCATCGTGGTGCTGACCGGGCTGAACAAGCTGCTGGAGCCGACCATCCAGCTGCCCGGCACCATCCTGACGCTGTTCCGCAAGACGGTGAAGGGCAGCCTGTTCGGTGACTGCAACCCGACCACCGATATCCCGAAGATCCTCGGTCTGTACCAGGCCGGCGACATCAAGCTCGACGAGATCATCACCAGGACCTACACCCTCGACCAGGTCAACGAGGGTTACGAGGATCTGCTGGCCGGCAAGAACGTGCGCGGCATCGTGGTCCACGAGCACTGACGAGCACGGGCGGGTACGGGCGGGTACGGGCGGGTACGGGCGGATGCCGATCCAGGTTGTCGGGCGCCGGCGCGAGCTCGAGCTGGTGCGAGCCGCGCTCGCGTCCGGCGCCCACATCCTGCTCGAGGGACCGCCCGGTACCGGCAAGTCCACCCTGCTCAGGCAGGTCGCGGAATCCCGGCACACCGAGTTCGTGCTGGTCGAGGGCAGCACGGAGCTGACCCCGGCTCGCCTGGTCGGATCCTTCGACCCGGCGCTGGTCCTGGAACAGGGCTACCGGCCGGAGAACTTCTCCGACGGCCCGCTGGTGCGGGCCATGCGCGGCGGCGGCCTGCTGTACGTCGAGGAGCTCAACCGGGTTCCCGAGGAAACGATCAACGTGCTGCTCACCGTCATGTCCGAGGGCGAGATCAACGTGCCGCGCCTCGGCCGCATCATCGCGGACCCGGCCTTCCGCCTGGTCGCGGCCATGAACCCGTACGACTCGGTGGGCACGTCGCGGCTGTCGATGGCGCTGTACGACCGGACCTGCCGGATCTCGGTCGGGTACCAGGACGCCGAGCAGGAACGGCAGATCGTCCAGCTCTCGGCCGGGCAGGCCAAGCCCGCCCTGGTCGCGGAGGCTGTCGCCCTCGCCCGCGCCACCCGCGAGCATCCCGACCTGCGCTCCGGTGCCTCGGTCCGCGGCGCCATCGACTACGCCCGGCTGGTGCCCGAGCTGGCCGACATCCGCTCCGTCGCGGCCGACGACTGGCAGGTCGGCCTGGACGCGGCCCTGACCACCCTGTCCGGCCGGGTCCGTCGGCACGAATCATGCCGACGGTCCGCCGATCAGGTCATCGAGGAGATCTTCCGGCGGGTTCGGGCAGCCGCGGGAGGCGACACCGGCCCGGGGGAATGACGAGCCCGCCGGCCGCTCCGCTGGCCGGCGGGCAGCGTCAGCGACCGCAGGCCAGGTCCGGCCCGCGTGACAGTAAGACGACCGGACGGCATGAGCTGTCACGCCATGCCCGTTTTGCCGAAATCAGCCCAGAGGTGGGCGTGCTGGACGAGCAGGCGCTTCACCGGGCCCTGGCCGACGACCCGACCGCCTTCGAGCTGCTGGCCGCCATGACCACGGCGACCGGCGAGAACCTGCGCGCCGCCGCGATACGCCTGTGCGCCGCGCTGGTGCTCGAGCGAGCGCGGGCCGGGCGCGTCTCCGCCCGGGGGATCTCGAGGCTGCGGCCGGTCCGCGGTGCCCTCGAGGGCGACCTGGATATCGACGCCTCGATCGAGGGTGTCTCCGCGGCCCGCGCCGAGGCCCGGCCGGTCACCGCGGATGACCTGACCACCGTGCAGTGGGCCAGGGCACCCACGGCCTTCGCGGTGGTGGTCGACCGGTCCGGTTCGATGAACGGAGCCAGGCTGGCGGCCGCCGCAACCGTGGCCGCGGCCTGCGCCCTGCGAGCTCCGGCCGAGCACGCCATCTTGTCCTTCGCTGGATCGGTGGACGTCATCCGGCCCCTGGTCAGCGATCTCGTGCCCGCCGCGGTGGCTGAACGGCTGCTGCGGCTGCGTGGGCACGGCGTAACCAGGCTGGCCGATGCGCTGCAGGCCGCGCATGAGCAACTCGCGCGCGCCCGGGCCCCGCGGCGGGTGGTCATCCTACTGTCCGACTGCCGTAGCACCGAGGACGATGACACCGTGGAGACGGCTCGTGCCCTGCCCGAGCTGATCATCCTGGCCCCGGCCGACGACCACGCGCAGGCCGCCCAGCTGGCCAGCCAGGCCGGCGCCCGCTGGGCGGCGATCGAGCATCCGCTGGACGCGGCCGCGGTCCTGGACCGCCTGCTCGAGACCCGCCCCGCCACCGCCCAGGGTGGGTGTGGGGAAAAGTAGGGTCGTGCTATGCCGCCAGCGCGAGCGGGCGGCGCACGGGCCACGGCGGACCTCATCCTGGAGGCTTTGTCATGATCGCAACCGACGTGCTGGTCGAGGCGCTGAGCCGGGGCGTGCCCGCAGACCGTCTGGTAGTCGATCCCGACGTTCTCGCGGCCATCTCGCATGACGACGCCGAGTGGGCGCCGACCGGGCAGGCCGCCGTCGGCGTCCGAGCCCGTTCCGAGGCCGAGGTCCAGCACGTGGTGCGCACCTGCGCCGAACTGGGGGTCCCAGTCGTACCGCGCGGGGCGGGCACCGGGCTGTCAGGTGGCGCCAACGCGGTCGGCGGCTGTGTCGTCCTCGATCTGTCACCGATGAACCAGATCCTCGAGATCGACCGGGACAACCTCCTGGCCGTCGTCCAGCCGGGCGTGATCAACAATGACCTCAAGGCCGCCGTCGCCGAAGCGGGCCTGTGGTACCCGCCCGACCCGGCCAGCGCCCCGTGGTCCACGATCGGCGGCAACGTGGCCACCAACGCCGGCGGCCTGTGCTGCCTGAAGTACGGCGTCACCCGCGACTACGTGCTGGGCCTGCGCGCTGTCGTCGGCGGGCCCGTCGCCTACGGTGAGGTGGTTCGCCTCGGGCGGCGGACCACCAAGGGCGTCGCCGGGCTCGACCTGGTGGGACTGTTCGTTGGCTCCGAGGGCACGCTCGGCGTGGTGACCGAGGTGACACTGCGGCTGCGTCCCGCGCGGGCCGGGACGCCGCGGACGGTCGTCGGCGCCTTCGCCGATCTGGTCACGTCCGGCCGGGCCGTGGCCCAGATCACGCGGCGCGGGCTGACCCCCGCGGTTCTCGAGCTCCTCGACCGGGCCTGCCTGGAGGCGGTCGAGGACTGGAAGCACATTGGCATCGAGGCGGACGCCACCGCGCTGCTGCTGGCCCGCGTCGACACGCCGGGGGATTCCGGCGCGGCCGAGGCGGCCGGCATCGCCACCACGATGACCGAGACCGGGGCCCTCTGGGCCGAGCAGTCGACCGATGACGCCGAGGCCGAGGCGCTGTTCGAGGCCCGGCGGCTGGCCTACCCGGCGCTCGAGCGGCTTGGCCCGGTGCTTACCGAGGACGTCTGCGTCCCGCGCTCCCAGGTCCCCGCGATGCTGGAGCAGGTGAGCGAGATCGGCGCACGGCATGGGGTGCGGATCGCGACGATCGCCCACGCCGGCGACGGGAACCTGCACCCGCTGCTGGTCACGCCGGCGGGCGACGACGGCGCCCGGCTCGAGGCCCAGGCGGCGTTCGAGGAACTGCTCGACGCCGCGATCGCGCTCGGCGGCACGGTGACCGGCGAGCACGGCGTCGGGATCCTCAAGCGCGACGGCATGCGCCGTGAACTCGACCCGGGAGCGCTCGCGCTGCAATCCGCTGTGCGCCGCGCGCTCGACCCGGCCGGGATCTTCAATCCCGGGAAGGGCTAGCCGTCATGGCCGACGCCGATGACGTGCGCCGCCTGGCGCTGTCCCTGCCGTACGTGGAGGAGATCGACAGCGACGGGTTCGACTTCCGGGTCGGCGGCAAGGGATTCGTCTGGTCCTACCCCGAACGCCGGCCCGGCCAGCGGCGGGTCATCCGGACCGACATCGCGGTACTGTACGTGGGCGACGAGGCCGAGAAGCAGGCCCTGCTCCTCGGCGAGCCCGGCATCTTCTTCACCGCCCCCGGCTACGACGGCTGGCCGCTGGTGATGCTGCGGCTGGCAGAGGTGGACGTCGGCCGCCTGACCGAGCTCGTGACCGACGCCTGGCGCATGCGCGCGCCGCACGAACTCGCCGCCGACCTGGACCTAGCCGTCCCGGAGAAGCCGGCGCAGGATTTTCCCTGAGGCCGGGCTGCGATGGATCATCCCCTCCCTGTGCGGTTTAGCTCGTTGTCGCTCTTACCATTCAGCTACGCGTTCGAGCCGCTGGGTGTCGTCCGTTCAGGTACGTGTTCGAGACGCTGGGCGTCGCCGGCCTGGGCGGCCGTCTCGCATAGAGTGCGCGGGTGGAGCTCAGCGATCGAGCCCGCCGCGCGAGATCAGCTGCGCGGCTATCACGTTGCGCTGGATCTCGTTGGTGCCCTCGCCCACGATCATCAGCGGCGCGTCGCGGAAGTACCGCTCGACGTCGTACTCGGTCGAGTAGCCGTACCCCCCGTGGATCCTGACCGCGTTGAGCGCGATCTCCATGGCGGCCTCCGAGGCGAACAGCTTGGCCATCCCGGCCTCCATGTCGCATCGCTGCC
>Ga0335077_10012986_pt1 | contig 10423 bp, 8 predicted proteins | sample Lox_Sample_31_FD_207151 | JGI IMG/M metagenome (GOLD analysis project Ga0335077, IMG submission 207151) | Soil microbial communities from Loxahatchee National Wildlife Refuge, Florida, United States - Lox_Sample_3.1 | ecosystem: Environmental > Terrestrial > Soil > Wetlands | place: USA: Florida...
CGTTCCTCGGCATCTGCGTTGGCATGCAGTGGCTGTATTCCGGTTCCTCGGAGGCGCCGGATCAACCCGGCCTTGGGCACTTCTCCGAGTCGTGTTCGCGGTTCCCGGAGGGGAAGGATAAGGTTCCGCACGTGGGTTGGAATTCTCTTCGCGTGAACGGCCCTTCGCGACTGCTTGCAGGCGTTGGCTCGGGAGAGTACGTCTATTTCACGCACTCCTACAAAGCCCCGGTTACGACTGAAACCGCAGCAGTGACGCAGTATATTGAGGCTTTCGCCGCTGCCGTCGAACGCAAGAATGTGATGGGCGTGCAGTTTCACCCGGAGAAATCGGGCGCAATGGGGCTCAAGATTCTTCGGAACTTTCTGGAGTGGAAATGCTGACCAAGCGCATTATCGCCTGCCTCGACGTTCATGCAGGACGTGTGGTGAAAGGCGTGCAGTTTGTCGATCTGGTCGATGCGGGCGATCCCGCGGCGCTGGCGGCGCGCCATGCGCGCGAAGGCGCCGATGAGATCGTGCTGCTCGACATCACTGCGACGCATGAGGGGCGCCAGACTCTTCTCGATACGGTTCGCCGAACCGCATTTGAGCTTTTTGTGCCGTTCACCGTGGGTGGGGGCATCCGCTCTGCCGAGGATGCGGCTTTGGTGTTTGAGGCAGGCGCAGACAAGGTAAGCGTCAACTCCGCCGTGCTCGCGGACCCAACTCTGATTGATGCGATCGGCAGGAGTTTTGGCGCGCAGGCTGTCGTGGTTGCAATCGACGCTCGACGGGATCCCAACGCTGCCGATCCCGTGCGCGATGCGGAGGTCTTCGTGCAGGGTGGGCGCAAGCCAACGGGCCGCCGAGTCGTCGAATGGGCGCGAGAGGCGGAGGCGCGCGGGGCTGGCGAAATCCTCCTCACATCCATGGACTGCGATGGGACACGCAGCGGGTTCGATTGTGAACTGACGGCGGCTGTGAGCGAATCAGTCGGCATTCCGGTCATCGCTTCAGGTGGCGCGGGTACAGTTGCGCATTTTGCCGATGTCTTCTTCAGCGGCAAGGCTGATGCAGCGCTTGCCGCGAGCATCTTTCACTTCGGCGTCTCCAGCGCGCGTTCCCTGAAAGAAGAACTCGCACATTACGGAGTTTCCGTGAGGCTGCCGTGCTGATTCCTTCGATTGATCTTCTCGGCGGACGCATCGTGCAACTGGTCCAGGGCGAAAAGCTCCGTCTGGCCTTCGGCGACTTCGAGTATTGGATAGAGAAGTTCTCGCGCTTTCAGTTGGTGCAGTTGATTGATCTGGACGCGGCCATGCGGCAAGGGGATAATTCAACGCTGGTTGCGCAGATTGCGCACCGTCTTCCCTGTCAGGCAGGGGGTGGGATTCACTCTGTCGAGCGCGCTCGCCAGGTGCTTGATGCAGGAGCCAAGCGCGTCATCATCGGCTCGGCCTTGTTCTCCGAGACGGGGCAAGTCAACGCGCAGTTCGCTGATTCCCTGGCAAAGGCAGTTGGAGCGGACAAGGTCGTTGCCGGTATCGACACAAAGAATGGCCAGATTGCGGTGAAAGGCTGGAAGTCGCAAGTCGCGCTGACCGCAGATGATGCAATCCCGCAACTCAATCCCCATGTTGCGGCGTTTCTCTACACGCACGTCGACGGCGAGGGGTTGATGCAAGGATTTCCAATCGAGACGGCCGATCGCCTTCGCAGGCTGACGAACCGCCAACTCATCGTCGCAGGGGGCATTCGGAGCCAGCAGGAGATTGACGCACTGGATGCCATGGGTGTCGATGCAGTCGTAGGGATGGCTGTCTATACAAATCTGCTTCCGGTCTGATCGCAGCCAACACCTACGGCACGTTCGGGAATTGAGGGAGCATCGCGCCTCGGATATTCTTGAATGACTAGCTGCCTCATCGCATGGGAAAGGACAATTGCCTGTAATGGTGACGAGACAGAGTGGAATCCGCATCGCAAAGCGCCTTGATGAAGTCGGCTTCTCTGACATCGTGCAGATTCGGAACAAAGTCATGGAGATGCGGGCCGGAGGCCTCCAGGTACATTCTCTGCACGGGGGCGAGCCCTATTTTGAAACGCCGGATGCTATCAAGTTTGCTGCCGTCAAGGCCATGATTGAGAACCACACGCACTACGCGCCCTCTTCAGGCCTGCTGCCGCTGCGGAAGTCGCTGGTTGAAAAACTGGCGCGAAAGAACCAGATCAGCGCGACCACCGATGAAGTGATCGCGACCGTCGGCGGATCGCAGGGGTTGTATGCGGCCTTTCAGTCAGTTCTTGACCCCGGCGATGACGCATTGGTGTTTTCGCCCTATTGGACGCCGATCGCCGATCTGGTTACCGGAGCCCAAGCGCGACCGCTGCTTGTCCCGACCGCCACGGCGCGCCGCAATGGAATCAGAAAGACACTGCAGCAGTTTTCGACGCCAAAGACGCGAGCAATTTACTACAACACTCCTCAGAATCCGAGCGGGCTCGTTTTCACGCGGGCGGAGGCTGAAGAAGTGGCGTCGTTTGCTGTGGAGCGCGATCTCATCGTGATCGCAGACGAAGCTTATGAGGATCTGGTTTTCGAGGGCGAACACGTCTCCATCGCTTCGTTGCCGAGGATGCCGGAGCGCACAATCACCTGCTTCACTTTTTCGAAAACATATGCCATGACGGGCTGGCGCGCTGGATACACAGTCGCGAAGGAGCCCTTTATGACTGCGCTTCGCAAGATTGTGCTCTACTCGACAAACGGCGTTGCGACTCCCGTGCAACATGCGATGATACATGCACTCAAGATTCCAGAGTCGGAGATTGCGACGCATCGCGAGGAGTATCGCAGACGACGTGACCTTCTCGTTTCCGCACTGAACGAAGTCGGCTTGAAGTGCGAGCCGCCGGCGGGCGCCTTCTATGCATTTCCGAATGTCGAGCGGATTCACAAGAACAGCAGAACAGCCGCACAGATTCTGCTTGAAGAAGCGCACATTGCAACGATTCCCGGATCGGTGTTTGGCGCTCAGGGCGAAGGGCATCTACGATTCGGTTATGCAATCACAATCAAGGAGATTGAGGATTGCGTAGCAGCGCTGCGTAAGTTCCTCAAGAAGTAGAAGCGCTTATTCCTGCGCTTCGCCGATCGCCTTGCTTGTCTCAACACGGGAGGCACGGAGCTGGAGAGCCAGCTGCTTGAGGTGGAGTTGCACGGCATAAGCGCGCAGAATCTCCGGTGGGGAGAACTGAACGCTCGTGTGGCGAACCGCGGTCATGCGCGACTCCAGCTTCGCAATGTCTTCCTCCAGGTTGAGTCCGCGCGGCGGAATGTCAAATCGCCACCTGTGAATGCAGGCCGCCACATAATGAAAGCCTGATTGGATGTCTGTCGCAAGCTTGCCAAGGTCAGGCTCCAGTTGCTGCGCATAGGCATCTTCGTGGCTGTCTCTCACCGCGATCTCCAGGGCCACCAGCACATCGAAGTTCGATCTGCCGAACTGTGCAAGCATACCGAGTCCCTCGCGCCAACCCGGACCGCCCGCGGGCTCATGCCGGAATGCGTCGAGCAACTGGTTGTTCTCGCGCAATGCACCGAGGACCCGCTCCCGGACCTGGGTGAGGTTTTCGGAGGGCTTGCCGCGAAATCCCTGGAGGATCGCCTCGAAGAACGCACCGAGCAGAAGGAATTCCTGTGCCAGTCCATCGCGCAGCTTGAGGCGCGCACGATCGGGAAAGACGAGGGTTGAGACGAGAAGGGCAACGATGATGCCCAGAAATACCTCGCCGACACGATCCAGAGCCAGCGTCCAGCGCGACCCGGTTTTCGATACAAGCATCACAATTGTGATGGTGACGCCGGCGAGCCGTGAGCTTGTCTTCAGTCCCAGCAGACCGCAGACTGTTACCGCAGCCATCACGGCGAGGATGTAGTTCCATGGGAGTGTGCCATACAGGGAAAAGGCGAACCCGAAGAGAGCGCCAATCAGGGTCCCGATGACTCTGTCACGGGACGCAGTAATCGTGGCGCCGAAATTCGACTGCAGCACGATGATTGCACTGATTGCGCCCCAGTATCCGTCATGCAAGCCGAACTGCAGCGCAAGCCACCAGCAGAATGCGGCAGCGAGGGCGGTCTTCGCAGCCTGAATCAGAATGTGGCGATGTTCCCAGCTCAACAGCTGCTTGCGAGCGGGTTCGTCGATATGAAGCTTCTCTGCGAGTTCCTGCTGCGACCAGGTCTTCTTCGTATTCAGGCGCATGATTTGCTGGCGATCTCCCTCGAATAGAATGACTCAGTCCTCTTCAATACGGCGCCAAATCTATCGAATAGCGCATGCAGGTCCTCTCGCCGTGTAGCATAAGACGAGATACAGTCGAGCTGCACCTGTCCAGAATCCTATGCTGCGAGTGGGATATTCAACCAATCTGTCTGCGGAGCTGTTCGCCGGGTTTCCGAAAGAGGTAGACCTCGTGCCTCTGCCGGGCAACCTCGACCACGAGGTCGAGATCGACGTGTGGATTCCGGACCCATACCCGACACGAGCAATGCGCATCGTCCCGTATCTGAAGGGAGTTCGGCTTGTGCTTTCGATGATGGCGGGGACAGAGTGGATCCCCGGAGCGATGGGCCCCCATGTCACAATCTGTAACGCACGAGGCGCTCATAACATCTCGACCGCAGAGTGGACCCTTTCGGCGATTCTGGCCATGCTGAAGTACTTTCCGGTCTTCCTGGATATCCAGCACTCTGGTGATTGGCGTCAGCGGTCCAAAATCCCCGCGCACTACGCGGAGGTCACTGGAGATCGTCGTCCGCTTTACCCGCCCGTGATGCTGGAAGAACTGACGGGGAAGACGGTGCTACTTGTCGGGTACGGCTCCATCGGGAAAGACATTGAGCGGATGCTGACACCGTTTCATGTAGATATTCTTCGCGTCGCCCGTACGGCCCGAGCCAATCCGGAGGTGCGCGCTGTATCGGAGCTGGACAGTCTTCTTCCGCGCGCCCAGGTCATCGTGCTGATTCTGCCGGCAACGGCGGAGAGCCACAGGCTCATTGATAAGAAGCAATTCGAGCTTATGGCGCAGGGAACGCTACTCGTCAACGCTGCGCGGGGCCCCATCGTGGATACCGATGCGCTTGTCGAAGCGCTCAACAGCGGCAGAATTCGTGCGGCTCTCGATGTCACCGATCCCGAGCCGCTGCCGGTTGGACATCCATTGTGGAGCTGTCCGAACCTTCTGATCACGCCGCACGTGGGCGGATCGAGCCCGCAGTTTGCAGTCCGATCGCTCAAGATTGCTGAAGAGGAGCTTCGCCGCTATATTGCCGGGGAGCCGCTACGTAATGTGGTGCAAACAGCGATCTGACGGTCCTTCGCGGCTCGTCGCCAGTCGAATAGGCCTTTAACGGCCAGCAGAACCAATATTGCGTAAAGCACTGCTGTCAACAGGAGGTCTTTGTAGATGTATTCGCCGATGTAGACCAGGTCGACCACGATCCAGAGGCACCAATTTGCAAGGTGCTTGCGGGCCTGCCACCAACTGGCGACGAGGCTGAAACTTGTGAGTGCCGCGTCGAGGTAGGGCAACGCAGCGTTCATGCGCTTTGCCAGGACTCCGAGCAGGAGGCCGCCCGCCAGACCTGCTGCGAGCGCGATCAACATACCGGGAATGGGAAGAGGCTCAACGCGGACTTCGCCTTCTTCGCGCACGCCGCGCCACCAATGCCACCAGCCGTAAAGCGTGAACGCCAGAAAGAAGACCTGCAAAAGGGCGTCTGAATAGAGACGTGCCTGATAAAAGACCGCGAAATAGAAGATATCTGCAGCGAGCACAACCGGCCAACAGATCAAGAGCCTTTTCGTCGTGAGCCAGATACCGACAGCCGTGGTGATAAATCCGGCAAGTTCGATCCAGTGCGCAGCAAGATACTGAAAAACGATCTGCCAGTTCATCGAGGCACCGCCATCCGATGTTCACGCCTGGCGGCCCAGACGCGAAGGGCATCAAGGAGCGGGCGGCCACCAGAGTGGAACCATTGCGCATGGCCCACGAGATAGTCACGGGTTGCAATGCGTGCCTTGTCCTTCGAATGCAGTATGCGGAGGAAATAGTCTGCTTCGGTGAGGGCAAACTCCGCATGACAAAGCGCCGTCATCGGTCCAAGCGCGGCCGCTTCGTCCGCGGAGAGCGGCCTGGTCGAATCGTACTCATCGAGCAGTGCGAACAAGTGATCCATGTGAACCGGTACGTCATCAGGATGAGCAGGGTCGTTCATCAGGACGAGCCATTCAACGATGTTCCGTTCGATCGCGTGAGCAAGATCATGGATTGCGTTCGTTTGATCGGCCAGCCCGAAATCGATCACCGCGGTGGTTTCCGCCGTCGCGGTGTCATCGCTCCAAAACAGATTCGACGCGTGCAGATCATTCTGGGTCCACAGAGGACGGAGGGACGGCAATCGCAGAATCAACTCGTGATGAAAGGGAGCAAGCAGATCAAAGGCCCCAACACAATCGCTCCGCGTTGGCAAATCGTGTGCCAAAGCCGGTCTGGCCGCAAGATAGCGCTCGAGTTCCGCGGACGCATCCTGGGAGGCGAAGATCGTGAAGCTGGCGACCAGTGGGCGGGGAGGTCTCTGCGGAGCCGAAAACGATTCTGCGGCATTGTGCAACCGGGCAAGCATCTGGCCTGCGGAGCGCGAGTGTTCGACCGATCGGAACGGCGTCCATGAGATTGCATCTTCGTACAAATCAATCCCATCCGGAGCTTCGTGCACCTCGTACGTCCATTCGCCTGACTCAACCGCAGTTGCGTGATCCGGCGTCTCAAAGACGCGAGGGACTGGTACACCATGCAATCGCAGATGCGCCATGAATCGGTGCTCTTCCGCCAGGCCTTGTGCATCGCGCACAGAACGATGGTGCCGTTTTACAAACACGCGCCCAGAGTTGGTCTCAACCACGCTAGCGGCAGAGAATGGTCGAGGGCTCACAGACAGTATGCTCTGTGGTTCTGGTATCCCGGGGAACCGTGCCGCAACTGCGCTGACCTCGTCGAGCGTCAGCGGAGCCCAGTCCGGTTGGACCAGCGTTCCGTCGAGCCCATGTGTATTTGAAAGCGTACTCATATCCATTTGCAATGCTTGACGGGCGAGTCGAGAATGCACTCAAAACGTGTAATGCGCTGACAGCCTCACTGTAGTCGGTGCGCCGAGGTGAACAAAGGTATCTCCGAGGCTTGCTCCCGTGTCTTTCCAGTAGCGTTTGTCCAGAATGTTGTCAGCATACAAGCGGAATGTCATGCGGCCATGCTCGCCGCCCGGCGTGTAGCGCGCACCGAGGTTAAACAAGTTGTATCCCCCGACGCTGACAAGGTCATCGCGCGTTGCTTCCTTCCGGCTCGTGTAGCTCCAGCCTGGCATCAGATGCAGGCCGTGCGCATGCGGCACCAGTACATCGGCAAACAACGCGGTATGCCAGCGGGGGACGTTGATCACCTGTTTGTTGTCGAAGTCCAGCGTGCCCGTGTCGCTTGAGATCGCGCTGATTGCCATTGCCGATGCATTCAACTGCATCCAACTCGCGAGCCTGCCCTGCGCAGACATCTCGGCTCCATTGTGCGTCTCATGGCCCTGGGCCTCGAAGCACAAGTCTCCCGGATTTCCCTCCGGGCAGAAACTGTCGGGCCCCGTGAGCTCCCTGGGATAGAAAAATGGCGCTCGCATGTGGAACAGGGCGGCAGTCAGAAGCAGGCGCTGACCGACTTCGTATTTCGCCCCAATCTCGGCTTGCCGCGTGTTGAACGGCTCAAGGAACTGGCTACCGTTCGCCGTCCAGAATGGTGCCTGAGGTCCGAGGGAAAGCAGAACTCCGTAGTTGCCGTAGAGCATCAGATGATCGATTGGAGTAAAGCTGGCGCCGAACTGTGGCAGCCAGACAAGCTTTTCCGTCATCACTCCGGCCGAGTAATTGTGATCACGGAGCGAGTTGTATCGACCTGCCGCCAGCAGCTGGATGCGTCCGGGAAGCCGAAGACGATCTTGCAGAATCAAGGCTGACTGATGATTGTCCTCGTAGAGTGCTCGCGGGCCTGCGGACTGAACAGGATCCTCGATCGGGAACGCGATATTCGGATCGTAGATGTTTTCTGAGCCCACGTAGGCAAACACAGCGCCGTCCTGCACGGTGTCAGGGGCGCCCTCGGGCGGCGCGCCGGGCATCTGCACGCTACGCCGGAAGATTTCGGTGCCGCCGGTCAATTCATGATCGATCGGACCCGTCTTCACATGACCGGAAGCAATGATCTGGGCCTGCGCGTTGATGCGCAATTCGCCCGGATTCCGATAGTCGTAGATGTCGTAGGTCCCGTCGGGCGCAAAGAACCACGGAGCGGGTCCGCCGGGGACATTGCAGGTGTCCTGGTAGTAGCACCCATAGGCGTACACCACGTTATCGTCAATGAGCGAATGGCTGTAGCCCGCTGCAGCAAATGCGTGCCACGTTTTCGGCAGATCGTAGTCGAAACGCGCGCCGGAGTTATGAACGTCAAATGTGTTCGGCTTTGACCAGGACTGTTCGCCCAGCATCGTTGAGGGCGAGATGCGATCCATGTCCGGCACGGTTGTGCCGCCAAGCAACTGATAACCGCAAACCGAACGCTGCACCTTGTGCTGATATTCGAAATCGCCGTTCAGAATGGCCCTGGGGCTGATCTTCCAGTCGGCGCCGGCAGCGCCCATGGCGCGCCACCCATCGGCGTCGTTGACGTAGCTTGCGATGTGCTCTCCTGCCAGATTCACTCGCGCGCCAACCTGCGAGTGGCTACCGAACAGACGTCCGAGATCGACCGCCCCATAGGCCGATCCGCGATGATCGGTGGCGGCGTCGATGGCTTGCACGATGGCCGGACGTTTCGTGACGTAGCCGATCAGGCCGCCGGCGGATGCCACTCCACTCTCGATGCCTGCAATACCTTTCACAATTTCAACGCGCTCTTTGTTCTCCAGCGGGACGTCCTGCTCCCCAGCGATCGTGAGGCCGTTGATCGCTAGCCCTGTGGCAAGATCGATCGGATATCCACGAATCTGAAAATCGCCGTAATAGCCAACCGGGGCATAGTCCTCACCGACCGAGGCATCGCTTTTCACAACGTCCGAAAGCAGGCGCGACACCTGGTCGCTGATCAGCGCGCCGGAGACGGTCGAGATGGAAAGCGGGGCTTCCTTGATGGGTGTGCCGTCGAGGCTTCCGGCCGCAGCTGAGTCAGAAAGATATGTGTCCTTGACTTCGCCGTGAACGACGACCGTTGTGGTGACGCGCCCGATTCCCTGTTGCGAAGATTCCGGGGGCTTCGGGGTGTTGTCCGGTTTTGCGTTAGTGTCCTGCGCCGAAGCAACAGCGAGAAAGATTCCGAAGCATGCCGCCGATGCAACACGCACGTAGGTCCTTTGTCCTAACTCAGGCCGATACGAGTAGGAATTCCACTTCGCGAGATGGGGCCAGTGGCGCTGGTTCGATGCGAATTGTTCGGTGGAAGGAGCCGGGCCTTCAGCGGATGCGAGCATAAGCTTCCCTTGTCTCAAGACTCATGAAACAAGAGCGCTGACGCTGCGGTTCGAGGAAGTTGGCCACCAGGTCGAAAGCTTCCCACGCCGGTATTATCCGGATCGGGTTCGAGGGTATCTTCTCAGCCCCACACAGTGGAGCACCCCTGTTTCAATTCACAATTGAATCACTCGAGCGTGGAAAAGGCAAATGACGGGGCAGCCTGGCGGGGTTCCGATCTATTTACCCGTTCCTTCCTTCAGCGGCACGATCTTGTCTACACCCGGCACGGTGAAGTGCTCAACCTTGCCGCTGGGCCAATGAACTTCGATGTCGTCAACCTTGGTCGCTTGCCCAAGCCCGAAGTGCGGGCGTGGGTCGTTGGTCGAGAGATAGCTTCCGCCGCTGATCACATCTTCCCGTTGTCGCATTCCGTTCGCTTTCAGATAGACGGTCGCCCCGACGGCATCGCGCGGACTTCCTGGTCCGCCCTCCAGCTTGAATTCGAGCCAGTGATTCTTGTCGGGAGAGACATTGCGGAGCAAGACAGGGTGGCCGTCCATGACATTGATGACGGCGTCGAGTTTTCCGTCGTTGAACAGGTCTCCCACGGCCATGCCGCGACCGGCGATTACCACTGCAAGTCCCGAGCCTTCCACCGCCGGAACGTTTACAAATCCCTTGCCCTGCAAGTTGTGGAACAGCATCGGGCGCTGTTTCCAGCTTGTTCCCCAGGCGTACTTATCAGCCTGCGGGTAGACATGGCCGTCGGACATGAGCAGGTCTTTCCACCCGTCGTTATCGTAGTCCATAAACGCATCGCCCCAGCTCAGGAACGGAACAGTAATCTCGCCGAGACCAACGTGATAGCTGACGTCAGTGAAG
>Ga0335077_10012987_pt1 | contig 10422 bp, 10 predicted proteins | sample Lox_Sample_31_FD_207151 | JGI IMG/M metagenome (GOLD analysis project Ga0335077, IMG submission 207151) | Soil microbial communities from Loxahatchee National Wildlife Refuge, Florida, United States - Lox_Sample_3.1 | ecosystem: Environmental > Terrestrial > Soil > Wetlands | place: USA...
GACCGATGAGTATCGTCGTGCCGCACGGTCGTCACCGGTATGAACTCCGTTACCTGTCAGATATCGATTTCCCTCGACGGATTTGTCGCCGGGCCGAACCAGAGCCCCGAGAATCCGCTCGGAGAGAGTGGTATGCGACTGCATGAGTGGGCATTCGCGAACGCCGGCTGGCGCCGCCAGCATGGGCTCGACGGCGGCGAGGAGGGCCCCGACTCCGAGGTCGTCGAGGAGGCCGTTGCCGGCGTGGGCGCCTACATCATGGGCCGGAAGATGTTCGGCGGCGGTGATGGCCTGTGGGATCAGAGTTGGACGGGCTGGTGGGGCGATGACCCGCCGTTTCATGCGCCCGTGTTCGTGCTCACCCATCACGCGCGGGAGCCGCTCCAGATGGAGGGCGGCACGAGCTTCACGTTTGTCACCGACGGCGCCGAGGCGGCACTGGATCAGGCCCGTGCGGCCGCCGGCGATCAAGACGTCGCGATTGCCGGGGGCGCCGCCACCGTGCAGCAGTTTGTGGCCGCTGGGCTGCTCGATGAGCTGTACCTGCACATCGTCCCCGTGATCCTCGGCTCAGGCGAACGCCTGCTCGAGAATGTCGGCGACCCAAGCCTCGAGCCGGTTAAGGTCGTGGCTTCGCCGGCCGTCACGCACGTCAAATACCGGGTTCTCAGCTGACGAATCCGGCGCGCTACGGTGCGGGTATGCAGGGCGCGCCTCTACTCGCCGTCCAGGGCCTCACTCGCCGATACGGCGGATTCGAGGCGCTCCACGATCTGGAGCTCGAGGTAGCGCCCGGGGAATGTGTCGCGATCGTAGGCCAGAACGGGTCGGGCAAGACCACCGCGGTGCGGACGATCGCCGGTCTGCTCGAGCCGAGCGGCGGCCGCGTCGAGGTCGCGGGCGCGGCGGTCCACACCGAGCCGTCGGGGATCGAGGCTCGAGCGGCGATGGCGGTCGTTCCCGACAGCCCGGCGCTGTACCCGGACCTGACCGTCCACGAGCACCTCGAGCTGGTCGCGCTCGCCCATGATGTGGCCCGTGACGATCTCGACGCGCGCATCGACGCCATGATCTCGAGGCTCGGCCTCTCGGACAAGCGCGATGCGCGGCCGGGCGAGCTCTCGCGCGGGATGCGGCAAAAGCTCCAGATCGCGTGTGCGCTGATCCGCCCGCATCGACTGCTGGTCCTGGACGAACCGGTCGTGGGTCTCGATCCTGCCTCGCAACAGACGCTGCGGGAGCTTCTCGTCGAGGCCAAGCGCGCCGGCGTGGCCGTGATGCTGACCACGCACCAGCTCGAGTTCGCCCGCGGTATCGCCGACCGCGCCGTGGTGCTCGCCGATGGCCTCGTGGTTGCCGATGGCCCGTACGACGAGGTCGTCGGCGGCGGCATGATCGAAGGGCCCGAGTCTCGGTGAGCGACGCGGCGAGAGTGGATGCGCGCGACCGCGCGCGGACGGTGCGAGGGTTCTTGCGCGCTCGGCGCACGCGCTTCCGGCCGACCGCGTACCAGGTCTATGCCACTCTGGTCGTCGGCGGGATAGCCGGCGCGCTCGCCGGCAACGCCGTCTCCGAGGCGATCGGTGGCAGCCTGACCGCGCACAAGCTGCTCGTGTTCGGCCCAGTGGTGCTGTTCCTCGTGCTGCTCGCCGCCCTCCGGCTCGGCACGTGGCAGGGCCCGGTCGGGTTCTCGTCCGCCGACGTCGGCTTCCTCCTGACCGCACCGATCGCGATTGCGGCGTTTGTGCGCCCGAAGCTCGATCAGAGCCTGCTGATCGGCGCCGTCGTCGGCGCCGCGGTCGCGGGCGTCGCGATCCTGCTGCTCGCCGGGGGACCGGGAAGCGTCGGCCTCGTCCGCGCGCTCGGAGCGGTCGTGGGCATGGTCGCGTTCGCGGTGCTGTCGGTTGCTGCGAGTTGGCTGGTCGAGTCTTCGCGAAGAGCCTCGGGGCTCGTGCGGCGCGCGAGCCCGGGCGTGCTCGTAGCCGGCGCCGCGCTGCTCGCGATCAGCGCCACCACGTCCGGCCGCGCGTTCGCGGTGTGGTCAGGCCCGTGGGGTTGGGCGGTCGCGCCGTTGGCGGGGACGTCGGGCTGGCCGGTGGCGGTTGCGCTGATATTGGTCGCGGCCGGGGCGTCGTCAATCCTGGCGGTGCGGCGCACGGGCGCGGCCGGTGCCGAGGTGTTCCTGGCTCGGGCAGAGACGCGGTCCGGGCTGGCCGCCTCGGCGTTCTCGCTTGACTATCGCGGCGCCACGCTCACCTACCGCTCGGCGCTACCCGCGCGAATGGGTCGAGAGGCGCGGGTTCCCCGCCCTCGTGCGCCGCGGCTGGCGGTCCTGTGGCGCGACGCTCTCGGGCTTCTGCGCGAGCTATCACGGCTCGGGTGGGCGACGCTGTTCGCCTCCGCGGCGACGGTCGAAGCGCTGACGCACCCGGGTCGCGTGATCCCCGCTGGGGTCGCGGCGGTCGCGCTGTACTTCGCCGCGAGCTTCCTGTCCGAGCCGCTGCGCATCGACATCGATGCGCCCGACACCAGCGCGCTCCTGTTGTCGTGGCCGTTCGCCCGCCTGCTTCTCGCGCACTGCGCTCTCCCCGCGCTCGCGCTGTTCGCGGTCACGGCAACAACGATCGTGGCCACCGTGGCGGCGGGCGCGGCCGGCGCCGGCGCGCTCGCCCTGATCCCGACGGTGCTTGCGCCTATCGTCATCGTCGCCGTGCTGTGCGCCGCGCTATCGGCCCGCCGGGGCGGGCGGGTCGACGAGAAGCTGCTCGGACGGCTCCTGAGCCTCGACCCCAACAACCCGGGCGGCGCCGCCGTACTGGTCCTGTGGCTGATCCCGTGGCTGCTCGCCACGACGATCATCGTCGGCGGAGCGCTCCTGGTCATCGGCTCCGCCGTCGCTCACCACCGGGCGGTCGCCCCTGCGGCGGTTGTCGCGTTTGCCCTTGCCTGCACGGCGTGCGCCGTCCTGGCCCGGCTCGCGCGCGGGTCTACGCGCCCGGATCGCTAACCGTCGCCGCGCCTGGGTCGATAACCATCGGCGCCGGCTAGGCGATCGCGCTCGCGGACCACCGGAAATCCGCGGGCAAGTTCGCCCCGTGCACCGTGCAGTCGGCGGCCGCGACCTCGACCGCCGCGTTCGTCGCCCTGACGAGCGCATCCGGGTCGGCGGCCTCGTGCTGGTTCAGCGCGTGCGCAGTCCACCAGGTGAGGAACCCGGCGACGAACGCATCTCCGGCCCCGATCGTGTCGACGACCTCGACGACCGGTACGGGGACCGAGCGTTCGCCCGATTGGGTGAGGACGGTGGCGGGCGACGCGCCATCGGTGACGAGCACGGCGGCGGGTCCAAGCTCGAGGAGGCCGCGCGCGGCCAGCAGCCATGCCTCGCCCGGGCGCAGGAGCCGCAGGTCGTCGGTGCTCACCTTGACGATGTCGACCTGGCGGATGAAGGTGTCGATCAACTCGCGATACGCCGCGGGGGCGGTGACGGCGGCCGGCCGGCAATTCGGATCAAGCAGGATCGTCGCCCCCGGCGGTCGCTCCCGAATCAGTGCGGTCAGGCTCGACGCCGTCGGCTCGACCAGGAGCCCGAGCCCGCCGAGCGCGAGCGCCTCGGAGCCGTCGAGGATCTCGGCCGGGACGTCTGCGGGCGTCAGTTGCGAGGCCGAGGTCCCGTCAAGGTAGAACTTGTACTCCGCCGAGCCGAGCGCGTCGATCCGCGCCACCGCGAGCGTGGTCGGCGCCGGGGTGGGATCCGGAACCGCGAGCCTCACGCCCACGTCCTCGAGCGCGGACCGCAGGTCCTGGCCGAACCCATCGTCGGACAGCCTGCCGACGTACTGGCACTCACCACCGAGTCGGGCGATCGTGCGTGCGACGTTGAATGGCGCGCCCCCCGGCAATGGCGCGACCGACCCCGAAGCGTCGATCACGAGGTCGATCAGGGCCTCGCCGGCAACCGTGATCATCGCTGCACGGGGTGGGACACGGGCGGGATGTTATGGGTGCGTGGTCAGTCCGATAGGCCGAGTGCACGCGACGCCCTCGATGCACCCTCCGAGAGCGAGCGTAGTTTGGCCCAGGCGATCTGCGGATGGGTGCGTCCGCCGAAGCCGCAGTCGGTCCCGGCGATCACGTTCTCGGGACCGACGACCGACGCGAACCGTTCAATCCGCTGCGCGACCAGTTCGGGATGCTCGACGACGTCCGTCGAGTGCGTGACGATGCCGGGCACGAGGATCTTTCCCTCGGGCAGGCGCACGTCCCGCCACACCGCCCACTCGTGCTCGTGGCGGGCGTTGGCACCCTCGATCAGATACGCCTGCGCCTTGACCTCGAGCAGGATGTCGACGAGGTGGACGAGCTCGAGATCGTGGGCGTGGGGGCCGTGCCAGCTGCCCCAGCACATGTGGTAGCGCACCCGGTCCTCGGGGATGTTCGTCAGCGCGTGGTTCAGCGCCTCCACACGCACGCGGCACCTGTCGCGGAACGCATCCAGTCCCATCTCGATCCCGATCCGATCCCACAGCGCCGGCAGCCAGGCGTCGTCGACCTGGAGGACGAACCCGGCGTCGACGATCAACTCGTACTCGACGCGGAGCGCGTCGGCAAGGGCATACAGATACTCGATCTCGTCCTCGTAGTACGCGTTTCCGCGGTAGACCTCGAGGCTCGCCGGCGCGGTCGAGGTCAGGAACGCGTCCTCGCCAGGGTTGCACGCGCGCAGAATCTCGATCTCCCGCCGCACCTGCTCGTGCCCCGCGTACGCGATCGGCCGGGTGCACACCCACCGCATCCGTCGCGGGCTCACCTGGCCGCCTGCGGTGTAGAACAGCGTTCCGCGCTCGGTGGCGTATCGGTAGAAGGCGTCGAACTCCTCGCGGTCCTTGCCTTGCGCGATAAGTGGCTTCTCGCCGCTCGCGTCGGTGATCTCGAACCCCGCAAAGCGATCGTCGGCGAACGACAGCCAGTCACCGCCCTTCGTGTACTCGCCCTCGTTGACCAGGTCGATGCCGAGCTCGCGCTGCAAGGCCACCACGCTCGCCACCGCAGCGCGAAGCTCGTCGTCGCTCTCGGGCGCGGAATCGTCGGGGTACGGCAGGCTGCCGGCATGCGTCGTCAGGATCCGGGTCGTGCTCCGCTTCATGGCCGGGGAACGATCAGCACCTTGGCGGACGCGTCGGCGTCGAGAGCGGTCGTCATCGCCAGCGGGGCGTCCTCGATCGCAAAGCGGTGAGAGACGATCTCGTGCACCGGGATTCGCCGATGGTGGCGCGCGAGCAGAGCGAGCGTTCCCTCGTACGCGCGAAGGTCCTCGCCGCCGACGCCCATCAGCGTGAGGTTGCGTCCACAGATCACCGCAGGGTTGAACGCCTCGTCTCCCATGTCGACGAAAGCGCCGACCTCGATGATCGTGCCGCCGTCACGGACCATCGCCATCGATTGCGCGAACGCACCGGGAAATCCCGTCGCGTTGACGACAACGTCCGCCCCTTCGCAGCCACAGCACGCGCGCACCTCGCGCGCCACTTCGTCGCCGGGAGCGAACGTGACGGCGTCGGCGACGAGCATGGCCAGCTCGCGACGCCGGGCCGAGGGGTCAAGCACGAGCACGTGACCGGCGCCCATCAGCGACGCCTTGACGGCGTGCGCGAGTCCGAGCGCGCCGGCGCCGATGACCACGACGCTGTCGCCCGGGCGGAAGCCGGCCGGCCGGGGGAGCGCCGCCGCCCGCTCGAGGCTGTGGGTGACCGCGAAGATCTCGGTCAGCACCGCCACCTCGTCGGAGAGTTCGTCTGGAACTCGGAACACGGCGGTGCCGGGCTTGAGGTAGAGGTACTCCGACCAACCACCGAACAGGTGCGGCGTCTGCGCCGAGGTCAGCGAGTTCCCGTAGTTCTCGAGGTTGCGGCAGAGGTAGTAAGGGAACCCCCGCGCGCACATGTGACATCGGCCACAGGCGCGATTTGGCGCCGGGACCACTCGGTCCCCGACCGCGAGCGGCGTCCCGTCGAACGCGGTCGCGCCGCCGCCACCGAGCTCGGCGACGACGCCGACGTTCTCGTGACCCTGGATGATCGGAAACGGCGTGCTGCGCTCGTACTCGGTGCCCACGTACTGCTCGGTCTCGCCCCGGAAGGTGTGTTTGTCGGTGCCGCAGATTCCAGACGCGCGCATCTTCAGGACGACCGCCCCCGGCTCGAGCGCGGACGGGTAGGGGTACTCCCGGACCTCGAGCCGTCGGGGCGCCACGAGCGTCGCGGCGAGGACTGTCGTCGTGGAAATCATCGTCGCGTGAACCTATACCGCAGCGGTACGAACGCGCAGTGCTCCCGGAGTAGATCGGCTTGCTCCGGGTAAAAAGGAACTGTGAGCGAGCTAGACATCATCTGGCGGCTCGGTCTCGCCCTCGTGCTGTCGTCGTTGATCGGCCTCGAGCGCGAGGTCGGGCAGAAGTCCGCGGGACTGCGCACTTACACGCTCGTGGGCGTCGGCGCGGCCGTGTTCATGCTCGTGAGCATCTATGGCTTCAGCGCCTCGCTGGGGACGCACGTCGTGCTCGATCCCTCCCGAGTTGCAGCCCAGATCGTGTCGGGGATCGGGTTCATCGGCGGCGGCATCATCTTCGTCCGCCGCGACACCGTCCGCGGGCTCACGACCGCCGCGGGCGTGTGGGTGACCGCCGGCGTCGGGATGGCCTGCGGCGGCGATCTTCCGTTGATCGCGGTCGCGACGACCGCCATCTACATGCTCGTCGCCTTTGGCTATCCGTTCCTGGTCCGCGTCCTTCCGCGCTCGCGCTTCGCGCCGTCCGAGCTCCGCCTCGTCTATGTCGACGGCCGCGGGCTGCTGCGCGAGGCCCTCGCCGAGTGCGCTCAGCGTGGCTTTTCGATCTCCGACCTCGAGATCAAACACGAGCACGACGGCGACCGCGACGGCGGCCCGCGTCACGTGACGGTTGCCCTCGAGGTTCGCGGCCAGGGGTCCGTAACTCAGCTTGCCTCCGAGCTGAACGAGCTCGAGGGGGTCGTCGGCGTGTACGCTGGCGACGTCGACGAGCTCGGCTACTGAGCTGTAGACCGAGGGGTGAGGAACGTGACGGACCGGACGATCGGGATCGGGATGCTCGGCTACGGGTTCATGGGCCGTGCGCACTCGAGCGCGTTCCGGCAGATCCGTCACATGACCTGGCCGCCGCCGCTCATTCCCGAGCTCGTCTCGATCGCCGGCCGCACCGAGGGCGCGGTTGCCGCCGCCGCGGAGGAATTCGGCTTCGCCGAACACGTCACCGATTGGCGCGCGCTCGTCGACGATCCGCGCGTCGGGCTGTTCGACAACACGGGACCCAACAGCGCCCACGTCGAGCCGAGCATTGTTGCCGCGGAGGCCGGTAAGCATGTCGTCTGCGAGAAGCCGCTCGGGCTCACCGCGGATGATTCCTACGAGGCGTGGCAGCGGGTGAGCGCCGCCGGCGTCAAGCACATGTGCGCCTTCAACTACCGGTTCGTGCCCGCCGTCCGGCTCGCCCGTGACCTCGTGGCCGCCGGCGACCTCGGCGAGATCCGCCATTTCCGCGCCGCATATCTCCAGGACTGGCTCGTTGACCCGTCGGTCGCCAATCTGTGGCGGCTCGACAAATCGCTCGCCGGATCGGGCGCTCTCGGTGACCTAGGCGCGCATGCGATCGACCTCGCGCACTACCTCGTCGGTGACATCGCAAGCGTCTCGGGAGCGATGCGCACATTCACCCCGGTGCGCGACGGCGTCGCGGTGGACGTCGACGACGCGTTCGCCGCGACCGTCGAGTTCAGCGAGGGTGCGCTCGGAACGATCGAGGCCTCGCGGTCGTGCCCGGGCCGCAGGAACTCACTGCGGTTCGAGATCAACGGCACGGGCGGCTCGCTCGCGTTCAACATGGAACGGCTGAACGAGCTCGAGTTCAGCGAGGGTGCCCGCGGGTTCCGCACGATTCTCGTGACCGATCGCGACCACCCCTTCATGCAGACCTGGTGGCCGCCGGGCCACATCCTGGGGTGGGAGCACACATTCGTGCACGAGCTTCATCACTTTCTGAGCGCGATCCGCGACGAACGCGACGTGGCTCCCGACGGTGCGACGTTCGAAGACGGGTACCGCGCCGCGGAGGTGTGCGACGCGATCGTGGCGTCCGCTGAGGGGCACGGCCGGGTCTCAGTCAGCTACCGCGACTAAGTCTCGCCACGCGGTCGCATGAACCTCGATGCGATTTGGCATGACCTGGAATGCGGTGAGTACGCCGAGGATCTTGCGGTCTGGCGTGAGCTCGCCGGTCGCACCGGTGGGCCTGTGCTCGACATCGGCGCCGGCACCGGCCGGGTGACACTCGAGCTCGCCGCGGGCGGCGTCGAAGTAGTCGCCCTCGACGCCTGCGCGCCGTTGCTGACCGCGCTGGCACGGCGCGGCGAGGGTCTCCCCGTCAGCACGGCGGTCGCGGACGCGCGGGACTTTCGCCTCGGTCGCCGGTTCTCGCTGATCCTCGTGCCCATGCAGACGCTGCAGCTGCTCGGGGGACCGTCCGGCCGCGGTGGGTTTCTCCGGTGTGCGCGCGCCCACCTGACATCCGGTGGACTGCTCGCCGCCGCGGTTGCCGACGCGATGGACTGCTTCGATGACGAGCACGTGCTGCCCCCGCCGGCGCAAGCGCGCGAGATCCTGGGCGTCCTGTACAGCAGCCAGTTGTTGCGGGTAGTCGAGGATGAAGGGCGCGCCGCGATCCACCGCCGCCGCGAGATCGACCGCAGCGAGACCGAGGAGGTCGTGTTGCACCTAGACCGTGTCTCTGCGGACCAGGTCGCGGCCGAAGCACGAGAGGTCGGCTTCATACCCGAGCCGCCGCTGTACATCGAGGAAACCGATCAATACCTCGGATCGACCGTGGTTATCCTCCGCGCGCCGTGATCCGGTGACTAGATCGGCGCGGCGAGGGCCTTGAACGTCTCGCCGATCAGGCGTCCCGGATCGGCGCCCGGCGTGTCGGGCTCGCGCTCCCACCGACTCAGCTGCAGCGATCCGTCGACGACGAGCCGGCACCGCTCGAACCGCCGCTCGCTCAGTCGCCGGGCGATCTCGCAAGGTGGGACTCCCTCGGCCACCAGATCGGCGAGCACGAGCGCGTCCTCGATCGCCAGCCCGACGCCCCACGCCATGTGCGGCGTCGTCGTGTGCGCCGCGTCGCCGATCAGGACCGCTCGCCCCGCGCCCCAGGGCGGCGAAACGAGCAGCCAGTACAGCGCCCGGAAATCGATCTGCGAGGGCTCTGTGATCTGCGCCGCGATCTCTGGCACCACGAACTCGAATATCGACAGGCGCTCCTGGAGCATCTCGAGAAGTCGCTCAGGCGGGGGCCGATCGGGTCCGGCGCTCGAATCGAGCATCCACACGTACGCGCGACCGGGGGCGATCGGCACGAGCCCAAGCCGAGTTTCGCGGCCGAGCATCATCGTGTAGCGCTCGAGCTCGTCCGGCTTGTCCACGTCGAGCCGCCAGATGACCTGACCCGCGTAGGCGGGCTCGGGAGCGTCCGGTAAGAGCAAGCGCCGCATCGTCGAGTGCACGCCATCGGCGCCTACGACGAGGTCATAGCTCTTGGCGCCGCCGTCCGTGAATGCCACGTCGATCGCGTCGTCGCTCTCGGACACCGCCGAGACGGTGACACCCAACCGCACCGGCACGTCATGCGAACGGAGCCGCTCCTCGAGCACCTCGTGAAGCACCATCCTCGACATCGTCACGAACGGCGGGTCCTCGGGCCCGAGGACGTTCACCTGCGGCATCTCGGCCACCTTCACCCCGTCCGGGCGCAACATATCGATCACGGCGTGATGCCACGAGCGCTCCTGCAACCGCGACAGCAGATCGAGCTCGCGCAGCGCGCGCATCGGCGGACTCTGCAGCCCGATTCCGATCCCGGCGGGCCGCCAGTCGTGCTCGCGCTCCGCGATCTCGGCGTGGATGCCACGTCGCGCCAGGGCGATCGCCGCGGTCATCCCCGCGGGACCGCCGCCGACGATCAGAACCCGAATCACGGTTCGAGTGGGTCCGGATCGGCGCCGAGCTGACCGGCCACCCAGTCGACGATCGTGGGCGCCACTGGGCCCTCGCCCATATGACCGCCGTCGAACACGCGCGCGGCCTTCGGATCGCCATGATCGAGGCTCAGATAGATGTCGTCGATCGAGTTCTGGACGTCGTCGCGCCCGTTGACGAGGAGGAGCGGCGCGGACGGCTGGTCGAGCAATCCCTGGTCGAGCAGCGAGAGCTCGGGGCAGCGCGCGACGTAGTCCTCGAACGTCTCGCCGCCGAAGATGCGGGCGCGCGCGGCCATCAGATCCATGAGATAGGACGAGGCGTTGCGCGAACGCTCCTGCCATTCCGGCGTGAACG
>Ga0335077_10012991_pt1 | contig 10421 bp, 9 predicted proteins | sample Lox_Sample_31_FD_207151 | JGI IMG/M metagenome (GOLD analysis project Ga0335077, IMG submission 207151) | Soil microbial communities from Loxahatchee National Wildlife Refuge, Florida, United States - Lox_Sample_3.1 | ecosystem: Environmental > Terrestrial > Soil > Wetlands | place: USA: Florida...
ACGAGAGCATCACCATCACCGCCAACGGCAGCCGCGTCGCGTTGCACCGCGATGTGGCCGACGTCACCATGGATCTCAACAGCATCGAGACCATCGACCTCTCCACCAACGGTGGCACCGACACCGTTACGGTGGGCGATCTGACCGGCACCGGTCTGAAACTGGTCAACGTCGATCTCGGCGAGTTTGGCGGAAGTGGCCAGTCCGACGGTCAGGCGGATCTCGTCACGGTGCAGGGCACCGCCGGCGCTGACAGCATCAAGCTCAGCACCAGCGGTACGCAGACCATCATTGCTGGACTTGCCGCCGAGACCCACGTGGACCATGGCGAAAACCTCGACACCCTCACCGTGCAGGGCGGCTCGGGTAACGATCGCATCGACGCTTCCGGGGTCGCCGCCGGCGGCCCGACGCTGGTGCTCCAGGGTGGCGATGGCAACGATCGCATCACCGGAAGCGCCGGGAACGATGTGCTCGATGGCGGCGCGGGAAATGACGTGCTCGTTGGCGGCGGCGGACACGACACATTCGTCAACGGCGAGACCGTGATGAATTTCGACGCGTCGCAGGACCAACTCGATCTGCGCAACCTCGCCAACGGACAGAGCGCCGATGCGGTACTGGCCGAAGCCCATAACGATCACGGCAACGTAGTCTTCGACTTCGCCAGCACCGAGATCACCCTGGTGGGTGAGAGCGTGGCGCAACTGCACGCCAGCGATTTCATTCTGAGCTGACTCCCCCTTGGGCGGATCACCCCCGGCCACCAAGCCCGGGCTGATCCGCCTCTTTTTTGCTCAGATATTCGGGGTCGATTGGCGCCCCATAGTTCGCCGCGCAGTTCGACTTGGGACGGTGCGCTGAGGTACGGTCTTGGTGTGGCCACAGGATTCCGGCAGCTCGATGTCCTCCATCTCCTTCATCATTCCGGCCTATAACGAGGCTCGGCTCCTGGGCAGCACCTTGCATGCGATCGATACGGCCGCGCGCGCGCTCCGCTTGACCTTCGAGCTCATCGTGGTCGATGACGCTTCTCTCGATCGTACGGCTGAGGTCGCGCGCGCACACGGCGCCCGCGTGATCGCGGTGAGTTTTCGTCAGATCGCCGCGACACGCAACGCGGGTGCGCGCGCGGCGGCGGGCGAATGGCTCTGCTTCGTCGACGCCGACACGATCATCAGCGAGGCGGTGCTGCGCGAGGCCGTCGCGGCCTTGAGTGCGGGAGCAGTGGGCGGCGGTTGCGTGGTCCGCTTCGACGGTCGGGTGCCACGTTACGGACGCGTGCTCATCGCGCTGGTGCTGCCAGTCTATCTGGCGCTTGGCTTGGCGGCCGGCTGTTTCCTATTCTGCACGCGCCACGCATTCGATGCGGTAGGCGGCTTCGATGAGCGGCTGTTCGCCGCCGAAGAGGCCGTCCTGAGCCGGGCACTGCGTCGGATCGGCCGGTTCGTGCTGCTGCGGGAGAAGGTGGTGACATCGGCGCGCAAGTTGCGGGCGCACTCCGGAACTGAGGTACTGGGGACCTTGTTGCGCCTCGCCGTGAGCGGCCCAAAGGCAGTGCGCCGGCGTGAAGGATTGGAGCTATGGTACGGCGAGCGGCGTGTAGATCCTGAATCTCCCGATGGCTGAGCAGAAAACGCTGGGTACGACATGAAAACGATTCCAATCGGCACTACCGGACAGTACGTGCATCGCGTGGAGCCTGCGCATCTGGCGAATCGCTTCAAGGACGCCATCCTGCCGCCAGTGTTTTCGACGCCGTACCTCGTTCTCATCATGGAGAACGCGGCATTGAATGCCGTGAAGCAATACCTCGAGCCGGGGGAAAGTGCTGTCGGCACACGCATCGACGTGCGCCATCTGGTGGCAACTCCCGTCGGGCGCGAGGTGGTGGGCCATGCGGAAGTCACCGGCATGGACGGTCGCAAGATTTTCTTCCGCGTGTGGGCCACGGACGGCAAGGAGGAGATCGGCACCGGGATCCACGAGCGCACCGTCGTCAACGTCTCGCGCATCGTCGAGCGAATGACGGCGAAGTACGGCCCGGCACCCGCCGGAGCTTGATTCTCTAACCCCTACCCATCGCTTCGTACTCGGGCGGAGCGTGCCGGCAATTCGAATTCAGTTTTTCTGATGTGCTCTTCAGACATCGAGTTTGCTGCTCGAGTGGCTGCTGTCGACACTGCGTGTGACGGCTTACGCAGTGACTCGAATCGCCATGTCGACCCGCGGAGCAGCATCTGGCACGAAAACAGGCCACTGGTCTGTCGCGGTCGTTGGCATGCTCCTGGGCGCGAGCACTCTTTCGCCCGCGGCGGGCGCCGATTACGCGGATGCCTCGTCGACCGGGACCCTACTCTATGCGTACTTCCGTGAGCCTGCCGGTGAGGCACGCTCGGCGCCGCGGCCTGACAACCTTAATGCGCATCTAAGTGGGCAGTTTCGCGCCCTCACGGCTCCGCATCGCCCGGGCTCCGCGCCCAGCCTCGCCGCGCCGGTCGATGCGCCGGCGTCCGAGCTTCTGGCGAGGCTTCACTATGCCTTCGGCAGGGCCCCCCTCGCTCCTTCGGGCGAGGGCGTGCTCCGGGCTGACCGTGCTGTGCTATTCGGCAACGCGGACGCTTTTGTGCGGACGAAGATGCCGCTCGCTTTGGGCAACGAGCAGCGTGCTTTTGTATACGCCGATATGGGCGCCATGGACTCAGCGCTGAAGTGGCAGGGCCTCGCCGGCGTCCACGCTCGAGAGGATGTGGACCTGGTGGGCGGCTGGCGCCACGTTACCTACCACTTCAATCCCGGCAACGGGTTCGACTCGCTCGATTTCAACGGGCCCTTCCTTGGGGCGACGCTCGCCTGGTAGGGAGATGACCACGATGTAGGGCCTTCAGTTCTCGACTCCAAAAGCCCGCCGCATCTTGTGCACCAGATCTTTCGTCTGCTCCCCCTGCTCGGAGAGCTGGCGTGCAGTCTTTGCGCTCTGTGGCTCGATCGCCTTCAGGAAAGCTCGATTTGCGAGCGCGTATTCTCCCGCGGCTTGGTAGCAGGCGCCCGACTGCTGATAGTCGCCTTGCTCGAAAAGCACCTCCGCCAGCCCGCGCGCCTGATCCTGGGTCGAGACGGGACAAGGCGCGCGTTCCTCGAGCGCAGCGTCGGCCAGCGCCAGCCGTGTGGCAGCCAGCAGTAACGCGACTGCGGCAGCTCGCAGCGTTCCCCGACGAACAGCCATCACGATTCGCCTGTAATGTCGTGCCAGACGACAGTTGCCAGGTAACCGAGCGCTGCAATGACCGTAGCGCCAATATCAACAGCCAGAAATTCCATAAATCACCGCCCTGTCATGGGACAGCTAATGTAGCGATGGGCGATGCTGCGGACAGCCCTCAGGCGGGGTAACAGGATGCGTGAGCTAGAGGGGTCGGCGTCTACCCCTTCCGGGCGGTTGTAACATCGCCCGCCGCGGGAGCGGAATTTCCTGCCCTACTGGCGCGCGGGAAGGCTTCTCTTCAGTGCCGCGCGCAACGCCGTGGCGGGCTCGGCGACGCCGTTGGGGCAATTCCACGCGACAAAACTGTCGGGACGCAGCAGCGTGGCCCCCGAGCTGGAGATCCCGTACGCGGCCGCGAAACCATCGCCTCGGTCTATCAGGTCGCGTCCCACGCAATAGGCCTCGAGCGGCAGTCCCTCGAATTCCGCCTTCATCGACCCGGCGGCGTCGACCCAGCGCGAGCCCGCAGCGCCGGCCAGCAGCACATGGCGGCCGGCAAGATCGATGGTGGAAATTCGCTTGCCATGGTGCTCGAGCCAAAGATGGGGCGCACGCGAGCCCGGTACGCCGCCAGTGCTGCGTGGATCGGCATGCACGCCAAGTGGTGAGTCGTACAGGTAACCGAGCTCGATACGCAGGTCATCGACGACCGGCTCGAGCTGAACGCGCGCCGCCAGCCAGGGTGCCGTTCGTGTCACGTAGCGGGAAAAGGCCTGCTCGACGGTGAACGCCCCAACCGGCTTGCGCTCAGTCTCATACGTGTCGAGGAGCGCCGGACCTGCGTAGTCATTGATGACCAGCGCGAGCTTCCAGGCAAGATTGTGGACATCGTGGATGCCGGTATTGCCGCCGAAACCGCCGTTGGGCGGCATGAGATGCGCCGCGTCGCCCGCGATGAATATCCGACCCGCGCGCAAGGTGCGCGCGACACTCGCCGTCGCCCGCCAACGGCTGTAGCCGTCGATCCTCACCGGAAGATCCTGCTTGCCCACGGCGGCACGCACGAGCTCGATCAGCCGCGACTCACTCAAGTCCGCGGCGGCGTTCAGCGCCGCCTCAGGATCGACCGCGGGATCGCCGACCACGTTCACTCCCAGGAAACCGGCGGTGCCGGCACGATTGAGGCGAAAGAATCCGTGCAACGTCGGATTGTTGACGTAGATCAGGCTCCAGGCCTTGTCATGAACGTATGGAGAAAGGTCCGCGGTGAAATAGATCGTCAGCGAGTTGGAAAATGCACCACGGCCCTCGTGCTCTATTCCCAAGGCCGCACGGATCTTCGAGTGCGCACCATCCGCAGCGATCAGGTAGTCACCGCGAACCTCGCGCGTGCGCTCATTTTTGCCGTCGCGGATCGTCAGGCTGACTCCGCCGGAGTCCTGCTGTACATCGACGATCTCGGCGCCTTGCACGATGCTGGCGCCGCCGGCGCGCGCGCAATCGCGCAGGATGGGCTCCAGGGTCGGCTGATTCAGGAACAGACGCCGACACGGGCTGAGTAGCTCGACGCCTTCATTCAGATTCGCAATGATGTCGGCGAGCTTCCTGCCGGCGAGCGTCTCCATGACAATGATGGCGCCTTCGGGTACGAACTGCATTGCGGACTGAGTACGCACGGCGTCCTCGATGCCGAGGCCGCGGAACATCTCGAGCGTGCGCATGTGGAAGAAAGCGGCCCGAGGCAGCGGCGAGCTTGCCGGCAGGCGTTCGATGGTAAGCGAGCGCACACCCTGCTGTGCGAGGAACGCCGCGGCCGAAAGACCCACCAGGCCGCCACCTGCGATCAGGACCGGTGCCGTGTCCGTCACGCTGCTCACGGCCGGCGGCGAGTCACCACGAAGGTTTCGTCGTTGAACCACAGACCGCCATACTGTCGCAGGACGGCCTGGGTCGCTTCCAGATAGGCACCGGTCTGCACCACCGAATCGAGCCGCTCATCCTCGATCTGATTGACGTAGATCGCGGCGTTCCAGGCCGCGAACAGCGTGGAGGTGCCGATGCGGTCGGAGATCTCCGACGGTAAGGTGTGCATCTGGTAGCGAAAGATGGCCTTGTCGTCAGACTGCGCGCTGAGGGAAAACTCGCGCGCCTGCCGGCCGAGTGCGGATTTCAGCGCGGCGATCAGCTGGTGCCGGTCCACCTGGAAAGGATTTTCTCCCGGCCAGAGCTTGCGAATGATTTCGAGGGCGGGATCGTTTCCATATGACTGGATGGCCAACAGACGTCCGCCGGGCGCAAGACTGCGCGCGAGGGGGGCAAGGACCTTCTGGACCTTGAGACTGGCGGAGGTGCGTGCGCGCCACGGTTGCGAAGCGAGAATGAAGTCGTAGTCTTCGAACGTGCGCCCGGGCTCGGGTATGACCGCATCGAGCAGGAATCTCTGATCATCCCGATAGATGATGAGCACGGATGGACGTACATAGATCGGATTACCGGAACTCTGGCTCGGCTTGGTCTCCCAGCCGTGGCCGAGCGTCGTCGTGAGCTCCTCGATCTGTTCCGCGTACTGATGCGCTGAGTTCCCGCTGAGCCGTACTTCCTGCCAGTTGAGCGCCGCCGCTGATTTCACATCGCGCGGCATGAGTCGCGGTGCCTCGGCGTAGTGCAGGTTGGTGATCACCAGCACGGTTGCTGGGTGCTCGTGGAAGCGGTCCGGCATCTTTTCCAATCCTAACCGCACATCCTCGAGACTGATCTCCTTGGCCACCACCAACATCGGCACCACGGGAAAAGTGTGATGGGCACTGCGCATGAGCCGCGCCAGCACGGTCGCATCGCCCATTCCGGCATCGAATAGCCGCAGCGCCGGGGGCGAGGGATGCACGAGCTGCAATTCGCGCGCGGCGCGACGCGCGATCGACGCCTTCTCGTTGCAGGTGGTCACGAATGCCAGATACTTCTGGCGGTTGTCGTAGAAGCGAAACGGTGTTGAATGGGTTAGCACGCCGGTCGCGATTCTCGCGAGCGCAGCGGTACCGGTGTTCGCCGGGACGGGTGAGCGAGTCGCGCGGAGCGGAGTGCGGGGCACGGCTGCGCTGCGCTCATCCCCACAGGCGGCGCGAGGCGATGCGCGCACCTTCGACCAGGGACTCGAGCTTCAGATACGCAATATCGGGTTCGACCGGTCCAAACCCCGCAAAGGTGCCGAACCCGCAATCCGTGCCGGCCATCACACGCTCGCGGCCGACGATGTGCGCAAAACGCTCGAGCCGCTCGGCGACCAGCTCGGGGTGCTCGATGTAGTTGGTGGTGGTGGTGAGCATTCCGGGAATCAGGATCTTGTCTTCCGGGATGGCCGCGCTCTTGAAGACTGCCCATTCGTGGGCATGGCGCGGGTTGGCCGCCTCGAACAGCAGTGCCTGCGGTTTGGCCTTGAGCACGATGGGCAGCAGACGCGCCATCGGTATGTCGTGATGGTGCGGGCCTTCGTAGTTGCCCCAGCATACGTGCATGCGCACGCGCTCAGCCGGCACGTTGCGCAGGGCGTGATTGAGGACCTCTATGTGCCGCGCGGCAAGCCTCTCGAACTCCTCGAGCGAGCGGTCGCGGTACATGGTGTGACGCCCCATCGCCAGATCCGGAGCATCGATCTGCAGGATGATGCCAGCAGCGACGATGGACTCGTATTCGTTCTGCAGCGCAGCGGCAAGCGCCTCGAGGTACGCATCCTGAGTACGGTAATAGTCGTTCGGTTGAAACAGTGCGATCACACCGGGCGAAGCCGCGTTCATGAACATGCCGGTCGGCCGCGCCGCTGCGGCCGCAGCCTTCAGATTGCCGATGTCGATCTCCAGCGGCTTTCTATCCTTGACGGTCACCGCCCCGACGCAACGCGGACGCCGGTACTTGGCCGTCGCACCCCGTTCGGCGAGCTTGCGTAGCAGGCCTGGAAACTCGACCAGGTCCTGCCCAGGCTCGCGCGGGGTGTCGCCACCAAAGCCATCGAGACGGCGCGCGATGTAGGTGGCGTAGCTGATCTTGCTCATCTCGCCATCGCTGACGATATCGATGCCAACCTCCACCTGTCGGCGCACGACCTCGGCTACCGCGGCTGTGATGGTCGCATCGTCGCGTGCCACGTCACGGCTCTCCTCGCGCTCGCGCGCGAAGAGCACGTCGGTCACTGCCTGGCTGCGGGGCAGGCTGCCGACGTGCGTGGTGAGAATCCGCCCGGCGCTTGCGCTCATTGATCCATGCCCCCTGCTCCCTCAGCTCTTGTCAGGCGCTGCCGCAACGGCAGGCCGCAGCCTGAAGTCGTAGTTGACGGTGTAGAAAGGAGTGTCCAGTCGCTCGCCGTCCGCGCCGACTCCCGGGGGATGCCGCTCGAACTCCACCACGAGCGACTCCTTCATCCCGAACACGGCATCGGAATCCAGGTATCGACTGCCCGCTACGAATAGGTGCGTCGTCACCGGCAGGTGTCCAGGCGCGGAGACGATCATGTGCACGTGTCCGGGGCGATACGGGTGACGCCCCATCTTGCGCAGCATCTGCCCGACCGGCCCGTCCGTCGGCACTGGGTAGAAGGTCGGCCTGATCGAGCGAAACCAGTAGCGCCCCGCGCTATCGGTGCGGATCCTGCCGCGCGCTTTCATGCCCGTCTCGCCGGGGAGCTGCATGTCGTAGTTGCCTTCACCATCTCCCGACCAGATGTCCAGCAGCGCATTCGGCAGCGGCGTGCCGTCCGTGCTCAGTACGCGTCCGGAGTAGAACGCCGGCTCCCCCTTGACCCCTTCGGCGAGGTTACTGCCGCACGGCAGCTCTGGAGCCCCTTCCCAGTAGAACGGACCCTGAACCGTAGATTCGACGCTGCCGTCACGTACCGGATGGTTGAGAGTAATGACCAGCACCGACACTCCGAGCGTATCGGAGAGCAGAATGAATTCCTGGCGCTTGTCGCTGCAGGCCTTGCCGACCTCGGTGAGAAACTGAATGGCCGTGAACCATTCGGACTCGGTCAGCTTCACTTCGCGGACGAACTCATGCAGGTGAGTGACCAACGAGGTCATGATGCGCGCGAAGCGCGGATCCTCGCACGCGGCGAGCCGTCCAATCACCGCCTGAGTAATGCTCTGCTCATCGAACTCGCGCATGAATCACACGGCGGTGGTGCAGCTCTCAGCGGTAGGTGTTGTTCGAGGTGTGATCCCCCGCCAGCCAGCGCTTCAGCGACTGGTGCGCGTCGGCTCGCCGGGCGCGCCCGATCTTCTCCACATCCGGATGATCGCGGGTGAACTCGAGGATCAGGCCGTTGGGGTCGGTCACATATACCGAGCGACAATAGCCGTGCTCGAGCACGTAGGTATCCGGAGGCTTGATGCCAGCCTTGGCAATGCGCGCCTCAATGTCGGCCTGAGTCTCGGCATCGACCCGCAGCGCAACGTGATGGAACGGCGTAGCCGGCATTCTGGGCCCGAATTCCTCCTGGTCCGCCGGGTCGGCAAACTGGAAGAACGCCAGCGCGCCGCCGTCGCCGATCCCATAAAAGGTGTGCACGTAGGTGCGCACCTTGCCGAACAGCTCGTCCGATTCGCACCAGGTTGCCATCAACGGCAGCCCGATGACGTCTTCGTAGAACTGGCGTGTCTTTTCCTGATCCTTCGTCACGAAGGCGGTGTGATGCAACCGCGAAGGCAGGTTCTTGGTCTGCGCCATTGACAGCTCCTCCTTCTTTAGAACTTGAACGTGAAGTCCAGACCGTAGCGGCGCGGCGGTGCTCTCCACAGGAAGCCGCCGGGCGAGAACTCCGCGTTGTACAGCTTGTTGGTCAGATTCTTCGACCAGGCGGTCACCGACCAGCGCTCGCCCTCGAGTCCGGCCCGCAGGTCCAGCAGGTCGACCGGATCGCGCGAGGTCACATTATACGGGTCCCACCAGGTGGTACCGATCATCTGATAGTCGAGACGCAGCACGCCGTTCACGCCGCCACCGAGGGGCTGGTGCACCTGGAAGCCGGCGTTGATGGTGTCTTTGGTCAGCAGCGGCGGCCGGTTGCCGATCACGGTCGGATCCTCCATGTTGGTGATCTTGCCATCGGTGTAGCCGAAACTCGCGTACAGGTCGAGCCAGTTGGTCGCCACCGCCGTGAGCTCGAGCTCGCCGCCCTTGTAGCGCGCATCGAGATTGCCGAGATTCTGCGTCGAGGTTGTCGCACTGTAATAGAAGAAGTAGCCATTGGTAGACGTGGTGTCGAAGAGCGCCGCGTTCACCGCCAGCCGCCGGTCCAGGAACTCGCTCTTCATGCCGATTTCCCAGGTGTCGGCGATCTCGGCCTGGAAGATGTCGTGCACGCCTTTCTGACCCGCGGCCGCGGCAACCGCGCCGACACCGGTCTGGTTGAAGCCGCCGCTGCGGAACCCGCGGCTCCAGCCGCCGTAAAAAGTTAGGTTATCGCTCGGCTTGTAGCGCAGCGTGAACTTGGGCTGCGGCGCGTCGAAGGTCTCCTTGCGCACCAGGCCGGTGTAGGCAGCGGGCTTCGTCGCCGGGGGCAGGAACTCGTTGGGGGTGTCGGTGGTGTTTTGCCGCTGATCCTCGTCGTAGCGGATGGCCACATCGAGCTCGAGCTGCTTGCTGAAGTCGTAAGTCGCATCGGCGAACACCGCCCAGGCATTGTTGCTCTGCGAATCCGCGAGGAAAGTTGCGTTGGTGTTGGTGGCGAACGGATTGGTCGGATCGACGATCGGGTCGTGATAGACCCTCGGCACGCCTTCTCCCCGGTCGACGAGGTTGTCGGTGGATATGAAACGGTCGGTATGTATGAAATACGCGCCCGCGATCCACGCGAAACCGCCGACCTTGTTGGAAGTGAAGCGCAGCTCCTGGCTCCAGGTGGTCACGTCGATGAACTGGCTTTGGCTCAGATCGAACGGCCCGCCCTGGGAAGGTAACGGGTACGGAGGAGGTATGCCAAGGCAAGTCGGACAGTTGTAGAAAATGGACGTGGTGATAGGCCGGAAATCGTAGGCGTCACCGGTGTCGATTTCCTTGGTATGGTCCCAGTCCGTGATCGACGTGAATGTGCCGGGTCCCGCGGCGTAATCGAGCTTGAGGGCGATGTCCGATATGTCGCGGGTGTCGGTGCCGAGGTTGTTGGTCTGGATCGGGCTGGTGATGTCGTTGGCGTTCGGCGGGGTACTGAAGCTGGTGAAAGGATTCG
>Ga0335077_10012993_pt1 | contig 10421 bp, 6 predicted proteins | sample Lox_Sample_31_FD_207151 | JGI IMG/M metagenome (GOLD analysis project Ga0335077, IMG submission 207151) | Soil microbial communities from Loxahatchee National Wildlife Refuge, Florida, United States - Lox_Sample_3.1 | ecosystem: Environmental > Terrestrial > Soil > Wetlands | place: USA: Florida...
TGCTGTTTGCTCTTGAACACGATGGAGAGCCGCTCGCTGCCGAACATGGTGGCCCGTTGCGCCTGGTCGTGCCGCACCTCTACGGTTGGAAAAGTGTGAAATGGGCGCGCGGCTTCACTCTCCTCGACCACGATCAGCTCGGCTTCTGGGAGCGTAACGGCTACCACACTTACGGCGATCCGTGGAAGGAGCAGCGTTACTCCGGCCAGTAGCCTGGCTTTCCGTTCACCAATAATCTCCTATAATGCGGCAATGCAGACCTGCCATTCGGTTGTTCCGTTGATTGCTTTGTCGCTCCTTGTCAACGTCGTCCCGCTTTCCGCGCAAGAGACTTCCGCAGCGCTTCGCACGCAGCTGCCCAACGCGAAGATCCTCGGCGAAGTGCCCGGCCATCCGCGGAAGATCAACAATTTCCCAACCGCCACCGCAATCTCTCCCGATGGCCGCTTCGCCGTCTTACTTCATAGCGGCTACGGCGCGTACTCCTCCGGCGAGAAACAATCCCTCACCGTCTTGAACCTCGAAACCGACGCGCTCCGCGACTTTCCCGACGACCGCCTCGGCAGCGAAGCCAAGCAATCGTATTTCCTCGGCCTCGCGTTTAGCCTCGACGGCAAGCATCTCTACGCCTCCATGGCCGCTTTGACCGATCCGCTCGGAAAAGGGAAGGGAAGCACGGGAAATGGAATCGCGGTCTACAACTTCCAAAACGGTGAAGTTGCGCCCGAACGTTTTCTCCCATTGCCTCCGCGCACAACCATCCCGCGCGGCAAACTCCGCCGCGACCAGCTTAAGGACGTTACCTATCCTGCCGGCCTCAGTGTGGCCATGAGCGGCGGCGCCGAACGAATCCTCGTAGCATGCAACCACTCCGACGAGGCCATCTTGCTCAATGCCTCCGACGGCAAAGTCATCTACCGTTTCGATCTGTCCACCTTCAAGCGCATCCCCGGCTCTCTTCCTTACACCACTGTCATGACCAGCGATGGAAAGCGCGGCTTCGTTTCCCTCTGGAATGCCTCCTCCGTGGCCGAGCTAGATCTTGCCGCTGGCCGGATCGTCCGTTTCCTTCCTCTGCGCAAACCTGCCGGTCATCTTGAAGGCGGCTCTCATCCAACGGCGATGATCCTTACTCGGGACAATGCCCGCCTGTTTGTTGCCCTCACCAATCGCGACGAAATCGCGGTTGTGGACACGCGTACGGGGGAGCCGATCATGTCGCTTTCCACAAAGCTCCACGGCCAGAAATATGGTGGCAGTGACCCTGAGTCTCTTGCTCTTTCTTGGGATGAAGAGCTGCTCTTTTCCGCCGACGCGATTTCTGATTCTGTCGCCGTCTTCCCGGCCAGCCAGCTTCTTCGAGACGGACCAAGACCGCTAGCGTCCTTCATCCCTACGGAGTGGTATCCCACCGTCGTGGCGGTGGCTGGCAACGATCTGCTCATCGCTAGCGCAAAAGGTCGTGGCTCCGGTCCCAATCCCGTCGCTCGCAAAAGGGGAACCAATGGCCAGCCCGAATACCCCTACAACCCCGCCATGACCAACGGCTCCCTTGCGCGCATTTCCCTCGCCGATCTGCCGGCTAATCTCACGAACTGGACCGCCCAGGTCTCCGCCACCAACGCCGCCCAGGGCAACACGGACCGCGTCACCTTCGCTTCCGGCGAAAACAAAATCCATCACGTGATCTACATCATCAAAGAAAATCGCACCTACGATCAGGTCTTCGGCGATCTTTCCGAGGCCAACGGCGACAAATCCCTCACCATGTACGGCGAGGACATCACCCCCAACCAGCACAAGCTTGCCCGCCAGTTCGGTATCCTCGACAACTTCTACGACAGCGGCGATGTCTCCGGCGACGGCCATGTCTGGTCCACTTCCGCCTCCATTTCCGATTACGTCGAGAAAACCTGGCCCATCGGCTATCGCAGCAACGAACACACTTACGACTCTGAAGGCGAGCTCCTTGGCGGTATTTCCGCCGATGACGACCTTCCCGACGCGGGCGAACCGACCGGCGGTTATCTCTGGAAGAATCTCTCCGCCCACAACATTTCGTACCGCCACTACGGCGAATACATCGTCTCGCGCTGGTGCAACGTCCCTCCCGGGAACAAAACGCCCGCCAGCGGCCCGCCGAGAGTCGCTGGTGTCATCTGCCCTCGCACTGTCATCCAGAAAGGCGAACCCCTCGAAAACAATGTCGGCGAACCGCGCGGCGGCCCTAGTCCGTATCCGTGGAAAATTCCTGTCCTCGCAAAAAACATCGCCGCGCAAAAAGAGCTTCGCGGCCACTTCGACCCATTCTTCCCCGATTTCGAGGTTGCTTACCCTGATCAGCTTCGTGCCGACGAATTCCTCAACGAGTTCAACCAACACGTTGCGTCACGCAAGGCAGGCAAGGACTCCCTGCCGCAATTCATCCTCCTGCGCCTGCCGAACGACCACACCGCCGGCGGCACCAAAGACAAGCCGCGCCCCACCGCCTCCGTCGCCGACAACGACTTGGCCGTTGGCCGTGTTGTCGACACTGTCTCTCACAGCCCTTACTGGGACGACACCGCGATCCTCATCCTCGAAGACGACGCCCAGGACGGCCCCGACCACGTGGACTCCCACCGCAGCATTGCCCTAGTCATCAGCAAATACTCTCCTTTTGCCAACCCACAAGCCGGACAGCCCGGCTCCTTTGTCGACCACACCTTCTACACCACCATCAACATGGTCCGCACCATCGAAGCGCTCCTGGGCGCGCCTCCGATGAACGCCAACGACTCCCGGGCCGCCGTCATGGCCCCGCTCTTCAGCGGGCCCGGCACGCAGCCAGCTTTCTCCGCCGACTACCGCAACCGCGACAATGGACTCCTCTACGAAATGAACACCACAGATTGGAAGGAAGGCCGGGTTCTCGACTTCTCTCACGCCGACGCCGCCGACAACGTCGTTCTCAATCAGTACCTCTGGCAAGACCGCATGGGCGACACCCCCATGCCCGCGCCCCAACACAACGTCTTCCCGCCCTCCAAAACCCAGTAGCGCCGGCTTCCCTTTGGACTGCAGCGGCTAGCCGCCGCTCTCGCCCCGCCATCCACACCGCAACACGCCCCGCGCAAGCCCCGAGCACTTACTAAGCCTATGTAGGGCCCGCTTTCTGAAGCGGGCCGCTCCTCGCTTTTCTGTGTAGCGGCCCAGCACCGTTCATCCTAAACCCCGAAGGGCTGCGCCTCATGCCCGCAAGGACCAAACCGTGCTCCAGCCTCAACTTATTCAGGCAGTCATTTTCGCCCCTAGAAGTCTGTCATTCGCATGCCAAAACAAACACAAAAACGCCCAAGCCACAAAGCCCGGGCGTCCTCTTTCCATGCTTAAACTTAGAACTTAAGACTCGGGCCCAGCGCTACGCAATTCCCAGTTCCGCATTCAGAAACCCGACAAAGTACTTCCACACCAGGTAGTAAAGAATGAGCCCGACAGGCAGCGCGAACGGCGCCACCGACAACACGTGCTCAGGAACGCTGAAACCCAACAAGCGCGTAACCACATAGCCGCCCGGCGCCAGCAGCAGCGGCAGAGCTCCCCCGAACAATCCAAGTGAGATGTGGCGCCTGCCGAACGCCGCGTAAAGAACATTCCACAAGCCCCATGCGTTCGGCACCCCGGCCATCGGAAACACGATGACCTTCTCGATCGCAAGGGGCACCGCGTACACATACCGGATGACCGTGTACGCGCTCATGACGATCAGCAGAAACACCGTCGGTACCGCAATCCCCGCGAGGTACGCCCGCAAATATGGATGCCTGTTCATGACTCCTCCTTTCTACAGGTGATACAAGAGCGCCGGGATCATTCCGGGAAACAAACAAAACAGAAGCGCCACGCCCGCCAGCAGCGCCCAATCCCACCACGGCACGTGGACCGGCGGCTGCTCCATCCTCTTCAGCATCGCCGGCCACAAGTCCCGCCTCAATTCCGTATCACGCACGGTCGGCACGAACTTCTTCAAGAGCTTCCTTACCTCGTCCACTTCCCGTTCGCTCATGAATGCACTCCCGCCTGAGACAGTTGCTTTCGCAGAATCCGCACTCCCCGAAACACGCGCACCTTCACCGCTCCAACCGAAAGCCCCAGCGCTTCGGCGATGTTCTCGTAGGGTTCTTCCTCCACCAGCGCCAGCAGAACCGCCGCTCGCAGTCGAGGGGAAAGCAGTCCGATGGCGCGCTCAATCTCCCTGCGTAACTCCGCCCGCTCACCAGGCTCGTGGCCCCGGCCCGCCCCGTCGGGTGGATCATCCAACAAGGGAACTTCACGCCGCGTCTTGCGCAAGTGGTCCAGCGCCACATTGGTCGAGGTGCGCCGCATCCACGCGCCCCAATTGCCGCGCGCCGGATCGAAGCGCGCGTGCGCCCGGTACAAACGCCAGAACGTCTCCACCGTCAACTCCTCCGCCGTCGCGGAATTCCGCACGATACGCAGGATCCAGCGGAACACGAGGCTCTGGTACTGACGAAACAGCGACTCGAACGCATCGAGGTCCCCCGCTGCGAATCGCTCCAGCAGCTCCATTCTCATCCTCTACTTATCTTTACTATCGCAGGTGAGCCGAGGTTACAAAGCATCAGGTCCCAAGTTTTCAGGTATGAGAAGACAACCCCCGGCCTTTCTCCCTTGTGCGCAAACAAAAACGCCCGGACCGCAACGTCCGGGCGTCTCGCCTTGCTTGGAACTTACAACTCAAGACTGCCAACTAATAGATGTCGTACTGCTCCCAATGCAGTGTCGCATCGGACTGAATGATGATGTGCTTGTGCGCATTCTGTTCGAGCTCGTCGATCAGAATCGACTCCCTCGTCTTCAGCGCCTTGGCGATTTCTGGATGCACGCGCAGCGTCAGGTTCGGCCCTTCATGATCGGCCGTAGCCATCTTCCGCGCCTCTGCCTGGATCTCGTAGCAAAGTGTCGGAATCGACTTCACCATCCCCGACCCCGTGCAATACGGGCACGGCTGGCAAAGCACGCGTTCCAGCGCCTGCTTGGTGCGCTTGCGCGTGATGCACACCAACCCGAACTCGTTGAATGAAAGGGCCTTCGAAGGCGCCTTATCCTGCTCCAGCGCCATCTGCAGCGCGGCCAGCACCTTCTCGCGGTTGCGCCGCTCTTCCATGTCGATGAAGTCCACCACGATGATGCCGCCAAGGTCGCGCAGCCGGATCTGCCGCACGATCTCCTTCACGGCCTCGAGGTTCGTCTTGACGATTGTGTCTTCCAGCCGCGTCGAGCCCTTGCCCACGAACTTGCCGGTGTTCACGTCAATCGCCACCAGCGCTTCCGTGTGGTTGATGACGATGTATCCGCCCGACTTCAGCCACACCTTCGCCCGCAGGGCCTTGTCGAGTTCGTGCTGAATCCCGAACTCCTCGAAGATCGGCTGTTCCTTCGTGTACAGCTTGACCTTGCTCACCAGCTTCGGCTGGAACCGGCTCACGAATTCGACAACCTTTCCGTACTCCTCTTCGTTGTCGATCCAGATTCCCGTGAAATCGTCGCTCACGTAATCGCGCAGCACGCGTTCCACCAGGTTCAAGTCGCGGTGCAGCAGCGCCGGAGCCTTCCGCTCCTCGTGTTTCTGCTTGATCTCGTTCCAGGTCTTGCCCAGGAACTCGATGTCCGTCCGGATCTCGTCGTCGGTCGCACCGCCCGCTGCCGTCCGCACGATGAATCCACCCGGATAACTGCCGCGAGCTTCGCCTACCAGCCTTCGCAGCCGCGAACGGTTCTCCGCGCTCGCGATTTTCCGCGAGACCCCGATGTGGTCGATTGTCGGCATGTACACCAGGAATCGTCCCGGCAGCGCCACATGGCTTGTGATCCGCGCGCCTTTCTTCCCGAGAGGTTCCTTGGCGATTTGCACCACCACGTCCTGTCCCGGCTTCAGCATCTCCGAGATCAGTTGCGGCCTTCGTTGCGGCGCGTGACCGCCGTGGTGCCCACGATGCTGCCCGTGATGGCCGTGGCCATGCCCGCCCCTGCGGTCGAAACGCCCGCGTCCGCCGCGATCCCCACCGCGATCCCGCCGGTCGTGCCGTCCTCCGCGGTCGCGTCCGCCGCGCTGCGGCCTCTGGAACCGGGAACGGGGATCGCTGCCGATGCGCGCCGAATCCCGCCGTATGAACTCTTCGCGGGAAACGTTCGGATCGCGCGGCCCGCGTGTTTCGCCCGGCAGAAGAACGACATCTTCTTCCGCGAACGTTTCGCTCACCGCGCCTTCACCGGCCCCCGCCGCTAAGGCCGCTTCCGATTCCACGTGTTCCAGGGCTTCGTCGTGCGCCAGGTCCGCGCGCTCGGCTTCGCTCAGCCCGCGGCTCTCCCCTTCATGGTGTTCCTCCGCGGCTTCCTCTTGTTCTTCTTCCGGCTCGGAGGTCTCGGCTTCCAGGCGAATCTCCGCCTCGTGGGCCTCTTCGTGTTCGTGCCCCTCTTCGGCGATCTCTTCCGCTTCCTCTTCGTCGAACTCCGCGCCGCCCGCCAGCGAATCCGCTTCTGCGCGTGCCTGCGTCTCCTCGTGCTTCGCTTCCACCAATCGCGAGGAAAGCGCCGACAATTCCTCTTCGTTCAAGCCTGCAGTGCCATGATGCAATTCGGAATGCTGCTCATCTTCGTGGTGTTCTTCCGCAGCGGGAGCAACTGCCTCAGGCGCTCCGGTCCCATGTTCTTCCAACACTTCCTCGGCCGCGGCTCCTTCCGCCTCCGGTTCGTTGTCTGCTAGCACCCAGTGGGGCAGGCTTCCGGAAAAGCGTCTCGGTCCTCCGCTCGGGGGCTGCATCCCGACCCCTGGACGCGCTGCCGGCTGTTCGAAGTTCGGCTGGCGTTCCTCAGGTTCTTGATTACGCATTGGCTCCGCGGGAGCCTGTTGCGGGCGTATCCGGTATTTCGCGAGCGACTCGCCCGGCAGGACAATGTCGTCCTCGCGGCTCTCCGGAGGCCCCGAAGGTCCGCGCTCTCCGCGGTCTCCTCCGCGCCGGTTGTCATATCCGCGCGAATCGCGCTCACCCTGCGGCGAAGCGTATTTTGAAGGAGGCAGGTTACGCCCGCCGCTGTGTCCGTGAGGACGCCGATCGCCGCCTCCGCCCCGCCGTCTTCCCCAGCGCCCGCGCCGTCCGCGGCCGCGATCGCCGCCGCGATCACCGCGATCGCCCCGGTCACCCCGGTCGTTTCCGTGACGTGGCGGATAACTGCGCGTCGGGTTGTAACTCGGCGCGAAATTCTGCGGCGCCGAATCATTTGACTCGGGCTGGCGTTCCTCTAGGTCGGAGCCTTCCGGTTCCTCGACCGCTTCTTCGCGAGCGCCTTCTGCGCGTTCTCCCTGTTCCGCGGCGGGCAATTCTTCCCCCCCGACAGGCTCACCGGACCGGCCGAGCTCCTCGTGTCCTTCCTCGAGCGGCAAGATCTCCTCGCGCACTCCCGCGGCCGCCAGGGTTTCTCCCGGCAATAGCTCGATCGCCGGTCCTCCGCGAATCGCCGGTGCCGTTTGTACCGGCGCCTCGCCGTGCCCGTGCCCGTGATCGTAATCCTCGAGGTTCTCGAACACGTCGCTCACGTACAGGAACGCGTCTCCATCCAGGCCGATATCGACAAACGCCGATTGCATGCCCGGCAGGACTCGTGTGACTTTTCCTTTGTAGATGCTGCCGACGAGCGCAAATTCCTTCTCGCGCTCAATGTAGATTTCGACTAGCTGGCCTTCTTCCAATATCGCGACTCTCCGCTCGTGGGAGGTCGCGCTGATAACCAATTCTTTCGACATGAAAACTCCTTAGGATGCACCGCCGCCCGATCCTCTCTGTCGGAGGCCCAGGACAAGGCGCCCTTCCGGCCTTCGCCGGAATACGCTGGCCACACTTCTATTGTTGCGGCATTGCGATCGAAGCGGGAGGGAGCGGCCGCGCTGCGGCCCTCGTACTTCCTTGACCTCTTGCCTTCGAGGCTTGTCCGTTGCCGGGCTCTTCCCGGAGTCACGGCGGACGTTGCGATCCTCACTCTTAAAAATCCTTCTTGACCGATTGGCGTTCCCGATGCTTCATTTCGGGCTCGCCGGCCCTGCGCTGCCTCCCTGAACAGAGGCTACGCGCCTGGCTCTTGCGATGGCTCAGTTGACGAATCGGCGCAGCCGGACATTCATCACCAGGCCTATCGCCAGGAACACAAACAATGTGGCCGACCCTCCGTAGCTCATCAGCGGCAGTGGTATGCCGGTGACCGGCATCGCCCCAATGACCATGGCCACATTCACCAAAACGTGGAACCCTAGCGCCGCTGCCACGCCCATGACCAGAAACATTCCCGCGCGGTCTTTTGCCCGCTGGGCATTCTGCACTAAACGTAACAACAACGCCATGTACAGCCCGAGAGCAATCAGCACGCCTTTGAACCCCTGTTCTTCCGCCCATGCCGACATGATAAAGTCGGAATATCGGACCGGAATGTACCCAAGTTGGTTCTGGCTGCCGTTGCCGAAACCCTTCCCCCAGAAGCCGCCCGAGCCCACTGCTATCTTTGACTGCAGCACCTGATAACCGGAACCCTTTGCGTCTTCTTCAGGATGCAAGAACGATGTCACTCTTTCCTTCTGGTACGGCTTCAGGAAATGCCACCCGACGGGCAGCATTAGTACTCCAATCAGCACAATTACCAAGGCATGCTTCCATTGCAGCCCCGCGAGAAACGCGCCTACGATCAGCATGGGCATCAGCACCAAGGCTGTCCCCAGATCGGGCTGCTTCAGAATCAGCACCAGGGGTAAGCCTACCAGAAGCCCTGCTTTAATCAAGTCCTGCAGGGAAAGCTCATCCGTGCGCACTTCCGCAAAGAAGCGCGCCAACACTATGATTATAATCAATTTGACTAATTCTGACACCTGGAGAAATTCGCCCAGCACGGGAATCCACCGTTTCGCCCCGAAACGCGTGTGTCCCACCAGCAGCACCGCCACCAACGCTGCAATCCCTACCATATACAGCCATGGGGCTTGGTCCATGATCACGTGGTAATCCAGCCGCGACAGCACGAACAGAAGGACGAACCCGATCACCAGCCAGCGGATCTGTTTCACATGCATTCCCGCCAGCGCGCTCCCGTGTGTCGCCGAGTAGATCTCCACCACGCCAATCGCGCAGATCGCCGCCACTATAGCCAGCAGCCACCAATCGTAATCTCTTGCTCCTGCTGCGTCTTTCATACCATTCTTGACCCCCGCCCTTACTCCGTCCGCTGCTTCTCTTTGCTATTTGCAGGAACAACTGCCGCTGCCTCTTCCGGCCTTACGGCCACTCTTGGGGCTTCCGGCGCCTGTCTCGCGCCGCCCTGCGCTTCCCGCCCGATGTTTTGTGCCGTCACTTGTCCCTGCGTCTTCTTCGCCTTCTTGTCGTAGTACGCCTTGATGATGTCTCTCGCGATCGGTGCGCCGACTACGCCACCGTGCCCGCCCTCTTCCACCAGCACACTCACCACAATCTCAGGATCGCGCCTTGGAGCATACCCCACGAACCACGCGTTATCCTTGAACTTCTTCTCTCCCTTCCCGTACCGGTTCTTCGCGTCCGCGCCAATCGTCTGTGCCGTCCCGGTCTTCCCGCAAAACTCGATACCCTGCAATTTCACGGCGCCCGCCGTCCCGCCCTCGTTCACAACGCCGTACATTCCTTGCGTGACCTGCTCGACCGTGTCGTCAGAAAGTTCAACGCGCCTTTCCCCCACTTTCTGCGCGTCTTTCAACAGATGCGGCTGCCTGAACTCTCCCCCGGATGCTACACCTCCCACCAGGTACGCAAGTTGTAGCGGCGTGATCATCAACGCCCCTTGCCCAATCGATACCGATATCGTTTCACCCGGATACCACTTGCGGTGAAACGCCTTCTGCACCCATTCCTCCGACGGTACCAGCCCTGGTTCTTCCGACGGCAGATCGATTCCGGTCCTTGTCCCAAGGCCCAACAACTTGGCGTACTTGGATATCCGGTCGATTCCCATGCGTTGGCCCACGTTGTAGAAAAACACGTCGCACGAATGCACGATCGCGGAGTGCAGGTTCACTTCGCCGTGTCCGCCCTTCCCGAAGATGTGGCACTTGAACATGCGCCCATAAAACGTCGCATAGCCAGGGCAGAACGCGGTGAAATTCTGCGGCGGCACCTTCTCTTCCAGCATCGCCGTCGCCATCACCACCTTGAATGTCGAACCGGGTGCCAGTTGCGCCTGCGTTCCGCGGTTCAGCAACGGCCGGTCGTCGTCTTCGTTCAGTCTCTGCCATTCTTCCTTGGAAATCCGCACCGCGAAATCATTTGGGTCCGGCGCGGGCCGGCTCACAAACGCCAACACTTCTCCCGTGCGCGGGTCCAGCGCCACAATCGCCCCTTTTTTGCCCG
>Ga0335077_10012995_pt1 | contig 10420 bp, 5 predicted proteins | sample Lox_Sample_31_FD_207151 | JGI IMG/M metagenome (GOLD analysis project Ga0335077, IMG submission 207151) | Soil microbial communities from Loxahatchee National Wildlife Refuge, Florida, United States - Lox_Sample_3.1 | ecosystem: Environmental > Terrestrial > Soil > Wetlands | place: USA: Florida...
TCATAGTGCGCGTAGATCTCGGTGAGATCCAAGGTATCGGCGACCTCGGCGATAAAACGTGCTAGGTGATCCTCAGGCAACCAGTCCTGCAACGCGGGTGGCAGCAGAAACGGCTGCTCCAGGCTGCATTCCCGGAATCGCTTGCTCATATTTCGAGCTTACGGATCACCGCTCTGCAGTCAAGCGAAATTGAAGATCTATCTCCGACAGGCTCCTGATATGACTCGATTCGCAGCACTCGCACTCCTTCTGGCGTTCGGAGGCGCGGCCACTCTCCACGCCCAAGGTCCGGGTCGCGGCAGAGGTGGACAGCAACAGGCTCAAGCAATCCAGCAGATTGTGCCGGATCTCTATTTGGTCACGGGCGCCGGTGCGAACTCCGTGGTCAGGGTCGCTAACGAGGGACTCTTGCTCGTGGATACGAAGAATCTCGGTCAAGCCAATTACGATGCTTTGCTGGCTCAAATCAAAACCGTTTCAGACAAGCCGGTCAAGTATGTCGTCATTGGCGATGTGCACCAGGACAAAAGCGGCAATACGACCCTGTTTGTCAGCGCGGGCGCCCAAGTGATCGCGCACGAGAACGAGAAGAAAGGCTTGGACACCTATACCAATCCCGCAGGAACACCGGGGCCGCCCAACGTGACCTATAAAACCGACTACTCCATTAAACTCGATAGCAAGGAGATAGCCCATGTTTATCACTTCGGCGCGGCTTCCACGGGTGGAGACTCGATTACATATTTTCCAGATCTCAAGGTTGTAGTCATGGGCGATGTCTTCCAGCAAGGAATGAACTGCGATTATGCTCAGGGTGGCAGCATGGTCGAGTGGCCGAAGACGCTCGACTCCGTGCTGAAACTGGATTTCGATACGGTGATTCCGAACCGCGGAAATCCAGGCACGCGAACGGATTTGGAAGCCGCCCGGAAACGCGTGGCGACGATCGTCTCGACCGCAATCGATCTGGTAAAAAAGGGAACGCCGAAGGATCAGTTGATCGCGCAGATCAACGCGACTGACGCCACCCTGCAGGCGAACGCATTCCTGTTGAACAATCCGACTCGGCTCGATGCCTTCTACGAAGAGATTTCAAAGGCCGCGAAGTAGTATTTCCGGCTCGTGTTCCAAACGTCTGAGGAATCCATCTTGAGTACTCGCGCAAACCTGCCGAGAATGGCACGATGCGAAGCAAGCAGGAGATCCGTGGCATCGTCGAGGGCTATGCCAAGAGTGGGAAGACGTGCGCTGGTCCAAATGGTGAAGGAACTAGCCGACCGGATCGAAACCCGCCGCCGGCAGACACTCTGAATGCGGTGCTCGGCCGCACCACGATGATCATCGACTGGTTCTTTGGACGACGTAGTCCGGCGCCAGCAGCGATTGAAGATCCTCAGTTCTCCGGAATCTTATCGTCGCCTACAGTGCCGCCCCGCAGGCCGTCCGATTCCTTCGGACCGGATCGAAACGGGAAGCATCCGCGCTGGCTGTCCGTACAAAATGGAGGCAGCGTGTCCAGATCGAGCGGCGCGCCAAGATATACGTGCTGCACGACTGCCCTGTCATACGGCAGTGCCGGCGCGCCCGGTCGGATCTGTCGGCCGATCTGCAGAATCCGCGGCAGCATGAAATAGTTCATAACGGTCGTCGCGTTGCCCAGCGCGAAATTGTGCCGCAGACCGAGCGCATGGCCAATTTCGTGCGCCACGATGTATCTCAGATGGTCGTTCTGTTGTTCCAGATCGCCGTCCGACATGGTCTCGGGCAGGACGAAGACGTGCGCGTGCAGGATTTGCCCCGTCAACGGATCGCTCTGGATGTATGACGTGGACGCGAAGGCGCCGGATGTCACCCATTGAATGACGTTGTAGTCCGGGTTCGGCGCGCGGATGCCAGGCGGCGCATCGATCACCCGAACTAGCGATCTCCCGAACGCCTGGTTCCAGTACAACACTCCGTCGCGCGCAGCAGACCGATAACGCTCCGGAATCGCGGAAGACAGCGCAAAAACAATCGGCTCATGCACGTCGAACTTCATGGCGTAGAGAACCCAGCGGTCCGAGCGCCATTGAGGATACGTTTCGTAGAAGCCGAACCGTCGCAGGCTTTTCATCTCGAACGCACGAAAATCTGGGCCCGGACGATATGCGCTCAAATAGTAGTGAACGACGATGCGCTGGCCGTCCTCAGTCCGGGCTTCCTGGTCGAACACCAGTGTCGCTTCGTGATAAGAGATGGATACGGGCTTCCGGTCAAACAGCCGAAACGCGTTAGCATCGTGTCGTTCGATCCGGCCGTTATAATCTTCCCCTGTACGGTCTTCCTCGCCGGAGACCGTATCGAATCCCGCATTCAGATCGATATCGAGCGTGTTGCGCGTTTCGCTGCTTATGGGGATAGTCGCCAGGACGCGCGTGGGATCGCTCGCGTGCGCACCCAACATGTCGAGCATGCGCAGGACTGCATCCTCGCGCTCGAACGTCACAATGCGGCTGCGGCTCGTGTTGAAACCGATACTCTTCTGTTCATAGCTGATCTGCAGCAGGAATCGTTGTCCGAGATCGGCCTTTTTCAAGGTGGCTGGTTGCACCGCCACAGCTTGGGGACTGGACCAAAGAGCCGCGACGAGGAATCCGGCGGTGAATAAGTGCAGTAGTCGCATACTCCATCACTGCCATCAAGTGCCGAAGGCCATCGTATCGGGGGGGAGATCCCTCGGCAGGATCAGGTCGCTCCCGATATCGCGGGCACCCGATGCCACTGCAATCATCGTAGCGCACGGCCCGTGGAAGCCAGCGGCTCCTCAGCAGCTCGACGCGGATTGCCGCCGGCTGGTGGCTCGGAAAAGCAGATTCGATCGCCGTACCGCTCTTTCAGTAACCCAATCCACTCCTCATCCGACAGGTTTTGCATCGTCTCTCGGGGATGGCGCGCATTGCCGAGCAACTTCACACGAAAGCCTCCCAGGCAAATTGGGCGCGACTGAGGCGCCACACAAGAGAAACAAGGCTGTCGATCGCGCCCATGGGGGTGACGAGGATTAGACGCGGTCCGGCACGTCGCGCTTCGGGAAATCTGACGAGTGGCGGCATCCTTCTTGCTTACGGCTTCCTAGGCAAAACCAGCGGGCATTAGGGAACTACCAGCGGATCCCCCGCGGGGTCCGAGATGGCCGGATCTTGGAAATCGAACCTACTCTTTCTTTTTGCCTCCGCGAGCCGGACGATCGGCGGTCGAAGGGGGCACCATATTCTTCGCGCGATAGTAGGTCACAATTTGGCCATACATTTCGCTGTTGTGAATCAGATTGAAGTACAGCGTGCCGAGCTTGGTCTCGTCACGGCCAAACATCTTGACCATCTGAACGGCCGTGGCATCCGTTAGCGGATCGTAGGCTCCGTCGCAATATTGGAAGGATTCGTTCAGCGCGGCGACCAGGTCTGCTTTGGATGTTTTCGTCCGCTCGGCGTCTCCGCCTTTTTGTTCACCCTTCACTGCGCCGCAGAGGGCTAACTGCACGTCCGCGATGTGTCCTATGATCTGGCCGAAGGTCCGTGTATCCCCTGCCGCCGGTTTAAAGCTGTAATCCGAATCCGGCATTCTTTCTGCGGCCTTGGTAATATTGGCCTTGCTGCTGTTGTACTGGGCCTTAAGTTCGGAACTCAACGGGTTGTCCTGCGCGCCAAGAACGAAGGCACTGGCGAGCGCAACAAGAATCATCGTTGTGGTTTTCATACTCAGTTCACTCCCTGACCTGCAGGTCGCATTTATTGTATCTGAGCCCACTCACTACGAGCGGCTTTTTTAGAGGCGTGCAAGCATGATCCGCCGCGCGTCCTTCCCCGTTCTTCTCCGGACCCGTGGAGGCAGACCTGCGTTTTTTGAATAACGGGGTCCGCTCGATCGCGGATGGCGCCCGTTTATGGCATCAGACAGGCCATCGGCGAACAGAGTCTTGCATCCGTTACCGCAGCGTGTTCAAGTGGTGAAAATCGGAGGAATCCGTTGCCGCGACGAATTTTGCTACTGTTTGCCGTGGTCCTCATGGCTCTTGTGGCCGCTCCCAGCGGTGACTTACCGAGGAGTGTTGTTCGGAGCACTCTGAAGAACGGCCTTCGCGTTGTCATCGTGCGCGATCCCCTCGCCCCTGTGGCTACGCTCGAAGAAAACTATATTACCGGTGGCGAAGAAACACCGGCGGGCTTCCCGGGAATGGCGCATGCTCAGGAGCATATGGCATTCCGCGGCTGCGCGGGCGTGAGCGCCGATCAAATTGCCGCGATCTACGCCCAACTCGGCGGCGGCGTCAACGCAGACACCCAGCAAAACATCACCCAGTATTTTGTCACAGTGCCCGCTCAAGATCTCGAGCTGGCCTTGCGGTTAGATTCCGCGTGCATGCAAGATATCGAAGACCTTCAGGAGCAGTGGGCTGAAGAGCGTGGAGCGATAGAGCAGGAGGTCTCGCGCGATTTGTCGAATCCTACCTACAAGTTCATCACGCGCTTGAATGAGGATCTTTTTACGGGCACCGCGTACGCCCACGACGCGCTTGGCACAAAAGCTTCGTTTGACGCGACCACGGGCGCCATGCTGAAGCAGTTTTACCGCGAGTGGTATGCGCCCAACAACGCCATCCTTGTAATCATAGGCGACGTTGATCCGGCGGCGGTACTGGCGCGCGTCACACAGCTATATGGACCAATCAAGAGGCATCCGATCCCGGCACGCCCGGAGATCCATCTGCCCCCCGTCAAAGCGGAAAGCTTCACGCTGGACAGCGATCTTCCGTATGAACTTGCCTTCGTTGCGTTCCGGATGCCCGGCACGTCAAGCGCGGATTTCGCGGCGGTGCGCATTCTCAGCGACGTTATTTCCAGCCAGCGAGCCGATCTCTACGGCCTGGTGCCGCAGGGAAAGGCGTTGGGAACGGAATTCGGGCTGGCCGAGACGTATCCCAAGGCCAGCATCGGCTTTGCCCTAGCGGCACTACCCTCCGGGGCAGACCCTGCGCCGGTCATTGCTGAGATCAAGAAGATCCTTGCCGATTACGCAAACCGGGGTGTTCCCTCAGACCTCGTCGAGGCAGCCAAGAAGGGAGAAATCGCGAGCGCCGAGTTTCAGCAGAACTCGATCCCCGGTCTGGCGGCAAGTTGGTCCCAAGCGCTCGCGGCCGAAGGCCGCAGCTCGCCCACGGAAATTGTCGATGCCATGAGGACCGTCACGGTGAACGACGTCAATCGGGCGGCGAGAAAGTATCTGACAGTCGAAAGCTCCATTGTTGCGACCCTGAAACCCTCGGCTACCGGCAAGGCAGTCGCGGGTGCAGGTTTTGGCGGGGCGGAGGTCACGACCGCGGCTCCCACCAAGCCGGTTACCTTGCCTGTCTGGGCCGAGGCCTTGGTGAAGTCGTTGAAGGTTCCACCGGCTCCTGCTCCCGCATCCGACGTCATCCTGACAAACGGCCTTCGACTGATTGTCCGAACCGAAAAAGCAAGCCCGACGATCACGATCATCGGTTCCGTCAAACATGAACCGGTGCTGCAGACTGCAGCCGCCAAAGACGGCGCCGAGGATGTGCTGGGCGAATTGTTCTCGTACGGCACCGAGACGCTGGATCGAATCGCGTTTCAGAAAGCTCTGGACGACATCGCAGCCGACGAAAGCGGCGGCGCAAATTTCAGTATTAAAGTTCTCAAGCAGTATTTTTCGAGAGGTGTTGAACTGCTTGCCGACAACGAGATCCACCCGGCGCTCCCCGCGGCGGCCTTTCCGATCGTACGCGACCAAACGGCGCAGCTCGTTGCCGGTACAATCGCCAGCCCAGCGTACCGAATGCGCCGCGCGCTGGAGGCCGCCCTGGTTCCGAAGGACGACCCGACCCTTCGGGAGGCTACGCCCATGTCGGTATCCGCTCTGACGCTTGCCGATATTAAGGAGTATTACGCAAGAGTATTCCGTCCCGATATGACGACAATCGCCGTCATAGGCGACATCACACCTGAAGAAGCCCGGGCCGAATTTGAGAAGTGGTTTGGTGGGTGGAAAGCCGTGGGGCCGAAGCCGGATACCGCCCTCCCCGCGGTGCCGACGAACGGGCCCGCCGCTATCAACATTCCGGATGCGACTCAGGTGCAGGATTCAGTCGAGCTGTCTGAAGAGGTCGGGATCAACCGTTTTCATCCCGATTACTACGCCTTGCAGCTTGGCGACCGCGTGCTGGGCGGCGGGTTTTATGCGACACGTCTGTATCGTGATCTCCGGCAGAAGTCAGGATATGTCTACACCGTCGACAATGTACTGCGGGCGACGGACACGCGAGCCACATATTCGGTGACTTATGGCTGCGACGCCGAAAATGTCTCAAAGGCGCGGTTGCTGATTGAACAGGAACTCGCCGCCGTGCGTTCCACTAACGTAAGCGACGCCGAACTGCAGCAGGCAAAGGCCCTGCTCTTGCGCCAGACTACACTGAGCGAGTCGAGCGAAGAATCCGTCGCCCGCGCTCTGGTCGCCCGCGCCCTTCTCGGATTGCCGCTCGATGAGCCTACGCGCGCGGCCCAACGCTATTACGCTCTTACCGCGGATGATGTCCGAGCTGCCTTCGAGAAGTGGATTCGCCCCGCAGCGTTCGTACAGGTCGTGCGCGGACCGCTCCCAAAGTAGCCGTTGTACAGACCGAAGTTGTCTCCAGCCAAGGCCCAGCTTGCCGGCAGACAGCAGTTGCCTCACTTAGTTGATGGTGAAAGTTGCGAGGTATTGACCCACCCGCTGATTCCGGAATACCTTCCGGTGAGAACACGAACTTGGCGGAGCGGAAACCCATCATAGTCGGTCGCCGTGAGAATTAGCAGCTCGGCTTGAAGCTCAGGTGCCCTGACCGCCCCCGACGCGATCAAATTTATCTGACTTTGGTCATCCTTCGCTTCAGTGGCCTTCATCAGTTTGATGACGTCCTCTTTCGACACGCAAACGACGCCGTGGTGCAGGGTTGCCTTCGACCCGACTCCGAACCCACTGTCCGGCCGATGGCGAGTTGCCCTGCTGAACCATGGATCCAACCACAACCAGCGCTGCGATGAACATTATAGGTGCGGCGAGAATGAAGACGCCCAGTCTCATCGGCAAGCCCGAGCGGCCTTCCATCAGCTATTGTGTATCACTAGAGCGCTTGTTCCGAATGCCTTTTCTGGCAGTCGGGAAATCATTCTTGCTGACCGCAGTTCTATGGCAATGCGAGCGGACCTCCGAAATTGAGCAGTTCTCCCTTTCGAGCCAGTAATTGTGGGCGCAGCGCGCCGAGCAGATCGCCCACGGCTCCTGAAGTGCTGAAAATGCCTAACGAGCGGCCGATGCAGTGGTCTTCGCCGCCGGCAGGCTGATGAGGTTGGCTAGAATCTGATAGGCACCGTCGGTTCCGGCCGGCAATTGGCGCCACAGCCCAAGGCCGAGATAGATCCACCTTCCCTGGCCGTACTTCGCTTCCACCAGTGCTCCTCGTTTCTCTCCCGGATTGTCCTTGAAGGAGTCCGTTATCGAAACCAGATCCATGTACTTCGGATCCTTCTCTCCGAGGAAGTAAAGGCCCCGCTCCTGCACCCAACTGGCCCATGCCGACGGGCCGATGCGGTTCGGAATATTGAATACGGGGTCGGTCGGCACAAGTATTTTGACGGGCGCCTGCTCGTCGGCCACACGGTTCCCGCTGACCTTGGCCGGATACGGACCGTAGTCTGCCTGATTGAACTCCATCTTGTTGTACTGCACGATGACGGTCCCGCCCCGTGAAACATAATCGAGCAGACGGCGATTATAGGCGCGAAGATCGGCTCGCCGCTCGTAGGCGCGCACGCCGGTTATGATCACGTCGTGCCTGGACAGGTCGCCCCATGCGAGTTCGTCCTCATCGATATAAGCCACTGTCGCGCCCAACTGCTCAAGGGCCGAGGGCACCTGATCGCCCACACCGACGATGTAGCCGACGTTAATATTTGGCGTCACCTTTACATCAATGACCTTGAGAACGGCATCGGCCGGCTTGATTACCTGGCGCCGTTGAATGTGCGGATACTCGATTACCTCGTAGCCGTCGGCAAATCTCTCCTTCGGGGCCGTTGGCGAGGTAACCACCGCGCGCAGAATATACTGGCCAGCCTTGGCAAACGGAGGAGCGGTGACTTCGAACCTCGCCGAGAGCGCCTCATCTTCATGGGAAAAACGGAGCGGAACGCTTGCGGGGGTCGCCTTCCAACCTGCTGGCAAATCGAGGGACACGGACGCGTCGGCCACGCCTCGCGCACCATTGATCACGGAGACGTGGATCTCGCGCTTGACCGGAGCGGTTGTAGCGCCGCCGGGAGCTGGGATCTCGGCGAGGGCCGGCGTGATGCTTACCGAGAAAGCTGGAATGACGCTGAGCTCCATGCGCTTGTCGCCGAGGTAGATGTCCCTCACGTATCGGAACTCGACTGGTATGTCCCGGGTGACTTCGGCATCACCCGCCTTGATGTGGAAGGTTACCCGGAACGGCGTGGGGGCGAAAGGAACGCCAAATTCGACATCCGGGTCGAAGATCTGAATCGCCTGGTTCTCGGGATGTTTCCAGTAATTGTCGTTGAAATAGGGCGTCGTCAGCCTGGCGTTTTTCGGAACATGCGCCTCGGAAGTGCAGGTGTATACCGAATCCTTCTTCACGGCCCCCGCCGCGCAGGTGGCGGGTGCAGAAAAGCCGGTGATCGAGACCTTGGTCACGCTGACATCCGATTGACCATGGTTCACAGCCAGGATGGAGAGCTTCACAGGCTGTCCGGCGATCACCGGCCCGTCATCGGCTATAGCATCGAACGAGAGGCCGTGCGCCGCAAGCACGGCGTCCTGATAGTCACGCTCCTTAATGCGGAGACGAAAATCGATTTCATAGCGCGCCGTGTCATCGAGCCCCAGGCTGGGAAGGCGCTCGCGCAGTGCGCGGATGGCGGCGAGGCCGGCTTCGATGGGCTGCTGGGTGGCGGCGTCGTTGCCGGAATCGAACGCGTTCCGCGCAGCCCTGGCGTCGGTTGCGATGGAGGTGATCCCCGAGATCAGAGCGGTCGGTGGGTTCGCACCGGCATATTGCGCGATCGCCTCCAGTTTGGTGTCCACGCCGTCGAATAGCGAGGTCTCGGTCTTGTCCTTCTGTCCGGGCATCGCGCTGTCGATGAGCTGGTACCCGCCGGCGCCGGGACCCACGCCGCTGCGGCCGTTATTGAACCCAGGCAGGGCCGGTAGACCACCGGTGCCCTGGCACTTGTGATTACTGCGCGCGTCGGCGCCTATTTCCGCATAGGTGCGGCCAAGAAGCGGGTCGTACCCGTTTGTGTTGACCTGAGTGAGCTTGAGCGGCGGCCTCGGTGGAGTGGCCTTGGGTGTTGGTGGAGGCACCTGGGGAGAGCCGTCTCCCAGGCCGCCTCTCGGTCTTCCGGGGCCGCCCGCGCCGGGTGGAGGTGGCGGGGCGGCGAAATAGAGCTTCTTGGGGCGCCAGGGCCTGAGGCCCTCGCGGAGTTGCTCGGGATATTTCGATGGGTCGCCAGCCGCGTAGTAGGCTTCCCGAAACAGGATCGTCGTCGCCTCATGGGCACGATCGCCGCCGCGACCCTGGATGTTCATCGTCAGCACAACGTCGGGTCGAAGCGTGCGGAGAAGCCGGACGTAGTCGCCGACGATCTCTTCGCGCCCCCATTTCTGAATGACCTCCTGCGGGTCGAACGAATAGCCGTAATCGATGGCTCGCGTAAAGTATTGTTCGGCCCCATCGATGCGGTGCGCGGAAAGCAGTTCGGCAGTGCGCAGGACGGCGAGGTCGCGGAAGAGCTCGGGGCCGATTTCATTTTGTCCGCCATCGCCGCGGTTGTTCTGGAGGTCGATCGAACGCAGGCCCATACCATGGGTGAACATCGCGAACAATGCGTTGGTCTCGTCGTCGGGGTGCGCCGGAGCCTGCATGAATGTGCCGTAAACACTGAGCTTGCGAATCGCAAGGCCGAGCGCGATGTGACCGCTATTCTGGCCGACGATCGAGTAGTTCATACGATTCTGCGCTAGCATGAGGACGCTAGTAGAAACGGTCGCCAACACGGTAAGGCCAATTGTGGCGATAGTGAAACGGAAGGTGAGAAGACGTCTCATAGGCTGCCTTTCGGACGCAGGCGACTCAATTCTCCATTCTAAAGCTACCCATGGGAGTACAAGTCTTTTTTTATGCACGAATGCCCATCGTAGGCGCCAAATCCCACCGGTTTACCCGGCCAGTGCTCCGACCAAGACCTTGCCGCTGAAAATCCGTGAATAGAGCCGTAAATGATTAACTCGGAACGGTCGCTGCCCTGGCCTCAACAGTCTCGGGGACAAGCCGAGACAATTTTGGCATTCGGCAGCTTTATGG
>Ga0335077_10012996_pt1 | contig 10420 bp, 4 predicted proteins | sample Lox_Sample_31_FD_207151 | JGI IMG/M metagenome (GOLD analysis project Ga0335077, IMG submission 207151) | Soil microbial communities from Loxahatchee National Wildlife Refuge, Florida, United States - Lox_Sample_3.1 | ecosystem: Environmental > Terrestrial > Soil > Wetlands | place: USA: Florida...
GGCATCCATTTCTACACCCTGAACCGAAGCACAGCAACACGAGAGATTTACACAGCGCTGCAAGCCGCCGGATACGCTACACACCACTGATAAGATGTGCCTCAATTAAGCTCTTGAATAATGGAGAGATTCGTGACATCCTATCTCTAATCTGTTCACAACTAGCAGGAGGTCCTGAAATGCAGAAGCATAGCCGTTCGACGTGTGTCCTACTACTCGCGCTGTTAGCGCTGGTTGGCTCGACCGTTGTCCGGGCAGATGTCACCGGATCGATCTTAGGAGTAGTCCGGGATAAGACGCAGGCGGTGGTTTCGGGAGCACAGATCGTCGCGACAAACTCGGAAACCAACCTCACGCGAGACACCGTCTCAGGACCGGACGGGTCCTATCATCTGCTGGCGCTGCCGGCGGGAACCTACAAGGTCACGGCGACGGCTGCGGGGTTCCAACAATATGTCACCACCAACATCGATGTGAAGGTGAACGACCAGTTGCGCATCGACATTACGCTCGAGGTTGGCAGCGTACAACAGGAAGTCAACGTCACCGCCAACGCGGTGCAGGTGGAAACCGCCAACACACAGCTCGGTGATGTGATCGAGTCGAAGAAGATGCTGTCGCTGCCGCTGAACGGGCGCAGCTACATCGATCTCCTCGGCCTTCAGGCCGGCGTCGCGCCGGATTCCGCCGGCACGATAGGTGGAGACCGCCAAGTCTCCGGCATGCTGAACGCCGGGAACGTCTCCGTCAATGGCCAGCGCGAGACTGCGAATGCGTTTCTCGTCAACGGCGGAGACGTTAGCGAAGGCCGCAATATGGGGGCCGGGCTGATTCCGAATCTTGACTCGATCGAGGAATTCCGGCTCATCACCAACAGCTTCGACGCCGAATATGGGAAGTTCAGCGGCGCGGTGATGAATGCGATCACCAAGTCGGGAACAAACGGTTTTCACGGCGATGGGTTCGAGTTCCTGCGCAACAGCGACATGGATGCCCGTGGTTTCTTTGACCCCACGAAAGCCGAATTGAAGCGCAATCAGTTCGGCTACACAGCCGGTGGCCCAGCATGGAAGAACCGGCTCTTTTGGTTCACAGATTATCAGGGGACGCGCCAGACTCAGGGCGCCAGCACAGGCATCGTGGACTTGCCCACGCCGGCCATGCGGGGAGGGAACTTCGACCCAGCGAGCTTGTCGGGAACCATTGATGGTCCTTACTGGGCGCAGGTTTTAACGCAGCGCCTGGGTTATGGAGTGAACCTCAATGAACCCTATAGCTTCGCGGGCTGCACCCTAACGTCCGATTGTGTTTTTCCAGGCGGCGCGATTCCGCAACGCGCTTTCGACAAGGCGTCCGTCGGTACTTTGCCCTATATTCCGGTGCCGAATCTCGATCCGAGCGCGGGACTTTACGCGAACTCCAGCCAGAACGACACAGTAAGGGACGACAAGATTGGGGAGCGTGTGGATTTCGTCAATCAGGCCACGGGTAACTGGTCGTGGTACTACCACTTTGACGACTCGTCGGTGTTCAACGCGCTGCCCGCGGCCAGTGTGCCAGGCTTCCCGGCGTCAACGCCGACGCGGGCGCAGCAGATTGTCATGAGCAACACGAAGACTTTCGGACCGACGATGGTGAACGAAGCACGTGTCAGCTTTTTCCGCACGTCGACGAAGACGAATACTCCGCAAGGCAGCTTTGCGAAGCTGGCCGACCTCGGCTTCGTTACGGGGCCGGGTACCTTGGGCATCATTCCATCCGGACCTCCCGGATTCCCGCAGACTGTGCCGGCAATGTACTTCAACAACTTCAGCATCGGTGTACCCACGCTGACCACGGGCCAGCCCAATAACACATGGATGCTGACCGACGGGCTTTCCATGGCCCGAGGCGCGCACACGCTGAAGTTCGGAGGCGAATTCCGCTACATGCAAGTCAACGAACGCAACGTCTGCGCTCCCAACGGGGCCTTCACTTTCGATGGAACCGTGACGGGCGACGACTTCGCCGACTATTTGCTCGGCGCACCCACAGGCAGCAACGGTTTCAACCAATGCAGCATGCAGTTGCTGGATTCTCGTACGCGTTACGGCGGTGCTTACGGCCAGGACGCCTGGAAGGTGAGGCCGAACCTCACGATCAACCTGGGCTTGCGATGGGAAGTCAGCATGCCCTGGTATGACACTCAGGGCAAGATCGAGACCATCGTTCCCGGACTGCAATCCACGCAGTTTCCAACTGCTCCCGTGGGGTGGGTGACGCCTGGAGATCCGGGCATTCCCAGTACGCTGGCTCCTACCCACTACCCGAACTTCGGACCACGCCTGGGCCTTGCCTATTCGCCGGGGTTTACGGATGGCATTTTAGCGAAAATTTTCGGTGGACCGGGTAAGACCAGCATCCGCGCCGCGTATGGTATCTACTATACGTCGATTGAAGACCTGAGCCTGTTCTACGAAGTCGGGGACGCACCGTTCGGTCAGTATTGGACGAGCCCAACTGGCGTCCTGTTTGAAGAACCGTATCTCACGCGCACCGACGGACAGTCACAAGGGCAGCGGTTCCCGTTCGTGTTTCCGGTCCCTGGCAGCCCGGCAAATAAGACTCTGAACTACGCGCAATATCTGCCTATCAATGGCTCGCCCGGCTACGACGTCCACAATCGGATGCCCTACGCCGAACATTACAATTTCTCGATTCAGCGCGAGCTATCGAAATCCACGGTGCTGACGATGGCCTATGTGGGAACGCAGGGCCACAAGCTGATTTCGCAGTACGCTGCTGACCCTGGCAATGCGGCCTTGTGCATGCAGCTGAACGCTGAAGGGGCGGTCGACTTGAATACCGGTCTCTCCAACCCGGCATGCGGCCCGAACACGGAGCAGCACACGTTCCAACTCCCTAACGGAACAAAAGTCTACGGAACCAGGACCGCGCTGGGGCCGAACTACTGCCCGAATTCGATCCCTACGCACATGTGCTTCGGCAACAGTGATAGTTTCATAGCCAATATCTCCAACTCAAACTACAACTCCCTCCAAGTGACGGTGGAACGTAAGGCTGCCGATGTTACGTTCCTGGCAGCGTACACGTTCTCCAAGGCGATCGACAATGCGTCGGCGTTCGGCGACTGGGTGAATTTCTCGAATTTCCGGCTCAGCCGCGGACTGTCTACCACCGACGTCACGCACAATTTCGTGGCCAGTTACAATTGGTCCATCCCGTTTGACCGTGCCTTCGGCACTCTGCCGAAACGTCTGACGCAAGGGTGGAATGTCACGGGAATCACCCGCTTCTCCACAGGATTTCCCATCAACATCAGCCAACAGGAGGGGGATGTATCGCTTGTCGGTGACGGCTACTGGGCCTACCAACCGGATGCCGTGGGGAAGGTTACCATTCAGAACCCGCGTAACGCCGGCCCCAATGGCCCGAACACCTACTTCCTGCCTGACGCATTCGCTTCCGCGGCCCTGGGAAGCTTTGGCACGGCGAACCGGCGGTTCTTTCACGGTCCTGGAATCATCAACACCGATTTCGGAATGTCGAAGAGAATACCGATTCACGAATCGATGGCAATAGAGATCCGCGGGGAATTTTTCAACATCTTCAACCACGCCCAGTTCTACAATCCAGACGGCAACTTCAGCAGCGACCTGTTTGGTGTAGTCACAAGCGCCCGTGCCCCCCGAATCGGGCAGGTGAGCGGGAAATTTATCTTCTAGAATTCGCACGATCGCAGCAACCTGGAGTAAAAGGACAGGCAGGAATGCCTGTCCTACCCCTTCATGGATCCATTTCCGCGTTTGCGGCAATCCGGCCGTCGACCTGATGAACCTTAAGCGAAAAGTCGAGGCAGGATTGGACTTCGTGATCACGCAGCTCTTCTTTGACAATCGGCGCTATTTCGAATTTATCGAAAGAGCGCGCCATGTTGGCATCCAGGCACCGATCATCCCGGGAATCATGCCGATTACGAACGCTCGCAAGCTGAGCGTTTCGGGGCCACCATTCCGTTCGCCCTGGCTGAAGAACTCGACAGAAGGCGAAACGGCCCCCGAGCCGTATTGGAACTGGGTGTGGCGCACGCGACCGCCCAATGCATCGAGTTACTGAGCGAGGTGTACCGGGCATCCATTTTTACACCCTGAACCGAAGCACAGCAACACGAGAGATTTACACGGCGCTGCAAGCCGCGGGGCACGTTCTACACCACTAATAAGTGCTGCATAATTAAGCTCTTGAATAGGGGGGGCATTCGTGACATGCTATTCCAATCTGTTCGCAATACAGGAGGGTCTAGATGCAAAACAGTAGCCGTTCGACGTGTATTCTACTACTCGCGCTGTCAGCGCTGGTTGGTTCAACCGTTGTCCGGGCTGATGTCACAGGCTCGATTTTGGGCGTCGTTCACGATCCGAGCTCCGCGGTTGTTGCGAATGTTCAGATCACTGTCACGAACCTGGAAACGAACCAGAGCCAGTCCGCTCAGTCGGACGCCGCGGGGCAATATCGCATACTTGCGTTGCCCGTCGGCAACTACCGACTAGAAGCAACTGCCAATGGATTCCAAAAGTTCGTCAGCACAGGGATTGAACTGACAGTCAATGAGCAGAAGCGCGTCGACGTCGTTCTTCAAGTCGGGAACGTCCAGCAAGAGGTCGACGTCACTGCGACGGCAGTGCAGGTCGAGACGACCAACACGCAACTTGGCGACGTGATTGACCAAAAGAAGGTATTGAGTCTGCCGCTAAACGGACGCAGCTACATCGATCTGTTGGGATTGCAGGCCGGTGTCGCGCCGACCACTGTGGGATCGATGCAGCAGGACCGGCCTGTATCAGGTGATCTCTCCGCAGGCAACATTTCCGTGAACGGCCAGCGCGAGACAGCCAACGCGTTCTTAGTCAATGGTGGCGATGTTACAGAAGGAAGGAACCTGGGAACAGCCGTGATCCCGAACCTGGATTCGGTGGCGGAGTTCCGTCTGTTGACCAACTCGTTCGACGCAGAGTATGGAAAATTCAGCGGCGCCGTCATGAATGCCATTACCAAGAGCGGAACGAACAGCATTCACGGCGATGCGTTCGAGTTTCTGCGTAACGACAAACTGGACTCACGGGGATTCTTCGACCCCGAGCGTGGCGTTTTCCGGCGCAATCAGTTTGGATACGCGGTGGGTGGGCCACTCTGGAAAAACAAGATCTTCTGGTTCACGGACTACCAGGGAACGCGCGAAGCGCAAGGGGCGTCGACCGGCTTGGTGCAGGTGCCGACGGCCGCGATGCGTGGCGGAGATTTCAGCGGCCTTGGCGCGCTTACCGGCTCAGTTCAGGGACCGTACTGGGCGCAGGTGCTGTCGAACCGGTTAGGTTACGGGGTCAAGAACGGGGAGCCGTACGGAGGTTGCAATGTCCCGGGAGACTGTGTATTTCCCGGGGACGTAATTCCGCAGCGTGCATTTGCTCCTCCCGTGCTGCCCACCATGAAGTACATCCCGTTACCCAATTTTGGCAACAACAATTTCTCCACCGCCGGCCAAAACCTGACAGTGAGAGACGATAAGGCGGGGCAGCGTGTGGACATCAACAATCAAATGACCGGTAACTGGTACGTGTATTACTTCTTCGATGACACTACGCTCACGGACCCATTCGGAGGTGGTGCGGCGAACGTACCAGGATTTGCAACGGTCACGCCGCAGCGGGCGCAAGAAGTGGTGCTGAGCAATACGAAAGTGTTTGGCCCCGGCACGGTGAATGAAGCACGCGTGAGCTTTCTCCGCAGTGCTGTAGTCACCAACAAGCCCACCAAAGGCTTCGGCAAGCTCTCCGACTTGGGTTTTGTGGAGAACCAGGGACTGGGCATTTTTCCAAGCGGCCCTCCCGGATTCGAAGGATTACCCCCTTTGTCGTTCGGGCAAAGCGGTCTCAGTGTGGGCAGTAATACGCTAACCACCACGCAGCCCGACAACACCTGGGCGTTTTCCGACGCGCTCTCGAAAATTGTCGGCCGCCATACGCTGAAGATGGGAGGCGAGTACCGGTATTATCAAATCAACGAGCGCAACGTGTGCGCACCCAATGGCAGCTTCTCGTTCGACGGGTCGGAAACCGGCAACGATTTCGCTGACTACCTGCTCGGTGCCCCGGTCGGTTATACGCAGTGTAGCCAGCAGTTTCTCGATTCGCGCGGCAAGTACGGCGGAGCTTTCTTCCAGGACTCGTTCCGGTTGAAGCCGAATTTCACTCTGAATTACGGCTTACGCTGGGAAGTGAGCACGCCATGGTATGACACTCAGGGAAAAATCGAGACCCTGGTGCTCGGTGAACAATCCGTGGTATTTCCCACCGCCCCTAAAGGTTGGGTCGTGCCGGGTGATCCCGGAATTCCGAACACGCTTGCGCCTACGCGCTATAACAATTTCGCGCCGCGGATAGGCCTAGCGTACTCGCCGGGGTTCGCTGATGGAGTGCTGGGCAAGGTTTTCGGCGGTCCAGGCAAGACGAGCATCCGCGCGGCTTACGGTATGTACTACACTTCCATCGAAGATCTGAATTTGTTCTACGAAGTGGGTGACGCCCCTTATGGGCTTTACTGGCCCAGCATCGTGCCACCCCTGTTTGAATTGCCATTCCAGGACCGGGGAGACGGTGTCTCCCAGGGACAACGATTCCCCTTTGTTTTCCCAGTGCCCGGATCAGCCGCGAATAAAACCCTGAACTACTCGGTATATCTGCCCATCCAGGGTTCACCAGGGTACGATCCGCACAACCATGTTCCGTACGCGGAGCATTACAATTTCAGTCTGCAACGAACCTTGAGTCCCGCTACCGTCCTGACGCTGGCATACGTAGGCACTCAGGGCCACCGGTTGATTGCGCAAAGAGAATCGAATCCAGGCAATGCGCAGCTCTGCCTGAGCCTGATGGGGTCCGGAGTCTTAGCTGGGACCCAACAATGCGGACGTGGGCTGGAATTGGGCGTCTTCACAAGGCCAGACGGAACGATTGTGGACGGTACCCGCGGGCCCTTCGGTCCCGATTTCGGCAGCAACTCCTACACTTCAAATATTGCCAATTCTAACTACAACGCAATGGAGATCACCGTCGAACGCAAGGCGGCAGACGTCACGTTCCTGGCCGCCTACACGTTCTCTAAGGCGATGGATGATTCCTCGGCCTATGGGGAGTCCGTTAACTTCACCAATTACAGCCTGAGCCGCGCGCTTTCCCAATATGACCTTACACACAACTTCGTATTCAGCTACAACTGGTCGATCCCGTTCGACAAATCGACGGCGCTTCCCAAGCGGCTCACCCAGGGTTGGAGCCTGATTGGCATCACTCGGTTTTCCACTGGGTTTCCAGTGAACATATCCCAAAGCGGCGATTACTCACTCCTGGGTGCGAGTGGTGTGAGCGAGCCGAACTATGTTGGAGGGTTGGTGATCCAGGACCCACGGAAGCCGGCGGCAGATGGCAGTGGGCCAAACGGCTACTTCAATCGTAGCGCCTTCACATCGGATATCTTGGGTTACATAGGAGATGCCAACCGGCGTTTCTTCCATGGTCCCGGACTCAATAACTTCGATCTGGCGCTGCACAAGACAACCAAAGTTTGGGAAAGCATGGCAATAGAATTCCGCGCGGAGTTCTTCAACGCTTTCAATCATGCGCAGTTCAACAATCCGGTTGGCAATTACAGCAGCGGGCAGTTTGGACTGGTTACCGGTGCCAAGGCACCGCGCATCGGACAACTGGGCTTGAAGTTCCTTTGGTAGGTGCGCGCTGAGACGCCGGCGGCGGCGATCTCTTAGGTGTGTAAAAGGACAGGCAGGAATGCCTGTGCCTACCCCTTCATGGATCCATTTCCGCGATTTGATTTGACGGGGCAAGTGGCGCTGGTGACGGGCGCGGCGCGTGGGTTGGGGCGCGCGATTTCCCTCGCTCTGGCGCATGCGGGAGCGCATGTCGTCTTAGGTCTGCGGGATGCCAGAACCGGCGGCGAGCTGGTGCAGGAGATCCAGGCTATGGGACGGCAAGCCCTGCCGCTGCAAATGGACATGTTGCGGCAGGCGCAGATTTTCCGGGCCGTAGACGACACCGTGGATCATTTCGGGCGGCTCGATATCCTGGTCAACAACGCGGGTGGAGGGACGACGGGGCTGGCGGAAAACGTCACCGAAGCGGATTTCGACTTCACACTGACGTTGAATGTGAAGGCTGTGTTTTTCGCGAGCCAGGCAGCGGGGCGCGTGATGATGCGGCAGAAGGGCGGCGGGCGCATTGTCAACTTGAGCTCGCAGGCGGGGTTCGCGGCGCTGCCGACGGAATCGGTCTATTGCGCGAGCAAGGCGGCTGTATCGCATCTGACCAAGTGTCTGGCGGTCGAGTGGGGCAAGTACAACATCACGGTGAATGCCGTTGCGCCGACTTTCATCAAGACGCCGGGCACCGAAGAAGCATTGGCGGACGCGGCGTTCCGGGCGGACGTAATCGAGCGTATCGCGGGGCTGCACCGCATCGGGGAGCCTGTGGAGGTTGCGGGGGCGGTGGTGTTTTTGGCTTCGCCGGCGGCGTCACTGATCACAGGACACACGATTCTGATTGACGGCGGGTGGACGGCGCGGTAGCGTCGGGCGAGGCGTGCCTCGCCCCTACAGTGCGGGATAGGGGCCGGACACGTCCGGCCCACCTAGTCGTATCGCAGGGCGATCATGGGGTCGATGTGCGTGGCGCGGCGGGCGGGGAGGTAGATGGCCACCGCAGCGACTACGAGCAGGATTACGGGCACCGTCAGGAAGGTCACAGGATCGCTGGCTGTGACCTGGTACAGCAGGCTCGCCAACCATCTGGTTGCGGCGAGGGCGGCGGGCAACCCGATGGCCACGCCGGTTGCGACTGGGCCGAGCGCCTGGCGAAGCACCATACGCTGCACGCTCGCGGCTTCGGCGCCCAAGGCCATGCGGATGCCGATTTCGGCGGTCCGCTGGCTCACCGCATACGAGACCACTCCGTAGATTCCTACTGCCGAGAGCAGAACTGCGAATCCGGCGAGGAGCGCCAATAGCAGCATGACCAGGCGGCGTTGGGCCAGCGAATTGGCCAGCAATTGTTCCATGGTGGCGATGCGGTAAACGGGGAGGTTGCGGTCGAGTTCGCGAACGCGCTCCTGGATTCCGGAGACCAGTTGCAGAGGATCGCCCGCAGTGCGCACGATGACGTTCATGTACGGTGAGGGAATCTGAAGAGAAGAGAAGTACCGCATGGGCCGTGGGTCCATCGCCAGGTTTCTGTCCTTCACTGCTCCTACGATACCGATGATTTGATATCCATCATTTCCCTTGTGTGTGATGTACTGGCCGATCGCATCGCCCTTCGGGAAGAAAGCACGGGCGAAGGTTTCGTCCACCACGGCGACCCTGGGGGCGTCGGCGGAGTCCCGCTCAGAGAACGTTCGGCCCTGCTTGACGGGGATCCGCATGGTTTGGAAAAAGCCGGGGCCAACGATGGATCTGGCAACGTCGGGTTCGGGTTGTGACGCCGGCCAGGGTCGGCCAATGATGCTGAATGACCCTCCGCCGCCGCTGAAGCCAAACGGCATCATTCCGAGATTCGCGGAGATAGCACCGGGTAACACGGCGATGCGGGCGCCGAGCCACGAATAAAACCACCGCACATCAGAATCGCGGCTATACTGCACTACCGGCAGGCTGATGCGAGCGGTAAGCAAGTGATCGGGCTGAAAGCCGGGATTCGCGTTTTCGAGCCGCTCAAAACTGCGCACGAGCAGACCGGCGCCGGCAAGGAGAACGATCGACAATGCAACCTCGGCGACGATCAGCACGCTGCGCAATCGGCCTCCGCGGGGACCGCCCCTCAGGTGCCCGGCACTCGCCTTCAGAGCTTCGTTGAGATCGAACCTGGACGCGTTGATCGCCGGCGCCAAGCCGAAAATCGCGCTGGTCAGGAGAGAAAGCCCGAGAGTGAAGACGGCCACAAGAGCGTTGATACGGAGCTCCTGGCCGCGGAGGAAATCCGGCGGGCCGAAGCGCACGAACAGGTCAAGCATCCATGCCGCGAGCATCAGGCCCAGCGCGCCAGCGATGAGAGACATCAGCACACTTTCGCTCAACAGTTGGGCAATGATCTGACCACGAGTTGCGCCGAGGGTATTGCGGATACCGATCTCCTTCAGCCTGGAGGTAGCGCGGGCCAGCAGCAGATTGGCAACATTGGCGCATGCGATCAGAAGCACAATGCCGACGGCGGCCAGCAGAATTTTCAGGGGCGTTCCGATCTCCCCGGCAACCTGATCGGCGAGCGGATCGACATCGATGCTCCAGCCTTTCGGGTACCATTTGGGGAGATTGTGGGTCATCTGCGCGGCAACAACCTTCATTTCAGCGCGGCCTTGA
>Ga0335077_10012997_pt1 | contig 10419 bp, 11 predicted proteins | sample Lox_Sample_31_FD_207151 | JGI IMG/M metagenome (GOLD analysis project Ga0335077, IMG submission 207151) | Soil microbial communities from Loxahatchee National Wildlife Refuge, Florida, United States - Lox_Sample_3.1 | ecosystem: Environmental > Terrestrial > Soil > Wetlands | place: USA...
TTGGAAAGTTTTGTGTGAGCGGAGGGAGGGGGCGAGCGTGGCTAGCGGACAAAGGGAACGCAGGGATAGATTTCGTCGGCGATCCAATAGTTTTCGAGGAGAACGGCGAGAAGGAGTCCGGCGATCCAGATGGCCAGGCGCCAGCGGGCGCGCGCGGCGCCGGCGGCGCAGAGCTGTATCGCGATTTCCGCGGGATAGGCGGCGCAGTAGCAGAGGTTGGCGAGCAGAGCGAGCACGGTAAGGGGCAGGACGGAGGAGAGGGCGAAGGCGGGGAGGAAATGCGGCCAGGTGGCCACAATCCAGCCGGCGGCGACGGCGGAGAGGACCACGTTGTAGAGGATGCGGCGCGGCTCCCAGTAGCGTACGGCGGCGGCAAAAGCCTCCAGGAATGGCTCAGAGCCGGGATTTAGAGTCATGGTGACTTTCCTTTCGTGGCGGCCAGGAAATTCCGGCGGCCGGCAGAGAGGTCAACCGGTCATTTCTCGGGGGAGTGCGCCGCGGGTGCGCTCGCGGCGGGAAAATTCAGCGAGGGCGGATTCGAGATCGGCGACGGAAAAATCGGGCCAGCGCTTGTCGAGGAAGACGAGCTCGGCGTAGGCGCACTCCCAGAGGAGAAAATCGGAGAGGCGCTGCTCGCCTCCGGTGCGGATGAGGAGATCGACTTCCGCGGAGCTGCCGTGCTGGACTTCGGAAAGCACCTGGGAGAAGGAGTCGGGGGTGAGGACGGTGGCTTTGTAATAGCGGCAGGCGGCGCGGAAGATGGATTCGCGGCCGGAATAGTCAACGGCCAGGCGCAGGTGGAGGCGCGCGCCGGCGGAGGTGGCGCGCTCGGCGTTGACGATGGCTTCGCGGAGAGCGGGGGGCATGCGGTCGCGGCGGCCGATGACGCTGAGGCGAACGCCTTCCTGGACGCAGCAGGCCGTTTCCCCGCGGAGATACTCGAGGAGCAAGGCGAGGATGCCCTCGACCTCGGCGACGGGGCGCTGCCAGTTGGCGGAGGAAAGCGCGAAAAGGGTGAGGGTGCGGATGCCGAGGCGCGGAGCGGCTTCGATGATGCGGCGGGCGGCGGCGGCGCCGGCGCGATGGCCTGCGGTGCGGGGGAGGCCGCGGGAGGTGGCCCAGCGTCCGTTGCCGTCCGAAATGATGGCGAGGTGAAGGCCGTGGGGAGGAGAGGGAAAGGCGAGGGGAAGGGGCCGGGGGGCGGGGGGCGCGGGAATCTGCAAATTACTTTTCATCGTAAAGTGACCTCCCAAAAAAATTGGGCTAGGCGCCTTCGCGGGTGGCGCGGATGAGCGCCTCCATGTGCGCGAGGTAACGCTCGAGGGCGCGGCGGCCGGCGGGGGCGAGGCGATAGTCGGTGCGGGGCAGGCGACCGTCGAACGACTTGGTGCAGACGAGGTAGCCGGCCTCCTCGAGTTTGCGCGCGTGCACGCTCAGATTGCCGTCGGTGGTCTTCAGAAGCGACTTCAGCTCGTTAAAGGTGAGAGAGCGGTTGACGGCGAGGGCGCTGACGATGCCGAGGCGGATGCGCTCGTGGATGAGGCGGTCGAAATCGCGGGGGAGGGATTCGCGGGCGGCTCCCGGGGAGCTCTTGAGCGGCGCGGGGAGATCGCGAGCGGCTTGCAGGTGGCGTGCGGTGGAGTGCCTGGCCATGGAATTTTGCCTAGCCTCCGTAACGCAGGGCGATCCACAGACCGAAACCGATCTGGACGCCGCCGAATCCCACGGCCATGAAAAAATCGCCCCAGGCGGAGGGAGCAAACAGCGCGGCAGCGCCGAGAGCGATCAGGCAGACACCCATGACGGGAACAACGCGGACGGAAAAGGCGCCGCCGGTGACGATGGCGGTGCCGTAGAGGAGAAGCCACATGCCCGGCAGAACGGCATAGAGGCCGGCGTGGACGAGGACCCAGGTGAGCAGTGCGCCGACCACGACGGGCGGGGCGAAACTGAGGGCGAATCTGCGGCCGGGCGCGGAGAAAAAGATGGCGCCACCGCGGCGGGCCTTGGCCGCGGCCGCAGGAGCGAGGATGGCGGTGGCCAGAACGGCTTCGGCGAGCCAGATGCCGAGCCAACGCTGGGGCGAAGCCTGCCGGGAGGCCAGATAGGCGGCGAGGAAGGCGGAAAGGCCGGTGGCCACGCCGCCCCATCCGGGGACTCCGGTGAATTCGCCGGCGCGCTCCATGGTTTCGCGGATGTAGCGGAGATGGTCGGCGGCGCGGGAATCAATGGAAACGGGTTCGGGAGGGGAGGAGCGGAGGGTGCCGGGAGCGGGCATGGGAAGAAGGGTAGGCGGCCGGGGCAATTCTGTCAAGTACTTTGTGTCGCAGAGTGAATGCGCGCAATTCCCGGCGGGGAGGGTGCAGTCGAAGGTCCAGGAGCGCGCGCCGGCTTGGATGAGGATGTTCAGGGAGCCGGCGAGCCGACCGGTAGGCGGAGCGTAACAGGAGGGCGAGGGGGAGCAGCGGGAGGGCTAGGAGGCGGGGACGAAGCGCTGGACGAGTGCGCGGGCAGCCTCGCCGCAGCCTTCCGCCGCCGCTTCCCCTCCCTGGTTGGAGGCCACCAGGAGGGCGAACCCGCGGAGCGGGGCCATCCAGGCGACGGCGAAGCTGAGCGTGTTGCTGCCGGCGTGGGCGAGCAGGCGACCGGCGGCCCAGGGGCGGTGGGCGGCTCCCCAGCCGAAGGCGTAATCGCCCGTGGCGGCAGATTGCAGCTTGTGAAACGTGGCGGGCTGGAGGATTCCCGGGAGGCCCTGGGCGCCGCGCAGATGGGCGGTGACAAAACGGGCCCAGTGGGGGAGGGACGAGTGGACCCTGCCGGCGGGGCCCGTGAAGGGCGGATTATCGGAGCGAGGACCGGGGCCAATGGGGCGGTGCTTGCCTTTGGCCACCGTGTGCTGCCAGGGTTCGTCCACTTTCCGGGGCGAGCCCATGGCGCCGAATCCGGCGGAGGCCATTCCCAGAGGAGAGAAGAGGCGGTCGCGCATCAATTGTTCCCAGGGGGCGTCTGCGATGCGCTCGGCGATGGCTCCGGCGACGATGTAGCTGCGGTTGGCGTAGAGGAACCTGGCGCCGGGCGGGACTTCGGGCGGCTCGCGGAGCACACGGCGGGAATAGGCATGGCGCTGTTCGCGCGGGCCGCGCAGGACAGAGAACACGTCGCGGGGGGTTATTCCGCGGGGCCAGGTGGCCGCGGGGAAACCGGCGCGATGGGCCAGCAACTGTTGGAGCGTGACGGGGCGATAGGCCTGGTGCATGTCCGCGGCGAGATCGGGCAGGGCGGAGGCCAGCGTGGTATCCCAGGAGAGCGATCCCTGTTCGACGAGTGTGGCGAGCAGAGTGGCGGTCATGGCCTTGGTATTGGAGCCGAGATGAAAGCGGTCGTGCGGGGTGACGCGCACCCTGCCGCCAAATTTACGGACGCCGACGGCGCCGAGAGCGGCCAGACCGTCCGTGGTGACCCAGGCCGCGGCGAGGGCGGGAAGATCGCACTTCTTGAGAATGGGAAGGAGCAGAGGGTTCAGATCTTCGATGGGCATTTCGAATCCGGCGCCCGGCGGGCGGTCCATGCTAGCCGCAAAGCCGCGGGGAGTACAGGAAGGAGGGCCCCGGGGGGCGGAAATCACGCGGCTAGGTGACGTGGGCGCTATCGTTTGCGGGCGCGGGGAGAAGATAACAACGGTGCATGCGCCCGGTGGGCGGGTAGAGTTCGTCGTGTGTGTAATGGAAGCCGAGCTTTTCCAGGACGCGGCGGGAGGCGGCGTTTTCGGGATGATGGCCGGCGAAGAGCGCGGAGGCGTGGAGGGTGGAGAAGGCGTAGGTGATGACGGCGCGGGCGGCCTCCTGCGCCAGGCCCTTGCTCCAGAAGGCGGGAAGCAGATGGAAGCCGAGTTCGAAGACGTGGTCCGATTGCTGGAAGGGCCGCAGGCCGGCGCAGCCCACATGGTCGCCGCCGGCAAGAAGGAAGATGGGCCAGTACTGCACAGTGCGGGAATCCTGAAGGGCGATTTCGCGGCGCAGGCGTTGTTCGACGTCTTGCGGTGAGAAGGGCCCGCCGATGAGGCGGGTGACCTGGGCATCGCCCCACAGGGAAAGCGCGAGGGGAAGATCGGCAGCCGACCAGTGGCGGAAGCCGAGGCGTGGGGTGGAGAGGAAATAGTTGGGTGCGGGGGGCATGAGTGGGACACTACTTTGCAGCAAGAGGGCGGGAAGGACAAAGCGTGGGAAGAGCGGGGAGGAAGAGAAAGGCGGAGCAAATGGGCCGGAATCGGGGAAGGGAGCGGGGCCGGGTACCAGGGGGATTGGTACTTGACAGGGGCGGGGAGCGGGGGGCTAGGATAGCGACTGGGTACAGTGGTCAGACCACTGGACCGAATGAAGCCGCCATGGTGGTTCCCACCAAAGTCGAACTGGAAGCGATCCAACGGACGAAACTCTATGAAGTGGTGGCGGCGCAACTGGAGCGGCTGATCCTGGACGGGGCGCTGCAGCCGGGCGACAAGCTGCCGCCGGAACGCGAACTGGCGGAGCGATTCGAGGTGAGCCGGAGCGCGGTGCGGGAAGCGCTGCGGTCGCTGGAGCTGAAGGGGCTGGTGGAGCCGCGGCCGGGAGAAGGGACGCTGGTCCGCACGCCGTCGATCGATTCGCTGCTGAATCCGCTGGCCGGGCTGCTGGGGCGAAAGCTGGAGCTGGTGCAGGAGCTGCTGGAGGTGCGCTCGATGATCGAGCCGCACCTGGCGGGGCGTGCGGCGCGGAACGCGGAGAAGGAAGACATCGCGAAGCTGAAAGAGATCCTGGAGCGGCACGAGGAGCGGGCGGCGCGGAAGGAACTGGCCATCGAAGAGGACTCGGAGTTCCATTACACGATCGCGCGAGCGGCGAAGAACACGGTGGTGCTGAAGGTGCTGGACGTGATGATGGACATCCTGCGGGAGAGCCGGGAGCGATCGCTGCAGGTGGAGGGGCGGCGGGAAAAATCGCTGGCGGGCCACCGGAGAATTTACAACGCCATCAAGAGGCGGGACGCGGAGGGAGCGGAGAAGGCCATGAGGCAGCACCTGGCGGAAATCGAAGCGATACTGATCAAAAAGAACTGAGGAAGGGGAAACGACATGGGCCGTCTGTTTGCAGTGGAGATCGTGTACCGCGGGATTTTCCAGAAGACCCTGGCGAAAAACATCAGCCGGGGGATCGTGCTGGCGGCGAACCTGGAAGGAAAGCCGGGGACGTCGTTCGGGCGGTACGGGGACAGCCCGGAGCGGAACGGGATTCCGGCGAAGTACTTCGCGATCGTGGCCACGGACGAGACGACGCTGGAAGAGGGGATGGCGAAATACGAGCCGAAGGAAGTGGACATCAGCGTGTGCGTGGACGACACGCTGTGCAAGGGTCTGGAGTCGTGGGCGTGGTACGGGCTGCAACCCATCAACCGGCTGACCAAGCCGGGGGGCACGCTGATCGTGACGTCGAAGGAACCGGCCGAGACGCTGATTCCGATGATTCACCGGAAGGATGCAGAGTACAAACTGGCCGTCCTGAAGGGAATACCGAGCTTTTCGGGATTGTGGGTGTACAAGGACGACCACACGGACGTGCGCATCCTGGGGGCGATTGCGAAGCTGCTGCCGGAGATGCTGAGCGTGGAGGCGGTGAAGAATTTCATCCGGCACGAATGGAAGGACGAGGTGAAGGTGCAGTCCGCGGCGAACAGCTACGAGCGCATCACCGCGCAGAACGTGAGCCCGAGCCAGGGGAACCCGGAGAAGCCGTTCCAATTCCAGTTGCCGAAGTGGCATGAGATGCGGGATGGAGTGGCCATTCCGAGCATCGCGGCGGGCCGGGAGATGAAGGATCCGGGAGGGAGCGGGACGGGGGGCTACCAGCCGGCGCGGAACCCGACGTTCAAGAAGTGGTCGACGCGGACGATGCGGCCGGTGGTGGACTTCGACATCTGCATCAAGTGCACGCTGTGCTGGCTGCAGTGCCCGGATTCGTGCTTCGACGTGACGCCGGAAGGGCTGTATGACGCGAACATGGAGGCGTGCTGCGGGTGCGGGGTGTGCGAGGCGGTGTGCCCGGTGAAGGACTGCGTGACGATGGTGAACGAAGTGGCCTTCAAGGACAACGCGAGCCAATGGGAAGCGTGGAGGAAGAACAAGGACAGCTACAAGACGTGGGTGACCAAGACGATCGCCAACCGGCCGGAGCGTTCGCACGGATTCCGGTACAAGGGGCAGTACGACGAGCAGAAGGGGGAGATGCTGGAGATCGCGAAGGGCGGCTAGGAAAGGGAGAGAAGCAGGATGCCGGCCCCGGCAAGAGGCGGCGGGGCGCGGAATGACGGACGATCCGGCGGCGTGAGCGCGAAGGGAACGAGATTCAAGGCGCGGCAGAGACCGCGGGGACGGAAACGAAGGAGCAGCGGACCATGGCACAGTTGACGGCAACACTTCCGGAACGGGGCACGGAAGAAACCGCACTGATCACCGGGAGCGAAGCGATTGCGGTGGCGTGCAAGCTGGCGGACGTGGACGTGATCACGGCGTATCCGATCCGGCCGTACGACACGGTGATGCAGTACGTGGCCAAGATGATCGCGAACGGGGATTTCGACTGCGAATACATCGTGGCGGAAGGGGAACACTCGCAGTTCGAAATCGTGAAGCACGCCTCGGCGTGCGGGGCGCGGGTGTTCACGGGGTCGAGCGGGGTGGGCTGGATGTACGCGATGGAGGCGCTGACGGTGACGCCGGCGCTGCGCATCCCCATGGTGGCGATGGTGGGGAACCGGGCGCTGGACGATCCCGGGGCGTTCGGGGTGGAGCACAACGACGCGCTTTCGGTGCGGGACCTGGGGTGGATGCTGGTGTGGGTGGACACGGCGCAGGAAGCGCTGGACACGGCGCTGATGATCTACCGGGTGGCGGAGGACCGGCGGATCTTTTTGCCGTGCGCGATCAGCTGCGACGGGGCGTTCCTGACGCACTCGCAGGCGCTGGTGAAAATTCCGACGCAGGAGCAGGTGAACCGCTTCCTGCCGGCGTATAACCGTGCGGACCTGCTGCTGCATCCCGACAACCCGATCACGGTGGCGCCGCAGGCGAACGAGGACTGGGTGATGGAAATCCGGCGGCAGAACTACGCGGCCATGGAGCGTGTGCCGGGGGTGATCCGGGAGACGTACGCGGAGTTCGAGCGCATCTTCGGGAGGAAGTACGGCAATCCGTTCTTCGAGGAATACCAGACGGAAGACGCCGAGGTGGTGCTGGTGGGCATGGGGACGCTGGCCATGCCGGTGCGGGTGGCCATCCGCAAGCTGAGGAAAGAGGGGAAGAAGGTGGGCTTCGTGCGGCTGCGCTGGTTCCGACCATTCCCGGGGGAAGAGCTGGCCAAATGCCTGTCGCGGTTCAAGGCCGTGGGGGTGCTGGACCGGGACTTCTCGTTCGGGTCGCCGTACATGTCGGGGGTGGTGACCACGGAGACGCGCGCGGCGATGTATTCGGACGCGATCTCGAAGCATCCGCCGGTGCTGGGCTTCATCGGAGGGCTGGGGGGACGCGAAGTGACGGTGCCGGACGTGGAGCACATCTTTGGGGAGCTGCAGGAGGCCGCGGAAGGAAAGAAGAAGCCGGCCACGCAATGGATCGGGCTGCGGGAATAGGACGGCAGGAAACCGAGGAGCAGGGGAAATCGAGACGAGGAGGACCGGAATGGCCATATCGCCGTTTGTGGAAATCAGCGGGACGCAGAAGCTGGACCCGTTCAAGAGCGTGAAGAAGCTGCCGCTGGAGGAGTACTTCACCTCCGGGCACCGCACCTGCCAGGGCTGCGAATCGGCGCTGGTGATGAAGACGATGGTGAAGGCGGCGGGACCGCGTACGATCGTGCTGGGGAGCACGGGGTGCATGTACGTGGCCAACACGACGTATTACTCGACGGCGTGGGTGGTGCCGTGGATGCACACGCAACTGGGGTCGAGCGGGTCCGCGGGGCTGGGCGCGGCGGCGGCGCTGAAGGCGCTGATGCGCAAGGGGAAGATGAAGAAAGAGCCCATCAACGTGATCTCGTTCTGCGGGGACGGCGGGGGCGCGGACATGGGGCTGGGTGCGATTTCGGCATCGCTGACGCATCCGGACTACAACTTCCTGATCCTGCTGTACGACAACGAGTCGTACGCGAACACGGACATCCAGCTATCGGGGTCGACGCCGTACGGGGCGCACACCACGTTCAGCCCGCCGGGGAAAATGAAGCGGATCATGCATCACCGCTGGAAGAAGAACACGGCGGGGATGCTGGCGGCGGGGCATCCGGAGTGCAAGTACGTTTCGACGATTTGCATGTCGTACGGGCTGCTGGGGATGAACTGCATCCGGAAGGCGCTGAGCATCGGGGGTCCGACGTTCATCCATTCGCTGGACCCGTGCCCGAAGGGTTGGGACTACGACCCGTACATCTCGCACGAGCTGGGCGAGCTGGCGGTGACGACGGGGATCTGGCCGCTGTACGAGGTGGAGCACCACACGCTGCGGCTGCTGGGGAAGACGAAGGAAATCGCCGAGGGGCGGTACAAGCGGCAGCCGGTGCGGGATTACCTGATGAGGCAGGGCCGCTTTGCGCACTTCACGAGCGACGACATCGAATATTTCCAGAGCAAGGTGGACCAGATGTGGACGAAGTGGCTGATACCGGGGGTCATCCCGATGATGAAAGAGATTGAGGGCGACGCGCCGCCAGCGGAGTAGAATCGGCGGCAGAGGGCGGGCAGCAAGCCGGGGAAAAGCCAGAGACTCACGCTCAGCGCGAGTTTATCTTGCCCGACGGGGGGATGAACGGGCGCAAGCCTGTCAGCTTCGGGTTTGGTTCTAGCCAGATCGGAGCCAGGGGGTGCTTATGAGCGTCTCGCAAGTTTCCTCTCTCGGTGATCAACCGAAAGTAGTAAATCGCTGGGTTCAGCTCGTGGCGGGGATTGTGGCGATGATGGCCATCGCCAATCTCCAATATGCCTGGACCATCTTCACGGGCCCGCTGACCACGAGCTTGAATTCGAGTCTGGCGGCCATCCAGGTGGCGTTCTCCACGTTCATTCTGGCGGAGACCTGGCTCGTTCCTTTCGAGGGGGCTCTGGTGGACTGGCTGGGGCCGCGGCTGATGATCGCGATCGGCGGCCTGCTGGTGGGAGTGGGCTGGGTGGGAGCCGGCTACGCCACCACGGTCACGCAGCTCATCATCATCTATACGGTGGGTGGAATCGGCGCGGGGGCCGTGTATGGCGGGTGCATGGGGAACGTGCTGAAGTGGTTCCCGGACCATCGCGGGCTGTGCGCGGGACTCACGGCGGGGGCCTACGGCATCGGCACGGCGCTGACCGTCGCGCCCATCGCCAAGATGATCAAGGCCTCCGGTTATGCCCACACGTTCATTTTCTGGGGGATCATCCAGGGAATCGTGGTGGTCATCGCGGCGATGACCATGCTGAAGCCGCCGGCGGGATGGGCGCCACCGGGATGGAAAGAAAAGGAAGCCATTCTCAAATCCAAGGTGCGCATGTCCGCGATAGACATGACGCCGTTCGAGATGATCCGCACAGGCTCGTTCTGGATCATCTACCTGATGATGACCATGATGGCTTTCAGCGGCCTGGTGGTGACGGCACAGCTCGCTCCCATCGCCAAGTTCTACCATGTGGACAAGGTGGTGGTCGCTTTCGGGATGACCGCTCTCATTCTGGCCATCGAGATTGACCGCATCCTGAACGGCGTCACCCGGCCGTTCTGGGGCTGGGTCTCCGACCACATCGGGCGCGAGAACACCATGTTCATCGCCTTCGGCCTGCAGGCCATCACTGTGTGGGCGCTTCTGCAGCTGATCCACCATCCCGTCTGGTTCATCGTGCTCTCAGGACTCTGCTTCTTCTCCTGGGGCGAGATCTTCTCCTTGTTCCCGTCCATCACTGGTGACCTGTTCGGAAAGAAATGGGCCACCACCAACTACGGTGTCGTATACACCGGCAAGGGGCTGGCCTCCATCTTTGCCGGCCCGGTGGCGGCTCTGGCCTCCACCCAAACGGGAAGCTGGGTCGGCGTTTTTTGGGCCATGATCGTCTGCTCGCTGCTGGCAGCCCTCATGGCTTTGTTCTGGCTCAAGCCCGCGGCTGCGCGCACCATTGCGCAAGCCCAGGGCACTGCCGTCGCAGCGGACTGAACCGCCTGGCAGCCCTGAATCAACGGAGAGGCTCCCTCGCGCGAGGGAGCCTCTTTGCTTTTGACCCCTGGCGGCGACTTCTGCAACCATAGCGGGACTTTACGGGAGGAATTCGGATGTTCTCGGGCCGTACGGTGCTGGTATGTTCTTGTCTCGTCCTTTCCGGCGCGGCATTTGCCCGTCAGGCTTCTTCGCCCAACCCGGCGGGCACGCCCTC
>Ga0335077_10012998_pt1 | contig 10419 bp, 7 predicted proteins | sample Lox_Sample_31_FD_207151 | JGI IMG/M metagenome (GOLD analysis project Ga0335077, IMG submission 207151) | Soil microbial communities from Loxahatchee National Wildlife Refuge, Florida, United States - Lox_Sample_3.1 | ecosystem: Environmental > Terrestrial > Soil > Wetlands | place: USA: Florida...
GCAATCACCAGGCGTTGGATCTCGCTGGTGCCCTCGTAGATCTCCGTGATGCGCGCGTCGCGATAAGCACGCTCAACCGGATACTCGCTGCTGTAGCCGTAGCCGCCGTGAATCTGGATGGCCTTGTGGGCCACGCGGGTGGCCATTTCGCTCGAGAAGAGCTTGGCGGTGGAGGCTTCCTGGCTAAAGCGGCCGCCGCGGTCCTGCTTCCAGGCGGCTTTGCGGACCAGCAGCCGGGCCGCGTCGATCTCCGTTGCCATGTCCGCCAGCATGAACTGGATGGCCTGGAATTGCGCGATGGGGTGGCCGAAAGCCATGCGTTCCTGCGCGTACTTCAAGGCGGCTTCAAATGCGCCCTGCGCGATGCCGGTGGCTTGCGCAGCGATGCCGATGCGGCCGCCATCGAGTGTGGAAAGCGCCACCTTGTAACCTTCGCCTTCGTTCCCGATGCGATTCGCAGCTGGGACTTCGCAATCGGTGAAGATCAGTTCGCTGCAGGCCGTGGCATGAATGCCCATCTTCTTTTCTTCCTTGCCGACCTTGAAGCCGGGCGTGCCCTTCTCCACGACAATTGCGGAAATGCCTTTTTCGCCTTTGGCGGGATCGGTGTTGACGTACACAATCGCGGCATCGGCCACGCCGCCGTTGGTGATCCACGCCTTGGTGCCGTTGATGACGTACTTGTCGCCCTTCCTCACGGCTTTGGTTTGCAATGCCGCTGCATTTGAGCCGGCCTGGGGTTCGGTGAGCGCGTAGCAGCCGACCTTTTCGCCGCGGGTGAAGGGCAGAAGGAATGTTTCTTTCTGTTCTGCCGTCCCTAAGCGATGAATCGGGTCACAGAAAAGGGAATTCTGCACGCTGAGGATGACACCCGTGGATGCGCAGCAGCGGGAGATTTCCTCGATCACAATGGTATAGGCGATGTGGTCGAACCCGGCGCCGCCCTCGGATTCGGGAAACGCTACGCCGGTCAGGCCAAGTTCTGCCGCCCTACGGAAGAGCTCACGCGGCCAGCGCCCGGTTTCGTCAAGCTCCCTGGCGAGCGGTCGCACCTCGCTTTCCGCAAATTCTCGGACGGTCTTTTGCAGCAGCTTTTGCTCTTCGGTCAGCCCCAGGTTCACACTTGCTCTCCCACACGCTTGATCAAACGATTATTTGGGAGTCCGATTCTAGCCCGTCGCGACGGCCTTGTCACATGACAGCCTGTCCTGCCCATCCACGGACCAACGATGCGTTGTCATTCCCCACTGTAGAGGCTAAAGCCCATGCTATATGGCCGCCGCCAACGCTTTCCGCAGTCTCTCAAACGTGGTCTTCAATTCTTCCGGATGAACGCGCGTCTCTCCCGTGACGGTCATGAAATTCGTATCGCCGAACCAGCGCGGCAGCACGTGCAGATGGAGATGGCCCGCCACGCCTGCGCCTGCGGCCCGGCCCAGGTTCATGCCCAGATTCATGCCGTCAGGCTTGTACTCTTTGCGGAAAATGGCTTCGAGACGTTGCGACAAAGCCATGATTTCTTCCAGCGCGCCCGGTTCGCACAAGTTCAGTTCAGCGATGTGCGTGTAGGGGACAACCATGACGTGGCCCGAGGTGTACGGGAAGCGATTGAGAATGACGAAGGCCTTCTTGCCGCGATGAACGATGAGTGTCTCTTCGTCGCAATGGTGCTTGACCGCATCGCAAAAGATGCAGTCCGGCAGAGTGTTTTGCGCAGCCTGAGTCATGTACTGGTAACGCCAAGGCGTCCAGAGGTAGTCCATGGTCGGTTGTCCTCACGGGATGAAGCCGGGACCAGCATAACGCAGGAGGGGAGTAATCCGTAATCGCCAATCAGTGATCGGAAAGAGCGAAGGAGAGAGTGGGAAAGTGGAAGAGTCGAAGAGTGACGTGCAAACTCAGGAGCCAATGCACAGAACCGTCCTTCGGGGCACCAAGCCGATCGAAGATTGCCGGTCGCTTTTCTAATTACTGATTAGCGGCCATTTCCATCAGGCCGAAGGGGCCTCGGCCTGGGCAGCAGAAGCGGCCTCGGGGCTGTTCACAAAATCCTTCAGTTCCTTGCTGGGCTTGAAGAAAGGGATTTTCTTCGCGGGGACTTCTACCTTCTCGCCGGTCTTGGGATTACGCCCAACGCGGCCCCGGCGCTGGCGGGTGCGGAAGCTGCCGAAACCGCGAATCTCGATCTTATCGCCTTTTTGGAGCGCGTCGATGATGCTCTCAAAGATGGTCTCGACGATAGTTTCGGACTCTTTGCGGGGCAGCTCGGTGATGCGCAGCACTTCCTCGATCAGGTCGGCCTTCGTCAACGTAGGTTGCTTTGTCATCGTTCCTAGCCTCTCCACTCGTTTACCGATTGGCTCACACAAGCAACTGCATCGAGGCAACTTAGAGGGCCATCACCTGCCCCGTTGCCCCTCTTCCTATCATTAAACAGACCCGCACGTAAATGCTTTTCTGACCTGCCCTAGTTGCAAAGAAACCCGGTGCCTTGGCTACCGGGACGCCAGCTTCTGTTTCATGGCGTCGCCGATGGTCGCCGTCGCCGAAGACTTGGTCGATTTGTACTGTTCGATCTCCCGGCGCTCCTGCTGACGGACGGCCGCGCGGTAGCTCAAGCCAATTCGCCGCGTGTCATGACTGATCTTGATGATCTTGAAATCGTATTCCTTGCCCGGTTCCAGCGGCCCCGCACTCTTCAGCGGGCCGGTCGTCGGACGATAGCTGCCGGGGCCCTCGTCGCGGCGCCGGCGGTCTTCAATCTCCGTGTTATGGCAGAGGCCCTCGATGTTGTCGCCGAGTTCGACGAACGCGCCGAACGTGGCAATGCGCGAAACCCTGCCCTTCACGATGTCGCCGACCTTGTGCTTCTTGAACCAGTCGCCCCAGATGTCGTTGACTTGCTTGATGCCGAGAGAGACGCGGCGGTTCTCCGGATCGATGCGCAAAACTTTCGCGGTCACCGGCTCGCCTTTTTTGAACACTTCGTGGGGATTCTTGACGCGGCCCGTCCAGCTCACGTCGCCGACATGTACGAGGCCGTCGAAGCCTTCCTCGATTTCGACGAACGCGCCGAACTCGGCGATGTTGCGGACCTTTCCGGTGACCACGGTGCCGACGGGATATTTCTCCGCGACCAGAAGCCAGGGATCGGGTTGCGCCTGCTTGATGCCGAGGGAAACACGGCGGTCGCTGGGCTTAATATCCAGGACCACGACGTCCACCTCCTCGCCGACCTTCACGAGCTTCGAGGGATGCGTGGGCTTTTTCGACCAGCTCATTTCCGTGACGTGTACCAGGCCCTCGATGCCGGGCTCGAGCTCGACGAACACACCGTAGTCCACGACGCCGACAACCTTGCCCTTGTATTTGCCGCCCGCGGGATAGCGCTCGGCCGCGCTAATCCAGGGATCCTTGGTCATTTGCTTCAGGCCGAGCGAGACACGCTGCTTTTCCTTGTCGAACTTCAGGATGACAAGGTCGAGCTCCTGCTCCGACTTCACCACGTCGCTCGGATGGCGGACGCGGCCCCAGCTCAGGTCAGTCAAGTGCAGCAGACCGTCGATTCCGCCAAGATCGACGAAGGCACCGTAGTCCGTGACATTCTTCACCGTGCCGTGAACCATCTGGCCTTCCTGAAGCTGCTCCATCAATTCGGCGCGCTTGGCGTGCAGCGCTTCCTCAAGCAGCGCGCGGCGGCTGACGACCACGTTGCCGCGGCGGCGATTCAGCTTGGTGATCCGCACCTCGACGCTTTCGCCCATCAGGCCATCGAGATTGGCCGTGGGGCGCAGGTCGTACTGCGAACCCGGCAGAAACGCGCGGACGCCGATATCCACCACCAGACCGCCCTTGATGCGGTCCACGACTTTTGCAGCGATGGTTTCCTTGGCCTTGAACTGCGCTTCGATGCGCTCCCAGGTGCGGCGGCGAAGGACCTTCAAATAGGAGACGACGACGAAACTGTCCTTGCGTTCGCCGGTGCGCTGGACTTCGATCGTGGCGCTGGGGTCCGGCCGCGGGATTTCCGTGTCCGCGAATTCGGCGGCGGGGATGATGCCCTCGGTCTTGCCCCCGAGGTCAACGACTACGCCCTCCTCGGTGTAGGCGACGACTTTGACTTCAATGATTTCGTTTTGCGCCGCGGCTTCCTGCGGCTCGCCGTACTGCTCGATGAGCTTGCTCATCTCCTCCGCGCCGGCTGCCTCTTCGGCGGCTGCGGCGGCTTCCGCATCCACGGTGGCCGATTTGGCTGAGGCTTCCGCGGCGGCGTGAGCTTCCTCCGCCTTTACGGGCGCCTCAGTCGCGGTGGGCGCAGGCGCAGCGCCTTCGTTAGCGGGCGCTTCCGCCGCCGTGATCTCTTCCGGTTTGTTCGGGGAGTCGGGTTCCTGTGCGGGTGCGGTTGCTGCGGACGATACGGGGTTTTCATTGTCAAAAGAAGTCATGGTTACGTAGCCTCCGGGATATTCATCCCTGTTTTGGTCGAGTCAATCCTTGCGGGATCCCCACACCGGGTTGAAGCAAGGAGGGTTACAACGGGGCAGCGCAGGACATTGAACTGCTTCGAAGTAACTCGGTCTCTATCATTTGGATGCGGTGGACACAAGGGGTGCCGCCCCACCCAGTACACTCCTCAAAGGATACCTGCCGCCTTGCGCCCGTGTCAATGAAACGTCCGGCCAGAATCAGACGGAGGCGAATGGAGAGGTTTCAACCAGAGTTCTTAGCAGCCATTTCTGACAGCAGTTTACGTGCCCGGGCCTTCATTGCCGGCGTCCCCGTCCGGGATGCTCTTCTGAGTAGAACCCTGATTGGCTGATGAAGCCCAGGGTGGATCCGGGACAGATCGAAGAGTCCTTGAAGTGCACACGTCTTCACGATTGAGCTGCGATCATTTGAGTATCCACGCAGCGAAACGAGCGCACGCCTCATCTCCTGGTTCGTCAGGTGAAGCCGGGGGATTACAACGGCCAAATGCCAGCGCAGTTCTTGCTGCTCCGCGTCCTCGAGCAATCGAAGGAGTTTGCGCTTGTATGGCTTGAACCACTCCGGATGCTCGAAAGAGATCTTCTCTATCGCGTCCGCTGCGCGCATCCTTACGACATCGTCCGTGAGCCAAAGGCAGCGGATCAGTTCCTGAAGGCGTTGGGGCTGTCGAAGAACATAGGCAACAATTCTATTGGAGCGGCCGATTGAGCGCCGATCACCGCCTGCAAGTTGTCTCGCAAAATCTTGCGTGTCCATGGCGAACCCCTCAGGCGGATCGCTACGCGCGGGCGCGGCCAGCTTGCGTCCGTTCGCGGCGGAAATCGGGCGCGGTGATCTCAACTGTCCGGCACATCTCGTACAGGCGCGAGCGCATGCGGGCGCCAATCCGTTGCTCCAGCGAATCCTCTCTAACGGCGGAAACAAGCTTCCCGTTCGGCAGCCTCGCAGATTCTCCATCCGCTTGAGGATTTTCCAGGTAGTTCGTGGTGATGATCGTGGTCCGCCGTTCATTGTATCGGGCGTTTAGCACGATGCCCACAGTGTCTCTTACCCAGTCCGATGGTTTGCTCGCGCCAAGATCATCAAGTACGAGTATCTCAACTGTCCGGATTGGCTCCAGAATTCCCATTTCCGTTGATTCACTACTGGGGTTGTAGCTCGACTGGATTACTTTCAGAAGTTCGCGGTAATCAGAGAAGAGTCCGGCATGTCCACGACGAATCAGTTCTTTCAGGGCAGCGACAGCGAGATGAGTCTTGCCGACCCCTGATGGACCGCTCAGTAACAGACCTTTTTCCGTAGTTGGGTAATCTCTGAGGAATCCCTGCACTTGCAGTTTTGCATTCTTTAGAGACTGCTGTTGCTGCGCGGAACCCATGTCAGTTGAGAAGCTTTCGAAATCGCAGTGCTCGTAGCGCTTGGGGATGCGCGCTCGCTCCATGACCATTTCGGCACGCTCTACCAAGCCGCATTCGCAGGCTACGGCGACATTAGCGGACGTGCCGTCGTTGCGCGCCAGCAACTTCCATCCTGTTCCCCGGCAGAGCGGGCAATCTTCCCTGGCCATCGATCTCCCTTTGGAGTGCGGTGCCTCGGTACCGCTTCTACGGCTTAAGCTGCAAGCTCGCCGGATCCTTGGTTGCCGTGGCTACCGCCACAAAAGCGGCGGCGAGCCGCCGCACTCCAAATGAGGAGTGCGACTCCTTGGCAATCATACGTCGCCTTCTGGCACGCCACAATCATCCCCGCTGCGGAAATCTGTGAAGAAAGGGGGGGTAGAGATTTTCCAAAAGCACTTTTCGCTTCAGCTTTTCCCCAAAGAACCAGCCATATGTCATTCCGAGGGCCGGTTCTGCCTGAGAAATCTGCTTTCAATTGTGACCAAGCACAGCAGATTCCTCGCTTTGCTCGGAATGATATGCCACGGACTTTCGGGAAGATGCGAGAGGGTGGCTAACGTCTTTTTACTTCACAATACGCGAGCCAACGCGAATGATGGCGGACTTGGGAGGTTTTTCTTCGGTGCGCGCGGCCATGCGCGAGAGTTCCTGCTGCACGACGTGGGCGAACTCGCTCATCTGGTGTTCCATCTCGATCATTTTTTCGCGCATGTTCAGGATGATCTCGATTCCGGCGAGGTTGACGCCCATGTCGCGGGCCAGAGTGAGAATCACGTCCAGGCGCTCCAGGTCCGAATCGGTGTACAAGCGCGTGTTGCCTTGCGAGCGGGATGGTTTTAGCAGGCCCACGCGCTCGTACAAACGCAGGGTCTGCGGATGCAGCTTGTAGATTTCCGCGACGGCGCTGATCATATAGCCGGCCCGGGCGCGTTTTTTGTTTTTCGGTGGCATGGCAACGAAAGTAATAAGTTCTCAGTCTTAAATTCTAAGTAAAGCAAGACCGCGCGACAAAGCATTTTGCCCAGAGCACATGCTCAGCTTTTCCTTCCCTCTCCGCTCACATCCAACGAACCCCAAAACCACGGAACCCTTCTGCAACCCAGAGGAGCTCCTTCCGACCTAAAACTTAGAACTCACAGCTTACGACCCAAGACTGCCTTCTCACACTCCTGCTTTGGCGAACAAATCCTTCCGCGGATCGCTGGGTGCCAGCTCTTCCAGTTCCTTCATCAAGTTGCGCACGCGCTCGTCGGTCGGTTCGGGTACGACGACTTCGATCTCGACGTACTCGTCGCCGCGGGTTCCTTTGCGGGCGCTTGGGACCCCTTTTTCCTTGAGACGCAGCGTACGGCCGCTGTTGGTGCCGGGCGGGATGCGCACAAGCGAGCGCCCGTCGATTGTGGGCACTTCGATTTTTGCGCCAAGTGAAGCTTCGGCCACAGTGACCGGCACTTTGATATAGACGTCATTGCCACGTCGTTCGAAGAAGTCGTGCGGGTGGACGACGACGCGCAAATAGAGATCGCCGGTGTGAGCGCCCATGGTTCCGGCATTGCCCTTGCCCGGCACGCGCACACGGCCGCCGTTATCGACGCCGGCGGGGATGCGCACGTCGATGGTTTCGGTTTTGCGGACGCGGCCTTCGCCGCTACAGGCGCGGCAGGCGGTGCGCAGCTTGCCCGTGCCGCCGCAGCGGTTGCACGGCACGTTGAAGCGCATCTTCCCTGCGGTTTGCTGGATTGAACCGGTGCCATTGCAGGTTGGGCAGGTTTGCGGCGAGCCTACGGCCCCGGTGCCGTGACAATTTTCGCACGCGTCCAGGCGCGTGACCTGCAGCTTCTTCACCGATCCACGCACCGCATCCCAGAAATCAATCTCGATCTGATATTCCAGGTCGCCGCCCGCTTCTTCCTCCGGCTCCATGCGGCCGCCGCGGTGGCCGCCGCCAAAGATCTGGCCGAAAAGGTCGCGAAACGAAGAGCCCCCGGCCTGCCCGCCGAAATCAAACCCGCCAAAATCGAAATTGACGTTTTCGCCGCCAGCATCGGCGCCGGCTCCATAATCGCCTGTCGGCACGTTCTCGCTATAGAAGCCGTACTGGTCGTACATCTGCCGCTTCTTGGTGTCGGAGAGAACGTCGTAGGCTTCCTGAAGCTGTTTGAATTTTTCCTCTGAAGCTTTGTCGCCGGGATTGAGGTCGGGGTGGTATTTGCGTGCGAGCTTGCGGAAGGCGGTGCGGATATCCTTAGCGGTGGCTTTTCGCGAAACGCCGAGCGTCTCGTAGTAATCGTGTTTAGGGGTGGTCGGCATGAAGGCAGTTTTCAGTTATAAGTTGTAAGTTCCAAGTAAAGAAGAGAAGAATCAGCTCTTCCAGTCATCCCGATAAATCTCATTCACCCAACAAACGGCCTCCAACAATTCCGCTCGTTTTCCCGGACCTCGCGGAAAGAGAGAACCAACTTTTTTCGATGCTTTCTCTCTTTCCACTTAGAACTTACAACTGTGGACTGACAATTTTTCTCAGTTCGGCTTCTTGTTCTCGTCGACGTCGACATACTCGGCGTCGATGACGTCGCCTTGCTTGTGGCCTCCCTGTCCGCTGCCCGCGGAGCCGGAGCCGTGAGGCGCGCCTGCACCGGCAGCGCCAGCCTGCTCGCTACCAGGGGATTGCTTCTTGTAGAGCTCCTCGGCCAGTTTGTGCAACGCCTTCTCGACGTTCTCCGTCGCGGAACGCAACCGCGCCACGCCGCCCTCGTTCACCGCCTTTTTGGCCTCTTCGAGAGCCGATTCGGCCTGTTTGACATCAGACTCCGGCAGCTTGTCGCGGTTGTCGCGGATGGTCTTCTCAGCTTGGTAGACGATGCCGTCCAAGCGGTTCCGCGCTTCGACTTCTTCCATCCGCTTGCGGTCGTCCTCGGCGTGCGATTCCGCCTCGGCGCGCATCTTCTCGGCTTCGTCCTTGGTCAAGCCGGTGGACGCGGTGATGGTGATCTTCTGCTCCTTGTTGGTGGCCTTGTCCTTCGCGCTGACGTTCAAAATGCCGTTCGCGTCGATGTCAAAGGTCACTTCAATCTGCGGAACGCCGCGCGGGGCCGGTGGAATGCCGTCCAGCTTGAACGTGCCGAGCGAGCGGTTGTCCTTGGCGAATTTGCGCTCGCCTTGCAGGACGTGGATTTCCACGCCGGGCTGGTTGTCCGAAGCGGTCGAGTAGGTCTCCACCTTGCGCGTCGGTATCGTGGTGTTGCGCGGAATCTGCACGGTCATCACCCCGCCCAGGGTTTCGACGCCCAGGGACAGCGGGGTCACGTCCAGCAGCAGGATATCCTTCACCTCGCCGCCGAGGACCGCGCCCTGAATCGCCGCACCTACCGCCACGACTTCATCGGGGTTCACTCCCTTGTGGAGTTCTTTCCCGCCAAAGAAATTGCTCACCAACGACTGAACCTTGGGTATGCGCGTGGAGCCGCCGACCAGCACGACTTCCTTGATGTCGCTCGGCGACATCTTGGCGTCCTCGAGGGCCTGCTTTACAGGGCGCATGGAACGCTCCAGAAGCTCGTTCATCAACTGCTCGAGGCGTATGCGAGTCAGCTTCTGCTGCATATGGATTGGGCCGCTCGCACCCGCAGTGATGAACGGGAGGTTGATTTCGGTCTCCATCATTTGCGAAAGCTCGATCTTGGCCTTCTCCGCGGCTTCCTTCAGGCGCTGCAGGGCCATCTTGTCCTTGCCGAGGTCGATGCCGTGCTCTTTCTTGAATTCATCGATGAGCCAATCCACGATGCGCTGGTCGACGTCGTCACCGCCAAGGTGCGTGTCGCCATTCGTGGATTTCACTTCCACGACGCCGCTGCCGACTTCGAGAACGGAGATGTCGAACGTGCCGCCGCCAAGGTCGTACACGGCGATGGTCTCGTCGCTCTTCTTCTCGAGGCCGTAGGCCAGCGCGGCCGCGGTGGGCTCATTGATGATGCGCAACACTTCGAGGCCCGCGATTTCCCCGGCCTGCTTGGTGGCCTGGCGCTGCGCGTCATTGAAGTAGGCTGGGACGGTGATGACCGCCTTGGTCACCTTCTCCCCCAGGAAATCCTCGGCCGCGTTTTTCAGCTTGGTCAGAATCATGGCTGAAATCTCCGGCGGGCTATAGACCTTTCCGGAGATTTCGATGCGGGCATCGTCGTGGTTGCCCTTCACGACCTTGTAGGGCACGCGTTTCATTTCCTCGGCAATCTCGTCATAGCGTCGGCCCATAAAGCGCTTGATCGAGTAGACGGTGTTTTCCGGGTTGGTCACCGCCTGGCGCTTGGCCACCTGGCCGACAAGCCGCTCGCCACCCTTGGTGATGGCGACAACCGACGGCGTGGTGCGCGTGCCTTCTTGATTGGGAATCACCACCGGTTCGCCGCCTTGCATTACGGCCACGACCGAGTTTGTGGTGCCCAGGTCAATTCCGATGATCTTGCTCATATCTACCTTCCTTCAGGGTTCATCTAATTCCGCTGGTGGCCATCCGTCAGGTCGAACGGGAGTC
>Ga0335077_10012999_pt1 | contig 10419 bp, 10 predicted proteins | sample Lox_Sample_31_FD_207151 | JGI IMG/M metagenome (GOLD analysis project Ga0335077, IMG submission 207151) | Soil microbial communities from Loxahatchee National Wildlife Refuge, Florida, United States - Lox_Sample_3.1 | ecosystem: Environmental > Terrestrial > Soil > Wetlands | place: USA...
GTGAGGTGGCCCAGCATCATGGCGGGAATGGCAATCTTCAGCGGGTACGGCGCATACAGGGGAGCACCGGCGGCATCGTGAAACAACGTGGGCTGAATACCGAGCTCGAACGCCGCGGCCAGCGCCGAAGCGTTGGCTGCCAGGTATCCCGCGATTCCCGCTGCGATCACGCGACGGCGCGCGTCAATCGGGGCTCGCGCCGCCAGCGCACGATAGCAAACATACGCCACCAGCGAGCCGATGACGGCCATGTTGAAGCAGTTCGCGCCCAACGTAGTGATGCCGCCGTCCCCGAAGAGCAGGGCTTGAAGAGCAAGCGCCAGCGAGATCGAGATCACCGCGCCCGCAGGCCCAAGCACGATGGCGGCGATGGTGACGCACAGTGCGTGACCGGTCGTGCCTCCCGGCAGAGGGAGGTTGAACATCATCACCACAAATGCGAAAGCGGCGAACACCGAGATGAGCGGAACGACGCGGGTAAGCAGCACGCGCTTGAGGCGTTTGAGCGAGACGTACCAGGCCGCGACTGTTCCGCCGTAGAGCGCGGCGCAGGTCGAGGGGCTCAGGTATCCGTCGGGAATGTGCATACCCGAAGCTGATTCTAATTGAGGGGCCGATTTCGTCCTCAGCGCCGCCGCGAAAAGCAGGTCCCTCAGGGGCTGCAGCCCCTTCGGGATGACAAATCAAGAGAGCAAAGCGCGATGGCGCAGCTGAAGCTGCGCCCTTTCAAGGGCGCGAGGGTTACTCGCTGCCCACCACTACGCGCGCGACGGCCAGCATGCCGATGGCTTCGGCGGAAGGATCCTGCAGGTGCTGGGTGCGCTGCAAGGCATTGGTGGGATCGACTTGCGCGGCGGCTTCGCTCACTTCCTGTACGACGTCGGGCGCGCTGGTGGTGAGTTCCGCACGCGACGACCACACTTCATCAAGCGACGAGAAGGCGATGTCGAAGTAGTGGTCAGCCATCTTGCGATCACCGGCCGTTCCGCTGGCAAAACCGCTGGCGGCGGCCTCGCGCGCGCGCATGGAAGGCGGCAGCGACTCCAGCTCCGAAGTGCGATCGTCCTTGTTCTGCATGGCCTGCAGGACTGAGGCGTTCTCTTCCGTGGGCGGCGTCAGCACGGCATCTTTGTCGCCGGTCGCGGCAACCTGCTGCGCCATCACATCGGAACGCAGCAGCTCGTCGTAAGCATCTTTGCCGAGAATGGCGCTGAGCGCATCCGTCGTCATGTTGACCGCAACCTTGCGTTCGTTGCTGTCGGGGAGCTTCGCCATCCACAGCAGAAACTTCAGGCCTGCGGTCTTGACGGCGTCCTTGTCCATCTCGGGCGCGGCGCGCACGAACATCGCAGCATAGTTGGGAGCTTCCGTGCGGAACACGATCGCGTCGGCGGGAAGCGAGGCGAAGAGCTTCTCAAACATCTGCTGCGACCACTGCGACTTGATGCCGCTCTGTTCCATCAGCGCGAGGATGGCACGCGCAGCGACGACGCCCTGCTGCATGCCGGCTTCAACTTTGCGCGCTGCGGCATCGCGCACCTGCGTCGGGCAGTTGGTGATGACGCCTACCAGCGACTGCTCAGCGTTGAGAACCGCTGTGGCGGGAATCGTCTGGACGAAGCCGAGGGCGGCGTCGCAGTCGACCTGCCCGGCGGCAATCATCGACACCGCGGGCTTCTGGCCCGAGGAGACCAGCTCGGTCTCGATGCGAGCGCCTTCCTTGGCAAAGCGCTTCGCCATGTTGCTGTCGATGGGCGAAATCACGTTGGCTGCCGCTGAGAGCACGCGCAGACGGTCCTGGGGATCGGGCTGCGGCAACGCTACGGCCGACTGCACCACGTCGATGACGAATTTCTTGCGCGTGGCCTGCTTGGTGCTGGCCGCGGAGGTCTGAGCAGAACTGGGCTGCGACGAAGCCTTGGTCGCGGGAACGTTCTGCTTCAACGCGGGAGAGGTGATTTGCGCCGGCGCAAGCGCTGCGGCAACGGCGACATACAACAGCAAAGAAATAATGCGAGCGTATCGAAAAAACATCTTTCCTGATGCTACGCAGAATCCAGAGCTGGTTCCATGAGAAGAAGACTGGAGGGCCTTATACGAGTGATACGGGTTGCTCATTCGCGGTATTCCGGTAGTGCGGGCCTTCAGGCCCGCGGTTAACCCTTTTCCAAGTCCCGGATTTGCATCCCGCTGCCTTGCAGCGGGATGCAAATCCAAAATAAAAAAATGCCACGATGCCGCGGCGCTGAAGCGCCGCTCTACCCAAACTTCGCAGATAATCCGACTGAGTTTTTCACCCTAGCGACGGTAGGTGCCCATGTACTCGGCTTCGGCCAGGACGTGTCCTTTCATCGCCGACTCCAGTTCAGCGCGAGTGGCTCCGGGCGCGAGATCGAGTTTGCCATCCACGGCGTACACCCGAAAGAAATAGCGATGGGCCTTGCCCGGAGGCGGGCATGGGCCGTTGTAACCCGTCTTCCCGAAGCTGTTGCGTCCCTGGCGCGTGCCGTTGGGAAGCTCTGAGTCCTTCGGGAAGTTCGCCGCCAAGGCATGTTCGCCCGAAGGAAGATTCCAAGCCACCCAATGCACCCAGTCGCCGACCAGAGCATCGGGGTCGTGCATCACCACAGCGAATGTCACTGTCCCTTGCGGCGCCCCGCTCCACTGAAGCGCCGGCGATTGATCTGCTCCCTTGCACGTGTATGGATCGGGAATAGTAGCCCCGGAGGCGAACGCTGAGCTGGTCAACTGGAAGCTGTTGCTCATGGGCTTGCGCCGTTAGTCCTTGCGTAAGCAAACTTCCAAAGGCGATGAGGACTGCCGGCAGAGCGGCAGCGTTGGCGCAGCGCATGACACCTCCCGGGCCACAACAGAGCAAGGCCGTCGTCCGTTATGGTCTCAGATTTCGCGGCAGGTCAGAGGAAGAAAAGCAGAGTGGCCGGTTTCGGCCGGCCACCCTGTGTGACAGTTACGGCAGGTAATAGCGGAAAGAGGTGAAGAACATGTTGTCGATTGCCTGAGGCGCAAACGGCGCGCTCTTGAAGCTGTTGGTGCCAGCCCAGGCCTGGCGAGTCAGGTAGGAGTACTGCAAGCCCATCTGCAGTCTGCCCTTCGGCCCGTTGTACGGCTTGTACCAGAAGCCCAGGGTGCCTTCGATCAGCGCCCGGGTCTGACCGGTGCAGCTCCCCAAACCTCCTGGAGCAAATCCGTTGGAATTGGTAGGCACAGTTTCTGTGCCGCAGCCGGTATTGTTGGCGGTCGGTACACCGTAACCTACTAACGTGCCGTTAAACGGACGCGACCAGTTGTTGACGTACTCTCCACCCGCATCGCCGTACCAATCCCACTTGGCGGCGTGGTATTCAAGTTCAGCATTTGCCTGGTACGCCCGGAGTGGGTGCAGGAAGCCCAAGCCGTCAACCGTTAAGTCAGGCAGGGTCGAACTTCCATAACGGCCTATGCCGTTGCCGCCCACGAAATGCAATCCGGTTTCGACCTTCTTCTTCGCGAACATCCAGCGAGCATTGGCGCCAAAGCCGAACCCGTAGCTGTCGTCGTTAAACGCGCCGACGGCCGACTTGGTGGCAAAGTTGGGGTAGATTCGGTCGCGGAACAGACTTCCGATGAGGAAGACTTCGTAATGTCCAAAGCCAGGCTCAAAGGCCAACTTGCCAATGAAATCCGGGGCGAGATTGGAAGAATAGTTCGTCGCCGCCCCTGGGTTGACGATGGTAGTGGTGGAAGGCGTCACTCCCGTGATGACGGTGGTGCCACCAATCTTGGTGTTGGTGGTGGTGATTCCCGACACCAGGCTGGTGTATCCGCCCACGCTGGCCCCGCAGTTATAGAGCCCGCCGCAATTGCCCGGGCCGCCAATCAGGAAGTTGGCGTTGGCGTTGCTCGCGGTCAGCAGCTCCTGAGAGTCTTCCACCGAAAAGCCGACCCAGATCTTGTTGTTCAGATTTTTCGTGACCCGGAAGCCATATTGACGTGCCCACGAGAAGCCCACAACGTACTGAGGGTCGATGGTGAGCGGAAGAGCTTCGGTGCGGTTGTCCAGACCCTTACGCGTTTCCGCCACCAGGCTCCACATCTGGCCGCCGGTGAAGGTCCAGCCATTATTCAACGCCGCCTGGGCGTAGGCCTGGCGTTGCCGCAGCGTGTAGCTGTTGCTCTGGTTGTTGTTGGAGGTGACGCCGGCGGACAGGAAGTCCATTTCGTAGTAGCCGGTCAGGTTCATGTTGCCGGTCTTGCCCTGCACCAGGAACGACAACCGCGACTGACGACCCGAGCCGTAGAACTCGGACTCGCGGGCTTGTCCAGCAGCCGAGAACGGGATGCCGTTGAGCTGGGTGTTAATGTCGCCGAGCGTCGCACGCTGACGCCACACGGTTTCAGCCGCCAGGAAGCCACCTGGAGTGATGGTGACGCCCTTGTAATGAATGGCGTTGGGAGCCTCCAAGTCGCCAATGCGCTTCTGCGTCTCGGTGAGGCTCTCGACGATGTTCGCGTCGCTGGCTTTCAAATCCTTGACGTCGCCCTGCAAGCCACCGATCTGCGTGGTGTGTTCGCTAAGCTGGGATCCTTCCTTACCGGCGTCGGCAGCCATCTGGTCCTGCAGCTGCCTGCTGGTGGTTTGCATTTGCTGCTGCAGAGTTTCAATGGCCTGATCGCGGGTCTGAATCTGCTGCTGGAGCTGCTTGATCTGCTCCTGCTGCGCCGCGACGGCGTCTTTCAATTCCTGGATCTGATTGGGAAATACTGACTTGGCCGATCCCTTATGCAGGGTCTTCGGCTGGGGATTACTGTCCGGTGTTTGCGCATAGACGCTGCACGTCATGGCGCACGACAGCGCAACGATCAATGGAAGTCTCATCGCATCTCCTGAAATCATTTGGGCAGGAATGAACCGCACGAGTACACGAAAGCGTTGAAAAAACGAAAGCCAACCGCAACCCTGTCCCAGTCTCTCGTGGGAATCCTAGGGAGCCAAAGTTAAGGAATTTTGAACGCATTGTTAAAATTGGGCGAACAGACTACCGGAAGGTGTACTTGGCTTTCATCGGGTTTTCATGAAACTAAGTTAGGTTGGGTGGGTATACTGCGGATTTCCGGTAAGCAGGATTGCCAATTCAACGTTGACTATCGCTCAAGGAGACCTACTGTGTCGCAACCCAAGCTTGCATCCGCCCTGGGTATCGCCGCCGTGCTGGTGGCCACACTCGTACTCAGCGCCGGCACCGCTTCTGCGCAGAGCAGTCTGTTCACTTCCCAGACCCCGGATTTTTCACAGAACGTCAAATCCGTTCTGTTTCCGTTCAACGTCTACAACCAAACCGTCAATCCCGACGTGCTGAAGGCCGACGCCGACTGGCTGAACCAGCACCCCGATGCCAACTTCTGGATTCAGGGCCGCGCCGACAGCCGTGGCGACGTTGTTTACAACCTGGCGTTGTCCTATCGCCGCGCGCAGTTCATCAAGGAAAACCTGGTGAAGCAAGGCGTCAACGCCTCGCGGATTGGTTATGCGACGGGATGGGGCAAGCTCTATCCGGTGTGCGAAGCCAGCGACGAGTCATGCTGGCAGGAAAATCGCCGCGCCGACATCGTGCAGCCCGACCACGCACTGTAAAGTTAAAGCCGATCAGGCCTCGCCGAGAGCGGATTCCGGCAGGGCTTTTGTTTCGGCTGGCATGTAAGAGATCTGTTTGTTTACCGTGGTCAAGACCAGGGATTCAGGCAGGTCACGGTGTCCTCGAAATCGGAATCATTTCGCGTCACCAACGTAAGACCATGCGCTTCTGCTGTGGCTGCCAGGTAGGCGTCCATCGCTCCGATGGGACGTCCCTTTGCTTCCCGCCGCGCCAGAACCTCGCCGCAAATATTCGCAACCGTGGAGTCGACGTTCAGTATTCGGCCTTCAAAGCGTAACGGAAGTTCATTCCGAAGCCACTCTTCCAGACGGTTTCGCCTTTTTCCCGCAGCCAAACGCTCAATCCCATAGCGCAGTTCCGTGAGCGAAATTACGCTAATGAACACCTCGTCCTCGTCGACTCCATCCAGCCAGGCGATGATCGCCAGATTTGGTTGTGGCTTTACCCACTCCGAGATCACGTTGGTATCGAGAAGGAAACTCATAGCTCAATTTTTCGTACGCCGCCTTTGGGACGCCGGACCCGCAACCCGGAACCACGTAACGGTGACGAGGCGAAGAATTCCGCCAGAGTGCCCCGGCGCCTTGTTTTCCGCTCCCATTCCTCGGCCGCTACCAACACAGCGGCCTCCCGACCGTTCCGCGTGATGGTCTGGGGCCCCTCGGATTGCGCCCGCTGAATGACTTCACTGAACTTCGCTTTCGCCTCCGCCACTGTCCATTTCGTCGTTGCCAAGGCCCACCTCGCTATAGGTCATTATGGTCATAGTAGTCACTTCCGTCGCGACAAGCAACCGAGGTAAATCGCCCGACCTCAGTTCTGCCCTCGATTGCAGTATTAGCGTTGCTTACAATCTCTACATGGCCCTCATCGTGGTTGGCGGACACTCCCGGAGCGTGGGCAAGACCAGCGTGGTTGCCGGGCTGATCGCTGCGCTGCCTGAATTCCACTGGACAGCGGTGAAGATCACGCAATACGGACACGGCATCTGCTCGGCCAAGGGCGAGCTGTGCGATTGCGCTACCGACGACCACAGTTGGGCGGTGAGCGAAGAACGCGACCGATCGGGGGAGAGTGATTCCTCCCGTTTTCTGGTGGCGGGAGCGGAGCGCGCGTTGTGGGTCCGAACCCGGCAGGGATTTCTGGCGGAGGCCATGCCGCGCTTACGTCAGGAGCTGGCGCGAGCCGAAAACGCCATCATCGAGTCCAACAGCGTGATTCGGTTTTTGCGGCCTGACCTGTACGTGACCGTGCTCGATCCGTCGACGACGGACTTCAAGCTCTCCGCCCGAGACTATCTCGACCGCGCTGACGTGGTGCTGTTGCACGAGCACTCGTCGCAGCCGAACTGGGACAACGTCTCGCTCAAGCCTGTGCTGGACAAGCCGCAGATTCACATTCGTCCGCCGCAATACGTCACGCCCGAACTGGTCGATCTGGTACGTAGCAAGTTGAGGCACACTGATCGCATCAGAGACTAGGCCGAACTCAGGCTTAGAAGATTGGCGTCAGGGGGAACTCACGCTGCGCAAAACGCCGGCATGGCGATGTTGGGCGTCAGGGCACGACTTTAGTCGTGCCGATCAGGCTCTTATTTACGTCACCAGAGTCGACTTTAGTCGGCGGCACACAACGGCCTATTAGCGAGGAAGACTCGGCTCGCTCGCGGACTGAAGTCCGCTCACGATAGGAAAGATAAACTACGTTTCGGCACGACTGAAGTCGTGCCCTGACGCCCAGCATCGCCAAGCCAAGCTTCAGTAGACTCCGAACTCGTACCCTGACACTCACCCTCGCTCAGTCGAGCTTCTCACCCAACTCTGAGGCTCTGCCCTGACGATCGTTGTCGCTTAGTCCGAGAGCCCTATCGCTAGGCTACCTCGAATTCCCGCGGGTGCCGCTCCTGTGCTTCCGATTTAGGGCCAAGCGGGACAGGCGATTCGGCGCGACTGCCTCCCTCACAGGCGATTCGCAGGACGGTCACGTCGAGCAGCAGTCCGGTGAGCGCCTCGATCAGCGATTCGTTGATGCGTGCCAACAAGCAAATTTCCTCATCCGCAATGCCCGCTTCGACCAGGCGCGGAATCTCGGTTTCCACCTGCACCGGCAGATCGCGCACCAGCCGCCACGCGCTCTCGCCGATTCGGAATTGGCAGTCGGCGTACAGAGGCGATGCCAGCTTCTTGAGCGCGGCGCAATGTTGCTGATAGAGGTCCGGCCACATCGCGACCGCGCGATGCTCGTCGGGAACGAAGGCGAGTTCCAGGGTCTGCCGGCGTTCCTCCCAAAGGCGGCGCAAAGCTGAGCTGGCGCGGTCCACCGGGACGAGTTCGGGAGCAGTGGCGAACGGCTCGCGGTCGCCCACCTCGATGTTTGACGCCTGGCGACCGATCGTCCCATCAAAGGCCTGCATCTGGGCCACGGTGATCAGCAGAAGCAGTGGGTCGAGATACTGGTAATACTCGAGCGTTCTGGCAATCGAGCAAATTTCGCCGGCGGAATCTCCGTTCGCCGGGAAGTGCCCATCGCCCAGGTTGAGATCGGGGATATCGAAATAACTTTGGGCTCGGGTATAGGTTTCGGCGGCCAGTCGCTCGCCCATCAGGAAGAACTGCCGGGTTTGAAGCACAGGCTGAAAGGCCTGCCAGTGCAGTTCCAGAAACCGGGGCACGGCGGCATAGGCCTGGTACAGCATGGGGACTACAGGTACTCCGAGGTGGTGGCGGACCTCGGCAAAAATGGCGCGCACATGGGGCGGGGCTTCGGCTTCACTCACCATCTTCAGCCGACTCCCCTTTCTGCATCTCATGCCGGATTAGACAAGAAAGGGCGCAGAGCAGATGTAAGGTTAAGGCCCGATTTTCACCTTAGAACCCGCATAAACACTGACTTTTTCCACTTAGTCAAGAGGCGGCCTTCGGGTTTCACCCGGCGGGTCGCTTCTTTGGCCGACGGTTCCGGGTCGCGACCGATAGAATCCTAGGGCATGAACGACGATGCTCCGATCCGGCCGTTTGCAACTCTGTTCGACAACGGTGAGCCGTCTCCCTTCGACGACCCAGCATTCGGTCCCTACGGCAAGCTGGGATTTCCCGCCCCGCCTGCGGGTCGTCCCTGGGTTTACAGCAACTTCGTTCAGTCGCTCGACGGAATCACCAGCCTGCTGGGGGAATATGCCTCGGGGCAGTACATCTCGCAGTCGCGCGAGGACCGCTGGCTGATGGACCTGCTGCGGGCGCATGCGGACGCCATCATCATGGGCACGGCCACGCTGACCGAGGAGCGCAGGCTGCGCGGCCCCGAGAGCCGCGGCATCGTCTTCCAGGTGGTCGAGCCGGAGATGAAGGCTTTGCGGAGTCGGCTCGGCAAGAAGCGTGAGCGAAACATTTTTGTCACGCGAGCGAGCGGCCTCGACCTGTCGCAGTACAAAGTTTTCGACGGCGACGTGATCGACGCGGCCATTGTCACCTCGCCCGCAGGGGGCGACCGCCTGCGCGCACAGGGTAGACATCCGCAGGTGGAGATCGTGACCGCGGGCGAAGGAGAGAACCTTGACCTTCCCGCGGCGATTGCCAAGCTACGGACCGACTTGGGGATTCAGTACCTGCTGTGCGAAGGAGGGCCCTCGCTCTACGGCAGCCTGGCCCGGGCTGATCTGATCGACGAGAAATTTCTGACCGTCTCGCCCATCGAGGTCGGCCAGCTCGTTCCCCTCGAACAGAAACGCCTGCCGTTGGAAGAAAAGCTTCCCGTCCTGCTGCGGCCGACAATCTTCGGCGGGCCCGGGTTCACCAAGGACACGATGAGCCGCTGGGAATGGCTCAGCTGCCGAAAGGCGGGCGATCACCAGTTCCACCGGTACCGGCGGCTACGGGAAGTGGCCGGCACGCTGGCTTAGGCCTGAGCGATCTGGATGCTCTTGTGGGCCGCCTCAGGGTCGACCCAGACCCGCCCGCGGAGTTGGACATAGACGTCTTCCGGAACAACCAGCCGGTTCAGCAAGTCGAACTTGCTGCGGTAGGGGCGGTTATCGAGGATGCGCTCGGCCAAGTCGTCATCCATGCCCGGTATGGCCACCAACTGCTCCCGGCTGCAACTATTCAGGTCCAGAACGGCAGCAGGCCGCGCGGGCTGCCTCTTCCGCCAGGCGGCGAGTTGGGCCAGGGCAGCTGCTGCGCCCAATCCGGCAAAAAACCATAGGACACTTTTCACGGTTTCCTCCTGCTCAAAGCTACTTCCGATGCAAGGGGATGACGGGAGTTTGCAGCGGGAGCCCTGACCCGAATTGCCGCTCCTTTTTTTTGCCTTCTACTCTGAATTTTTAACTTTTTTCTGGATAGAGGAGAATTTAAAATAGAGGCTAGTGGAGCGACATATTTGCCGAAGTTTGAGGATTGCCTTCAACGCCTGGAAGTTATCGTGAACGAGTTGGAAAAGGGCGATGTGTCACTCGATCAGGCGCTGCAACTCTTCGATGAAGGCGTGAGGCTTTCCAACTCCTGCCGGAAGGAGTTGGAGGAAGCGGAAGGCAAAGTGGAAATCCTGCTGAAGCGCAATGGCAAACTTCAGCCGGAAGCATTTGAGCCAGCATCCTCTGGCGTCAACGTCGCAAAGTAGTCACCCGCAAGCAACCTTAGCAACGGACGGCTGAAGCCGTCGTTTCCCTTCCCCAAAGGGGGTTTGCCGATGCGACCAATCAACGTAGTACTCGCACATCATGACCCGGTGATCGCGAGAGGCCTTGCCGAGTCGCTGCGTCCTCAGT